>Ga0193751_1000067_pt1 | contig 93094 bp, 88 predicted proteins | sample L1c2metaG_FD_143050 | JGI IMG/M metagenome (GOLD analysis project Ga0193751, IMG submission 143050) | Soil microbial communities from a riparian zone of the East river system, Colorado, United States - L1c2 | ecosystem: Environmental > Terrestrial > Soil > Riparian zone | place: USA: East River... | reverse complement strand
ACGGGCGGGTGGAATACGAGCTGCCGCGCGTGTCCGACACGGCGGCCGGAGTGCGGGTAGCCACGCTGCTCGATCAGTTGGGCCGCACCGGCTATGACCAAATGCGTGAGATCATGATCAAGATGCTAGCCTACTCGGTTTGGCAGGACCATCCGGACGCAACCGTGGTTCGGGCCGTATTCGGGTTCGTCGCATTGCCGAGCATCGAAGAGGCGAAACAGGGCAAAACGGAATCGTACCACTTCTTGTATGCCTACGACTTCAGTTTCCGCGAACATTCCGGCGATCCCGTTGCGCGCTAAACTCGGCGCGCGTTGGCGGCAAGGAAATGGTTTTCTTTTTTTGCCCGATTCAGGCGAATGGCTCACCATTCTGCGAATCGGCCTTGGTCTTGAGATTGCCCTCTACGCTTTGTCGCTGCGCGCGGACTGGGCACGGATATTCGGAAGCAGCAGCACGGGCTTTCTCAATCGCGAGTTCACCGAAGCAGTTCTGTCGATTCAAAAAGCACTGGTGCCGCGAATTGGGTGGCTGATCTGGCTGGGCGAGCGAGTGGGTTTCAGCGAGCAAACGACACTGGCGACGCTTTGGCTGCTCTTGTTTGCGGCCGGATGTTTTCTCGTCGTCGGGGTGTTCTGCCGTAGCGCGGCGATTGTCGCGTGGCTGCTTCATCTGTCTGCGGCCAAGAGCGGTGAGTACCTCGCCTACGGAATGGACAATTTTCTGACGATTGGATTGTTCTACTTGATGATTGCGCCGCTGCCGGACCGGTTCGCGTTGGATCGAAAACTGTGGCGAGCGCGAGCGCGCGATCCGGAGATTGTCGGATTTTTCCGGCGTGTCTTACAACTTCACCTTTGCGCGATTTATTTTTTTGGCGGCATCACCAAATGTTTAGGCGCAGGCTGGTGGACTGGCGACAGCATGTGGCGCGCGTTGACCCGGCCGCCCTTTGACCTGATCGCGAATCAGACACTGATCCATTGGAAACCAGTGCTGCTCGCGCTCGGGATCGCCGTCTGCTTGCTCGAGCTGACTTTTCCAATCCTGATTTGGCCAAAAAGAACAAGGCTGTTCTGTTTGGCTGCGATTATCGGAATGCACATCGGCATCGGAGTTACGATGGGTCTTCATCTTTTTTCTCTGGTCATGATCGTTTTGGATCTTGCGGCATTCGGTCCCGGCTCGATCAGGTTGCCGTTCAAGCAGCAACTTGCGCGCGGCGTGTGATTTAGCGTTACTTCATAGTGTTGCCGGCATTTTAAGTCTCGACCCGATCAGAGCGATTTGTGATCGTGGCATTGAGGAGAAGGTGCCGCGCACCAAATGTCCACCGAGGCAAAGCCCGACCTGCAGCTCGAGATCGCGCACATCCTTCTGATCGACGTGGTCGGTTACTCGAAGCTGCTGGTTAACGAACAGGTCGAGCTTTTGCAGGAATTGAATCAGACCGTCCGCGCGACACCATCATTCCGTGAAGCCGAATCGCAGGGCAAATTGATCCGGCTGCCTACCGGCGATGGAATGGCGCTGCTGTTTTTTCGGAATCCGGAAGAACCCGCGCAATGCGCACTGGAGATCAGTGATGCGCTCCAAGATCGGCCGCATCTGCGACTGCGAATGGGCATCCACAGCGGACCGGTAAATCGAGTGATCGACGTGAATGACCGGTCCAATTTTGCCGGGGCAGGGCTCAACGTGGCTCAGCGTGTCCTCGATTGCGGGGATGCCGGACACATTCTCTTATCCAAGCGTGTGGCTGAGGATCTTACCCATTACCGGCATTGGCAGCCTTATCTCCACGACCTCGGCGAATACGAGGTCAAGCATGGGCTGAGGCTGCATATCGTCAATCTTTGCAAAGACAAGTTCGGGAATCCGCGCCCTCCCGAGAAATTGAGGCGAACAAGACGCTGGAAGCAGTCCGGGACAGATACCATTCGCCCGATGGTTCCGCCGCGTTTTTTGAGGTCGGTCCTTGGCATCGCCGTAGGGTTGGCTGCGCTCGCGCTCGCGTTCAGTTTGTTTATCTTTTTGCGGCATAATGCTCCATCTTCCGGTACGGGTCGTGAAATCTTAGCTGGCACCGCAGCGGCCGCGAAAAGCATCGCCGTTCTGCCTTTTGAAAATCTGAGCGATGAAAAAACAAACGCTTTTTTCACCGAGGGTGTTCAGGATGAGATTCTGAATTACCTCGCGAAGGTGGCCGATCTGAAGGTCATCAGCCGCACCAGCGTAAAACAGTATCAGGGTGGTGCGCCGCGTAATCTGCGTGAGATCGCCCAGGAACTCGGGGTCGCACATATCGTCGAGGGCAGCGTGCAACGCGCCGGTGACCGGGTCCGGGTCAGCGCGCAGTTAATCGATGCCCGCAGCGACACGCATGTTTGGGCCGAACATTACGACCGCGAAGTGGCCGATGTTTTCCGAATTCAAAGTGAGATCGCCGAACAAATCGTGGCGCAACTGCGTGCTAAACTTTCACCGCAGGAAAAAGCCGCGATAGAGGAGCGACCGACGCAGGACCTTGCCGCCTACGATTTGTACCTGCGAGCGCGAGATTTGGTCGATGCGATCGCATTCACCGCCACCGGGAGCGAAAATCTCGTCGAGGCGACGCATCTGCTCGATGAAGCGATCGCGCGCGATCCGAAATTTTTGTTGGCGTATTACCATCTCGCTCGTGCCCATGACATCATGTATTTCCTCGGAATTGACCACACCCCGGAGCGGCTGGCGTTGGCCGAAAAGGCGGTCCGGGCAGCGCTTGAGCTGCGGCCGGACAGTGGCGAGGCGCACCTGGCGCAGGCGCAACATTTCTACTGGGGTTATCGCGATTACGACCGCGCCCGTTCGGAACTGAATATTGCGAGGCGTGCGTTGCCAAACGAACCGCTGGCGTTGGTCCTTTCCGGTTACATCGACCGCAGACAGGGTCGCTGGGACGAGTCAACCAGTGAGCTGGAGCGAGCGCTGGAGTTGGACCCGAGAAATCTCTTCATTCTTCAACAGGTTTCCTACTCCTACGAATATCAGCGGCGTTTTAAAGATATGGCGGCCGTTTTAGATCGAGTCGTCGCGATCAACCCGAATGATCTGACAACCCGCGTCCAACGCGCATTTGTTGATTTGCAATGGCGGGGAGACGCGAAACCGTTGCACAACGCGATCGAAGCGATTGTTGCTCGGGACGAGAAAGCGACGGCGCCGATTTCGGACCGCTGGCTTTTTCTTGCTCTGTGCGAGCACGATAAGATTGCCGCGGAGCGCGCTCTGGCTGTCCTGGCGAGGGACGGTTGCCACGATGAGGGAATCCCGTTTCCGCGAGCTTGGTGTGAAGGGATGGTGGCCCAAATTGGTGGCGACCAAACTGCAGCGCAGGCTGCGTTTACACGCGCACGAGAAGAAACTGAAAATCTCCTCCGTAGGCAGCCCGACTATCCCGAGGGGTTGTGCGTTCTGGCGATGATCGATGCCGGCCTCGGTAAACGAGATCGGGCAATTCAGGAAGCTCGGCGTGCAAGCGAGATGCTTCCGGTCACTAAGGATGCGCTGAACGGCGCGCGCGTTGCTGATTACCGCGCGATCACCCACGCGTTAGCCGGAGACAAGAAAGGTGCGATCGAACAACTCTCGATTGCGACCCAAAGACCTGGCGGCCTTAATTACGGTCAGCTGCGCCTCCATCCATACTTCGATAACCTCCGGGGCAATCCGGATTTTGAGCGGCTCGTAAACGCGCTTGCGCCTGATAACGGAAAGAAACGTTAACGCCGTTCAACGCCGCCGGCGTCCGTAGGAATATCCGCGATGCGAGCGGCCACCGCCAATCGCTCGTCGGCCACCAGTAGCTGATTCCGGTTCGAAGAGCACGGTGTAGAGATACGGAAAGTTCTCGAGTTTGAGGCGAGGAATTTTTCGACCGATGAAACGTTCGATCGCCTGCAACGCCGCTACTTCCTCGCCGTTCATGAGGGTGAATGCATCGCCAACATTTTGGGCGCGGCCAGTCCGGCCGATGCGGTGGACGTAATCTTCGGCGTGCTCCGGCACGTCGTAATTGATAACGTGACTGACGCCGGCGATGTCGAGTCCGCGCGCCGCGATGTCGGTCGCGACCATCACTTCATATTTACCGCTCTTAAATCCTTCGAGGGCCTCGATCCGTTCGCGTTGGGTGCGGTTGGAATGCAAGACGGCAACGGAATGGTTTCCCTGTTTCAATTTGTGGGCGATTCGATCGGCACCGTGTTTGGTCCGGGAAAAAATGAGCGCGCTATCGAAGTTGGTCCGTTCGAGCAGCGCCATCAGGAGGTCGAACTTTTGTTCAGCCGCGACCGGATAAACAGCGTGGGTCACGGTTTCGGCCGGGGAACGGCGCACACCGATTTCAACCAGCTCAGGATCACGCAAGACCCACGCGGCGAGGCGCTCGATCTCCGGCGGCAACGTTGCCGAAAAAAGGAGCGTTTGCCGATCCGTTGAAATTTTTTCGACGATCCGGCGGACATCCGGCAGAAAACCCATGTCGAGCATGCGATCGACCTCATCGAGCACGAGAATGTTTACGTCGCGAAAATGAAGAGTCTTTTGTTCGAGATGATCGAGCAGGCGGCCAGGGGTGGCGACGACAACATCGACACCATGTTTCAGGTCCTCGCGCTGTTTTCCATAACCAACGCCGCCATGGACGACGGTTGCCCTCAAATCAGTGAACCGGCCGTAATCGCGAAACGCGGTTTCGACTTGCGCGGCCAGCTCGCGCGTCGGTTCGAGCACGAGGCAGCGAAACGCGCCGTGTTTCGCGAGCAAGGTCAGAATTGGCAGCGCAAACGCCGCGGTCTTGCCGGTACCGGTCTGGGCCGTTCCGATTAAGTCTTTGCCTGCGAGGATGATAGGGAAGGCACGGAGCTGGATCGGCGTCGGCTCGGTAAAGCCCATCGCCTGGGTGCCGCGCACGATTTCCGGCGAAAGTTCGAAATTATTGAATGACACAACTGAAGGTTAATGCCTCACACAAAGGACGCAAAGGATCGAGGCGAGAATATTTCTCAGTGAAACAGGCGCACAGGAATGAGTGGAAATGATTTTTCCCTTCTCGTGTTCCTGCTTTCTTTAGAGATTGATGGCTCGTATTCTTCGAATTCTCGTTCTCGCCGACACGCATAACAAGTTGCCGAAGAAAATTCTCGATCTCGCGCGCGATGCGGACCAGATCTGGCATTTGGGCGACGTCTGCGAGCCAACGATCCTAGATGACCTGCGCGCAATCGGCCCGCGAGTCACTGTGGTGCGCGGGAATTGCGATTGGAATTCGGAATGGCCCCTGGTTGTCGACCTTAAGCGCGATGGATTGAAATTTCGGCTGCAACATATTCCGCCCGATGTTCCGCCGGATGATGTCGATGTTGTCTTGCACGGTCATACCCACGTCCCGCGAAACGAGAAGCGAGGCGGCGTTTTGTTCTTGAATCCCGGTTGCGTTACGCGACCAAGCCGCGGTTCATCCGCGAGCATCGCCTGGCTCGAAGTTCGTGATGGAAAAGCGCACTGGCGCCTTGTTCCGTTGACATAAATTCTCGTCAGTAGGATCAGCGATGTGTGAAAGTTCCAGTCTCACTATCCTGGCTGGAAAATTCGTTACGGCTTGCGCGAAACGTTGGAGGGAATTTACCGCGCCGTTCGAAATTGATAATTATTTTTCAGTTTCGCCGGATTTTCGGCTGAACCAGCGCCGCTTCTTCGTCGTTTCTTCGGCTGGAGGCGCTTCCTTTTCTTTTGGCTTTGGCTCTTCGCGCTTCGTTTCTTTTTGTTTCGGTTTCGCTTCTGCTTCCGGCTCTTTCCGTTTCGCCTTCTTTTCTTCCGCCGGCTTTTCTTCAACTACGACAGCGGCATCGACCCATTCGATGAATGCCATCGAAGCGGAATCGCTCTTGCGCTGGCCGAGGCGCACGATGCGGGTGTAACCGCCGTTGCGCTCGGTGGACCGGGGCGCGATCTCATCGAACAACTTTTTGACTGCGTCTTTGTGCCGCAAGGTCGAAAAAGCCGTTCGCCGCGCGTGAATTGAGCCGTTCTTGCCAAGCGTAACCATTTTTTCGGCAAGAGGGCGGACCGCTTTCGCTTTAGCCAGCGTGGTTTTAATCCGCTGGTGCTCGATCAAATTGCAAACCTGATTGGCGAGCAGCGCTTTGCGATGCTCGGCTTTGCGGCCGAGCCTCACCGTCTTTTTCTGATGTCTCATCGGTTTGTCGTGAACTGATTACTTCCTTTCGGTCGGGGCGGTAGCTGCAGCTCCATTTCCGCTCGCGCCGTCAGGCCCGGCAACAGGTTCGACCAGGCCAGTCTCGAACTTCATGCCGAGACTCAGGCCGAGCTGTTGCAATTTATCTTTGATCTCGTTCAGCGATTTCTTGCCGAAGTTGCGATACTTGAGCATTTCGCTCTCAGTCTTCTGCGCGAGCTGACCAACGGTGGTGATGTTGGCGTTGTTCAAGCAGTTGGCCGCGCGGACACTGAGCTCAATTTCGTTCACGCTCATGTTGAGCAGCTTCTTCAACTTCATGTTCTCCTCGCTTACACCGGCCGGTGTTTCGTCGAACTCGATCACTTCTTCGTTGAAGTTAACGAAGACGTCGAGGTGATGACGCAGGATCGCGGAGGCCTGGAGGAGCGCGTCGTCCGGGGTCAACCTTCCGTCGGTCCAAACTTCCAAAATGAGCTTGTCGTAATCGGTGCGCTGACCGACGCGCGTATTCTCGACTGCGTATTTCACGCGGGTAACCGGTGAGAAAATCGAATCGATCGGAATCAGGCCGATCGGTTGGTCCGCGCGCTTGTTTTCTTCGCCAGTAGCGAATCCGCGCCCGACGCGGACTTCGAGCTCGGCATCAAATTTGTGTTTCTTGTCGAGCGTGCAAATCACCAGTTTCGGATTGAGCACTTCGTAGCCGGCCACTTCCTGAATGTCGCCGGCGGTGATTTCGCCCTCCTTGTTCACGCTGAGCGAAAGTTTTTTCGGCTCGTGATCTTCGGCTTTGAATTTCACTTTCTTCAGGTTGAGCACGATGTCGGTCACGTCCTCGACCACGCCCGGGAGCGTGGCGAACTCGTGTTGCGCACCGGTGATTTTTACCGCGGTAATGGCGGCGCCTTCGAGCGACGAAAGCAGGACGCGGCGGAGTGAATTTCCAACGGTGTGCCCATAGCCGGCCTCAAACGGCTCGGCGGTAAACTTGGCGTAAGTGTCTGTGGCTGTGCTCTCATCTTTGCTGAGAGTCTTCGGCATTTCAAAACGACCGTAACGGACTGGCATGGTGAGAATTAAGAAGTAGGAATTATGAATTGAGAAATGGCTGTAACGACACTTCGTCCTTCATAGTTCTGACTTCTTCCTTTCAAAGCGCCGGGTTTCCCCTGGCGAGTGCGGTTTCACGTCCAGCGACGGAGACCCAGGGACCAACGGCGTAATTACAAAACTCGCTGCGAGCGTGGAATAAAGAGCATTCCGAGAGTTTTGCAAGCGCCAGATTTTTCTGAGAACCTTGGCCGCCCATGAGAGAGATACTCTCGGTCATTTTGATCGCGCACAACGAAGAGCAGGCCATTGGCCCGATGCTTGAAGGGTTGTCGCGGACCTACGATCGAGAAATTCTCGAAATCATCGTGGTGGACGACGCCTCCAGCGATCGCACGGTCGAAATCGTTCAAGCTTGGGTGAAGCGAAGCCCGAAAGTGCGATTGATCAAGCGAACTCCGCCGTGCGGAGTTGGGCGTGCTTTGCGCACAGGTTTTGGCAACATTAATCCAAAGGCGGAGTATGCGCTGACCATGGACAGTGATTTTGTTGAAAACATTGATCAGGTCAGAGCGCTCATCGACGAAATGGAAAAAGGAAATTGCGACGGCGTGATCGGTTCGCGATTTGTGAAAGGAGGCAAGGTCGTTCGCTATCCCCTTCTGAAGCGAGTGATGAACCGTTTGTTTCACCACGTTGTAAAAACACTTTTCGGGATCAGGCAGAACGATCTAACGAACAATTTCAAACTTTACAAAGTGCACATTTTTCGCTCGATGCCTTGGCAAAGTAATGGTTTCGCGATGAACGCAGAAACGGGACTCCTGCCGATACTTTCTGGCTACAACCTGGTTGAGGTCCCCGTTCTCTGGATCGACCGAGATCCGAAAATGGGGACGTCGAAATTCGCTCTGTTCAAACATGGCGGAGGCTATATCCGCGTGATCTTCCATGCGGCGCGAGTGGCCCGGTCGAAGAACCGACGGGGCAATAAATTCTAAATCGCAGCCGCCGCCCGCCTCAAATCGAGAGTTACTCTTGTCGTAATGAGCAAAACGAACGCGAGCGGTTGGAATTGGTCGGGAATCGGCTTGCTGGTCCTGGTAAACCTAGTTGCGACCAGCTTCCTCTTTTCGCCCGGTACCGGTGACGTTTCGATCTGGGACACGTGGATGCGCGAAATCTACGGTTACGGGTTGATCGGCGGCTTCGCTCACAGCGGAACGGATTATCCTCCGCTCGCATTTGTCATTCTGGCACTCGTTGGTCGATGCGCGCAGGCGTTTGGAACCACGCCACTTCTGGTTTTGAAATGCTCGCTCCTGCTTTTCCTCTTCGCTACGACGGGGTGCTTTTACTGGTTCAGCCGCAATCTCATTCTAACCGCCGCGCTCGAGTTTAGCTTGATTCTGAACAGTGTCGCTTTGGGCTATCTCGACATCTACTTCGCACCGTTCCTGATCGCGGGATTTCTTCTTCTCAGCCGCCAACATCTGAATGCCGGACTTCTTTTCTACGCCATCAGCTGCGCGATTAAATGGCAGCCACTTATTCTCGCGCCATTTGTTTGCCTTTACGTCTTGAATGCGGCGAGCGAACGGGTCAGCGGGGCTCAGCCGGTCAAAAAATTTTGCATCACGCCTTTCGCAATCAGTGCACTCTTTGTCGTAATTCCGATCCTCGTCGTTTTCCCTGTGCCGACGGTGTTTGATTCGTTCCGACGCGCCATGACTTATCACAAGTTTCTCTCTGGTTATGCGCTCAATCTGGCATGGATTCAAACCTGGGCGCTTCATCTTCTCCAACCGGACAAATATGGCGCTCTTCAAAACGGAGCCATCGACATCTTCATCGTTCGCGAGCCGCTTGTTGTCTGGCCCGCCAAAATCTTGTTCTATTTGAGTTACGCCACCGTTCTTCTCGTTTTCGCACGACAGAGGAAGACCTTCCAGCGCCTCATCATCTATTCCATGCTCGGATACCTCGCTTACTTCAGCTTCAACACCGGCGTGCATGAAAATCATCTCTTTCTCGTCTGCTGCTTGGCCTGGATTCTGGTCTTTCTCGAACCTGGCCAGCTACTGCGCTGCCTCAATTTCAGCGTGGCTGCTAACGCGAATCTTTTCCTGTTCTATGGAGTTTTTGGTCAACGCCTAAATCCGGTGATCGCCGGCGTCGACATTACGCTCTTGTTCGCGGTGGCTAACCTCTGCCTGTTCGGAGGATTTCTGCTGCACACTTTGAAAACCGACCACGTCGGACTCAAATTCTGGCAGGCGAATAGGCCCCGGCCCCTGGACGAAGCGAACTGAACTCGCAGCCCGCTCAGCTTTCGGGAATTTCGTCCGACAATTTGGTCGATCTCGATCTTTTGGGGAAATGTGAAGCCAGCGCTTTGCCAGCTTCCTCGATCGCATCCACGACGGCATCCGTGAACTTCTCGTTTCGGAAATGTTCGCGCATCCCATCGACCAATCTTTGCCAAAATGATTCGCCGCACTTTTCGTGGATCGCTTTGTCCCCGACGACGGCGAACTTGTGCGCGCGAGGTGCCACGAAAATGAGGACGGCATTGCGTTCTGGCGTTTTGTGCATTCCGAGCCGGTGAAATTTTTTCTGCGCGGCGATCAACGGATCGACCTCCAACTTGCCGCGCTGAATAAAAACGCGAATCTGGCCAGACGTTTTCGATTCCGCATCGCGGATTGCGGCGACAATCCGATCGTGCTCGAGCTTGGTGAGAAATTCTTTTGTCCGCATCGTTACCAACTGCCGCTGGAGCCGCCGCCACCAAAACTTCCACCACCGCCGCTAAACCCGCTGAATCCTCCACCGCCTCCTGAAGACCACCCGCCCCCTCCACCACCCATCGGGAGGAAGATGGGGCCGCTTCGCCGGGAGGAGTAGGTGTAACCGCCAAGCCGTCGCATCATTCTTGAAATGATCATTAAGACCACGACAAAGATGATGAAGAACAAAAAGCTTGGGACGGGCGTATTGGCGCGCCGTTCCAGAACTGTTTTGCCGGTTCCTTTGTACTCGCCTCGAATCGCTTTGAAGATTGAGTCGATGCCTTCGGCGAGACCCCCCTCGTAATCACGATTGCGGAAGTGAGGATTGATATGGTTTTGGCGAATATCGAAAGCAGTGATGTCTGGCAGCGCGCCTTCCAAACCGTAGCCGACTTGGATCGATATCTTGCGGTCGGCGATAAAGACAAACAAAGCGACTCCATTGCGCTGCGCTTTTGAGCCAATTCCCCAAGCTTCCGCGACACGCTGCGCGTAATCCGCTACGTCGGAGTCGCTTTGCATTTTTGGAAACACCGCGACCACGACCTGGTTGGAAGTTTCGCGTTCGAATTGGGCGAGCTGTTCGTTGAAACGGAGCGCGGCATCTTTTGAAACCACTCCGGCATAATCGTTGAAGTAAGCCGCTGGTTTCGGCGGAATGACTTCGGCGGCGTAGCTCGACATCGCCGCAAAAACGAAAAGTAATGCGACCATTACTCGGTGGATCGAGCAGTCCCTTGCTCGATGCCAGAAGTAATGCGCCTTCGGCGGCATATCTAACATCGTCCGACGGAGCGGCCGATCCACCTTACGGAGTCGCGGCCGCAGTTGCTGCGGGCGAAGCCGCCGGAGCGGGCGAACCGAAATTGAACTGCACATTAGGCGCTTTTTCCGCGCCGGGTTGGGCGGCAAAGAATGGCCGCGGAGAAAACCCAAACATTCCGGCGATCATGTTGGTCGGAAAGCGGCGCACGGTGGTATTGAAGTCTTGGACCGCGCCGTTGAAATTATTTCTTTCGACCGAGATCCGATTTTCCGTGCCTTCAAGTTGCGCTTGAAGTCCGAGAAAATTCTGGTTCGACTTCAACTCAGGATAACGTTCAACCACTACGAGCAAGCGGGAGAGCGCATTGCTCAATTGGCCCTGCGCCGCTTGGAATTCTTCCAGCTGTTTGGCATCCGTCGGCGCTTTACTCGGATCGAGCTGCACCCGTCCGACGCTCGCCCGCGCGTTGGTCACTTCGACAATTGTTGATTTCTCGAAATTGGCCGCACCTTGCACTGTGTTTACGAGATTCGGAATGAGGTCCGCGCGCCGCTGATAGACCGTCTGCACGTCGCCCCATTTCTTGTTCACGTTCTGGTCGAGCGTGACCAGCCGGTTGTAGGTACCCCAGAAAAACAAGCCAATCACGAAAACGATAAAAAGGATGATGACAAGCAATCCGCCGCAACCGATCGCAAATTTGTTCATAAGATCGACAATGTAAGTGTCAGCAATCGTTTAGGAAAGCGCTCGCCAAGTCAAACCTGCTATCGGCCGAGGGCGAGGTGCAAAAAATAGGCGTCCGAAAATTTCGCGCTCCAGCCCTGTCGGACGATGATCGCGTTCAGCGATGGAATAATAAATAAGCGCTCATAGTTTGAGCCAAGCCCGACGACCATGTCCGGCGGCGCCGCCCGGCAAATGCAGATGCCAATCCAATGTGCGCGCTGCCATTTGAGGTCGAGTTCCTTTTCGATGTCGATTTCGCGCGCGTTCGGGGCTGGTCGATTCAACCAGAAGGTCAGGCCGTAAGAAGGGTTCACGCCGGATCCGACAAATGCCTGACCGAGCAAGTTCGCGGGAACAATTTGCTTTCCCCGATAATTGCCATGGCCAAGCACCAATTCTCCCAGCCGTGCCCACTCCCGCGCACTCAGTTGAAATCCGGTGGCTGGGAGCGGATTGCCGCGCCCGTCTTTTTTAAAGTCGAGACTCGTTAGGCCGAGCGGCGAAAGAACATTTTGATCCAAATACGAGATGGTCGACCGCCCATTCAGTTTTCGCCGCAAGACCTCGGCGAAAATTTGGAGGTGACTCGGGCCGTAAGCGAACGCCGATCCCGGAGCAGCGACGAGCGGCAATTGAATGGCCGCGGTATTTCGATCGCGAATCGATTCACTGTGAAGATGCGGCGCCGGCTCGATTCCATCGGTTTGATTTAACAGCTGGCGAATCGTGATCTCCGATTTCAGCGGATCGTTTTTCCATTCGCCGATGGTATCGGCGACGTGCTCATCGAGCTTGATCAAACCGTCGCGGGCAGCGCAGAGCGCGGCGATCCCCCAGAAACTTTTTGTGCCGCTGAAGATTTTACAGCGCGAGTCCGCCGAACCGCCATTGGCGTAATGTTCGAAAACCGTCCGTCCGTTTTGGATGACGAGCATGGAAAAGCCGCGTTTGTTTTCAGAATAGTTAGCGGCGCGCGCGCAATTGCCTGGTTGAATGTCGGCAAAGGACGATGTCCATGTTGTAAGCGACGCCACGATCGACAACGCGACAGCGCGCGCCGTCATTCCGGTGCCGAGGTCGTGGGGGATGCCGGACCGGCGACAGCGTCGCCAGCTACAGTTGCCGGTGGACGCGGGCTCACCGGCAGATGGCGGGTCCGCAATTCCTCGACGTTCGGTAATTCATCGAGATTGCGCAGACCGAAATGATCGAGAAAAAATTCCGTCGTTTCGTAAAGCAACGGACGCCCCGAAATTTCGGCGCGCCCTGAAATTTTGACGAGGCCGCGTTCCATCAAGGTTTGCAAAACGCCATCGATGGTGACGCCGCGCACTGCTTCGACATCCGCGCGCGTGATTGGCTGGCGATAAGCGATGATCGCAAGCGTCTCAAGCGCGGGCGAACTCAAACGCGCCGGCTTCGGCGCTGGGAATAGTCCGCGAACCCACTCGGCGTATTTCGGGTCACTGGCCAGCTGCCAACCGTTGGCTTTTTCAACGAGCTGAAAGCCGTGCTCATGTTGAATGTACTCGACTTTTAACTGCTCAATTGCAGCGGCGACTTCCGCCTGCCGGACGTTTGCGAACTGGTTCGGCGAAAACTCGTCTTCCGCCCCAGCCTGGCGTAGAACGTCGACAATCGTCTTGGTCGACAACGGTTTTTGCGCGCTGAAGAGAAGCGCTTCGATGATGCGGGCCAGATTCATATTTTCTAGTTTGCGCCGATCGCGCTTTGAATTGCGTCCGCCATGCGATTCGCCTGTTTGTCGATCTTATCGAGCTCACGGCCCTCGATCAAAAGGCGAATTTTTGATTCGGTGCCGGAATAACGCAAGACGACGCGGCCTTTCCCGGCCAGCTCGCGCTCGACTTCCTCGCGCAGTTTAACCACTTCGCGCAGTTGTTCGATCGGCGGCTTCGATCTGACGATAAGATTGCGCTGCGCCTGCGGATATTTCTTGAGACACTTTTTCAATTTGCTCAGCGGCTGGCCGGTCGTATGCATGATTCGCAAAATTTGGAGCGCGCTAATAATGCCGTCACCGGTAGTTGTGAAATCGCGGAAGATAATGTGCCCGCTCTGTTCGCCACCGAGATTGAGATTTCGCGAAACCATTTCTTCAATCACGTAGCGATCACCCACTTTGGTGCGAATAACTTTGCCACCGCTGGTCGCGAGCGTTTCGTCCAGGCCGAAATTACTCATTACGGTGGCGACCAGGGCGTTGTCGCGGAGTTGATTCGATTTCAAAAGATCGAGCGCCGCGATTGCAAGAATTTCATCACCGTCAACGATCTCGCCATTTTCGTCGCAAAGCAGAACTCGGTCGGCATCGCCATCATGCGTGATACCGACATCGGCGTCGGCCAATTTCACGATGCGCTGAATTTCGTCCGGATGCGTGCTGCCGCATCCGTCGTTGATGTTCATTCCGTTCGGCTCGTTGTGCGCGACGGCGACGTCGGCCCCGAGCTCGCCCAAAATGCAGGGAGTTGATTTGTAAGCGGCGCCGTTTGCGACATCGACGGCGATGCGCAATTCTTCGAGCGACATTTTTCGCGGAAAACTTGCCTTCGCGAATTCGACGTAACGGCCAAGCGCGTCATCAATGCGCGCGGCGCGGCCAATTTTTCCGGCGGTCGGCCGGATGTTGTCGATCTTACCGCTGAAAACCAAGTCCTCGATTTGTGCTTCGACTTGATCGTCGAGTTTGTAGCCGTCGTGCCGGAAAAATTTGATGCCGTTGTCTTCGTAAGGGTTGTGCGAGGCGGAAAGAACAATGCCGGCATCGGCGCGGAGCGAGCGGGTAATATAAGCCACGCCCGGAGTTGGTAGTGGACCGATGATGAGAACATCGACTCCGAGCGAAGTGATTCCGGCGACGAGCGCGTTCTCGAGCATGTAGCCGGATAGGCGAGTGTCTTTGCCGAGCACGATCTTTGGGCGCGCGCCTTCCGGAAGTGTGCGCGGATTTAATTGGGTAAAAACATGCGCGGCGGCCCGACCCAGTTTGAGAGCGGTCTCGGCTGTTACCGGCTCCACGTTGGCGACACCGCGCACGCCGTCGGTGCCGAAAATCTTTGTCGCCTGTTTCACCGTCTTACTCAAACGCTCGGAGGCCAGTTCGTAAACGGGAAAATGCAGCCCGGCCGCGGTTCATGGTGCTGGCGGATGTTCGCGATCGTGGTCGCTCAGGAAAATGCATTCGTTTTCAAGACCAAGAGCGACGGTGTTCCACCTGAGCGGGAATTTTTCCAGGACCTGAGTGCGCTGAATAAGCGCAGACCAATCGCGGTATTCGCCTTTGACGATGTCGCGGAATTTATTGTCAGTGCCGCTGATCGGCGTGAGATAGAGACCGTGCACCGGTCCACCGAGGGTGTTGTAATCACCCAAATCGTTGAAAACGCGCTGGGTATCGGGCAACCATAAGCTGCGCCGGTCGGCATACCAGGCCACTGCCCATGGCATGTCGGTCGCGGTCACTTCCTCGGGTTTCATCCAGTCATTTAAGACGCCGATGAGCGGTGGCATGTAAGGCGGCCAACGCACGAACGGTTTAGGCGGCGACAACCATGGCGTCGCGAAAATCATCGGCAACGCGCAAAGCAGATAGAGCAGCGCGATGAAACCCACGCGCGCGAATGGAATTTCAAGCGCAAGCCGGTTCCATTGCACAAGCAGGTAAGCGAGCCCATAGCAGGTCATCAGGGGGACGAAAATCAAATGGAGCTGATTGGCAGCGACGCCTTGCTCGTCGCCAATTCCGTAAATGGTCATGCCGAGGACGGCGCCGCCCCACATGGCCAGGAGCATCCAGCGAATCGCGGCAGTCTCTGTTTTCTTGAAACGGTGCAATGGCGATGCGAAAAACATAAGCGCGACGACGGTTAGTCCAAAGTATTCGAAGAGATGCGCCGTTTGTGAGATGAGGCCGGCAGTAATTTTGTCGCGAAACGCGCCGAGGATATTACTGTCGGCGTCAAAGTTCAATCGACGCATCCAGGCCCATTCGCTGTGGCCAACGCCATTGAAAATCGAATAGATAGCGACGCCGCCGGGATTGCCACAGACAACAAACGTGCGAATCAGCCACGGCAGATAAACGATCGCGCAAATCGCGAGTAGAATCAAAGCAGACCATCCGCGCGGCCGGAAAAGGAACCCGGCGAAAATCAACGCGCCCAAAAAAATCCACAAAGTCAGTGCGTGGGTCAGCGCAAGTAGACCGAATCCGGCCCCGGCCACGACCAACCATTTTAAGGGCGATTCGTCGCGATGTTGCGCTTCCAGGGCCCGAACGAGCAGATAAACCGTGGTGTTAAACAAGAGCATCAGCAGCATGTGCGGCAAACCGGAAAGCGAGTATTGCCACATTGCATCGCAAAGTAGGACCAAGCCGCAGGCCAATAGTGCCAAACGCTGATCAAACAATCGGCGCGCCGTAAAAAACAATACCGCGACCGATCCGATGAAAAGTAAGATGGATATCGTGGCGATCGCCTTATCGCCGGCGTAAATCGCGGTGTGCGTGCTCATTTTCCAATGCGCTTTTACCGCCAGCAGTGCAATGGCGTCCATCAGCGGAGGGAGCGGCGCATTGTAAGTGTCGGACCAAACACTTTGGGCCACGTCTTTGCCGTGCGCCTGTAATTGTCCCACAGCCAGAGGCCGGACTAACTTCGTGCGCCAGCCTTCGCCACTGGCGATCGCGCGGCCGATCTGTGCCTGGTCCATCCCCTGCGAAGTGGAGAGACCGCGGAACTGATAGAAATAGAGAACAACGAGAGCAGCGATGGCGAGCGCGACCGCGCCTCGCTTGACCCAAACGACAAGCCCACCGGCTTCCAAGGCGTGGACCGCGCTTTGAATGAATTCTTCGCTACCCGGCATTTGATGCGTGTCCGGTCTTGGCCGGCTCTTTTTCCTTGGCGTTCATTTCATTGATTTTACGATGCAACGTCCGCCGGCTGATCCCGAGTTTTTTCGCGGCGGCAGTGACGTTTCCATTCGTTGTCGCTAATGCCTGCAAAATAAGTTTGCGTTCCGTTTCGTGAAGATCGAGCGGACTCGCCTTTTCACCGAAAGCTTTGGCCGCCGAAATGCCGCGCGGTAGTGTCGCGCCCGCAGCTTGTCGCAAAGCGGACGGCAAATCGCGGGGCGTAATTTTCGGTCCGGTCGCCATCACGACGCCATGTTCAATCGCGGTGCGCAACTCGCGGACATTGCCCGGCCAATGGTAAGTGAGCAGCGCGTTCATCGCTTCGCTCGTAAGGTCGAGAACTTCCTTATTGTTCGCTTTAGAAAATTGGCGCAGAAACGCCCGCACCAGTAATGGAATATCGTCTTTGCGCTCGCGTAACGGGGGCATGATGATCCGCACGACGTTGAGCCGAAAATACAAATCGTCGCGGAACTTTCCTTCCTTCACCAACTGCTCGAGATTTTTGTTGGTCGCCGCGATCAGCCGCACATCTGCGCGCAGTGTTTGATTACCACCCACTCGTTCAAACGCGCGCTCTTCGCTGATCACGCGCAGCAGTTTTACTTGTGTTGCCGGCGGAATTTCGCCGACTTCATCCAAGAAAATCGTGCCGCCGTTGGCTTGCTCGAATCGCCCGATTCTTCGCTCATGCGCACCGGTGAAGGCACCTTTTTCGTGTCCGAACAATTCGCTTTCGAGCAACGTAGGCGAAAGCGCAGCGCTGTGGACGGTCACGAATTTCGCTTTATTGCGCCGGCTCAAATTATGGATCGCGTGGGCAGCCAGTTCTTTTCCGGTGCCGCTTTCGCCTTCGATCAAGACGTTCGCCGATGACGGCGCAACCTGACGGATCGTGTCCAGCACTTCGTGCAGGGCCGGCGAATCACCGATCATGTTCTCGAGCCCGTAACGTTCGTCGACCTGCTGTCGCAAACTCTGATTTTCCTGTTCCAGTTTGCTGTCTCGCAACGCCCGTGCGATCAGCATTTCAATCTTGTCGAGATTGAGCGGCTTGGTGACGAAATCGTAGGCGCCGCGTTTCATCGCTTCGACCGCCGTGTCGACCGAGCCGTAGGCCGTCATCATGATGCAAATTGGCGGCTGCGGCATTTTCAGCGCCCGATCAATCAATTGCATGCCGTCTTCGCCGCCGAGGCGCAGATCGGTCAGGACAAGATCGACATGTTCGCGCTCGAGAACATTCATCGCGCTGGCAATGTCACCCGCCACGTAAACGTCGTAATCGTTCTCGAGCAGGCGGCGCAGTCCGTCCCGCGTATGTTTTTCGTCATCAACGATCAGGATGATGGGTTGGATGGAATCCATGAGTAATTTTCGGCAGTGGCGATGTGCGCCATTTATTCTCACTCAAACACGCCATCTCTCAATTACGAAGATATTGCTAGCAAGTTTGGAATTGCGAGAAGAGCGATGGACGATTACGTCGGCTCGGCCGTCGGCGTGGCCTGTAGCATAACCGCGGATTACTACCGCGCCGGCGGTGCTTCGTGATAAGGCGAGCCGGATTGATAAAGGGCGATCTTACTTCGCAGCGATTCGGCGAGAGATGTGATGCCGTTAGCATTCGCGATTTCGAGCGCGTCGTTTGCAGCTGCTAGCGCCTTGGTGAAGTCACCATTTTCTGCATAGGCAGCAGCCAGCGTGTGAAGAAAGACGGGATTATGTCGGTCTGTGGCGAGGACCGCCTGTTCCGCTAGCTCCACGGCCTTTCTCCCATTCCGGAGTTTAGGATCGGCGGCCGTTGCAAGAAGCCAGGCCAGATTATTTTGGGCTGGAACAGATCCCGGATTACTTTTTAGAGCCGCTTCATATTCACGCACCGCTTCTTCGATCTGTCCTTGTTGCCGAAATGCATTGGCCAGATTGTTATGGGCGTCCGCGTAATCGGGTCGCAATTCCAAAGCCAGGTGATAGTGAAGAATCGCATCATCAAGCTGTCCTTTCTGGCGGAATGCGTTTGCAATGCTGTAATGGCTCTCGGCGTGATCGAATTGAAGTCCGAGCGTCGTCGAGTATGCCTCGATCGCAGCGTCGATGTCGCGCTTCTGCAAAAACGCATTGCCGAGGTTGATGTAGGCGTCCGCGTGAAATGGCGATTTTTGCACCGCTTTGCGCAAATGAGATATCGCCTCATCCACATCGCCTTCCTGCAAATAAGCAGCGCCGATGTTATTCTCCGTGTCGGGATCGTCCGGCGAAATTCTGAGAGCAGTTTGAAATTCGTCCATCGCTTCACTCATTCGGCCTGTTTGGAGAAGCGCCTTGCCGAGATTGTTATGGTCTTTGCTTTGGTCCGGCCGCAACTCGAGCGCTTTTCTAAAATCGCGAATCGCTTCATCGATATCGCCGCGCTCTGACAAGAACGAACCGAGATTGCTGTAAGCCATCCAGCAATCGGGATTGCGCGCAATGGTTGTGCGCCAAAGAGTTTCAATGTCGCGATAGACGTGGCTTTGTCGCCAGGTCAACAGTCCCAGAATTAAAATCGGCGCAATGGAAATCGCCGGTCGCAGAACCCCTTTTGCAGGCGCAATTGAATCCAGGGCCATCGTTAGTCCGGCGGCGAATAGTGTGAGCGGAGCGACGCACGCGAGGTACTGGAAGTGGTCGGCGACAAAAGAATAGATAAAGGGAAAGACGTTGATAAAGCCGAGGGCCGGGAAGAGTAGACCAAGAAAAAGAAGTGCAGCCGCGAGAGGTCCGCGAAATTTGCGCCTAAGCTTCCAGGCAATGGCGAGCAATACAATCAGAGCTGCCGCAAAGAGATACTGCCACCACGCCGTGCCGCTAATGTGCCAGCGTGGGTAAATGAAAGTGAGCTTGGTCGGCCAAACGAGTTTGAAAAGGTAAAACCAACAGTCGCGCCCGGCGATGAGACACCGCTGTAAGATCGACAATTGAAAGGAGCTCCCCTGCGCACCGATGAAAATTCGCTCGAGCCAGGCAGTAAAAAGGCCTGCACCAACGCCGATGGCGAAGAACGGCAGCAACGGCAGCAGGTCCTCGCGCCGACGAACGCGTCCTCGTTTCCACCACAGAACCACGGTGATTATTGCCGGCAATGGGGCGATCGCGGTCTTGCAAAGCAAACCCAAGATAAAAAGAGCGAGCGAGCTGATGTAGGCGAGGCGATTTCTGCGTTCGTCGAAATTGAGATAGGTGAGAATCGAGCAGAAAAAGAATAAACCCGAGAAAGTGTTCTTGAGTTCTGAAATCCAAGCGACCGATTCAACTTGGACAGGATGAAGAGCAAATAATGCCGCGGCCAGCCATGCGCCCGGAATTTTGAGCCGCTGCAAGATCTGGAGCAAAACAACTGCACCCAAGCTGTGCAGGAGAATATTGACTAGGTGATAACCCAGGACCGAATCACCCCAGACCTTCTGTTCGATCCAGAAGAAGCTGTGAACCAGGGGATAATACTGCTGAGTCGCGCCAACCCGTGTCCAGATATCGGCCAGGCCTTGCCATGACCGCAGAGCCGGCTGCGTGATATGCCGATTGTCATCCCAAATCAGCTTACCATTCCAGGCCGGCAAATAAGCCAGAGCAGTGATAGCAATCAGCCCGAGGGCGAAAAGCCAAGCCCGCTGCGAACTCTTCTCTCTGCTTCTGACCTGTGGCTTTGCCATTCAGCTTGCGCTCAATTTCGAGCTCGAATCTCCCGCTTCCAGCATGCGGACGCGTCTGTCAATGTGGGGCAGGCGAATCGTCAAGGTGAGTCCTTTTCCTTCACTGCTTTCGATCGACAACTCGCCGCCGTGCTCGCGCACAATCCGGCGAACGATCAAAAGCCCGAGGCCGGTGCCGCTGATCTTGGTTGTGAAATAGGGTTCGAACACGCGACTGAGATTCTCCGCGGAAATTCCGCCGCCCGTGTCCGTGAATCGAACGATCACGTGCGATTCGTCCAGGTCGGTGCGAATCCGCAAAATTCCGCGGCTCTTCATCGCTTCGAAACTGTTTTTGATCACGTTGTAAAACGCCTGTTTCATCTGGTCGCGATCCAGCTCGAGCAGCGGTAGATCGGAGCGCAGCTCCTGTTCGACCACGATATCGCGGTCTTTGATTTCGAGTGCAAAAAACCGAACCGCTTCTTCGACAATTGTATTAATGTTTTCCGGGCGCAGCTGTGGACGAGTCGGGCGAATCGCACGCAGGAACTGAGTGATGATGGAATCGAGCCGGTTAATCTCGGCGCGCGCGACTTCCACCGATTCCTGGAGTTCGGCGCCCTTTGCTCTGTCCAGCTTACGCGCTTCGCGTTCGATCAATTGCAAATGAATATTGAGCGAATTGAGTGGGTTGCCGATTTCATGGGCAACTCCGGCGGCGAGCAAAGTCAACGCGTTCAGTCGTTCCGACTCGATCGTTTGCTGCTCGGTGCGCCGACTTTCAGTAATGTCGCGCAAAATAATCGCGTGTCCGACCCGTTCGCCTGTAGCTGCGGTCGCCGACCGCGGACCGGGGACAGCGTCCCCGGCTACAGAATCCTGGCGCTCGATCACGAGCGGCACGCTGTAAAAATTGATGAATCGGTTGGTGGGATAGAAGATCTCCATATCGCGGCTGACCGCGCCTTCGCGCGAGAGAGCGTTCCAATCCAGCCCGCGAACGCGCTCGTCCAAACGTTTTCCGAGCGAGTCTTCCGCTTCTAACCCGAACAATTGGCAGGCCGCGTCGTTGAGATAAGTGATTCGCCCTTTCGAATCGGTAACGATGATTCCTTCCTGGATGGAATTGAAAACCGTTTCGAGAAAACCTTTCTCCTGCGCGAGGCGCAGAAAATAATTCTGCACTTCCTCCGGCCCGATCTTGCCGAGGCGGCCGATTAGTTTTTCAACGAACCCGGCTTTCATCGCGCTGGCTGAACTTCGATTCTGGACATCTCCAAGCGGAGATAATTCAAGATCACTGGCGCAAGCACCATTCCAGGGATGCCCATGAGGCGTTCTCCGATGATCAGCGCGAACAATGTCAGCCAGATCGGATTGCGGATGCGATTGCCGATGATTTTGCTGTTTAGGAAATATTCCAGCTTGTGGATCGCGATCAGGAAAATGAGAGCTATCAGCGCGATCTTCAACGAAACGGTGAAGGCAACACAAACAATGATCGTGTTACTGACAAGGTTACCGACAATGGGGAGCAAACCGCAAAGAAATGTTAGCGCGATCAGTAGCGGCGCGTCTGGCAACTGAACTCCCAGGACAAAAATCGCAGTCAGGACGGTATTGATCAGCGAGATCGTGATCTGTGCGCCCATCACCGTGGCAAAGCTTCTATAGAAATCGCGGAAACGGTCGGAAAGCTCGCCGCAAAAGACCGAATAAAGATTGTTCCTGGACGCGGGAACATTACGAGAAAGATCCAGCTGGCTGTTAAAGAAGAGGCTCACGGCCGCGACAATTCCAATTGCGACGAATATGATGAACGTGGTTGCGTTCCGGGCGAAGGTGGCGACGTCTTTGAGATAGTTTGTTTCTTCCTTGAACGCATCGATCACGAATGCCTGCAGACTATCGAAATCGGTAAAAGGCAGTTCGATTTGTCGGGCCTGGGCCCAGGCGCTGGCCGAAGGAAGAGAACTGTCGGCAACTTCGGGCAATTCGCGGATCGCAGCCCGAGTAAAAAACGCCGCGCCACAAGCGATTCCAGCGACAACCAGGAGAAACAAAATTAACGCGATCCATTTATTTTTTGTAAGTGCCAGTAGTTTCGACAAGGCAAAGTAGGAGAACAGAATTGCGAGCAGTGGTGGGCCGAGATGCAGCCATCCCGCCAGCACCAGCATGAAAACAAGCACGGCATAGGAGATGCGTCTCGTCGTTAACATGATCGGCCTCCGGTAGCTGTTCTTAATACAGCCTTCACCACGAAGTGAAATTCTTCACTTCATTCGGAATAACAACAGAAGAATCAGTGTGTCTCGGCTGGAGCTGGCTGGCCGGTTTCTTTCTCCGCGCGCTCTTTTAGCGCCGCTTTGCGAGAAAGTTTTACCCGCCCTTTGTCATCGATGCCGATGCATTTGACCCAGATCATGTCGCCAATTTTAACGACGTCTTCGGTCCGTTTCACTCGGAAGTCGGCCAACTCGGAAATGTGCACCAGACCGTCTTTGCCCGGCAACACTTCGACGAATGCGCCGAACTCTTTGGTGGAAACGACACGGCCCTGATAAGTCTCGCCAATCTCGATCTCCTTCGCCATCCCGCCGATGATTTCCTTGGCACGCGCCATCGATTCGCCGCTGGTCGCATAGATGTGGACGGAGCCGTCGTCTTCGATGTTAATCTCTGCGCCGGTCTCGGCCACGATCCCCTTGATCGTTTTCCCGCCCGGTCCGATGAGCGCCCCGATTTTCTCGGGATTAATTTTAATTGTCTCGATTCGCGGCGCGTACTTGGAAAGTTCGGCCCGAGGTTTGTCGAGCGAACCGCGCATGATCTGAAGAATCTTGGTGCGGGCCTCTTTGGCGCGTTGAATTGCCTCGGCCATGATTTTGTGGCTGACGCCGGGAAGTTTCAGATCGAGCTGGAACCCGGTCACGCCATTATCGGTGCCGCACAGTTTGAAATCCATGTCCCCGAAATGATCTTCCGAACCGATAATGTCAGTCAGCAGCTCGTAACGTTTCAATTGTCGATCTTCGCTGTGCTCAGTCACGAGTCCGACGGAAATTCCGGCGACCATTCCCTTCACCGGCACACCCGCGTCCATGAGCGCGAGCATTCCGCCGCAGACGCTCGCCATTGAAGTCGAGCCATTCGATTCCATGATCTCGCTCGAGATTCGAATCGCGTAGCGAAAATCGTTTTCGCTTGGCACAACCGGCTCGAGCGAACGTTCGGCTAACGCACCGTGTCCGATTTCGCGCCGTCCCGGGCCACCGGTTCGGCCGGTCTCGCCGACACTGAACGGTGGGAAGTTGTAGTGAAGAATGAAACGCTTCGAAGTTATGCCGCCACCGTAAGCGTCGATGTTTTGCGCTTCTTCAATCGGCGCAAGAGTGGCAAGCGCGAGCGCTTGGGTTTCGCCGCGTTGAAAAATGGACGAGCCGTGCGCGCGCGGAATCACGCCGACTTCGGACGTGATCGCTCGCAAATCTTGATAACCGCGGCCGTCCATGCGTTTCTGTTTTTCAAGAATGCTCTTGCGAAACGCTTTCTTCTGGACGTGATCGAATGCCTGCGAGATGGAGAACGCATCGGTCTCAGGATGTTTTTCCAGAATCGACTTCTTCACTTCCTCGCGCAGCGCTTCGACGGCCTTGGCGCGGGCAACTTTGCCCGGCGTATAAAGCGCGCCTTCGATTCGATCGCCCGCGACTTGATAGGCGATTTCGAGTAACTCCGGTTTGACGTTGAGCAGCGGCATCTCGCGTTTTGGCTTGGCAGTTTGCGACACGAGCTCTTTTTGAATGCGAATCATTTCCCGGGTTTGCCCATGCGCGAATTCGAGCGCTTTCACGAAATCGGCTTCGGGAATTTGGTTGGCCGCGCCTTCAATCATGATCACGTCGTTTTCCATTCCGACGTAAACCAAATCGAGATCGCTTTGCTGCCGCTCAGAGTGAGTCGGGTTCGCTATGAATTGGCCGTTAACGCGGCCCACGCGCACTGCGCCGATCGGTCCGGCGAAGGGAATATCCGAAACGGATAGCGCAGCCGATGCGCCGTTGATCGCAAGAATATCGGGATCGTTCTCGCCATCAGCGCTGAGTAAGATCGAGATGATCTGCGTGTCGTAAAAATAACCTTGCGGAAAGAGCGGACGCAGAGGGCGATCGATCATCCGCGATGTGAGCGTTTCTTTTTCGGTGGGGCGTCCTTCGCGTTTGAAGTAACCGCCCGGAAATTTTCCGGCGGCGGCCGCTTTTTCACGGTAATCGACTGTGAGCGGAAAATAATCCTGACCTTCCTTGATGCCGGTGGCGGAGACCGCGCTGACCAGCACCATCGTGTCGCCGCACGACACAATGACTGCACCGTCGGCGAGCTTGGCGATTCTGCCTGTTTCTATCGATATCTGATTAGACCCAATCTGGGCTGTGACCTTCTGTTGCATATAATTTATCCTGGATGTGCGAGTTCCAGGTCGGTCACCCTGACTGTAGGTTTTAATTCCGATCCCGCAGTTGCGGGACGGGCGGACCTAAAACCTAAATTCAAGGTGCCTGGCGACCTGGTTGTCGCGTTTTTAGTTTTCGAATCGGCGTCGCACTGAAACGCGGACGCTAAGATCGACATCCGACCGGCGGCTATTTCCGCAGGTTCAGTCCGTCGATTAACTTTTTGTAGCGTTCGGCTTGGGACCGGCTCAAATAATCGAGCAAACTCCGGCGCTGGGCCACCATTTTCAGGAGGCCGCGGCGCGAGGAATGGTCCTTGGCGTGGCTTTTCAAGTGTCCGGTCAATTCCCCGATCCGCCGTGTCAACAGCGCGACTTGGACGTCTGCGCTGCCGGTGTCCTTTTCGTGCAATTGGAACTGCTTGATATCCAACGTTTCCGTATTCTCAGCCATTTCGAAGCGCCTATTCTAGACCAAGACGACGGAATCGCAAGGCCGCTACTTGAGTTTAAACGGAATCGGCAACCGGTCGGGCGGAACCCATTTGTCGCGTGCTGCTTGCGATCTGATGAGCTCGCGCGAGTAATGCGCTTCCACCGGCCGGCGCTTTGTCCAATGTTCGACGATCAAATTGATCCGCCGCCAAAGTGGAAGATCTACATCGGACGTGCTGGCGATGTGTTCGAGCAGCCGCATCCAAAAAGTGGTCAGCGTTTCGTGATAAAGATTGTCGACGCCATGGTGCGCGGCGAAAGCGCGGATCTTTTCGCGCATTCGCTCTAATGCTTGCTCCGGAGGAAATGAGTCCAGATAACTCAGGGCGACCGCGATGTGGGCGGCGTGAGCGAATTCCGATGGCGGGATGGTCGCGTTTTCAAACGCAGAAACGAGCGTGGCGACCTCGCTGTCGCTGGCGAAACCTCGCGTTCTCAATGAACGATCGCGCCACCCCACTTGCCCCATGCCCAGAGCAAAATAAGTGCGCCGATGATCGACATGATGAATCCGGCTGGATGAAACGCCGATCCGGGCGCTGGCCGCGAGAAGAGCCGCCCAATCAGACCTCCAACGATGGACCCGCCGATGCCAAGAAGTGTGGTCATGATGAATCCGAGATGCTGCACACCCGGCATGATGGCGCGAGCGATCCATCCGACAATGAAACCGATAATGATCGACCAAATGATGTGTAACATGAGACGGATGCTAAGCGTGTGGATGGCCCAAAAGCGATCCTTTTCTCAGGGGTAGATCGATCCCGCTGAAGCCACCGCGCGGCAAGCACCTACTTGCGCTGGCGATTTGCTTCGTCGATCGCCAGATATTCGTCGCGCGGCGGACTGAAGGTGTCGAGTACTCTGGTCTTTTCGATGGTCTCGACACCGTGCGGAATATTGGCAGCGAGATAAAAGGAATCCCCTGTCTTCATTTCGTGCGGCGTCCCATCGACAATTAATTTCATTCGCCCCGATAAGATGTGGACGATCTGTTCCTGCGGATGCTGATGCGCCGGCATTTTGCTGTCCGGCTCGAGTGTGGCCAGCATTTGATACATTGTTTTGCCGCTGGTCAGGGTCTGGCGTTTGATGCCGGGGCAAATCGCGATCCAGGGATTTCTTTTTTTCATAACTTAATCCTTCTGCTCGATTTTAATCCGAAAGTGGTAGGATGAAATGCTCATTCGTTTGGAAAAATAAAATCGATGGGCATCGAACCTCTGCACGCCGGAATCGAGCTCGAGATTCTCGCAATCGTGCTCGCGCGCTTGTTTGATTAGCCAATCGAGCAATTCACCGCCAAAACCACGCGACCGGTCGCTTTCACGCGCGACGAGATCATCGACATAGAGAAACTTTCCCGAAAAAAGCGATTCGAGACACCGATAGCCCGCGACGGCGCAAACTTCGCCTTCGGATTCAAGAAACGCGAGCCGGTAGCCTTCTTTGTGCTGCCGCAGCACTCGCTCGACAAATTGTTCAGGCTCTTGAAACAGGGGACGCAATTCGCGGATGACTGGATGGCAGCGCCGAATCTGTTCGGGCGTAGTCGCGATGGCGATGCGCGAGTTCCTCATGGAGTGGACGTCGACCTTCTCTCGCGTCTCCCATCATACCAAATATGAAGACCCTCACGCGATCGGGCAGCGCGCGGGCCGCGGAGAATGACGCTCAGAGAATTCCCCAGGATTTCGCGGGCAGAATACATTCGCAATTTGCGACCGGAAGTAACGACCGGTTCCGGCAAGATCCGAAACCGTCCAATCTTTCGCAGCGCCATGCTGAAATAGACTTCTTCTCCGATGAAAAGTTTTTCATCGAATCCACCGATCGCATCGAAGTTTTTGCGCGTCGTGAAAAGAAAAGCCCCCGCGCCGAACCTGAGTCCGAAGTAAACCACGGAGAAAGCTTTTACGACAATCTGCGCCCAGAGCGGAATAGTTCCGCCAACGACGACGCGCGCGCCACCACCGGCGTAGCCTGCGTCGAGCGCCGCAACTACCCCGATGAGATGTTTCTCGTTAATCCAAGTGTCAGCGTCGACAAAGAGCAAAGTGTCACCTTGAGCATGGCGCGCCCCGGCATTGCGCGCGGCGGCAATTTGCCGCCGGTTTATTGAAACAACCTTTACGCCTGCATTCTGCGCGACTCTCGCAGTCGCGTCAGTCGAAGCATCGTCGACTACGACGATTTCGTATTGTTCGCCACGGCCAATCCGTCCTCTGGCGGATCGATCTTGTGCGGCGGCACGAATAGAAGCGATCGTTGATGGCAGTTCCAGCTCTTCGTTGTAAGCCGGAACGATGAATGAGAGCATTGACTGCACTGTAGCGACAGCCGCGGTCGGCTGCATCTGCCGCGTTTCCCTATCTCCGCGGAGCCGCTAATCTTGGTCGAACTTCACTCCGGCCTTCTCCACTTCACGATAAGGCAAAAGCCAGATGAGTGATTCATCGTGAAGATCGACAACCTGAATCCGATTGCCCCAAGGGTCGCGAAAATCGCAACGAAACGGCGGCTCGAGTTTCAGTTTGTATTTGCCAGTTAATTTCTTCCGAACCTCCTCGAGCTGTGCTTCGTCGCGCACCATGATTCCAAAATGCCGCATATTTGCCGGCTGAATCTTTTCGACTTCGAAGATGGCGAGGAATTGGTGTTCGCCGAGTTTGAAGAAGGTGTCGCCTTCACCGCGGTCGAGCTTTTCCAGATTGAAGACATCTTGGTAGAACGCGACCGCCTTGTCGATGTCATCAACCTCGATCGCGACGTGATTGCATCCATACACTTGCACGCTCATTTCCTAATTTACATCTGTCGGACGCGGACCCAAAAGGTAAGATCGACATGGATGAGTTCAGTTATCTCTCTGTTCTTCTTTCAGTCATTCTCGGCCTGGCGGTGACGCAGATTTTGAAAGGCTTTCGCGGATTGCTTTTATCGCGCGCGCACATTCGGCTTTACTGGCCAGTGATTGCGTGGGCCGCGCTGCTGCTGCTGGTTTGTTTTCAACACTGGTGGGCGACCTTTGGAATGCGAACCAGGCACGACTGGACCTTTCTCCAATTCGCGATGGTGCTTCTCAATGTGATTTTTATTTATATGGTCGCGGGCCTGGTCTTCCCGGACTTTTTTGGGGAAGAAGTTGTCGATCTAAGAGAAAATTTCTACGCGCACCGAGGCTGGTTCTTCTCGCTCGGATGCGGCGCGGTTGTGGTTAGCATCGCGAAGGAATTCGTTCTTGATCATCGATTGCCCAACACGACCAATCTGGCCTTTCAATTGATCTTCGCCGCAACGCTGCTCATTGGCGCTTTGACTCGTTCGGAACGTTACCACAAAGGATTGATTATTTTTGGCAGCGCCCTTTTTGTTCTCTACATCGTTGCCCTTTACGCTCGAATGCGCTAGGGCGTTGCCGGTTCGAGTGCGGCCGGCGTGTCTGACGTAGCTGGCGTAGGCTTTTGGTCGCCCTACGGACCGTAGCCCGATTGGGTTCGGCGCAATCTTAAAGCAGCGGATTTCTCTCGGCGGCTAGAATCTTGCTCCGATTCGTCGGCATGGATGGACAGACGCCCATCGATCAATTGGAAGAACTAACTGCGTTGGCTGCGAACTGGGCAGTCGAACAGGAGCGGCGGGTTTTGTGTGAAGGTGTCCCGCTCTCGGAAAGAGAACTCGCTGACGCGAAAATTATTGGCGTGCGACATCCCGAGCGCGTCCGTTTATTGCGGGTTGAAGCTGTTCCGGTTCCGGCGCATCCGATGCTAACGGCTGCGGCTGCTTCAATTCATTTTTTAACCGCCGCGCCGCGCGGTTTGGCGTTGGAGTACGGAATCTTCGTTCGCTCTGATCACTGGCGTGATCGTGCGCTCATTGCCCACGAGCTTGTCCACACTGCCCAATTTCAGAGGCTTGGCGGAATTCTCCCCTTTCTCCAAACTTACATATTCCAATGCGCAACCGTCGGCTATCCGAATGCGCCTTTGGAATTGGAAGCAGTGGCGACCGCGGCGCGCGTCTGTTCCGCCTGACCGGAACGTTCTCAACACCGGCGGTCTATCGCGCTGATTTTTTTCGGTGGCCGACCATTTCGCCGGCGACACTGCGCGGATCAAGGCGGTTAAGCTTTTTCTTCATGCTCGATGTGAGCAGCGAAATGTGCGGGATCTCGCAAAGATGTTCGGCGATAAACCAAACCGGCTTGTCGGTTGTCATCCAATTGAGATGGTCGAAGCGGGCCAGATTCACCGGACGCGAGTAGCGACGCAGAGTGCGCGCGAATCGCAGATTGAAATAAATATTGAAATAGCTCATCGCCAGCTCGCGTAACGTGCGATAAACCGGCTCGCGATAACGACAGCCGGTGAAGTTGGACTTGGCGACCGCGCCCCAATGGCCGCGCATCTTGAAAATCGCGACGACATGGTCGGTGTCTTGTTCCGCTTCCAAATCGAAGATGAGCGGAGGAAAACCGAGAACGCGAAGTGCAGCCGCGGCAAAAATTCCGCCTTCGAGACAAGACGCGGTCTGTTCGTGCAAAACGTGTTTCGGCGAACGCGCGGTGTAACCCAAATTATAAGGCAGCTCGTCTAAGAAATGCTGCACGCCGTAAGGCGTTTTTAACGCGCGGACCGCGCGCAGTTTTGCGCGGCTTAAACCGAAATCGCGCCAAGTAGATGTCGATCTTATATTGTTCGCCACGGCGAGTCCGTCCCTTGACGGATCGATCTTGGCGCCAGGCGCGAAGATTTACAACCCAACCGGGTGCCGCGCTTCGAAGCCTCCCGCCGGCACGCGTTCGGTTGCTTGCCAGCCGGGCGCCCAACGGTCGTGCGCTGTGATATAAGGTGTGGTGTCGAGTCGCAAGCCTGCGATGATGGCGTAGGTATGGCCGTTGCGTGCGTAAATCGTGATCCATTTGCCGCGACCTTGTTCGCCGAATTTGCGGAACTCCGATGAGCTAATCGGCGACTTGAGCAAGCCGGCCGCACCGAGCGCGTAGGAGACAGTGCCCGAGCAATCGTAACCGCGATCGGCAAACGATTTGTGGCCGCCTCCAAAGACGTATGGCTTCCGGTGAAGCTGGTTCGCTGCCCAAATAGCCCGCTTCACTGCGAGCGGCGCGCCTTCCGGCGCTGCAGCCTGACCAAGACGAAGATGAGCACGCGTTCCGGGCACCGTTGGACCGCTAGCCGGGAAAGGATTCGCATTCGCGGATGATGCGATTGCGGCCAAGACAGCCGCGCCAATTAGGACTTTAGGGCTCAGGGGATACACAGACCGTTTCGGAGCGTGTCCTATGCCATAAGAACCCGCTTTGCCAAGAACAAAATCTTCTGGGCCGCACTTTGTGAAAGCCCTTCCGCGGTGTCCGGCTGAGTCGGTCAACATGGACGTGTCGGTAGTGGTCTTGGTGGTCTCGGCGGACACCACTAAATTTGCTTCGCTGAACGGCGGCCGGTGATATTGTTTTGACATGATGCGCGCAGCCGCGCTTCTTGGATTTGTCGCCATAACTTTATTCGCGCAGGAGCCGAGCAAAGATCCCGATTCGTTCGACATTGAGCCGCCGCTGCTGATTCCAAATCGCGAGGACGAGCAGCTGTCTAATCCGAAACCCGAGTCTGCTCCCGCGCGAGATGTCGATCTTGCCAAGCTCGAAAAAGAATTCGAGCGCGCCAAAAGGAATGCTGCCGGTGCGGAACGGCTTTGGAAAATTGGCGCGCTGTCCAAACTGGAGGCCGAGCAACGAGTTCTGCGTTGCGTTCACCTCGAATTTGATCTCGCTAATGCCCGCTTGGTTTGCGCCAAGGAGGAAATGTTGGAAAAAGAAAAACAGCTGACTGCCGGCAAAATTGCAAAGGCGGAGCTGGCGCAATCCGAAACTGGTCTTGCGCTCGCGATCGAAGCGGCGCATGCCGCGACCGCGAAACGCGAGCGGGCTGAGATCGATGCGGCCGAAGCCAATGTGCATCGCCAGGAAAAACTCCTCGCGTTCGGCAGAGCGCGAAAATCAGACGTCGAACGCGCGGCGCAGAAACTTGCCGAGCTTAAATCGCTCAAGGAGTAAATTCGCTGACGAGACGTGCTGTTAGGTCAGTAGCCGGCCGCCTGGCCGTCTTTGCGCGATTCGCTTGCGCCAACGTAAACGCGTTGGCCATCGTGCATCTCAATCTTGATCGCTTGATAGCCGCCATAGCCGCCGACATCGACCCGCACGTCGTGGCCGCGCTTTTTTAATTCGCGCTGCGTCTCGGCGGGAATGCCGGATTCGAGGTTCACGTAACCCCCGTTTTCCATTTTTTCGCCGGTCGGTTCGTTGTCGCCTTCGTGTTGCCAGCGCGACGCGTCGCCGGCTTCCTGCATATTCAAACCGAAATCGATTTGATTCGTCAGCACTTGCACGTGGCCCTGCGGTTGCATCCCGCCGCCCATCACCCCAAACGCTTCCCACGGTTTGCCGTCTTTCATCACGAACCCGGGAATGATCGTATGAAACGGACGCTTGCCCGGCGCGTAAACGTTCGCGTGTCCCGGTTCCATCGAAAACAATTCGCCGCGATCTTGAAACATGAATCCGAGTTCCGGCACGACGATGCCGCTGCCCATCCCGCGGTAATTGCTTTGAATGAGCGAGACCATGTTGCCTTCATCATCGGCCGTGCACATGTAAATCGTGTCGCCTTGATCGAGGCTTCCAGCGGCAACAGTTTTGGCAGCGCGATTCGGATCGATTAACTTCCGCCGTTCGGTCGCATATTCCTTCGAGATCAATTTCGTCAGTGGAATTTTCGCGAATGCCGGATCGGCATAATATTTGGCGCGGTCGGCCCACGCGATTTTCTTGGCCTCAATCATCGTGTGTAGCGTGTCGGGCGAATTGCGTCCCATCGCTTTCAGGTCGAATCCTTCCAGGATGTTTAGGATTTGCAGGGTGGCGATCCCTTGTCCGTTCGGCGGCAATTCAAAAACATCGTAGCCGCGATAGTTCGTCGAAACCGGATCGACCCACGCGCTCGTGTGTTTCTCGAAATCGGCTTTGCGCAAGAAACCGCCGTTCTGCTGCATGAAGATATCGATCTTGTCCGCGATCTCGCCTTTGTAAAAAACGTCGCGCCCTTTCTCGCCGATCAATCGCAACGTTCTTGCCAGCGCTGGGTTCTTGAAAATGTCGCCTTTCGCCGGCGTCTGCCCTTTGCCGTCGAGCGTGTAAGTTTCGAGGAATGCGCCTGGAAGTCCTTTATAGAGCCGAGGACCGAATGCCCAATAGTACGCGATCAACTCTGTGACTGGAAAACCTTCTTCGGCATAACGAATCGCCGGGGCGAGATCGTCGGCGAATTTCAGTTTGCCGAATTTCTTGTGGAGTTCGGCCCACGCATCAACCGTTCCCGGCACGCTGATCGGCAACATCCCTTGTGGCGGAATCGTCTTGCGATTCAGTTTGTCGAGCGCGGCTCTCATCTGCTCGTAACTCAAGCCGAGTGGCGAACGCCCGCTCCCATTAATGCCGTAAAGTTTGTTCTCCTTCGCGCTGTAAATAATCGCAAACAAATCGCCGCCAATTCCGTTTGAAATCGGCTCCATCAAACCGAGTGTCGCATTCGCGGCGATGGCGGCGTCCACCGCGGTGCCGCCCTTTTTCAAAATGTCGATCCCAACTTGTGTCGCCGCCGGAACGCTCGTGCAGACCATCCCATGTCGCGCCAGAACTTCCGACCGGGTTGCGAAATTTTTCCCGGTGATCCGATCGATTTGGGCGGGCGAACTCCCGCAGAATGCAATTAAGGCGATCAGAGGAATCAAGACACGAATGGATGGCATGGCTGAAAGACTACCGGATGTACACGACCGTGCCAAAGCTGGCTTCAAGGAAATGGTGGCCTGATCCGTCAAACCATTTGCATGTTGATTAGAATTCTTATCGCGCTCGCCCTGATGGTTTCCACGATTGTCTCGGCGCCCGCAGCCGAGCAGTCTCTCGGCGCCGCGCTCAAGAAGGTTTTTTCTACGCCGACACCTACGCCAAGGCCGCGAAAAAAGAAGAGCGCTGTTGCGACCAAAAAGAAGTCGCCGAGTCCCACGCCGACTCCGAAGAAATCCTCGACACCACGGGAGGAAGAATCGCCGGTTCCATCCGCAACGCCTTTATCGAAAAAGAAGCAAACCCCGTCAGCGACAGAGGAATCGCCATCGCCTACTCCAAGAAAGAAAAAGAGATCACCGACGCCAACGCCATCGTCCAGCTCCTCCCCACATCGAAAGAAAAGAAGTTCGCCCTCCCCACAACCGTTCGAAACACCATCGGCGTTTCCATCTGAAACTCCAATGCCAAGGCCGACCGCTACTCCGGCAGAGTCGCCATCGCCGACTCCACCGAAGAAACACGGCGCGCCCAATGCCACCTTGTCGCCCGATCAAATTAAGGGCTTCGACAATTATCCGCCCAAAGTGCAAAAACTTCTCACCAGCGCGCTCGAACTCACGACGCGCAGTCTCGATTACAAATACGGCTCGGCCGATCCGAATAGCGGCGGGATGGATTGCTCCGGTTTCGTTTATTTTGTCCTCAAACAAAACGATATCGGCGATGTGCCGCGGGATTCGAGTGAACAATATTCCTGGGTTCGCCGGGCCCGTCAGTTTGAGTCGGTCCTGAGTCAAAAGGACGACTCTTTTGAATTGGAAGACTTGAAGCCGGGCGATTTGCTTTTCTGGACCGGCACCTATTCGATCGAGCGCGATCCGCCGATTACGCATGCAATGATTTATCTCGGGCGGGAAAAGAAAAACGGGCACCGCGTGATGGTCGGCGCAAGCGACGGACGTGTTTATCAAGGGGAATCCCGCAACGGTGTAAGCGTTTTCGATTTCAAAGTGCAGCGAAACGGAAAAACGGACGATGGAAAATCGCGACCGACATTCATTGGGTACGGGCACATCCCCGCTTTGCAGGAATCCCGGCAACCCTAATTTTCCATCGACAAGCCCTGACGAATCCAAATACAAGCAAATCATGAATCACAAACGAGGTTTCGTCGCATTCCTGGTCGCATTCGTCTTCATTTTCTTCTTCGGATTCGTCTGGCATGGCATCTTGATGAAGCCGATGTACATGGCAACCGCGTCGCTCTGGCGCGCCGAAGCGGACTTTAACAGTCACTTTCCAATTCTCATTCTCGGCCACGCGGTGGTCGCGTTCGCGTTCACCGGTCTTTACGTGTCCAAAGTTGGAATCAATAGCGCCGGCACCGGCTTCGGTTACGGCATCGTCCTCGGAATTTTGGCCTGCGGGATAAACATCATCCGGTTCGCGGTTGAACCGCTGACGACGAATATTTTATTGATGTGGTTCGCCGGTGATTTGATCTGCTTCGCGATCATGGGCGCTTTGGTTGGCGCGATTTACAAACCGCTGGCGACAACCACGACCTAGTCGCACGGGCGACGTCCGATTTCTCGACGCGGGGAAATTGCTTCCAACGCGGTTGAGCGCTGCCTTATCATCGTCTCAACCTGCCCATGGCCGAGACGGTTGAAAAACTGACGACGGGCGAACCGCTGACGATCGATCAGCTTCTCGAACATCTTCCGGCGCTAAAAGAAATCCCTCGTGCGCAGCTCGAGAATTGGGCCAAAGGCGCGGCCGTTCTTCACCATTATCGCAAAGGCGAGATCGTTTGCGAAGAAGGCGAGTTCGGCTCGACTGCCTACTACATCGTTTCCGGCACAGTCGATATTTTCATTCACAATCCGCTCGCGCATTTGCGCACCCATCCTGTCCGCAATTTTCTCGGCCGGAGCATGCGACGAATGAAAAGTTTTCTGACCGACGATCAGACCGATCATCGCCCGGAAGCGCACGAGCGAAAATTCATCGGCATCGACGCAAATGTCGATCTTCCGATCAATCGGCCGCTCGCTCAGCTCGGGCCGGGCGAGCTGTTCGGCGAAATGACCTGTCGCACTTATCAACCGCGCTCGGCCACCGTTCAGGCGCGCGAGCCCTGCGCCATGATCGAGATGCTGCGCGTGATTCTCGATATGCTGGTTGGCAACCGCCAGCCGTCAGAATTAACCAAGGCGACTTCCAAGGTGAAGATGCCGACGTTCAAGGGCACTTCGTTCAAGGCTGAGCTGGAGAAAAAATATCGCGAGCGTTCGCTCATCAATCATCTCCGCAGCGTCCCGCTCTTTGCTTCGCTCGACGACGACTTCATTGAACACCTCCGCCAACACGTCGAGCTTGTTTCCTACAATCAGAACCAGGTCATCTGTAAAGAGGGCGAAGACGCGGATGCGCTTTATCTCATCCGATCTGGAATGGTGCGGGTCTCGAATGCGCTGCCGGGCGGTGAGATAGTGCGGACGTATTTGAGCCGCGGCGATTATTTCGGCGAAATTGGATTGCTCCGTTCGATCAAACGCACCGCAACCTGCACTGCGCTCGACGCCGTGGACGTCGTTAAAATCCCCGCGGCCGATTTTGCCTTGATGCTGGAAAGATTTTCTGCGGTCCGCCAGCAAATCGAAGCCGTCGCCGTCGCGCGTATGGCCGCCGATCAACAAAAAGCGATTCCAGCCGGATTGCATCTCGACGATTTTTTGAATCAGGGATTGTTCGAGGCGCAGAATCTTTTGCTCATCGATCTCGAGAACTGCACGCGTTGCGATGCGTGCGTTCGCGCATGCGCGCAGGCGCATGACGGAGTTTCGCGACTGCTCCGCGACGGTTTGCGTTACGAACATTTCCTGGTCGCGACCGCATGTCGATCTTGCCGCGATCCGCTCTGCATGACGCAATGCCCGGTCGGGTCCATTCGGCGGAAAGAGAACCTCGAAATCATCATTGAAGATTGGTGCATCGGCTGTGGCAAATGCGCTGAGCTTTGCCCCTACGGCAACATCAACATGCATCCGCTCGAAGTGATAAAAGAAATAAAGACCGAGATCAAAGGAAAGGGTGGCGCGCCTGCGCAGGTGAAGATCGAGAAAAAGAAAATGACTGCTTACAAAGCGAACACCTGCGACCTTTGCACCCAGCTTTCCACGCCGAGCTGTGTTTACGCCTGTCCGCATGACGCTGCCAAGCGCGTCGATCCACAAAGATTCTTCAGCGACGCGATCACGGCCCAGAGCGAATTGATTGGTAAGACTTGGGCGCCAATGCCGCCGCGCTACCAGACCCATCACACCCACTAGGCGATGCGCATCGTCAATCGCGCGCACTTGCCGTGGTTCATCTTTGTCGTCGCGGCGACACTTTTCGCGGTGTGGCTCTATGCCGGAAATTTTTCTCCACAATCTTTACCGTCGGCGCTGCGTTTGCCGAATTCATTACTCCAAAAACCATCGGAGTACCGAAATGTCGGTGGCACACCGCTCGGTTTGATTTTCGGGACGATCGCATTGTCGATCTTCGTTTTTGCGGCGCTCCTCGGTGTCCGAAAAAAAATTGTGCTCTGGCGCATCGGCACCGTCCAACGCTGGTTACGCGCGCACATTTGGCTGACGCTGCTGACGATTCCGCTGGTGATTTTGCACAGCGGTTTTCGTCTTGGCGGACCGATGACGACGCTCATCATCGTTCTCTACATCGTGGTGATTGGAAGCGGGATTTATGGACTCGTGCTCCAACATTACATGCCGGCGATTATGATGGAGCGGCTCCCGGCCGAGAGTGTTTATGAACAGATTCCGCACATCCGCGCGCAAATTGTGGCAGCCGCGACAAAGATGCGCGATTCGTTTAAACCGGCGCCACCAACGAAGCCCGATGCCGGTGCGCCCGCCGCAAGTCGGGCAAAAGTTGTAACGGCAGGGTCTGCTCCGATGGCCTCGACCGCCGCTGATTTAAGTACGCCGACTGCGCGCGCAAAAAGTGTTGTTGGATCCACAATCACCGCGGAAACGATCGCGACGCCGAGAAAAAAGCCGGAAGAAAAAATTCCACCGCCACGACCTTCGGAGGCGAAACCGCCGGAAACAATGGGGACCCCGACCGCGCGTGTTCCGGAAGGCGCGCCTGTTCCCGCCGGAACCGAAAAAATTACCGGCGTCGCGCCGCCGTCAGTTGAACCAAAATCGGTTGCTCCGCCAACACCGATTGCCGCTTCCGCCGCTGCGCCCGGCGAAAAACCGCCGCCTGCGACGGTCCCGCAACCAATCGCAAAACCACGGGCGGCCGTGGCGCCTGCCAAAGTTACCGCCGCTACCGACGCCGATTCCGAATCAGCGCTGCTCGATTTTTTGGATCGCCAGATCATTCCGTATCTCTCCGCCAGACGCGGCGATCGCATGCGGCTCGGCAACGCGCGCTTTTCCGAAGACACGTTTCGATTCGTCAAACTCCGCGTTACTGAAGGCTATCGCGATCGCGTCGAAGAAATGCAGGGCTGGTGCGACGAACGGCGGATGCTCGATCTCCAGATCAAATTGCAACACTGGCTGCACGCCTGGCTGTTCGTCCACGCGCCGATCTCTTTTCTGCTGCTGATGCTCGTTTTCTGGCACGCATTTGTGACGTTGTTTAAGTACTGAGCCGATGCCGAGACCGAGACGCACCCAAAAGCAGATCGCCGAACGTTACAAAGGCAATCTCGGTTATTATCGCCGACTTCATCCTTGGCGGCGCACGCGACTCGTCGTCAGTTTATTGACGATCTTCGGTGGCCTGCTCACGATCTGGTTTTTTCAGAAGAACGGGCGCGAAACTTTTTTTAACGCGGGCAAAATTTCGACCAGTCACGCGAAGTTCGCGGACGACTGCGCCCAATGTCACGACCGCGACGTCGCCGCCGGGAAATTTACCGAGGTGCTACGCGATCGTTTTCGTAACGGCGTCGCCGTCGAAGCGATCGATCGCAAATGCGAGACTTGTCATGAGAAGCACAGCTTCCACGAAGCCAACGTGATGGAAAATCGCTCGTGCTCGGCGTGCCACCAGGAACATCGCGGCCTGAATAACCTCAGGCTGGTCGCGAGCTCGCAATGCGCGACCTGCCACAACAACTCCGCCATGATGACTGCGTCGGCCGAAAAAGGAATGCACGTTCCGCGCGATGCATTCCACCGACATCCACATCCCCCGCAGCAGATCGTTTTCGAGCTGCCGCGGCCGCCGCAAGGTTTTACAGCGACATTCGCTTCGTTTTGGGAAGCGCATCCCGAATTTCAATTGAAACGCGTCAGCGCGCGCGATCCCGATGTGCTGCGTTTCAATCATCAGCGCCATTTCGCTTCCGACATTCCGCCGGTGAATGGACAGAAGCTCGATTGCAATTATTGCCACCAGCTCCAGCCGGACGGCCGCTTTTATCAACGCATCAGTTTCGGTGCCAATTGCCAGGCGTGTCATTCACTCCAGTTCGATTGGAGAAATCCTGAAATGCGCATTCCGCATGGGAATGTCGATCTTGTCCGGACATTTTTACGGAGCCTGCCCGCGCAATACGCGGATTACGCTCGCTTGAAGAAAGGAATTCCTGAGCGCGAGGTTCCTAGTTTCGTCGCGCAACAAATCAAACAGCTACGCGATCAGTTTCATTCCGGCGATGAGCTCGAGCGCGCCGTCTTCTTCACGAAGGACCCTTACAAGCCGCAGCAAGCGATGGGTGCGGCGGCGCGTGGCAATTTTACCGGCTGCGCCTTTTGCCACGAAGTGAAAACGGCCGCTAATGCCGTGCCCGCCATTACAAAACCGATTTTAGTTGATCGATGGATGCCGCAGGCAAATTTCAATCACGCCAAACATCAGGTCGATCCGGTCACGCAAAAGCCACTCGACTGCAATCTTTGCCATCAGGCAACGCAGAGCCGTGAGACATCCGATGTTCTAATGCCCGCGAAAGCGAACTGCACCATCTGCCACAGTCCACAGGGGAAAATCGTCGCCGAATGCATCACTTGTCATTCTTATCACGCGCCAATCGCAGCCCAGACCGCCGCTGAATCCACCAAGTCAGTGAAGCAAATGCTGTTGGGCGCGAAATAATTCGAGATTGGACGTTGGGCGTTCGGCGTTGGACGTTTTCTGCTTATGACTGCGCCCACGCAAACTCCGGCCGAACTTGGCTATCGCATGCCGGCCGAGTGGGAACCGCAAGCCGCGACCTGGTTATCCTGGCCGCGGCGCGAAGGAATCAGCTTTCCGGATTCGTTCGACCGCGTGTTGCCCGCGTTGCGAGAAATGGTCGCGGCGCTGATCGAAAGCGAACCGGTCTGCATCAATGTCGTCAACGGCGCACACGAAGCCGAAGCGCGCGCTGTCCTCGATGTCCTGCCACAGCAGGAATGCATCACTTATTATGAAATCCCCACAAACGAGCCGTGGTGCCGCGATCACGGTCCGATTTTTTTAACCAGAAAGACCGATCCGAAGCTGGCGATCGTGGATTGGGATTACAATGCCTGGGGAAATAAATATCCACCGTTCGATCTGGATGAAGTCGTTCCGACGCGCATTGCTGAGATCCTGAAGGTTCCAGTTTTTTATCCGCGGATGATTTTGGAAGGCGGCTCAATCGAAGTGAATGGGGCGGGCGCGCTCCTCACCAGCGAATCGTGTCTTTTAAATAAAAACCGCAATCCAAAACTCTCGCGCGGACAAATCGAGCAACGCCTTCGCGACTATCTCGGCGTCCGCGAAATTCTTTGGCTGGGCGATGGCATTGAAGGCGATGACACCGATGGCCACGTCGACGATCTCGCGCGTTTCGTTTCGGAAACGAAAGTTGTCACCGTGGTCGAGGAGAATTCGGACGACGCAAATTACCAGCCTCTTCAAGACAATCTAAACCGCTTGTCCGGCTTCGGACTCGACATCGTCATTTTGCCGATGCCGAAGAAAATGGTTCGCGAAGGTCAACGCCTGCCCGCGAGCTACGCGAACTTTTACATTGCCAATAGTTGCGTGCTCGTTCCAACGTTCGCCGATCCAGCCGATGAACTTGTGTTATCGATCTTGCGCGACTGCTTCCCCAATCGTCGCGTCGTCGGAATTGACTCCCGCGAATTAATCTGGGGCCTGGGCACGTTTCATTGCCTGACCCAGCAGCAGCCAAAAGTGCTGTAGAGGCCGCTGTCCTCAGCGGCAATCCGGAATCAGCCGCCGAGACGCCGGCCACTACAGTTAATCGGCTTCAGCTGCCGGTTTGTAGCCGCTTTTCAGAATCGCGTCGTGCAAATCGGGCGCGTGCGTCTTGCGGGCGTCGAATTTAACGATCACTCGTTCGTCCGGAAGGTCGACGATCACGTCTTGGACACCGTTTATTTTCATCAGGACGGGACGCAGCTTCCGCACGCATTCGTCGCAGTCTTCGCCCTCGGTCGCGATTTCAATGGTTTCAATAACGGCGTGATCGGACCGCTCGGGATTGAACGGATCGCTTGGCTCAGGCTCGTTTGGTCGCGCCGGGTCCATCGTTTATTGAACGCAGCCAGGCGGCCGCACGGACGTTGTTAATTCGAAGCGACTTCCTTTTCGGACGGCGGCGGCGGGATTTTGAAATGCAGTTGGTCGCTCAAATATCGCTGCAGAAAGCGCAGCGGATGACCGCGATCGTCCGTCGCTGCGCCGACGTAAAGCGCGAGATACGGAATACAGGCCGGGTGCGCGCGAATTGCCTCCAGCACATCCGCCCGGTGATCGACATTCGCTAGCTCCGCGAAAATATTCGCCAGCCGAATCTCAGCGTTGCCGACTAAGTCCTGATGTGACTGATCTCTAATTTGCGTCATCGTCAGATCGAGTGCTTTGTCCCACTGACCCATTCGCCACAGCGTGGCCGCCCGCATATCGCGCACGTCCGCCATGTATCGGCCGCTGGGAAATTCGCGATCATAATCGTCGAGCGCTTTTAGCACGTTGTCCGGCTTAAACGGTTCTTTCCGATACGTTTTTTGAACAACATCGACGACATCGTCCGAGCCGGCTCCCGGAATCTGCGTGCCGACGCAGAAAATATGTGGGCTGGAAAGCGAATAAACGGTGCGGGCAAGCACGAACATCGCCGCCTCGCGCTTATGACTTCGTGGATATTTCGATAGAAATTCGCGCGTCATTTTCTCCAGCTTTTCGAAGTCGCGCGAAGAATAAGTAACGGGCTGCTCCAGGTCCTTTGCATTGTGAATATCCGTGTTCTCTTGAACCTGTTTGCCCGCAATCAATCCGATTCGGCAAAAGTCGAGATAATCGTAAAACGCGTTCAGTGCCGGATCTTTTTCCGCGGCGTCAATTTCGGCTTCGACCGCCTCATCCTTGTCTTCAACCGAAATGCCGGGATCTACCGGCGAATCAAACCAGTGAGTTCGATGCAAGAGATCGAGCCGAAGATTCACGTAAGCGAGACGCGCAGTTTCCGAAGGCAGATTTGGTTCGGACAGAAATTGGACGAGATCGTCCAAACAATTTGCAGTCGTCGCATCCTCGAGGCTCGACATGTTTTTGCGAACGAACTGTGCGAGGTTCCGGACTTCATTAAGATCGTACGCAGCCCGTAGATTCTTCACTCCTCTGCCAATCTCGTTCCACTCGCGATAATCCTGTTGAGCGCCAGTTTTCGGCCGCAGACTTTCGAACGCGTCGTTGTCCGAAAATGGATAGCCCATCGGAGCGGCTGTTTGATCGCAAGTCACAATTGGCGGGCCGGAGGCGGTGATATCCGGTGGTGGCTCGTCGGGTCCCGGTTTTGGTTCCGGCGGCACACTCCAGTAGGCAGCGAAACGCTTCGCCTCTGCTGAATTCGGTGATTCAGCGCGCAACTTGTAGTAGATTTCACGCGAGACCGAATCCAATTTGATCTCTCTTGCCCGCTGTTCTCCGTACAATGAAGCGCGCGCGACCTGCGGTAACGTTTCCAATGCTTTCAGCCGCGCTTTTGCCGAAACCGGAGTGCCGGGGACGAGCCGCGCCGCCCGCATCCACCAGCGCGATGCGTGATGAAGCTCGTCGCGATCGTCCAGTTGATCTTCGACATTGGCGAAGTGGAGAGCGTGACCGTTTTCCCGGCGGAGCAAACCGGAAATTGGATCGCTATTGTGTAACTCGGTGTCGAGTGGTAAACGCAGAAGCAAACCGCGCGATTCTGCCCAGGCGTCGCCGAGTTGAACCATTCGCTCGCTCTTGTCCTGTGGTGTTCCGCTAGTGTCGTTTGTCAATTTTTCCAACCGGCCAATGATCTCGAGGCGATGCGCATCGTTGATGTATTTTTTCGCCTCGGCGAAATTTTCGGCCGCGAGATAACGCTCGCCGAGGATGAGGCGCACACGTTGTTTGGCTTTTTCGTCCAGATTCTTGTTATCCGGTGCGGTTGCCAATTCGGTCAATGGCGCAAAATTCAATAATGTGTCGATTAGTTGATTGACCTGCTCTTCATCCGCACCGGAGAGATTGGGATAGACAGCGCTATCAGCAACGTTCCATTCCTTTTCTCCATCCGGATAGCCTTCGCTGTCCTCCATATAACGAACCGGCACCCACTCGTTTGGATTTTGCTTTCCCCAACCAACCGCTCCGTTTTCTGAGGATTCGTCGTTATCAGTTTTCCCTTCGCTCGATGTCTGCTGCTCGGTTTCCGCGGCCGCGTCCCCCTTGTCTTGCTCGACATCCTCTGCTTTCGACTGTTTTTCTGTGTTTGTTGCGAGCAGGTCACGCAACACAGCGATTGCCTCACTCGGCTGGTGATTGTCCTGCAACGCGAGAGCCAGGCGGATTTTTACGCCCGGGGCCATTCGCGATTTCGGAAACGTGTTTAGAAACGTTTGAAACGCGTCGATCGCCTCGCGGGTTTTGTTTGCGCGCTGCAGTGCGATCGCACGGGCAAAAAACAAATCATCGCTTTGCTTTAGCTGATTCGGCGAAATCTGCGAGAGCTGGAGCGCCTGCGCCTGATTGCCGGACGCGCTGGCGGCGTGCACCAACATAGCCAGGTAGCGCGGTTGCCAATCGCTCGATTTATAGCTGTCCTTTTGTTTGGCAACTGCCGCTGCGATGCGCGGTAGAACGGTCCGTCGCCATTTGCGAACGTCGGCTGGATTATCCCATTTGCCGTCGTAATTATCGGCCTCAGGCGAAGCCAAAACCAAATAGGTGAACGCCATCGCGATGCGTGGGTGGCGCGCGATCAAAGCGAACGCAGCATCGCCTCCGGGTTTGGGCGCGAGATGGGCCAGCGACTTTTCGCAATTGTAAATTGCGCTCAGCAGCGTTTCTGGATGCCCAGGCGATTCGGCTTGGGCGATGTAGTAATCAAGTGCCTTGAGGTAGTCCTTGGAATCAAACGCCAGCGCGCCGAGCCAGCTAAGCGCATCAGCGTCAAACCGTCCACGCGGATATTTCTTTCGCAAAGCTTCGAATTTCGCCGCTGCGATTTTGCGCGCTTTGGCAAATTCCGCTTCTTCTTCCGACGATACCATCTCTTCACCAGCCTTTCGCGTCGTCGAGAATGCGCAGCGCGCGCTCATGAACATTGCAATTTCGGCGCGCGGACTTTTTGGAAATTCCTTTACCACGCGATCAAACGAGCTTTGACAATTCTGGCGATCGCCTCCGTGAAAGAGTGCTGCGCCAGTCGCATATAGCCAATTTGCCTTGATCGAGCCTTTGGCCGATTCCGCCTTTTCCTCGAGATTACTGGTGAAAAAATCCTTATTGAGACGCGCCAAAATGTATTCCCGTGCGGCCGCCGAATTTTCGCCAGACACAGCGATCGCGTCGTGCGCATCGTGAGCAAGATTGCAGTAATCGCTACCCGGCGTGTAGGCGGCTCGAGCTTGCGCAATCAACTCATCGGCCGCTTTGAGCAGCTGTGGCAGGGGCTCTTTGCCGAGACGATCCGCCAAATCGCGGACCTTGCCGTCGTCCCATGATTCCGACGGCAGTTTGATGTCCGCAGTTTCTAAAAAAATTTCGCCGAGCGATTTGCCGGGCAAAATATCGAGTGTGTCCGACAAGGTAGCGGGAAATTCTGTGCCGCTCGGCATCGTTGCGTAACAGCGCGCCGCAGTGAGAAAACAAAGGCCAGCTAGCGCCGCGGCCTTCACTTCAAAATTTTCCACGACGAACCTCCTTCCATATTAAGGATTCGGTAACGAGCCTGCCGGAAATCGGCGCCGGGTGCCAGCTGAATCAATCCGGTTTTGAGCCGCTGCTTGGCGCGCAGCTGAGAAAATCTAAATTGCAACCGTGTCGCGAACGGAATCGTAACCGGCCTTTCGCCGGCGTAAGCCGTCAGACTGGCAAAATCGCCGGTATGCGCTTCGCGGAGGATTGCGGCATTCGCCTGAATCTCCAGTGAATAACCACTGCTCCCTCCGGATTTAATACCAGGCTCGAGATCGGCATCTCCGGCGTTGAACACCTCGACGCCTTCCTCGCTGGCAGAGTATTGAGCGGTCAACCGTGGGCTGGCATCGAGATGCCCAATTTGATGCAACGACCAGCCGCTTGACGCGCTCGCATCCGGCAATCGAAAGAAAACAACGCTCTGCGCTCCGGCCCGTTCGGCCGCTGCGACCGCATCGCGCAAAGCGGTTCGATCGGCTTCGCGCACGACCAGGTCTTCGCCGGGTTTGATCGGCGTGTTTGAAATCGTGGTCGGTTTCGTTGCCAGGAGGATGAATGTTGCAAAGTCGCCCTGCCTAATGAGTTGGAAACTGCGATTAAAACAGACTTCGTCCCAGTTCCAGTTCCGAATCTGGCCGCGCAATTTTCGGTTTGAGTCATATAGACTCAGACGCGAGAAAACAGGCAGACCGGCCCGCCACGGTTTGCTGCATCCGCGCCAGTCGTCGATAAACTTTGAAACTTTTTCCGGTGCGATTAGCGCAAGTGGCGATCCATTTTTCAAAACGGGTTCTGCTTCAAAGTCGTAGAGCATCGGCAGCAGCTCATCGACGCTCGATTGCAGTATCGCGAGACAATCAGGCCGACTCCAATGTGGTAGCGCGGTGATCGTAAGTTTGGGCGCGATCTGATGAATTTTTTTCAGGGCCGCCGAATACTCCGACAACAGACGGTCCGACGCGTCGTAGTCGAGTTGCAATTCATCGGCGTTGCGCGCGATCGGTGATAGGCGAGTGAGTAAATCCGCAACTGATGCGTCCGAAAACGGTTCACGTTCGCGCGATACCAAACGCACCGCTGGAATAAGGTGAGGACCGCTTTGCTCAGAACGCGGAAAATCAAATCTCGCTTTCCAATGCCAAGTGACGCCCGTGTTTTCGAGTTCGCCGACCTGCCAGTAAATTGTCTCAACTTTCTGCGCGGCGAGTTCGGCGATTTCCTCTTCGTCTAGTGGATCGTTGCGTTGCCAAACCCAATAGCGACGGTCGAATCCGAACGAGCTGATCGCAATCGCAGCGAAAATCATCGCTGCAATCAGCCGGCGGATAAACGCTGCCATAGACCTCCACAGCTGTATCATTGCGATCAGAGCGCAGGATGTCCCACAAACCGGCGAGGTCAGACAAGGCTAATCGCGTCACTTACTGGTTGGAACTCGATCCCACGCTTGCACCTCTTCCGGCAGCGACCTCGCGTGCCACTGGTTCCAGCACACGCCATACATTTTCGGCCAGAATTTTCTGACCGGCCGCGTTTGGATGGACGCGGTCAGTTTGATTCAAAAGCGGATCGCCGCTAATCCCTTCGAGCAAATAGGGAATGAGCGCGGCGCTATTTTTTGCGGCAAGGTCGGCGTAGATCTGGCCGAAAGCGAAAACGTAATCGTCCGAGGCATAATTTGGCAGCTGCATTCCGGCGATGATGATCCTGACATTCGGATTGCGCGCTTTCACTTGGTCGATGATCGCTTGCAGATTGTTTCGAATTTCCGCGATCGGCACGCCGCGAAACGCGTCGTTGATGCCGAGCTCGAGAACGAAGATGTCGATCTTGCGTTTAAGATGCGCGGGCAAGCGGTGCAATCCGCCGTCGGTCGTCCCGCCGGTTTGACTAGCGTTGGTGATTTCAAAGCTCAGATTGGCCGCCCGTAATTTCTCGGTCAACAGCGCCGGATAAGCTTGAGTCGGTCTCAGGCCGAACCCTTGCGACAGGCTGTCGCCGAGAACGAGGATCCGTTTCACCGGTAAAGGATCGTGGGAGGCTGCGGTCATAGATTGCCCAAGAAAGATCAGCGCGAGACTAACGACTGCCACCGTGATCGCCCTCATAATCCCATCAACGAAAAAGCCAACCTAACATTGAATGTTGGACGTTGAACGTTAGGGTGTAAACCCTTCCAAATTTAACCCTTCTTGTTTATGGCTAATTACGGAATCAATGGCTTCGGACGCATCGGTCGCAACGTCTTGCGCGCGATGACGCAAAAACAAGTCGAGCACGTCCGCGCAATCAATGATCTCACCGACACTAAAACTCTCGCTCATCTCCTGAAATGGGACTCGGTCCATGGCCGGTTCGAGGGCGAAATCGGATTCGACCAGGAGAACATCGTTGTGCGCGGTCACAAAATTAAGATCTTCAAGGAACGCGATCCGGGGAATCTCCCGTGGAAGAAGTTGGATGTCGATGTTGTCCTGGAATCGACCGGTTTTTTCACCGCACGCGACAAAGCAGAACTGCACATCACCAAGGCTGGAGCAAAACGGGTATTGATCAGCGCGCCGGCGAAGAATCCGGATGCGACGCTCTGTATCGGGATCAACGACAGCGTCTACGACCCGGCAAAGCACACGATCGTTTCCAACGCCAGCTGCACCACCAATTGTCTCGCGCCGATGGCGAAAGTGTTGCACGACCAATTCGGTATCGCGCACGGATTCATGAGCACGATCCACAGCTACACCAACGACCAGCGCATTCTCGATTTTCCCCACGAAGACTTGCGCCGCGCGCGGGCGGCCGCGATCAGCATCATTCCTTCGAGTACCGGCGCAGCCAAAGCGATTGGCGAAGTGATTCCAGATCTGAAAGGGAAATTGAACGGTGGGGCGTTTCGAGTGCCGACGCCGGACGGTTCCGTGACCGATTTCAGCGCAGTCCTCGAAAAGGATGCGACCGTCGACGCCGTAAACGCCGCATTTAAAGCAGCCGCGTCCAACAAAAGTTACAAAGGCGTGCTCGAATACAGCGACGAACCGCTCGTGTCCCACGACATTATCGACAATCCGCACTCGTGCATCTTCGACAGCAAACTGACCATCATGCTCGGCAACCGTTTCGTGAAAGTGGTCGGTTGGTACGACAACGAGTGGGGCTTCAGCAATCGTTGCGTCGAAATGCTCGAGATGCTCGGAAAATAATGGCCAAACTGTCGGTCCGAGATGTCGATGTTCGAGGCAAGCGCGTTTTGACCCGCGTCGATTTCAATGTGCCGATCAAAGAGAACGGTGACCAAATTGAAATCACGGACGATACGCGAATCCGCCAAGCGTTGGCGACGATCAATTATCTCCGCGAGCAAAAAGCGAAAACGATTTTGATGTCACACTTTGGCCGACCGAAGGGTAAGCGCGTCCAGAAATACTCGTTGCGACCGGTTGGCGATCATTTGCACACCCTGATTGGTCAGCCGGTCATCTTCAGTCACGACACGATTGGCGATGTTCCGGAGAAAATCATTGAGCACATGGAGAACGGTGACGTGGCGCTGCTGCAAAATCTGCGCTTTCAGCCGGAGGAAGAAGCGAACGACCCCAAATTCGCGCAGGCGCTGGCCAAATTCGGCGAAGTTTATGTGAACGACGCCTTCGGCGCGGCCCATCGCGCCCACGCTTCGACGGTCGGTGTGACCAAGTTCATTGAGAAATGCGCAATGGGTTTCTTAATGGAGAAGGAGTTGAAGTATCTCCATGAAGAGCTGGACAACCCGGCCAAGCCGTTCGTCGTGATCATGGGCGGAGCGAAAGTATCCGATAAGATCGGCGTCCTCAAAGCGTTGATGAAAAAGGCCGAGACGATTCTGATCGGCGGCGCGATGGCGAATACGTTTTTCAAAGCCCAGGGAATTCCGATCGGTGCCAGCCGCGTTGAGGCGGACAAAACAGACCTGGCAACCGAACTTCTCGATCTTGCGAAGGAGCGCGGCGTGAAATTTCTCCTGCCGATCGATGTTCTCGAAGCGCAGGAAATTCGCGCCGGCGCGCCGACTCGAAACACCAGCCGCTTGTCGCGCGAACACGGAATGACTGACGGCTGGCAGGCGGTCGATATCGGCAACGCGACGATCGCTTTGTTTGAGGAGGAGATTGCCAAAGCAAAGACGATTTTGTGGAATGGCCCGGTCGGCATTTTTGAAATTCCGGATTTTGCCGAAGGAACAATCGCGATCGCGGAAGCGCTGGCCAAATCAGGCGCGACCACAGTCATTGGCGGCGGCGATTCGGTGACGGCCGTGAAACAAGCCGGGCTAGCCGACAAAATGACTTTCATTTCTACCGGTGGCGGGGCGTCGTTGGAACTTCTGGAGGGGAAGGAACTACCAGGCGTTGCTGCCTTGACCGATAAATAAACACGAAGGACGCGAAGAGCACGAAGCTTCTATTTGATTTCCTCCGTTCTTCGTGATCTTCGTGGTGAATTGAATTCATGAGAAAGAAAATCGTCGCGGCCAATTGGAAAATGAACATGACGCAGGCCGAATCGGCGCGTTTTGTTGAATCGTTGGTCCTCGATCTTGGCGACATCACCGACGTCGAAGTGGTGATCGTTCCGCCATTCACGGCGATTGCGAAAGTAATGGAAGCGCTCGGTGCATCGCAAAGCATCAAAGTGGGAGCGCAGAACATGCATTGGGAACCGAATGGTCCGTTTACCGGCGAAATCAGTGCGGCGCTGCTGCGCGATTTGCTCGTGCGTTACGTCGTGGTTGGTCACAGCGAACGGCGCACCCTGTTTCGCGAAACCGATGAAATTGTGAATCGCAAAGTGCGCGCCGCCCACGAGGCCACGTTGCGGCCGATCGTTTGCGTCGGCGAAACTCTGGAGCAGCGCGACAAGGGCAACGTCGAAAAAATATTGTCGATCCAACTGCGTGGAAGTTTGAAGGACCTCAACGAAAAGGAGCTTCAGGAATCGGTAATCGCTTATGAACCGGTATGGGCGATCGGCACCGGCCGGAACGCGACGCCTCAGCAAGCGCAGGAAGCGCACGCGTTTATTCGCCACACCCTGCGCGAAATGTCCGACGAAGCGACGGCCGATCGCATTCGCATTCAGTACGGCGGCAGCGTGAAATCGGACAACGCGCGCGATTTGATGACGCAACCCGACATAGACGGCGCGCTGGTCGGCGGGGCCAGCCTCGATCCCCGCAGCTTTGCCCAAATTGTGAAAGCCGCGCGCGACGAAAAGTAATTACCGTTTGATCTCGAGATAAGTGCGGGCCCGCACTTTATTCGTGCCCGGTTGCAATTCTTCCACGCGCATCTGTTTTAGGAACCAGCGGTTGTCGATCTTTTGCGCAGAGATGACTTCGAAGCGTTTCGCGAGTTTTCCGTCCCACTCATAGGCTTCCATTCGCATAAGCGCGCCGCTCGCCTTGTCGACCCAGATAACGACGTTCCAGTACTGGGAATTCCGCGAAGGCGCGATTACTTGCAGTTTCCAGCAGCTGCGCGTGCGCACCGTTTCGTCTCCGAGCACGCGCGCGTTCGGCCAATAAAGAAATTTGAGGGCAAGATCTTCGTAGCTAATGCCGGTGCCGCGAATTTTCTCATTCAACTTCTCTGCCGGAAATTTTTCCGCGCCCGCGTCGGTGACGAGATCGAGGCGCGATCCGTTTTCATCGAGGCGCAATTGCAAGACTTCCTCCGGGTCGGAGAATGAATAACGGATGAGGGGTCCAATTTGAGCAAGGTGAAACGGAATCACTTTTTCGTCCTCGCGCAGCTGGCCATCGAGATCAATTTGCTGTCGCGACTCGAGCAGGCGGACGGAATCGAGAATTTCCCTCGCTGATGGAGGCGGGGCGGCGTAGATCGACGAGGCGAACGCGAGGAAAATGACAAGTGACCAATTCCGAATAACGAAGGAACGGCGAAACCCGAATGACGAAGAAGCCGTGAGTTGTTTATTCGTCATTTGAACGTTCGAGCTTGTTTCGTCATTCGTTATTCGTGCTTCGTCATTATTAGACATTCAGCGTTCGGTCATTCACACTTTAGGCTCAAGTTTGCAATTCCAACATGGATCAAACGCTCTTTCATCTTATCAACGAGCGATGGACGAGCCCGGCGCTGGATTTGTTCATGGCCGCGGTCAGCGACGCCGACGTCTGGAAGCCGTTACTCGTAATAATTGTTTTTGCCACGCTCATCTTTGGTGGGTTCCGGGCGCGCGCCTCCATTTTTTGTTTGCTGATCGCGATCGTGATTGCCGAGCCGATCACGAACACATTGAAGTCGGCGATCAATCGCAAACGGCCGAAGCATGTCGCGTCCGTCCGCATGGTGCGATTAGAGAAAGGGCGACCGGAATTCATGTCGATCTTCAAAAAACCGGTCGTGCGCCGTTCGGACGAATCCGATCGACGGCGCGGCGATGCTTCTTTTCCGTCGGGCCACATGACCAACAACACCATCGCGGCAATCTGTTTGACCCTGTTTTACCGGCGCGGCTGGCTTTACTGGATTTTCGCCGCGCTCGTCGGTTATTCGCGAATTTATTTGGGGGCGCACTGGCCGAGTGACGTCATCGGCACAATCTTTTTGGCCGCGGCCGAGACATTTTTTATTCTGGCGGCGCTGGAATTGATCTGGCGTTGGTCCGCGAAAAGATGGGCCCGGCAAATTTTTGCACGACACCCAAGTTTGGTAGTTCGCCCAGCGGAATGAGCAAGACACGAGCGGTTTGGTTTTTCATCGCAGCCTTGACGTTGATTCGATTGTCGATGTTGGGATCGACTGATCTCGAATTCGACGAAGCGCATTACTGGATGTGGTCGGAGCGGCTCGCGCCCGGTTATTTCAGCAAAGGCCCGGGGATCGCGTTCGCGATTCGCGCGAGCACCGCGATTTTCGGCGCCACCGAATTCGGCGTCCGTTTTTGGAGCCCAATCCTGGCCGCCGGCACGAGTTTGCTCCTTTTTTATTTCGGGCGGCGTTTCTTTAGTGAAACCGTCGGCCTTTGGACCGTGATCGCGTTCAATGTCACACCCATTTTTAATGTGGGCGCGTTTGTCATAACGACGGACGCGTTGTCGATCTTTTTTTGGATGGCGGCAATGTTCACGTTTTGGCTCGCGGTTGAAAAGAGTCCGCAGTTTTCGTTCTACTGGCCCGTGACTGGACTGCTGATCGGCCTTGGATTTCTGAGTCGATGGATCAACGCCTTCGAAATCGTATGCGTCTTGTTCGTTCTCGCTCTTGCTCCGCGGCTCCGGCAGGAATTCAAACGGCCGGGTTTATATTGGCTGCTCGGGTGTTTTGTTATTTGCACGATCCCACCGATCGTTTGGAACGCGCAACATGCCTGGATCACGATGGTTCATTTGCGCACCCGCGGCAGCCTGACTGACGACGTTGGCTTTCGACCCCTCGAGCCGCTTAAATTTTTTGGCGAGCATTTCCTTTTTTACTCACCGCTGCTCTTTGCCGCTTTGGTCTGGGGAGTGATCGGTAGCTGGCGCCGCGTGAATCAGCAATTCAAGATTCTGTTTCTGTTCTGGTTTGGATTGCCGGTCTTCGCGTTTTATTTCCTGCTCTCAATGAATCATGTGCCCACGCCAAACTGGGACGCGGTGTCGTTCCTCAGCTTCGGATTGCTCGCAGTCCATTATTGGTGCGAACGGGTCGAGACGCGCGGCGTCAAGACCTTCGCCGCTGCCGGTATCCTTCTGGGTTTTGTGATCAGCCTCTTCTCGCTCGATTCCGATTTTTTGCGGAGCGCGGGATTTCGTTTCTGGCGAAGCGATCCGAGTGATCGACTCCGCGGTTGGAAATCAATGACTGCTGAAGTGGAGCGAATTCGCAACGATCTGGAAACCAAGCTGGGCGAAAAATTATTTTTAATTGCGGACGAACGCCATCGCGCTTCCGAAATCTCGTTTTATTTGCGCGACAAGCGCGTCGAAGGTCCCGGGCATCCGCCGGTCTACCTGGTCGAATCCCAGGACCTGATAAACCAGTTTTCGTTCTGGCCGCGCTACGACCAATTTGTTGACGCGCCTGCCAAGCCGGGCCAATCGCCGGATGAAACGTTCACCGAACAAAAAGGAGAAAATCCTTTTACGGGACGAAGCGCGCTCCTCATTCGAAATTACGGTAAGAATCCGCCGCACAACATTCGGGCCGCCTTTGAATCCACTGAGGCTGTCGGCACGATCGAATTGAAGCGTTTTGGCCAACATGTGCGCTACTGGCAGGTTTTTCTTTGCCGCCGTTACCACACCTTGCCGTTATGAACCAGGCTTCCGCGATTCCAGCCGTCTCTGTCGTGGTTCCCGTTTTTAACGAAGAAGAGAACGTGTCGATCTTGCAATCGGAGTTGCGGGCCGCGCTCTCCGGCTCGGATTACGAAATTGTTTTTGTCGATGACGGCTCGACCGATCGCAGCGCCGAAAAGATCGAAACCGCTCCAAATATTCGAATTCTTCGTTTTGAAAGAAACACCGGTCAAAGCGCCGCCCTTTACGCGGGTATTCGCGCTGCTCGCGGGGAGACGATTGTGATGATCGATGGCGATCTGCAAAATGATCCGGCTGACATTCCGCGTTTACTCGAGCAAATCTTACGAGGCGCCGATCTCGTTTGCGGTTATCGCGCAAAGCGGAAAGACACTATCACGAAGCGCATGACCAGCCGGATTGCGAATTTTGTTCGGAGCCGCTTCACCAAAGATTACGTGCGCGACACCGGTTGCACCCTCAAGGCGATGCGTCGCGAATGCGCGGACGCGCTGGTTCCGTTTAAAGGCATGCACCGGTTCATTCCCGCGTTGATTCGGGGCGCCGGCCATCGGCTCGTCGAAATTCCGGTGAACCATCGACCCCGCCGCTTCGGTCAGACCAAATACGGGTTTGGCAGCCGCGCGCTTCGCGCAACCGTTGACATGTTCGGTGTGCGCTGGCTGCTCTCGCGCCGTTTCAATTATAAAATCCGGGATTCCTGAGGCCGAAATGCGCTTGTCAATATAAGCGTCGCCGCTAAGCTTGCGCTCCCGAATCGCGCACTCTGCATGTCGTTGGGCAATTTACTTTCCGCCGAGCAAATCATCCCCGAGATGACGGCAACTGAGCGTTGGCCGGCCATCGTCGAACTGATCGATCTGCTCGTGCGTCTCAGCAAAATCAAACCGGACGATCGCGACAGCATCCTCGCCTCGCTCAAACAGCGCGAAGAAACGATGAGCACCGGGATTGGTTTCGGGATCGCCATTCCGCATTGCTCATCCGATCGGATCGATGACGTGGTCGCAGCTTTTGGGAGATCGACAACCGGGATCGAGTTCGACGCGCTCGACAACGCGCCGGTAAAATTCGTTGTCCTTTTCATTGTTCCGAAGAACCAGTTTCAAACCCATCTCCGCACGCTCGCGTCGATCGCGAAATTTCTAAACGACCGCAGCACGCGGGAAAAGCTGGCCGGCGCAAAATCGACTGAAGAGATTTTGTCGATCTTCCAGAATTCCGCGCAAAAATAAAACTGTAGCCGCCCCGCTCAGTCGGAGCGAACTATCCGCGGTGACACGCGGCGACAGAGCGCCGCGGCTACAAAGCAATGGAAACATTCCAATCACTTCTCACGAAAAAGCTCGCGTCCGCGTTAGCCGCTGCTGGTTTTGACAACGTCGGCGAGCTGACGCAGGCGACCGATTCGCGGTTCGGCGATTACCAAACAAATGCAGCGCTGGTGCTTGGAAAGCAGCGTGGCGAAAACCCGAGAGCAGTTGCCGACAAGATATTGCAACATCTCGATGTCGCCAATTTGTGTGAGTCCCCAACTGTCGCCGGCGCCGGATTTATCAACTTCACTTTATTGCCCGACGCGGTCGCCCAGAAAACAGCGGAGTTCTCCGCCGATGAGCGACTGGGCGTCGCAAGATCGACATCTCCAAAAAAAATCGTGATCGATTTCGGCTCCCCCAATGTGGCCAAGCCGATGCACGTAGGTCACATTCGCAGCACGGCACTTGGGGACGCGCTCGCGCGAATCGCGACCTTTCTCGGTCACGACGTGATTCGCGACAATCACATTGGCGATTGGGGCACGCAATTTGGAATGGTGATCTGGGGCTGGAAAAATCTGCTTGATCGACAAGCGCTCCAGCGCGATCCGCTGGCCGAGATCGTTCGCATTTATAAAGAGACCAACGCAAGATCGACATCCGATCCGTCGGTGCGAGATGCGTGCCGCCAGGAATTGGTCAAGCTCCAATCCGGCGACAAAGAAAACACTGATATCTGGAACGAGTGCGTCGCGCTCTCGATGCAGGATTTCCAGTACGTTTACCAACTCCTCGACATTCATTACGACATCCAGTGTGGCGAAAGCTTTTACAACGATCGCTTGTCCGGCGTCGTCGAGCGGTTGCTTAAGTCCGGCATCGCCGAGATTAGCGAAGGCGCGGTCGTCGTTTTCTTTCGTGATATTCCCGAGCTAGCGGACAAGCCGTGCATCATTCGCAAGCGCGACGGCGGATTCAATTACGCCACCAGCGACATCGCGACAGTTGATTATCGAATCACCGAACTGAAGCGGGACACAGTTTGGTACGTGGTCGGCGCGCCACAAACTTTGCATTTTAAACAAATATTCGAGATCGCGCGCCGGGAAGGACACCAAGCCGATTTCCGCCACATCCCGTTTGGCAACGTTCTCGGCGAAGACCGGAAGCTGATGAAGACGCGCTCGGGTGAAAACGTGCCGCTGCGGCAAGTACTGGAAGAAGCCTGCGCGCGCGCGCGAAAGATCATCGAAGAGAAAAATCCCAACTTAGCCGATGCAGAAAAGGTCGACATCGCGCGGACGATCGGCATTGGTGCGGTCAAATACGCCGACCTCTCCCAATATCGAATGACCGATTACGTTTTTTCCTGGGACAAGATGTTGGCGTTGCAGGGAAACACCGCTCCTTATTTGCAGAACGCTTACGTCCGGGTCCGTTCGATCTTCCGAAAAGCAGGCGAAGCCGCCGCGAAGATCGAGAAGTTTGTTCTCAACGAAGCGGCCGAGATAACTTTGGCCAAGCGGCTTTGCCGGTTTACCGAGATCGTGCCGCAAGTGCTGAACGATTTTCGGCCGAACATTCTGGCGAATTATTTGTTCGAGCTCGCCAACAGTTTTCACGCGTTCTACGAAGCGTGCCCGGTCCTGAGATCGGACGAACCGGTGCGCAGTTCGCGCCTCGCCCTGTGCGATCTGACCGGTCGCGTTTTACAGCGCGGTCTCGATTTGTTAGGCATCAAAGTGCCCGAGAAAATGTAAGAAAACGCCGAACGCCCAACATCGAATGCAGAATGTCAAAGGCAGACTCTGCATTCAGCATTGGACGTTGGGCGTTGAGCGTTGGACGTTTTCTTCTCTAATCATCGAGAACGAGTGAAGACTGAGCATCCACGAATTCCGACTTGCACCTACCGGTTGCAATTCAACCGGTGGTTCACCTTCGCGCAGGCGCGCGAGCTCGTGCCGTATTTGCGCGCGCTCGGCGTCAGCGATGTTTACGCGTCGCCTTATTTTCAGGCGGGCGCGAACAGTTTGCACGGCTACGACATTACCGATCACAACAAGCTCAATCCGGCAATCGGTTCGCAGGAGGAATATGACGCGTGGATCGCGGAACTGCATTCGCACGGCATGGGCCAGGTGCTCGATTTCGTGCCGAATCACATGGGGATCGCCGAGCCCGGCAACAAATGGTGGATGGACGTGCTCGAGAACGGTCCGAGCTCGATGTATGCGCCATATTTCGACATCGATTGGCGCCCGCTCAAATCCGATCTCCGCGACAAAGTGTTGCTGCCAATCCTGGGCGACCAGTATGGGCGCGTACTCGAGCGCGGGGAACTGCAGGTGCGTTTCGAAGAAGGCGCCTTCTATCTTGCGTATCAAAATCAAAAACTGCCGATCGCGCCCGGCACCTACCGTCTTATTCTCGAGATGGCGTTGGAAAATCTCGCCGAATACAAAGACGAAGAGTTTTACGGTGAGTTTCAAAGTATTCTGACTGCGCTCGAATATTTGCCGCGCCGCACTGAGATTGATCCGGAAAAAATTGCCGAGCGGGCGCGCGAAAAAGAAATCGTAAAGCGCCGCTTGGAGCGGCGTTGTCAGGAAGCGCCCCAGGTCCAGCGCGCGATCGAAAAAGCGCTGGCCCAAATGAACGGGCGCCCAGGTGACCCCCGCAGCTTTGACCGGCTCGACGAACTGCTCAACGCCCAGTCGTATCGGCTGGCATTCTGGCGCGTTGCAGCTGAGGAAATTAATTACCGCCGTTTTTTCGACGTGAATGATTTGGCGGCAATCCGGATGGAATTGCCGGAAGTGTTCGATGCCGCGCATCAGTTGGTTGTCGACCTTGTTCGAAGTGGAGCCGTGACTGGGCTTCGGATCGATCATCCCGACGGCTTGTATTTGCCGAAGGAATATTTGGAAGCGCTCCAGCGACGTTGTGCCAGGGTCCTCGGCATTCCGCTACCGAAAGACGATCGCGCCGTTTACATGATCGCGGAAAAAATTCTGAGCGGCGCGGAAAAGCTGCGTTCTGATTGGCCGTTGCACGGGACGACCGGTTACGATTTTGCCAATCAAGTGGCCGGCGTTTTCGTCGACACATCGGCCGAAGCCGACATAACGAGAACTTTTCATCGATTCATCGGACACGCCATGCACTTCGGCCATCTCGTTTACGCGAAGAAGCGCTTGGTGATGCGGCTGGCGCTGGCGAACGAAGTCGAAGTGCTTGGCAACATGCTCGACCGATTATCGGAGAAAAACCGCTGGTATCGCGATTTCACCTTTGAAGCTCTCGCCCGGGCAGTGCGCGAGACCATTGCCTGCTTCCCGGTTTATCGAACTTATCTCGCCCCCGGCCAACCGGTGAGCGACGAAGATCGGCAAGTGATCGAGCGGGCGATTGCCGCCGCCAAGCGCCGTAACCCGGCGATCGAGGAATCGATTTTCAATTTTCTCCGCGACATTCTGCTTTTCCGGTTTCCGGAAAACCTGGATGCGCAGGGGCGCGAAGAGCACATGCAGTTTGTGCTCAGATTTCAGCAGTTCACCGGGCCGATCATGGCCAAGGGTCTCGAGGATACGGCATTCTATATCTATAACCGGCTTGCGGCGCTCAACGAAGTGGGCGGCGAACCGCAACAATTCGGGCTGAGCGTCGATGCATTTCACGAACGGAATTTGGATCGACATCGTCACTGGCCGGCCACGTTGCTCGCGACTTCAACCCACGACACCAAACGGAGCGAAGATGTGCGCGCACGAATGGTCGCGATTTCGGAGATTCCTGAATTATGGCGACGTTCGTTGCAGCGCTGGCGAACGGTGAATCGCCGCTGGAAGAAAGATGTCAACGAATCGGAAGCGCCCGATGCGAACGAGGAATATTTGCTCTACCAGACGTTGCTTGGCACCTGGCCGGTCGCAGCGAACGGGGCGCCTGCGGAAAATGTCGGCCCTGAATACATCGAACGAATCCAGGCCTACATGACGAAGGCGTTGAATGAAGCCAAGCTGAACACGAGCTGGATCCAGCCGAACGAAGAGTGGCTCGCCGCCACGCGAGATTTCGTCGCCAAGATTTTGGAACCGAGCACCAAGAACAAATTCCTACCAACGTTTCTGCCCGTGGCGCAAGAGGTCGCGCGACTCGGCGCCGTCAATTCGCTGGCGCAGGCTTTGCTCAAGTTGACGTCCCCGGGCGTACCTGACATTTATCAAGGCAACGAAGTCTGGAATTACTCGCTGGTTGATCCCGACAATCGCCGCCCCGTCGATTACAAAGTGCGCGCGGAGATGCTTTCGTGTTTAACAAGCAAAAGGCCGGAAGATCTTCTGCAAAACTGGCCGGACGGCCGAATCAAAATGTTTCTGACCCAGCGAGCACTGCATTTTCGGAACGAACATGTCGAACTTTTCCGGAATGGTGCTTATTTGCCGCTCCGCGCGAGCGGAACATTGGCCGATTGCTGCATCAGTTTCGCGCGCCGATTGGATCGCCATTGGGCTGTCGTTATCGGGCCGCGCCTCTCGTCGCGAATCGGTTTTCCACCAGTCGGCGACGTTTGGAAGGACACAGCGATCGAGTTGCCGGAAAATTTAGCGCTCGAACGTGGACGCGAAATTTTCACCGGACGCGAGTTATCGATCCAGAACCGACAAATTCGCGTCGCTGACGCACTGTCGATCTTGCCTTTCGCAATGGTGACGAGTTAATGCTGCGCGCCTTGAACGAAACGCTCGGTCAAGTCGGCCATCCACTGCGCAAAGTTGCCGATGTTTTTCGCGAGATCCGCGCCAAAACTCACGAAGGTGATGTGCGGTGACGATAATATCAGCATCACGCTGAGCAGAGTGAGGTTCAGGAGATAGATCACGGCCAAGGAAAAAAAGGTTCCATGGTCGCGCAGATCGGTTTGGTTCTTGGGGATCATCCAGCAAGTGAATGTGAGATGAAACGCCCAGGTCGCGCCGATTACGGCGTAAAGCAATCGGCCGTAGGGTTGCACGTTGTAAAAAATGCTGAGCAGGCCATAAATCGCGATGGCGAGAATGCTGTAGAGCGGAAAAAAATACGGCGCGAGCGCGATCCAAAAATTGGTGCGGTTGGTCACAACATGACCGCCGTCGCGCCCGACCCGGAACCGGCTGACGCGGCCGCCCATTAACCAAACCCAAAGCGCATGCGTCAGTTCGTGTCCGAAAACGTAAAGCAGGATTGGTCGCGGCAAACCAATGAATGCGATCAGCCAAAGGACCGCGCCTAACGAGAAGAACCAGAACTCCTGTCCCGCCCACAGCCGTTGCGTCATCGTGGCGCGGGCGAAAACGGTGAAAAACGTCTGCGTTAGAATCGCGCAGATCGGCAGGAGAAAGATGGCGAAAATAAATTTCACCCAGCGCGTCGGAACCATGAACCCGCTCGGCTGCGGCGCCCGCCGCGTCGTCGGCACGACATACGGCGCGACTTTGACGCCGCGCCCCAGTTTTCGTCCGCGAACCATGGCCGATCTTCGATTCATCTCCGAAATCTTACCGCAAGCAGAGTTCCACTGTCAGTCCTGGCAAAGTCGAGAATCTCGTCGCTGACCAAGCGGCTAAACGCAGTGACGCAGGCAAATTGCAAGAGGAGTTAGAGTCGGAGATTACGCCCGGCCCATGTAGGCGCCGGTGCGGGTGTCGATCTTGATCGTCTCGCCTTCTTTGATGAAGAGCGGAACGTTGATGGTTTTTCCGGTCTCGAGTTTAGCCGGCTTGGTCACATTGCTGGCGGTATCGCCGCGCAGGCCTTCGGCTGATTCGACGACTTTTAAATTCACCGACGCCGGCATTTCGATCTGGACCGGTTTGCCCTCGGCGTAGAGGACTTGGACGGAAAGATTTTCGACGAGATAATCGCGTCCTTCGCCGATCAAATTCTCCTGCAAGGTAACGGTATCGTAGGTTTCCGGGTCCATGAAATGATAGCCGTTGTGATCTTTGTAACTGAACTCGAGTTGTTTTCGCTCGATATCGACCAGCTCGACCTTGTCGGTGGAACCAAAGCGGACGTCGGCGCTTTTGCCGGTGTTGATATAACGGATGATGGCCTGGACAAAGGCGCGTAAATTTCCGGGGGTGCGATGATGCACTTCGAGCACAATGGCGGCGTTGCCATTGTATTTTATCGCCATTCCACGGCGGAGATCGTTAGCTGCGGCCATAGTTAAAGGTTAATGGTTGAGAGGTGAGGGAAACGGAGCGCGGACTCTACACCCGCTCAGAGCAACTTCAAGCGGGTGAGGTCCTGCGAGTCGACCACTCCAACCGGCACTTTGTCGTCATCAACGACGACGAGATCGTCGATCCGGTGGGTCTCGAGCAATTTGAGAACCTCGACTGCGAGCTTGTCTTTATGAACAGTGACCGGGTTCAAGGTCATCAGGTCCGCCACCAAACGTTCGCCCACTTTCGGGTCGGACTGAAAATGCCGCGCGAAATCGCCATGTGTGAAAATCCCGAGTAGTTGTCGGTCTTCGCCCGCCACTACGGCTGCGCCAGCGCGCACGCTGGTCATGGCTTTGAGCACGTCGCGCACGGTCGCGGTTGGCGGAACGACCGCCATTGATTCGGGCGGTCGCATCACCTGCTGCACGCGCATGAGTAAACTGCGCCCAATTTTTCCACCGGGATGAAACTTCGCAAAATCTTCTTTCTTAAATCCGCGCGCTTCCAACAAAACCATTGCGATCGCATCGCCGAGCGCCAGCATTGCCGTCGTGCTCGAAGTCGGCGCTAGATTCAATGGACAAGCTTCCTGCTCGACCTTTACGTCGAGAACGACGTGCGCGTTTTTCGCGAGCGTGGAATCGGAATCGCCGCAGATGGCAATGATCTTGACCTGAAACCGCGCGATCGCCGGCAAGATGCGCACCAGTTCTTCAGTTTCGCCGCTTGAACTCAAAGCCAGGACGACATCGCCATCCGCGACCATGCCGAGATCGCCGTGCAAGGCGTTCAATGAATCGAGAACAACGGCGGGCGATCCCGTGCTGGTCAGCGTTGACGCGATCTTGCCGCCGATATGCCCAGATTTACCGACGCCGACCACGACCACTTTGCCGCGCGCATCCACCGCGTCTTTGATCAATCCAACCGCGCGCGTGAAATCGTCGCCTAACCGCTGGCGCAGCCGCTGCAGCTCGACAATTTCGACGTCAAGAACGCGTCTGGCTTTTTCCAAATAATCCATTTATCTTGACAATTGTGGGCCGGAGGAGTGTAACCGGCAAGACCCTTAACCGGAGAAATAGTGATGAAGAGGCTCGTGACGTTCGGAATTTTTATCGCCTTCGCGAGCTTGGTTCTGGCGCAGTCGCCGCAAACGCAAAAGAAAACGTCGAAAACGTTCACCGCCAAGACTCGCGGACGTGCCGCGCCCTCTCCAACTCCGCCGCCTCTCCGCAAGGAAAATACGGACGGCGTTCTTCCGCGCGCCGCGCGAGGCGGGAATCCATTTCAGATGTTGAATCCAAAGGCACCGCCCCAATACGGAAAAGCCGAAGACAGCGTGGTGCTCGATCCCGACACCGGAAAGTGGAAAGGGATCAAGCTCTTCACAATTAATTTTTGATGTTTGCCGTTCGATGTTTGATTCCAAACATTGAACGACTCGCCTGATCCCAAACCGGTCGTCGCCTTTTATTGCGCGACGTTTCTCAAGCCGGAGATGCTGCACATCTACCGGCAAATAACCGGCCTCCGCCGCCTTCGCCCAATCGTCATCGCGCAGAAGCGTGAAAATGCGGACCTGTTTCCGTTCGATACGATCGACATCATAGCAAAACCGTCCCTGCATTTTTTGCGGCGTTTCTGGTTCCGACAAATTCGAAGCAAGCCCTGGCAGATTTCAGCGGCGGAACTGCGCAGCTTGATTGAGGTTCTGAATCGCCGGAACGCCCAGCTTCTGCACATTTTCTTCGGACACATTGCCGTCCATCTCTTGCCCTTGATCCGGGCATGGTCGAAACCAAGCATCGTTTCTTTTCACGGCGCCGATGTCTTGGTCGATATGGAGAAGCCCGCGTATCGGAAGGCGACGAAGGAGATGCTGGACGCCGTCACCCGAGTCTTCGTCCGCTCCGCGTCGCTGCAGCGGGCGGTGGTCGAGCTTGGCTGTGAAGAAAATAAAATCGACATCGTCCGCACCGGCATTCCACTGAATGAATTTCCATTTCGGGAGCGCGAATTTCCGACGAATGGCAAATGGTGTTTGGTCCAAGCAAGTCGCTTGATCGAGAAGAAAGGTCTGGCGACGACGCTTCACGCGTTCACAACCTTTCTTTCACATTATCCGAACGCGACACTGACCATTGCCGGGGAGGGCCCGATGCTGCGCGAGCTCGAAGAATTGACGTGCAAACTCAAGATCGACGATCGGGTGGCTCTGCCGGGATTCGTGACCCCGGAGAAATTGCGCGAGATTTATTATGCGTCGCACATTTTTTTGCATCCCAGCGAAACCGGAAGCGATGGGAATCAGGAAGGCATTCCCAATTCAATGTTGGAGGCGATGGCGACCGGACTTCCAGTTTTCGCAACCGATCACGGCGGAATTCCGGAGGCGATCGAAACTCGTGTCAGTGGGGTGCTGGTCCCCGAGGGCGATTATGAAGCGCTCTCACGCGCCTTGCTTGAAGCGGTGCAAGATCGAGATCTCCTGGCGCGACTGGCTCGAAACGGCGCAAACGTGGTAGCGCAGAAATTCGATCAGCGAAACCAAATCCCCCGGCTCGAAGAAATTTATCTGGGAATGATTAGTCGGAGCGGTTCACCTGAACCGCCTGCTAACACCAGTCCGGCTCGGACCGATTGACCTCAATCGCCCGCGCGTTTTCCGATCCGCTCGAAGAAAACCGCCAATTCTCTTCGCACCGCATGAAACGAAATCCGCTCGGCCGCTCGCCATTGCGATTCGACAATCGCCGTTGCGCGCGCGGCGGTGTTCTTGAGCAGCTCGAGGGTGATAGTCTTGAGTTGCGACGTGGTCCGGCCTTCTCCGCAAAAATTGGCAAACGCGAGCCGCTCAATCGCGCCGTCGCTACCAACGCAAATCGTCCGGCAAAGAAGCGCGTCACCCGCCACTTGTCCCGGGACGCGACTGCGATCGAGTTGGAGGACGATTTTGTGCTTCGCGACCTCGCGTAAATAATCGGCGTATGGTTGGCGCTTGTCGTGGACGCGCAATTTTTCCGTCGGAAATTTTAATTCGGCCAAAAGCTTTTCGCCTCTTCGGCCATCGAGATTGAAAATGGTGATGGACTCTTGGGTGGCGGCGCAAATTTCTCGGGCAAGGAGAAGCGTCGCGAGATGGTTTCGGGACGGCACATCCCATTCCCGCGTCCCGATGAAAACTCCGGACTGTTCGTTAGGCGCAACGGCGAATTTCCATTGCTCGTCTTCCAGCGGATAAGGGGTCGGAATAAACGCGACGGTATCGGCGTCGCGTTCGCGCCGTGCCCGGCGAAAAATCTCAGCTGCTTCCGGAGTCGTGGCGACGCACCCATCCGCCTGCGCCACAATGCGCATGAATCGCCCAAGCCTGCCCGGGTCCCGTAATTGTACCGCAATTTGGTGGAGCCCGGTCTCTTTTAACGCAACCGCAACGGTGCGTTTCTGATTCTGGCATTCGGCCAACGCGCGTTCGGTCGCTCGAAAATTGCCGCGAAGCAAAAGAAGAATCGGCCGCTTCTCCTCGATCGCGTTTTTCGTTGCCCGATGAAATGATCCGCGCGTGCAAGCCGCGAAGGCATGAAGATTGATCGGCGGATGCCCGACGTCAGTCGGACCGGCCGGTTCGTCAAAATACTGTTCGAGATCGCGCCCGCGGGGATTGAGGACGCTCAGCCGAAAATCAAATGCGTCGGTCGACGCCATCCTATTCGTCGTCAGCGCCGGCAGGAGATGGAGTGGCGGCTTTCAATAATGCGCCCTCTTCCACTTCATCCATCGGCCCAACTGGAACTGCGCGGCGGATCTCGACTGGTGTCTCTTTCGGCTGCGGTTGGACCGGAATCGCTTTCAAGATCGGTTTTCCGTCGTCGTCGTTGCTCCCTTTGTTGGTCTTTTGATTTCGAACTTCAGCGGGAGTGGCGCCTGGCAGTCGATTGTCGATCTTTTGTGAGGTCTCTTGTTCTGCGACCTGTTCGTCGGCGTCGGCGGTGTCGATTCTCGCGACAGATTTCGCCGAGTTATAAGGATCGTTTTCCGCCAAAAGGGTCGGACTCTTGAGGATCACCGGCTTCACTTCGGATAAATCGGCGGCGAGTTGAGCACGGGGGACTTCAGCGGCTGCTGCGTCCGCAACCACTCGCAGGCGCGGTTCGCCGTGAATATTGCACGGCTCAGTCGGCATTTGCGCCGGTGTAGCAATTTCGGTGTAAGTGGTGCGCTTTTGTACTGAATCACCCGTCGCGCTTTTGACCGTGTCGTAACATTTGTCGGTGGCGAGCATTCCTGAACGGGAACAAATCTCGACGTCTTTCAAACCGGGCGGGCGTTTGATCTCGCGCGGCGAATAACGCGCGGCTGCCGTGTTCATGACATCGACCCACACCGGCAATGCCAGTTCCCGGCCAAACGCGCCGCGATAGATCTTTTGCGGCTTGTCGAACCCAGCCCAGACCGCGCAGGTGAAATTGCTGTTGTAGCCGGCAAAGAACGCATCAGTAAAATCGTAGGCCGTGCCGGTTTTTCCCGCAGCCGGGAATTTTTTGAGGCCAAATTCTGAGCGCGCCGCCTTTCCCGTTCCGGTCTCGAGCGCATCCGCCAGGCATGAATGTACCTCGTAGGCTGTCTCGGGCTTGATAACGTTTTGCCGGTTGCTGCTCTCGCGCTGCGCGTGCCAGACCGTGCCGTCCCTTTCTTCGATGCGTTCCAAAATGTGCGGCGCAATTGGACGCGAGCCGCCATTCGGAAAAATTGTGTAGGCGAGCGCGAGCTCTGCCAGCGTGACTTCACTGCTCCCGAGTAGTGTTGCCGGATACGGCCGCAACGTTGAGCGAATTCCCGCGGTCCGACATAGTTGCAAAACCTCATCCAGGCCCGCGTCCATTCCGATCCGGACGGTGGCGCCATTCTTTGATTTCGCGAGCGCCTGGCGCGCGGTCATTGCGCCTTCATAGCGATTGTCCGCGCTTTCCGGACCCCACTCGCCCAGAATCCCGGTCATTCCGCCGATCATCACCGCGCGGTTATCGAGCGGTGAGTCTTCCACTAACGTTCCGGGAAACATTCCCTGTTCAAACGCGGTCGCGTAAACGAAGGGCAGCATCGCCGTCCCGGTGGGTCGTTTTGCCTGGAGCGCGCGATTGTATTGATTGTGCTCGAAATCGCGTCCGCCCACGAGGACGAGAATTCCACCGGTTTCGTTGTCGAGCCCAACGACGGCGCCTTGCAGATATTCCGGAGCCGGCTGGGCCGATGCCGTTCCGTTCGATTTTGCTTGTCGAAAGCTCGCGGCATATTCGGCGTAAGTCTGGTGATCGTAACCTGGATGCCGCTCGGCTTTATCCAGGTTCCGGCGAAGCGATTCTTCCGCGACTTTTTGCAGCTCGCCGTCGATCGTCGTGTGAATACGGAAACCTTCGTTCATGGCGCGGTCCCATCCAACCGCGTTGATCACCTGCTGTCGGATATAGTCGACCGCGTAGTTTTGGCCCTGTGCGTTTTGACGATTTCCAACCACGAGTTCCTGCGCCTGCGCGGCGGCGTATTTAGAATCGTCAATGTAACCGAGGTCGTGCATTCGAGTGAGCGCGTAATTACGCGCATCGCGCGAGGCCGCCTTGTCCGTCCAGGGTGAGAGCCGGTTCGGGCTTTTGATTAGACCCGCCAGAGTAGCGCATTCACTCAACGACAATTCGCGCACAGGTTTGCCGAAATAACCGCGCGAGGCCGCCTCCGCGCCATACAGACCGCCGCCGAAGTAAATCCGGTTGAGGTAAAGCTCCAGGATCTTTTGCTTGTCGAAATTATCCTCGATCCTGCGCGCGACAAAAATCTCGAGCAGTTTTCGCCGGTACGTTTTTCCCTTAAGCGCAAAACTATTGCGCGCCAGTTGTTGTGTTATCGTGCTCGCGCCCTGGCGGACATGTCCGGCGACCAGATTCTTGAAAGTGGCGCGCAGGATTCCGGAAAGGGCGTAGCCGTGATGCTGATAGAATTTAGCGTCCTCGACCGAGACAACGGCATTAACCAGGTCGCGCGGCAGCTGCTCATACGGGATAGTCTCACGGTTCTCCACGTAGATTTGGCCGAAGATTTTGTCGTTTCGATCCAGAATCACGCTGGCCGATTCCATTTGCTCGAGCTTGTTCAAATCGAACGTGGCTGCCTGGTTCTTCAAATCGGCCAGGTTCATTGAAATTAAAATCGCGAGGCCGCCGATGACGAAAGCCACAACCGTGATCGGCACATAAAATTCCGGGCGCGTATACCACGGCGGCCGGAACCGATAGCCCGGCGGCGGGATCAGATACTGGTTGGTAGAGCGGTTTCTCACAGCGCGGCAGGGGCAGCAACTTAGGCAGCAAACGCCGAACGCTCAACGCCCAAGATCGAATCTCGAATTCAGAGTGCGGCGTTTGCCTATTGGACGTTCGGCGTTGGACGTTGGACGTTTTCCGATTGCAAACTGAGCTCCTTGAATTCATTCGCGCAGAAATCAAAAAGCGCGGGCCACAATCTTTCGCCTGGTTCATGGCGCAAGCGCTTTATCATCCCGAGCATGGCTACTATTCCACCGATCGCGCCGCAATCGGACGCTGCGGCGATTATTTCACCAACATCAGCGTTGGCCCCCTCTTTGGCGAATTACTTGCCGCGCAATTCGCCGAGATCTGGGAAGGGCTCGGCAAGATCGACAATTTCCTTATCGTCGAACAAGGTGCCCATCACGGTCAGTTCGCCCGCGATGTCCTCGAATCAACCCGGCGGCGATCTCCCGAATTCTTCTCTGGGCTGCGTTACCAGATCGTCGAGCCCTTTTCCGCTTTGCAAGATCGACAATCGCAAGCGCTGAAAGAATTTGGCGATCGCGTGTTGTGGAGAAGATCACTCGATGAACTCGAGCCGTTTGTTGGCATTCATTTTTCCAACGAGCTCCTCGATGCCATGCCGGTAAATCTGCACGGCAAACTTGTCGGCCTTGATGGCGACAAACTTGTATTTGTGGAAGGACCGGGCGGCACACCGATGAACCAGGCAATGCTTGATTGGATCGATTGCCTTTCGACAAAGTTAGAGCGTGGCTTCGTCATTGCCGTCGATTACGGATTTTCCCGAGCTGAATTTCGTGAGGCCTTGCAAGTGCGCGCAAAACATCAAGCGCTCGATTCTCCATTCGATGAAATCGGCGAAGTCGACATCACGGCGCACGTGAATTGGACCGATCTGGCGGAGCGCGCTGAAGCGAATGGATTACGCGTCGCCGGTTTCACCGATCAGCATCATTTCCTCACCGGAATTATTTCCGAATTTGGTAGGGGCGATTCATCTGAACCGCCCGCAAACGCGAGTCCGGCTCGGACCGATTGGGGTCAATCACCCCTACCTTCCGATTCCAAGACAAAACGGGCGTTGCAAACGCTTCTTCATCCGGAAATGCTCGGCCGAAGCTTCCAAGTCCTTGCCCTGGAGAAAGATGTCGATCTTGCCCGGCCGTTAAGCGGCTTCAAGTTCGGCCGCAACCCCTCTCAGGCCCTCGGCCTTTGAGTTTGCAACTCGCGCGTTTCCACCTAACTTCCCGCTCCCTTAACGGAGAAAATTATGGCCGACGTTGCCAACAAATATCCTGAAAATGCCGCCGGCAAATTCTATGTCGATGAACAGTGCATCGACTGCGATTTGTGCCGGGAAACTGCGCCCGCGAATTTCAAGCGCAACGACGACGGCGGTCACTCCTACGTTTACAAGCAACCGGAGTCGCCCGAGGAAGAAGGTCTTTGCAAAGAGGCGATGGAAGGTTGCCCGGTCGAAGCGATCGGCAACGACGGCACTTAAGATCGACCCGCCTTCGCCATCCCCCTTCGCGAAGCTACGGCGCGACGAGAGGCTACGGCGGTGCAAGTATCGCAAACATCGACATCCTGGTAGCTGCCGCGATCTCTGGAGCTAGATTCTTGGTGTGAGCTTCATTTTCACAATCATCGGCTTGATGATTTCGCTCGATGTCATCTGGTGGATTGTCTTGGCGCGCCTGACCAGTCACGCCACCGGACGAGTCGTGGTCTCGATTTTTATGGTCGCGATGATGGTCGGGTTGATCGTGGTCATCGCTGCGAGATTGTCGCGCGCTGATTGGGATCGGTTTATCCCCAAATTCGCGGTCTCAGCAATTTTCATCTGGCATTTCATCGGTCTGGGGCTGCTTTCGCTGATCGGGCTTGCTCTCACACCCATTCTGCTCGGACAAAAAATAGTGCGCCTTACTCGCGCGGCGCCAATCAAAGTTGAACGATCGGCGCACCCGTCTGATTGGAATCGTCGCGAATTTCTCCGTTTTGCCGGAGCGATGTTGCCGCCGGTTTTCACGTTCAGCCTGACCGGAATCGCGATGGCTCAGCTCAACAACATTCGCGTCCGGCGTTTCGTTTTGCCGATCGCGGCGCTGCCGAAGGAATTGGACGGGATCACCATCGCGCAGGTCAGCGATATGCATGTTGGACGATTCACTAATGGCGAAGTGCTCCAGAAAATGGTGCGCATGGTCAACGAAATGCGCGCCGATCTGGTGCTTTTGACCGGCGACTTGATCAACGACGCGCTCGCCGACCTCGATACCGGATTGGAATTAACTCGAGCCCTGGAAGCGCGCTTCGGCTTGGCCATTATTGAAGGCAACCATGATTTGATCGAGAACCCGGCTGAGTTCGAAAAGCGGGTGAGAGCGTCTGGAATTCCGTTTTTGCTCGATCAATCGACAATTATCGATGTCCGCGGATTTCCGGTTCAGCTTCTCGGACTCAGTTGGACGCGGATTCACGGCCAGGGACGCGACGCGGCGATCGGGGCCGCCGTCAAGAAGTTACTCGAACAGCGTGAGGCCGGTGCATTTCCAGTTTTGATGGCGCACCATCCTCATGCTTTCGATGCCGCGGCCGATGCGGGACTGCCGCTTACGCTTTCCGGCCACACCCACGGCGGACAATTGATGTTGAACGAACAATTAGGATTTGGGCCGGCGCTCTTTCGCTATTGGTCGGGCCTCTACGAACGCGACCAAAGCAAACTCATTGTCTCGAACGGGGTGGGCAATTGGTTTCCGCTGCGCGTGAACGCGCCCGCGGAAATTGTTTATCTCACTTTGCGGCGAGAGTGATCGGTTAAAGCGCTGGCCTGTTTGAGAAAAATCTCGGGTCTACCGGGCCCTCGTCAAAGAGCCACGGGCTCGGAGGCATTCTCCAAGTTGATTGCGTAGGTCTTGTGATCGCACCCTGTGACGGAGCAGCTGGGCTGTGAATTGCTAAAGTGCGGTTTACCAGGAGCGAGTTGGCGGCCTGGTATTTGTGCGCCCCTTCGTATCCGTAAAACGCGATGTAACTTCGGCGATCATCCAATTTGATCGTAGCCGTCCAGTTAAATGTTGGATCGAGGAGAAGTGTGCCCATTTGCGTGTCCCACTCGAGCCACGCGTGAGTCAGGGAATCACTCATGCTACGTTTACCGATCACGAAGCGCACATTCGTAGCGCCGTTTAATTGCAAGCGATCGTAAAGCGCCAGCGCCTTGCCCTTGCAATCCGCCACCCTCGCGGCTTCGACTTCGGATGGAGTCTGCCATTCTCGAGAATACCGATAAGGCATCGCACGCAATTCCATCATCCAATCGTTGAGTAGCGCGAATGAGATTCCGTCAAGCATGTAGCCGGACGGCGCGGTTAGAGTCGGTTGAACGCGGGCCATTTGTTTGTCGTAAGGGGTCGAATCAACTTCAACAAACGTCGATTGCGAAAAACCGACCGAGGTCCAGCCAAGCGCGCCAATTAAAAACCAGAGACCTTTCTTGAATGGGATCATAGCCGTAAGGCCATGATCTAAAGCAACGGACGTGCCGCCCTCTGCGATTTACGATTTTGTCGTCGCCGGAGGCGCTTCACCCGGGGCCGATGTCGATCCAGGAGGTGGGGTTGGCGGCGTTGGTGTTGCGGGTTTTGCTGCTGTTGCTGCCGCTGCAGCTTTTTTCTTCGCTTCCGCGGCAGCCGCAGCAGCTGCCAGGTTCGCGTCCACCGCCGCTGCCTCAACCGGATGGATCCGATGATAATACTCGTTCGACTTCGACAGCTCTTCTTTGCGAAAAAGCAGCGCGTCGAACCGCTCGCGCTTACTCAATTCGAAATCCTTGTCCATCTTGATCGCTTCGAAAGGGCAAACCTCGACACAGATCTGGCAGCTCATGCAAACCGAGATGTCGATGTCGAACACCTTCGGATAAAACTGCGGCTTGCCCATGTAATCGGGCTTCTTGTCGTCACTCTTAATAATATAGATGCACTGCGGCGGGCACTCCTTCTCGCAGATCTTGCAGGCGACGCAGCGCAAGCCGGCTTCGGCATCATCAGTGTCGTAGATTAGAATCGGAAAGTTCCGGTAGTTTTCCGGCAAAGGATTTCGCTCCTCCGGATATTGCACCGTGATCAGGCGGTCCTTCTCGAAATAACTTCCGGCAAAGTTCCGGAGCGTGACCGCCATTCCCTTTAAAATCCCGGTGCCGATCATTGAGTTTCAATCTCGCTGAAATCGCGGCATATTCACAAGGAAAAGATGCGCCGGCTCGGCCTTATTCCGTTACTTTGTGCAGCAGCACTGACTTCCCAAGCCGCGGATCGCGTTTTCGAAAGTGGCCCGCAGAAAGTTCATTTACTCGAGCTATTTACGTCGGAAGGCTGCAGCAGTTGTCCTCCGGCCGAAGCCTGGCTCTCCAAGCTCAAGAGCGATCCGCGATTGTGGAAGGATTTCGTGCCGCTCGCGTTTCATGTCGATTATTGGGACCATCTTGGCTGGCGCGATCCTTTTGCTTCGAAGGAATGGACCGCTCGGCAATATCGATATTCTGCGAGCTGGAAGAATGATGGCGTTTATACGCCCGGTTTTGTGGTCGATGCTCGTGAATCCCAGGATCGTAACATTCCAACGTCGTCGAGCGACAAGCCGGGTGTGCTGAAAATCACGTTAGCGAACAACAACGCTTCGGCGGAATTCAATCCGACGAACGGCGCAGCCAACGATGTCGATCTTCACGTGGCGATGCTTGGCTTTGATTTGAACACCAAGCCCAACGCCGGCGAAAACAACGGGCGTAATCTGCGTCAGGACTTCGTTGTGCTTTCTGTCGTGAACGAAAAAATGTCGTCTGGCAAAGCCGAGATCCCTCTGGCAACAGATTCACGCGCCGGAGCGGTCGCCGCGTGGATCACGGCGCCCAATCAACTCGAGTCGATCCAGGCAGTCGGTGGATGGCTTCGCTGAATATCAGCGATCGACTTCGCCCATCACAATATCGACGCTGCCGAGAATGACCATTACGTCGGCCACGGTGTGACCGAGGCAGAGATCTTCCAGCACCGTGAGATTAATGAAGCTTGGCGGACGGACCCGATAACGGTACGGATTTGGGCCGCCGTCGCTGATTAAGTAAAATCCGAGCTCGCCTTTCGGTCCTTCGATCCGGCCATACGCTTCACCGATCGGCGGACGAAAGGCGCGGATCTTCACCTTCGGGTTCATGACTGGCCCCGGTTTAATTTGCTCCAATGCTTGTTTGAGGATCTCGACGCTCTCGTGCATCTCGAGCGCGCGCATCATCAAGCGATCATAAGTGTCGCCGTGATCGCCCAGCGGGATGCGGAATTTGAACCGCGGATAAATTCCGTATCGATCCACTTTGCGAATGTCGTAGTTCACGCCGCAAGCGCGCAACATCGGGCCTGTGATTCCGGCGCTGATCGCCAGCTCGGCCGAAAGTTTCCCAACGTTCTGCGTCCGCGCGATCACGATCTCGTTCTGCAAAATCAATTGTTCGAACTCGTCCAGAAATTTCGGGAAAAGATCGACAATCTTCCTGGAGCGGCCGAGCCAGGCGTCATCGGCATCGACCCGGCAACCGCCGAAACGCATGTAATCGCACATCATCCGCGATCCGGAGAGCGATTCGAAGAGATCGAGAATTTTTTCGCGCTCGCGGAACGCATACATCAGCGGCGTCCCCCATGCGCCCATGTCGCTCAGCAAAAATCCGAGGAGCGACGCATGATTTTGCAGTCGCGTCAGCTCGGCCAGAATAACTCGCAAATATTCTGCGCGTTCGGGAACTTCGATGCCGGCGAGTTTCTCAACGCTGAGCGCGTAGGCCCAGTTGTTCGTCATCGAACAAAAGTAATCGAGCCGATCGGTGTACGGCATCGAGCTGAGATAAGTCGCGTTCTCGCCAATCTTTTCGTGATTGCGATGGAGGTAACCAAAGACCGGCTTGAGCTTGCGCACGATCTCGCCTTCGAGCGCGACGTTCATCCGAAAAACGCCGTGGGTGGATGGATGTTGTGGTCCCATCGATACTTCGAGCAACTCGCCATCGAGTCGTGAGCTCATTCGCGGCGGCGCTTGTTCGAGTTCTTGGAATCCTGTCGGCACGTTAAAGATCCTCAAACGCAACCACGAATGAACACGAATTTACACGAATTCGGCGGATCCCTGATTCCCGAGAACCTGCTCCTTTATTAGTGTCCATTCGTGGTTAGGCCTTTTTCTGCGTCTCTTGCGTGATCGCCTCCGCGCCGTCCAACGCTGGCCGCGGCGGGTAATGCTGCTTGGCCCGTTCCAGCACGTCATCGTGCGGCGTCGGCTCCCATTCGTAATCGTCCGGGTCCCGATAATCTTTGCGCATCGGATAATCGACAAACTCGTCCCACATCAAAATCCGGCGAAGATCGGGATGACCCTCGAAATGGATTCCGTAGAGGTCGAAGATTTCGCGTTCCTGTAATTCGGCGCTTCGCCAGGTCGGCGTCAGCGAAGGCAAACGCGCACCTTCGGCGCGATTCGCAGTTCGCATTCGAATAATCACCGGCCCGTGTTTGTGCTTTATCGAATAGAGGTGGTAGACCGCTTCGAGGTAGCCGGGAATTTTTTCCTCGCTGGTCTGATCGACTTCCTTCTCAACGCCATCGACAACCTGTTTCACTTTCACGGTTTTCTTAACGACGCGGTCGAGCCAGTCGACTCCGGTCACGTTCGAGCAGTAATCCAACGCCAACGCCGGATGATCCCGAAGAAATTGCGCGACCGCGACCGCGTGCTCGTTGTCCAGCAGCATCGAAGATTGCTGCGATGGACCCGGATTAACGACGATCTCGATCTTCGCGCCGGGCGCCGCCAGCTCCGCGCGATTCTTGATTTGCTCCAACGTCTCCATCAGCAGGAAAGGTGGATCGGCCGCTCCGCAGGCGATGTTAAACAATGGCGCCGAAGGCGCGTGAAATTAGCATCGAGCGAGGGACGGCTCGATCCACCTCTGGCGCATTTCATGATCTTTCAAGCACTGGCGGATGATAAACGTCCGGGTTCGCCGGCGGTTGCAAATCATGCTCGCCAAACGCCGGCACCGGAAACTCGCTCGGCTGCTCCGGTTTCAGAAACTCGGCCTTGTCCGCCCCGCTCAGTTTTTGACTGTCGATCTTGCGCTGCAATTCCATGAACGCGTGCAGTAATGCTTCTGGCCGCGGCGGACAACCGGGGATGTAAACGTCGACCGGGATGTAACGATCGATTCCTTTGAGCACGTTGTAACCTTGCTTGAACGGTCCGCCGGAAATCGCGCACGCGCCCATCGAGATCACGTATTTCGGGTCGGGCATCTGGTTGTAGAGCCGCACGATCTGTGGCGCCATTTTCTTCGTTACCGTGCCGGCCACGATCATGAGATCGGCTTGTCGCGGTGACGGCCGAAAAACTTCGCCGCCGAACCGCGCAATGTCGTAACGCGACGCCGCGGTCGCGATCATTTCGATCGCGCAACAGGCCAGTCCAAATTGGAGCGGCCAGATCGAATTCTTGCGTCCCCAATTGTAGAGTTCCTGCATCGACGTGACCCAAACGCCTTGCCGTTGCAACTCGCTTCGCAATCCCTCGTCGATTTCGCTCATGTCTTCAGTTTTTTAACGTCTCAGCGCTACAAATAAGGCCAGTCCGGCTCGGACCTCATTTCGCCCAATTTAAACAACCTTTGCCCCATGCCCAAACCAGTCCTTCAATCAACAAAAGCAGAAACACGAGGATCGCGATGAACGCGCCAATCGGCAAACCGGTAAACGCGACCGCAAATGGCACCAAGAAAATGGCTTCCACGTCGAAGATCAGGAAAATAATCGCGTAGAGATAATATTGGGACCGGAATTGGACCTGCGCTTCGCCGATCGATTCGACCCCGCATTCGTAAATCGCATTTTTTTCGACACCTGGTTTAGGCGGTTGAAAGAATTTTCGCCATAGCCATGCCAAGCCCAGCGGCAGCAATGGGAAAGCCAGCGCGACGCCGGCAAAAATGACGATGAACAGGTAAGGATTCGGAGTCATTCCTGTAAAAACTCAATCAGCCACAGATGAACCCAGATTTACACTGATACACAGAAGGAATACTACTACTCTTTAATCTGTGTTTCATCAGTGTTAATCGGTGGCGAGTGATTCGGCCTTGATTAAACAATTCACCACCGCTTCTCTTCAGCGAGCGTGAGCGATTCCATCGACCAAATTTTCATCCACGCAAAACAGTGGCTGCTCTCCTTCATGAGCGGTCGCGCGCCGGATTGGCTGGTTCAAATTATTTCCAGTTTGATCAACATTCTCGCGCTCCTCGGCGTTTTCCTGACCCTCTTTGCCCTGATTTCAGTTCTCGAACGAAAAATTCTTGGGCGCATGCAAAATCGCTACGGTCCAAATCGCGTCGGTCCGTTCGGGCTTTTTCAGCCGGTCGCGGACGGAATCAAAATGTTGATCAAGGAGGACATTGTCCCGGCGCGCGCCGACAAGATCGTCCATTTTCTCGCGCCGGTTCTCATCGCGGCGGCGGCGATCCTCACTCTCGGCGTGATCCCTTACGGCCGGAACATGACGCCGTTCACCATCGACGGCGGCATTTTGTTTTTCTTCGCGGTCGGATCTGCGACGGAACTGATGGTGTTCATGGCCGGCTGGGGCAGCAACAACAAGTACTCGATGTTGGGCGCGATGCGCGCCATCGCGCAGATGATCAGTTACGAATTGCCGCTCATCATCACCGTTCTTCCGGTCGTGATGATCGTCGGCTCGCTCAATCCGGACAAAATCGTCGGCGCCCAGGCGGCTTATTCATTAGGCTTCTTGCCGCACTGGTTCGTTTTCACGCCGTGGGGCGCGACCGCGTTCATTTTGTTTTTTGTTTCCGGTCTGGTTGAATCAAACCGCACACCATTTGATGTCCCCGAAGGCGAATCGGAAATCGTGGCCGGCCACATGACCGAATATTCCGGGTTCAAATACGCCACTTTTTTCATGGCGGAGTACATCGGCATGTTCGCCATCAGCGGGTTGGGCATAACCCTCTTTCTCGGTGGATGGCACGCGCCGGTCCACTTTCTCGAATTCATTCCATCCTACGTTTGGTTTTTCGTGAAGTTGTCGATCTTACTTTTTGTTTACATCTGGCTTCGCGGAACGCTCCCGCGCACGCGCATCGATCAGATCATGAATTTCGCCTGGAAGTTCATGCTTCCGATGGCGTTTACCTGCGTGGTGGCCGCCGCGGTCTGGCATTACACCGGTCGCGGATTGCGCGGCTGGCTTGGGTCGCTCCTGGTTATCGCCGCCGTTTACTTCGCGTTGTCGATCTTGCTCGATACACGCCGAAAATTTGCGCCGCGCACCTATCGCTTTGCCGAATGAGCACGGTCGCTTTTGCCGCCATCGCCATTTTCACGCTCGCTGCGGCGCTCGCAGCCGCGACGCTGCCAAAACTGATGCACGCTGCCCTCAGTTTTGCGGTGATGTTTGTTGGCATCTCCGCGTTTTTCTTTTTATTCGGCGCGGAATTCGTCGGTTTGGTGCAAATCTTCGTCTACATCGGTGCGGTCGCGGTCCTGATCGTTTTCACCATTCTCCTGACTCGGCAGGATGTCGAAAAGGTCCGCAGCTTTAAGTGGAGCGGTGTGATCGTTGCCATGGCAGTGTTCGCCGGTTTGGTTTGGGCGATTGGGAAAACGAAATCGCTTCCGTTGACGCCGCCGCAGATTGAGCCAGTGACCGTCCAGCGAATCGGCGAATTACTGATGACCAATTATGTCTGGCCGCTCCAGTGCGTCGGAGTTTTGCTGACCGCGGCCCTCATTGGTGCGCTCATTCTGGTGATGGAGGAAAAGAACTGATGGCGCGCGCACAAGGTGGATCGGCCGCTCCGTCAAGTGCCAGTGCGGCTCGCACCGATGCTAAACATTACTCGGCTTCGCCGACACTTTTAACATCGAGCGCGGAGCGCTCGATCCACCACCCATCGACTCCATGACTCCAACACTCCAACTCTTTCTCATTCTCTCGGCGGCATTGTTTTGCATCGGACTGCTCGCTGCGCTCAGCCGGCGTCATGCGATTTTCATTTTGATTGGGATCGAGATGATGCTGGCGGCGGCAAATTTGAATTTCATCGCGTTTTGGCGATTTGCTCCGCAACCTGCGCAGCCGACCGGCGTGATGGTGGCAATTTTCGCCATTGCCATTGCCGCCGCTGAAGCCGCGGTCGGTCTCGCGATGGTGATTGCGGTTTATCGCCATTTCCGCAGCACCAATGTCGACCAGCTTGATCGCCTCAAAGGATGAATTCCTGGATTACGACGAACGTTTGGTTGATTCCGGCGGCGCCGATCGTTGCCGCGCTGTTGATTTTGGCTTTCGGCAAAGCGGTCGGGCGAGCCGCCGTGGCGGTCGCGATTCTCGGACAACTCGCCGCCCTGACGATGTCGATCTTCGCGTTTGTGCCGACGCTGCAAACTCACGGTTTCCGCGCGATCCAGAATTTTGCATGGTTCACTTTCGGGGAACAGACTCTGCGCATCGGATTCGTTCTCGATCCGCTTGCGGCCGCGATGCTCCTGATGATCACGCTCGTCGGTCTCTGCATTTTTGTTTTCAGCATCGGCTACATGGCCGAGGACAAAAACTTTGCTCGGTTCTTCGCCTATCTCTCATTTTTCTCCGGCGCGATGCTCGGCGTCGTCATCGCCAACAGTTTGCTGCTTCTCTTTGTTTTTTGGGAACTCGTCGGACTCGCGTCTTTTTTACTGATCGGATTTTGGATCGAGCGCCCGAGCGCTGCGGCTGCGGCAAAAAAAGCGTTCATCACCACGCGCATTGGCGACATGGGATTTTTTCTCGGTATCCTCTGGCTTTATCACCGCAGCGGGACGCTGCTTTTTTATGATGGCGGCCGCGGCTGCTTGGAACCTATTGCGCTGTCTGCAATTGGGTCCAGCGTCACGCTGGTCGCGCTTTTGATTTTCTGCGGCGCTGTCGGCAAATCGGGTCAATTTCCGCTCCATGTCTGGTTGCCGGACGCGATGGAAGGTCCGACCCCGGTCAGCGCATTGATCCACGCCGCAACCATGGTCGCAGCCGGAGTATTTCTGGTCGCGCGCGTCTATCCGATCTTCTCTGTCGGCGCAATTAATGGAGTCACGACTTCGCTCACAATCGTCGTCTGGATCGGCGTGATTACTGGTTTAATGGCCGCGTTGATTGCGGTCGCCCAGTTCGACATCAAACGCATTCTTGCCTACTCCACTGTTTCGCAGCTTGGGCTGATGATGGTTTCGCTTGGCGTCGGCGGCGTCGCTGCCGGCATTATGCACTTGCTCGCCCATGGATTTTTTAAAGCGCTCCTTTTTCTTGGCGCCGGTTCAGTGATTCACGGTGTTCATCACGAACAAGACATTCGAAAAATGGGCGGCTTGCGGAAACTCATGCCAGTCACATTCGCGACTTACGCGATCGGAATGATGGCGTTGAGCGGCGTGCCGTTCTTTTTTTCCGGCGGCTGGACCAAGGAAGAAATTTTGCACGCGACTGCCAATTGGTCGCCCTCCCATGTGCCGCATTATCTCATGATGGTCGGCGTGGTTCTGACCGCGCTCTACATGACGCGGCAGATCATCTACGTCTTTTTTGGAAACCGGCGCCCTGCCTCGGAGCACGCTCACGAAAGTTCGAGCGTAATGACGATTCCTCTCATCGTCCTCGCGGTTTGCGCGATTTTTTTCAGCGTCGTCCTCACGCCCGCCTGGCCGTGGCTTGAAAGTTATTTAGCCGGACATCAGGCGCGCTTCGACCCGCATCTCTTAATTCAGCCGATGATTATCGTCTCGCTCGCGCTCGTTGGCGCTGGTGTGGCGATCGGCATCTGGATCTATCGACGCGCTGGTGAAACCGATCCGATTCAACACGCGCAACCAGCCCTCTTTCGCTTTCTCGAAAACAAAATGTGGATCGATGAGATTTACGACCGCACCGTCATCGCCCTCTTTAAGATTTTAGCGCGCCTCTCCGATTGGATGGATCGGCATGTCTGGGACGGTCTCGTCCAAGACATCGGCAGGATCGGACAATTCTTTGGGCGCGTCACAACCAGTGCCGACGAGCGTGTAATCAACGCCGGTGTCGATGAAAGCACGAGCGGCGCGCACGGATTGGGGCGCGTGATGTCGCGCTGGCACTCGGGACAAATTCAAACTTATCTCGGCGCGGTCGCCCTCGGCATGCTCGCGCTCGTTCTTCTTTACGCATGGTTGGGCTAATCAGCGTCGTCATTTTGATTCCGCTGGCCGGCGCGATTGCGCTTTACATCGGCCAGCCGAAGAACGCGCGCACCGTTGCGCTCATCTTTAATGCGCTCTCCGCGTTTTACGCGGCGATGCTCTGGCAAAAATTCGATGTCACCGCATCGGGCTTGCAAATCGTCGAACGTCACGCCTGGATCCCTTCGATCGGCGCCGAATATCTGGTCGGCGTCGATGGCTTGAGTCTGCTTCTCGTTTTGCTGACATCGCTCGTCTTTCCGTTCGCCTTTTCCGCGCAACGCCTCGAACGCGGCGCCTGCGCGCTCATGCTCGTCATGCAAGCCGCGCTCTACGGCACGTTCACCGCCCAGAATTTCATTCTCTGGTTTTTGTTTTACGAGATGACCTTGGTCCCGGCATTTCTTCTCATCAAAATTTACGGCGGCGAAAATCGCGATTACGCAGCGGTTAAATTTTTCGTTTACACATTTCTCGGCAGCGTCGCCATGCTTCTTGCCTTTCTCGGAATTTATTTGGCCAAAGGAACATTCGATTTCGCGGCGCTCGCCGGTCTCGGAAAAGGCGGATTGCTCCCGGGCAAACTTCAGTGGCTCGCCTTCGCCGGAATTTTTCTCGGGCTCGCCGTCAAAGTCCCACTCTTTCCATTTCACACCTGGCTGCCCGATGCCTATCAAACGGCGCCGACTGGTGTGTCGATGGTATTGACCGGCGCGCTTTCGAAGATGGGCGTCTACGGATTCATCCGCCTGCTTGTGCCGCTTTTCCCGACCGAAATCAAAATCGCCGGGCCTTGGCTGCTCGCGCTGGTGGTTTGCTCGATCGTCTTAGCGCCGCTCGCGGCCTGGGCCCAACGCGACCTCAAACGCATGGTCGCTTACTTGTCGATCAATCACCTGGGTTATTGCCTGCTTGGTCTCTTCGCGATCACCGCAGGATCGACATCTTCCTTGATCGACATGCACGCGGCGTTGAGCGGCGTTTTTCTGCAAATCTTCAACCACGGCCTCACCGCCGCGGCGCTTTTCTATTTTGTCGGTTTACTGGAGCAACGCCGCGGTCTGCGCGGTATCGACGATTTCGGCGGACTTATGCAACGCACACCGTTGCTTTGCGGCTGGATGAGCGTCGCGATGTTTTCGTCGCTTGGTTTGCCCGGGCTCAACGGTTTCGTCGGCGAATTTCTCATTTTCAAAGGGTCGTTTGCGACTGCTGCCTCCTTCACCGCCATCGCCGTCCTCGGTCTCCTTTTCACGGCCGTGACTTTCATGCGCGCGATGCAAGCGCTCTTCAGCGGGCCGCTCGCCGAAAGTTGCAGCGGTTTCTCCGATATCGTGCGCGGCGAGAAGTTCGTCATCGTCCCGGTCACGGTGCTGATGTTCGCGATCGGGATTTCTCCTCAATTCCTTTTCAACATCTTCAACGCAACCGTCGTTCAAATGGCACGGCTGTTTGCCTGAAACGTGATGATCGCCTGGACGATTTACATCACGTTCGCCGGCGCGATTGTGCTGCTCGTTCTGCCGCGTGTTTTCGCGCGCTGGATCGCGGTTGTCACCGCCACCGCCGGCTTTGCGGTCAGCCTCGCAACATTTTTGTGCGACGATGTCGATCTTGCTCATTTCACAACCATCGTCCGCGTGCCGTGGATTCCGGCGCTTGGGATGAATTATCATCTCGCGCTCGATGGGATCAGTTTGACGCTCGTCTTGGTAACGGGAATCGTCGCGATCAGCGCGGTTTTGTTTTCTTGGGATGTCACCGACCGCGCGAACGAGTTTTTCTTTTGGCTCCTCCTCGTGGTTGGCGGCTCCTACGGCGTGTTCCTGAGCGCCGATCTCTTTTTGCTCTTTCTTTTCTACGAGCTGGTCATCGTCCCGAAATATTTCCTGATCGCGATCTTTGGATCGACCAACAAGGAATACGGCGCGATGAAGCTGACGCTCTATTCGTTTTTTGGCGGAGCGCTCGTTTTTCTTGGGATCATCGCAGCTTACGTCAGCGGCGGATCGCTCGACCTGAATCAGCTCGCGCAATTTCAATTCACGCCCCAGCTGCAATCGTGGGCGTTCCCGGTTTTGTTTCTCGGCTTCGCCGTGCTCGCCGGTATCTGGCCGTTGCACACCTGGGCGCCGACCGGTCACGTCGCTGCACCTACGGCGGGCTCGATGTTGCTCGCCGGTATCGTGATGAAACTCGGCGCTTACGCCGCCCTGCGCGTGGCAATGAACCTTTTTCCGCAAGGCTTTCAAATGTGGCGGACGTGGATCGCAGTTCTTGCTGTGATCGGGATCGTTTATGCCGCCGCGGTCGCGTTGCGTCAGCGAGATCTAAAATTCGTTATCGGTTATTCCAGTGTCAGTCACATGGGTTTCGTTTTGCTCGGCCTAGCCACCGCCAACGTCTTCGGCGTTTCCGGCGCGGTTCTGCAAATGTTTTCCCACGGCGTGATTGGCGCCCTCCTCTTCGCCGTTGCCGGACGAATGATTTATCGGCGCACGCACATGCGCGAGCTCGACGCGCTCGCGGGAATGAATTTGCGCGATGCATTGCCATTTGCGGCGTTCACCTTTGTAATCGCAGCCGCTGCGTCGATGGGCATCCCCGGCTTCAGCGGATTCGCCGCGGAAATCACAATTCTGATTGGCGCATGGAAAAGTTATCCGCTCGCGGTCTGGATCACCGGGGCCGGAATGGTGCTCGTCGCGGCGTTCACGCTACGTGCGCTGAAGCGCACATTCTTCGATGTCGATGGTGAATCGGCCGCTCCGTCAAGTGCCAGTGCGGCTCGCACCGATGCTAGACAAATGCCGGCTCCGCCGGCTCAAATAGCGTCGAGCGCGGAGCGCTCGATCCACCTCGAACCGATCACCATTCCCGAAAAACTCGGCGCCGGTCTGCTCATGTTCGCAACGCTCGCGGTCGGACTTTATCCAAAATTTCTGCTCGATCGCATTCAGCCGGCGGTTGAAGCGATGCGTTTCTTAAAATGAGTTACCTGGAATTGCTTAGGCTCGCCGCTCCCGAGGCGATTGTTGTTGTCACGGCGCTCGCGGTTCTGACTATCGCGTTAACGACCGCGCGCGCGTTAGTGCTGGGTCCGATTGTTGCCGCGCTCGGCGTCGCAGTCGCGATCGTCGCAGTCGTCATGTTGCCGTCGCACGCAAATTTATTTGGCGGCATGCTGGTGATTTCACCGCTCAATTCACTCTTCAAAATTATCTGCCTCGCGCTCGCGCTCGCGACCGTTCCGCTCGTGTCCTCGGAAAAAGCTTTGCCTAATCCTGGCGAGTATATCGCGGTGCTTCTGCTCGGCTCGGTCGGACTAATGCTGCTCGTCGGGAGCGAAGAGCTGCTCATGATTTTTATCGGACTCGAGCTGCTGGGGTTGTCGCTTTATGTACTGGCTGCTTTCGATAAAGCCGATGTCCACTCGGCCGAAGCCGGCCTGAAATATTTTCTGTTCGGCAGCACCGCCAGCGCCTTCACACTTTTCGGGATCAGCCTGATTTACGGCCTGTCCGGGAGCACCGCTCTCGCCGCGATTGGTCAGAAGTTGACCACGCTTCCGCTCCAACCACTTCTCGCGGTCGGAATCGTGATGACCTTGATCGGCTTTGCCTTCAAGATCGCCGCCGCGCCGTTTCACCTTTGGGCGCCCGATGCTTATCAAGGCGCGCCGATTCCGAGCGCTGCTTTTATCGCTTCCGGTTCAAAAGTCGCATCGTTCGTTGTGCTCGGAAAAATCGTGCTCATCGGCTTCGGACCAGTCCATGGCAGTGCCGACTGGCACGCGATGATCGCCGGCTGGTCGCCTATCCTTGCCGCGTTGGCTGCGTTCTCGATCTTGCTTGGCAATTTCGTGGCGCTTGCGCAAACGAATGTTCGTCGCTTGCTCGCTTACTCCGCCGTCGCGCATGGTGGTTATACTTTGCTCGGCGTCGTTGCCGGCGGTCGCGAAGGATTTTCCGCGACCTTGTTTTACACCACCACCTACGCGGTCACGCTCATCGGCGCATTCGCGGTCGTCGGCGCGGTCCGACGCGAAACTGGCGGCGACGACCTGCAAAATTTCTCCGGACTGGCCGCTCGCTCGCCCTTCCTTGCCGCCTGTATGGCGATCTTTTTCTTATCGCTCGCTGGCTTGCCGCCGTTGGCGGGATTTTTTGGAAAATTCTATTTGTTCAGCGCAGCGTTCCGCGCTGGAGGAAATCACGGTTTGCTCTGGCTGGTGGCAATCGCGCTCTTCGGCAGCTTCGTCTCGCTCTATTATTACCTGATCGTTCTCAAGGTGATCTTCGTCGGCGAACCATCCGCCTCAACGGCTCAACGAGGCCAGTCCAATGCCAGTGCGGTTCGCACTTTGGACCTCAACGCCTCAACCGCTCGCGAGTTTCCTTCGCGAGCGACGATCGCCCTTCTTGCCGCTGTCGTCCTTGTTCTCGGGATCATGCCGCAAACATTGGCCGCTAAGATCATCGCTTCGTTACCTTAAAAAAATCTTGCTCCGATCGAAAAAAATGCGTGCTCATTTGTTGAAAATCACGTTATAGATTTTTCCGTGCAGCGACAGCGGACAGGTGAAGCCGCGAACGTTCACCGCGTAAAGGCCGGCCCGATCAGCGAATTCATTGATCGGCATTACCGGCACTTCAACGCCGCGGTGATCAAAGATGCCGCCGACGCGTACATCGCGCACCTTAACGGCGGCGGGAAAATGATGATCACTCTCGCCGGCGCGATGAGCACGGCGGAGCTCGGCATTTCTCTGGCCGAGATGATTCGTCAGGACAAAGTCCACGCCATCACCTGCACCGGCGCGAATTTGGAGGAGGACCTTTTCAATCTGGTCGCGCGCACCAAATACGAGCGCCTTCCCAACTACCGTGAGCTCAGTCCCCAGCAGGAAGAAGGGCTTCTTAAGCGTCATTTGAATCGCGTGACCGATACCTGCATTCCCGAAGAGGAAGCCATCCGGCGGATCGAACGCCTGGTCATAGACGACTGGATTTCGGCCGCCAAAAACAAGGACCGAAAATTTCCACACGAGTTTCTCTTTAAAATTTTGCGCGAGTGCCGGCTTAAACAGTTTTACGAAATCGATCCGGCCGACAGTTGGATGATGGCCGCGGCGCAGAAGAATCTACCGATGGTCGTGCCGGGTTGGGAGGATTCCACCCTTGGAAATATTTATGCGGCGCGCTGCATCACCGGGCACATCAGCGATGTCCACACCATCCGCTCCGGCATCGAATACATGATGGAACTGGTGGAATGGTACAAACGGGTGTCGCAGAAGTCATCCATTGGCTTCTTTCAAATCGGCGGCGGTATCGCGGGCGATTTCCCGATTTGCGTCGTGCCGTTGCTCAATCAGGACCTGGTCACCCAGCAAGTGCCTGAATGGGGTTATTTCTGCCAGATCAGCGATTCGACCACCAGTTTCGGATCGTATTCGGGCGCGGTCCCGAACGAAAAAATTACCTGGGGCAAACTGCGCGCCAGCACCCCGCGATTCATCATCGAATCGGATGCGACGATTGTCGCGCCGCTGATTTTTGCCAAGGTCCTGGGCTGGTGACGCGCGCAGCGCGCGTGGGTTATTTGTTATCTGTTATTCGTTCTCGGTGCGTTCCTAATAACCATTAACCGATAACTAATCGCTCGCCCCAACGTCACTTGTCACTTGTCACTTGTCGCTCGTCACTGATCACTGGCAGAATGCCGCATGAAAACTTCCCTGATTGTAACCGCGTTTATGGCAGCGGCTTCGCTTGCTGTCTCATCGTTCGCTCAGCAGAGCGCAACTTCGCCGGCCCCGGGCGGTAAGGTCGCCAATACCGGCCAAGTGGCCGTTCCCGCAAATCCGGCCACGGGACAGCCGAATCCCGCCGACATGATGAAACAGATGATGGAGCTGTCGAAAATCGGCGAGAACCATAAACTTCTTTCGAGCCTCGACGGCAACTGGGATTACACCATCAAGTTCTGGATGAACCCGGATCCCGACGCTAAGCCGCAGGAGTCCAAAGGCACCGCGACCCGCAAATCGGTCATGGGCGGCCGCTACGTGATGATGGATGTGAGCGGCAAAATGCAGATGCCGGGCGAAGACGGAAAAATGAAAGATATGCAATTCAAAGGCATGGGTCTGGAGGGCTACGACAACGTGAAGAAGAAATTCGTCGCTTCCTGGATCGACAACATGGGAACTGGCATCGAATTTTCGGAAGGCACCTACGATCCGGCGACAAAGTCGTTCACCTACACTGCCGAAATGGAGCCGGTCCCGGGAATGAAGACAGCGGTCCGTGAAGTGATCAAAATCGCTGATAACAATCACATGAGTCTCGAATGGTATGAGAACCAGGGCGGCCAGGAAAAGAAGACCATGGAAATTAACTACACGAAGAAGAAATAGGCCAAACGACTAATAACATTTACAAAGCGCTCGCGGACTTGTTTCGCGGGCGCTTTTTTTGTTTACGACGAATTCGCCGCAGCGAACCGCGCTCTTCGTTTCCGCACTAATCGGAGGGGAATAAAATAGGCGAGGAACGCCAGCAGAAATACGGCGCCACCAATGCGCGCGCTCAATGTGATGGCGATCGATAATTCGGCCAATCCGAAGATCCAGACAAAACTTTCTCCCGCGAACGCTTGTCCCCATTGGGGTTGGCGACCAGCTGAAGGAACTCGCGGCCGAAGCGACGGCCAGAAGCGCGGCACAGCCTGCTGATAGGCGCGATACGATTCTCCCTGGCTTTGCCGCAGCGCTTCTTCTTCGCGAAGAATAAGCCGATAGACAAAAATCCAGTTCGCCGCGACCAGGAATACAAAACCAAGTCGACTAGCGAGAACGCCGATTCCTACCGCCATCGGCAGATTCCCAAAGTAGAGCGGATTGCGGGTGTAACGAAATGGTCCATCGGCGATCAGCGCTTCGGAATGCTGACTCGTATCGTGAACGATATCGGTGCGTAGATAAGCCGCCGCCCATGTCCGCAACCCTGCGCTTAGAAAAACGAGGAACGCGCCAGCCAGGATCACTATTCGTGAGAACAGGTCCGCGTTTGGAGTGCCGCGCACGATCGACGGCGCGGTCAAATGCCGCACCGCGACTATGAACGGCACATGATCGAAGGCCGAAAGGAATCCCACGAAATAAATCGCGCAGATGATCCAGAACCGCTTTTCGAACTCAAACTTGGTGGCGCGCACGCCCGCACTTTAGCGGCGGGCATGTGAACGGCGATTCAAAATTAATTCGAAAGATTCGGGGGCGAACCACCGAACTATGATTCATGAGATCTCGATCTTCTTGCCTCAATCCCGCTCAAACCGTGTTTAAGCTTTGGCGTTTTCTACTTTGTAACTTCTACTTCCTACTTTGCTGACTCATGGCTGAACCGGCAATGCCACTGCGGCTCGGAGTTGACCCGCGCTTTCAAGATCGCGAGCGTCAGCCGGGTCTCGATCTTCTCCGTGCGCTCGCCATCATCGTGGTCGTCATTTACCACGCCGCTCTTTTCGGATTCAAATTACCCGGCCGCGTCGATCGTTTCGGCTGGATCGGTGTCGATCTTTTCTTTGTCCTCAGCGGTTATCTGATTGGCGGCCAGCTCCTCGCCTCGCTCGCGCGCGATCAGCGCATTAATCTCGGTCGTTTCCTCACCCGGCGCGCCTTGCGAATCATGCCAGCCTACTTCGCGGTCCTGGTGATTTACTTTTTGTTGCCGTCCTGGCGCGAGTATCCCGAAATGTCGCAGCCGCTCTGGAAATTTCTCCTGTCGATCCAAAACATTGCTCTGCACGGTGGCACCGCGTTTTCGCATGCGTGGTCGCTCGCGGTCGAAGACCAATTTTACCTTTGTCTTCCGTTCATTTTGCTCTTTGTGAATCGCTGGCCGCGATGCGCGATCATCATCCCGTGTGTCATCGTGTTCGGTGGAATCTTGCTGCGGACGTTTCTTGCCTGGCAAAATCCCGCAGCCGACTTCGGCGTCTCGTTTCGGGGGTTTCAAGCTTGGATTTACTATCCAACCTGGACCCGGCTCGATCCGCTCGTCTTCGGCGTTGCTTTGGTCGCGATCGAAAAATTTCGCCCGGCGTGGTGGCAACGACTCATGAACTGCGCGCCGTGGCTTTGGTTGCCCGGCGTCGCGCTGATCGCTTTTGGCCTTTATCTCGGCGAAGGCGATTACCTCAGTGTCGCGGCCGCGATCTGGCAATTTCCACTCATCGCGCTTGGCATGGCCGCGCTCCTGATCTGCGCCCTTAGTCCGCGGCTGCCATTTCGTCGAGTTGCCATTCCGGGCGCAGCCTTCGTGGCCAGCGTCGCTTACAGCGCATACTTGATTCAGAAACTGGTCATCCATTTCGTCGCGCAGTTTTGCACGGCTCACGACATCGCACTCACGTCTGCCTCCGCTCTTGTTCTCGTGGAAATCTGCGTCTACGCCGCCGCGGCAGTCCTGTTTCTCGCCATCGAGCGCCCATTTCTGCAATTGCGTCATCGGTTCGCGCCGCGCGCATCGGCGCGAACCCACGCTGGAACTTGCGCTTCGTTGCCGATCGAGCGATGAGCGGCGGACGTGGATAACGTTTCCGTCTTCTTTCTTGCTCAGGGCGAACAATCGGCCGATGCCGTGATGACGCGGCTGACCACGTTCATCCGCGCAGCGAAGCAGACTCTCGATCTTGCCGTTTACGACATGCGGTTCGGTGATGCGCTGAAGGCTGCGCTCGGTTCTGCTTTGCGCGAGCGCGCTGCGGCTGGTGTGCAAATTCGGTTTTGCTATGACGGCGACAAACCAGCTCAGCCAAATGTCGCTGCCGGTCAGGATCCTGCGCCTGCTGGAACCGGAGCATTTGTTCAGTCGTTAGGCTACCCGTGGCGCCGAATTGCCGGAATGAAACTGATGCACAGCAAATTCATCGTCCGCGATCGGCAATCGGTCTGGACTGGCTCAACCAACATGACGGATGACGCGTTTACTTTGATGGAAAACAATATTCTCGAGATCGATTCGCCGGCGTTGGCCGATTACTACGCGCGGGATTTCGAACAGCTCTGGGAGAAGGAAAACTTCGAGAACACCGGCGACATTCACACTGAGCCAGTGCCCTTGGCCTTTTCCGGTCAACCGGCCACAGCGCGCGTCATGTTTTCACCCGGTCTCGGACCCAAAATCGATGCTGAGGTCGCCCGGCGCGTCCACGAAGCGAAACGACGCGTCCGGATTTGCAGTTTGTTAATTAACTCAGGCACGCTCATTTCCGAGCTCGGCAATTTATTGCGTCGGAACGACGTCAAGGTCGACGGCATTTATGATCGCACCCAGATGGCTGACGTTTACCGCCAGTGGCAGGAAGTGCCATCTAATCGATGGAAGATTGGCGCCCTCCAGGAAATTGTCGCAGGCGCCCACCTCGTCGGGAAAAATTCAACGCCCTACACACCGACCAGCAAACACGATTTCATGCACAACAAAGTCCTGGTCGTCGACGACACAGTGATCACCGGTTCCTACAACTTCTCGCGCAGCGCCGAGTTCAACGCCGAGAACATTCTCTTCATCGAGAGCCCGCCGCTCGCCGAAACCTACAGCGCCTACATCGATCACCTCATCCAAAAGTATCGGTCTTGAAGTTGTAGAGGCGCTTGTGCCAAGCGCCTGTCTAATGGTAGCTCTGGCAAAGGCAGGTAATCCGCGGTCGCCCAAACTGCTCAACCTCTCAACAATGCCAGTGCGGCTCGCACCTCAACTCCTCAACATTTTCTTCAGAGCCAGCGGCGCACTTCGCGTTTTAATTCCAGATAAGGCTCGCCGAATTTTGCGGTGAGATATCTCTCTTCCCGCAGGATCACGCCGTAATGCATGATCAAAGCCAGTGGTACGACGAACAGCAGCGTGATCCAGTCGTTTAGAAAAAAGCCGAACGCGACCTGGAGTAAGCAAAGCGCCAGATACATCGGGTTACGGGTGAAGCGATACGGACCGCCCCGCACAATCGTTAACGCAGGCTTGGCCGGGTTCACGTTTGTTCCTGCCGTTTTCATCGTCACCAGGGCCGACAACGCGAGCGTCGGCGCCAAAACGACGAGAACAATTCCGCACACGAGACACGCGCTATAGCTCATGATCGACAGCCTGATCACGAAGAAGTGCACCAAAGCGCTGATCACCGCGCCGACCAGCCAGATCAATGGCGGGAAAGCGACGACTCCGGGATTATCATTATCTGTCACTGCTTATTCTTCTTCCTCTCCCTTGTTCGGGAGAGGAGTGAGGTGAGGGTGATCTGCCTTCTCGTCACTCATCACAGGCCTGCCACGCCGGAACCTCGCGAAGGCGGGTCACTCATAACTGCGCTCGCCGGTTCTGCTTCTCTCCCCCGCCATTGAGAAATTTTGCCAAATAAGCCGCGCGTTGCCGACGCAATATCTTCCGCTTTCGATACGCCGCTCTCGATCAACGCGCGCCCGGTGCTCTCCCAAATCTTCCTTACCACCAGCGCACCGTTTTCACGCACGATCCGGCCGAGATGCTGGACGGCGGCGGCAGTTGCTGATTTACGAATCAGTTCGGATGAAGTGCGCGATGTGAGTTCGCAGTAGCATCGCGCAACTTCGCCCACGCGCAGTGTCAGAAATGCATTGGCGGCGCCGTTTGATACACATTTCACCAGCAGAGCTGAGATACCGCTTAGCCCCGGGATTCCGCCTTTGAGCGCCGGCACAACCGAAGTGGCAAGCGGCGCGACCATTTCTCCAAGATCGAGCGATTCGAGACCGCTGGAAATGAACGCGGTGCCGGCAACGTTCAGATAAAGCCGGGTCAATTCGCGAGGCGACGGCCGCTGCACGTAAACGCGCGCAACCCGTGTAACCATTTGGATTTGAGTGAAGAGAAGAATGAGCGCGTCGAGCCGGCCGTTTTGCATCAGCGCCGTGCTCAGAAACACGGTGCTTGCTGTTCTGCGCACAACGGCGTCCGCTTCCGCTGACAAAACGCCGATCGCATTTTCAATTTCTTCCTGGGTGGTGAGAGGATTGCCTCGCGTCCGCGGGTTCAAAGCGAGTCGGACGCGGAGCGCTTCCAAATACGCGTCGTGCTTCGGACCGGACTCTTCCTCTGGCGGAATGAGCGCTGCCGGAAGTTTTGCGTAAGCGATCGCGCAATAAAGGGCCGCCGCGGCGGCCGCGAGGACCACAGTCCAGAAAACGATACTACCGGCGAGCGGATGGATTCTGTCAGCCAGAGAGATCAAACTGGTCACGCCGGCAACGATCAGCGAGAGCAGGCAAACCGTCACCAGGACGACCAGCGCGATAATAATTCTCCGCGCGTTAAAGTTCTGCTCTGGCGACGTCACAGCGTTCACAGGTCGTGGTCGTTAGTCTCCACCGGCCTCCGCCGTGTTCAACTTCTGCTTCCCGATGACAATTAACCGATAACTGCGGCGGCAGCTCCCCGTGACCTCTGACTTGGCGCTACTCTATAAAGTCCGCGATCGACCGATACTTCTGGGTGAGCTCCCGGATGCGGTGATCCAAGCGGTGAATGCGGTGGACCGAAATGTAGATCAGCCAGGAGCCGAGCACGACCAGACCCAGGTTCAGGAGCAGCAGCGGCAACAGCAGCGGCATCACCTTCCCGAAGCTGTAATAGTGCGAGGTCGCGATCAGCACGCTCAAGACCGATAGAGGCAAAGCGAAGATGGCGATCCCGGTGCGCAGGGAAGACAGCGCCGTTCGTTTCTCAGAGAGGAGCACCTGGATTTCACCAAAGATGAGATTGTCCAGCTTGGGTGGTTCGTCCGTTTCCATGTTCATCTGCCCTCCAATCTAGCCGCTGTGCTGTTCCGTTCCAGATAACCAATAACAATGGAGCGAAAGGGATGAGCGACATGGCCGGTACAGCCGCAAGGTAGCGGTTGAGCGCAGCGGGCGCTGCCGAAATACAATTAACTGATGATCCGCGGCAGCGATTTTTCTCCTCTCCCTTGCTCGGGAGAGCCGTGACCAAAACAATACCTCTTTTGATCCGTTTTCATCCGCGTAATCCGTGGTTAGCGTTCCGGTACTCATGAAAATGACAGACAACACCATTTTAATTACCGGCGGCGGTTCGGGCATCGGCCGCGGGTTAGCGGAAGCTTTCCACAAACTCGGCAATAAAGTCATCATTGCCGGGCGCGGCCAAAAAACGCTCGACGAAACCTGCGCGGCCAATCCCGGAATGAAATCGATCACACTTGATGTCGCCGATCCGAAACATATCCAGTCGTTCGCCGAGAAAGTGACGAAAGATTATCCGTCGCTCAACGTGCTCATCAACATGGCCGGGATGATGCAGCCGGAAAGTTTGCTCGAGGAGCCGTTCGATTTATCGACAGCCGAGAAAACGCTCACGACCAACCTGCTCGGTCCCGTTCGGCTCACGGCCGCGTTGTTGCCGTCACTGCGAAAACAACCGCGCGCCACTATTATGAATGTTTCCTCCGGTTTGGGTTTTGTGCCGTTGGCCATGACGCCCACGTATTGCGCGACCAAAGCCGCGATCCATTCCTACACCCAATCACTTCGTTACCAGCTCAAGTCGACAAAGGTGGAAGTCGTCGAGCTCATCCCGCCCTACGTCCAGACCACGCTCATGGGCGACCAAATGGCTGAAGATCCGAGGGCGATGCCGTTGAAAGAATTCATCGACGAAGTGATGTCGATCTTGCAAAGCCAGCCCGACGTCAAAGAGGTCTGTGTCAAAAAAGTCTACCCGCTGCGTTTTGCGGCTGAACAGGGACAAGAAAATTACGAGAACTTTTTCAGCCAGTTCAATGACGCCATGCACAGCTGATCACTGACTGGCGGTCCGCGGTCTGGATCCCGTTTTCTAATTCCTAATTTTTATTTCCTACTTCTCTTCGTGACGGCGCGTCACGTGTCTTTGATCGCTTTCCTCCGACCTCTTGGCTCACCGTAGGCGGCTGCCTGCTCGCGAACACTTTCGGAGTCCTCAGCCGCGAGTACCTTTGAGCAACCCACCTAACGAGATATGTTTACACCCGGCAAGAATTTCCGTCCTCTCGATCGACGAGTGCACATCGGTCACGTGCACTTGAAGGTCTCCGATTTGGAAAGGTCGCTCGAATTTTATTGTGGCGTACTCGGGTTCGAGCTGATGCAACGCTGGGGCAAGAAGGCAGCGTTTATTTCTGCCGGCGGGTATCATCATCACATCGGACTGAACACGTGGGAAAGTCTCGGCGGTTCGCCGCCTCCTCCGGGCACCACCGGTTTATTTCACGTGGCCATCATTTATCCCGATCGCGCGACGCTCGGTGATGCGCTCCGGCGACTGCTCGCGGCCAAGATCCCGCTCGATGGCGCGAGTGATCACGGAGTGAGTGAGGCACTTTATCTTCACGACCCGGACGAGAACGGAATCGAGGTTTACCGCGATCGTCCGAAAGGGGAATGGTCGCGCAACCCTGATGGTTCCATCGCGATGTCCACGCACCCACTTGATCTCGACGCGCTCCTGCGCGACGCGAAGCAGCTGTAGGGACGGGCCGAAGGTTGAGAAGTTGAGATGTTTAGTCGTTGAGATGGTTCTTTGCTGCTTTCTTGCTTTCCTGAGCAATATTTCCTGATGAACAGATTCCGGGTTGACGTTTGAATGTGTTTTTCCTAGTTGGACGCTGAACTCCTCCGATGCGCTTATGAAAATGTGCCGGTTTATCTTTGTAACGCTTACAACTCCCTTAACCTTTTGCTTCGTCTCTGGTCATGCCTTCGCGGACCCAACCACCTTCAAAAACGCGGGTCTAAAGGAGGAGACCATTGTGGTCTTGGAAGTAACAGGGAAGACCGCAACAGGCACATTCGCATCCCACGAGTACGATGCGGATAGCGCCGGATCCGGAACACCGTTCACTGGCAAGGTGATTCCGACTCCGAAAGGCAAGACAGGCATTTATCTCGAGGTCAATTTTGCGGGAGACCCGCCTCACAAGGTTCCGCCAAAGAGCAAAACGCTGATTTGGTTTCTAAAAATCGTTAACCATCGGGCGCACCTCTTTATCCCGATGGAAGAACGCAGTTACGAAGGCAAGGTGCCGCGCTGGGTTGTCAGCAACGTGGAACTTGAGCCGGACGACGATGCAAAAGGTCCCAGATAGAGGAACACTCCGTCTTCTCAACGACTCGATGCACAATAATTAGCGATGTAGAGGCGGCCGTGTCGGCCGCAATTGTAGGGCGCCTGCTTGCCTTCCTTTTGATCCGTGTAAATCCGTGTAATCCGCGGTCAAATCCCTGCCTGGGGTAGTGTCCTAATTTGAAATCTTGGGAGCGACAAGCCGCTGAATTTCGCCGGGCATTTCCTTAATCGGCCTCATTTCCGAAAGCTTCTTCGTAATCTTGAACGTTATCGATTGCCCTTCGGCCATC
>Ga0193751_1000066_pt1 | contig 93119 bp, 74 predicted proteins | sample L1c2metaG_FD_143050 | JGI IMG/M metagenome (GOLD analysis project Ga0193751, IMG submission 143050) | Soil microbial communities from a riparian zone of the East river system, Colorado, United States - L1c2 | ecosystem: Environmental > Terrestrial > Soil > Riparian zone | place: USA: East River... | reverse complement strand
CCAGACCAGAGACGCCGAAGCGACTTGGCGAAAAGTTGGCGATCTCCTCAACCTCTTCTCCAAAGACGAGTGCGCCAATTACTTCACGAACTCAGGATATGTTGCCGTCTAAAAACAACGCGCTCTAGATCATGATGCGATTAAGTTGAATCGCTTCATGATCTCATCACTTTGGTTGAGCATGATCGCCACGCAACTTTCGCGTTTGTTAGCTAGGGGAAAACGGTTTCCACTTTGCGCTAACCCGGCCCTTCGGGTCCGGATCATGCTTTAGAACGCTGGCTGCGATGGACCGGGGGCCGGCGGCGTCAGCACCAGCGGCGGTTTCGGCTTCGGCGGCCGCGCCACGACGCTGGGTGGCGGACGAACTTCGATCGGCGGCGGCAGCGGCGCGACCTGTTGGCTGACGACGGGCGGGTTGGTGCTTGGCGGAGGATTGGCGGCGGGCGGCGCAACCGGGGCGCGTGGCCCGCTGACTCTCGGCTTCGGCTGAATCCGGCGGAGGTCGCGACCGGGAAACGGCCCCTCGGAAGGGGGTTGGCCGGGCAGCGTTAGCTCCGGCGCGATCGCCGGCGGAATTGACGCCGGTGTTGGTTCGCCGCGCTCGATCGAATCGAGCCTGCGGGTCTCGCGGTCGATCGCCCTCACCGCCAGCCACGACGACAGCGAAGCAACGTCGACCGTGCGATCGAGTGCATCGGGCGAACCGGCGGCAAACACCTGAATTTCCGGTGGACTGCTCCCCTGCCCCGCCGCGGCCAAGGTAACGGTGGCGCGAATATCGGCTTGGTCTGCCGGTATATCGTATCCCCCGGAAACGATGGCGCGGGCAATTTCGGCATCGAGGGTGGTGGCGCCGACGCGAAGCCGGCCGTCCCGAACCGTGAACGGAATTTGTGCCGAGGCGACCAACAGCGTGCCGCCCGCCAATGCCGGTTCGACGATCTTGCGCAGCCGGATGTCGTCGGTCGCCTGACCGGCGTCGCTGGCGCGGATCGCGACGTCGAAGGCGCGCGGATCGAGGCCGGCGACGCGCGCGGATTCCAATGTCACAGTCCCACTTCCGGAGAGCGCGCCGGTCAGCGCGGATGCACTGCGGCCTTGGCTCGCCAGCGTCATCTGCGCCGAGGCGCGGCCAGCGGGCATCGCCAGCGCGCGATAATGCAAAGCGCCGCCATCGACGCCCGTCAATCGCAGCCGCGCATTCAATGCAAGGCCGCCCGTGGTCGGTCTGGCGTCGATGATCCCGCTCGCCTCGCCGCCGCCGATGCCGCCCTTGAGTGCGTCGAATACCAGCGATTGACCGTCGCTTTTGACGGTGCCGCCGACCGGGCGCAACTCGGCGCCGCCGGGAACGAGGCCACGCAGCGCCTGAAATGCAATTTGGCCGCGCCAGCCCTTCAACAGCCCGGAGCCGAGCGGCTCGGCGGCATCCCGCCCCGCCGCACCGATGGCGAGCGCAAAGGCCGACGACAAATCGAGCGCGTCGAGGCCGACCTCGCCCTCGACATTGCGTTCGCCCTCCAGCGTCACGGCGAGGCGCCCGCGCAGCCGCGAACCCGCCATCGCGCCGTCCAGATCTTCGAGGGTCAGCTTGCCGCCGAACAGCGACACCCGCGACGACAGGCTGATGTTTTGCGCGAGCCTGTCCGATGGCTTGAGATCAAACAGCGGCGCGAGATTGATGCTGCGTGCCTTCAAGGCGACGCTGCCCCTTGGCTGCGGCGCCCAGGGTTCGGCCGTGCCCTGCGCTTCGGCGTCGAGGCCCGCGCCGGATATCTTGACGTTCAGCCGCAGCGGCGCGCCCCACACGCCGGTCGCCGATCCCTGAAATTGCCCCGGGCCCTCCCCTGCAGCGATCGCGCCGTCGAGCCCCAACAACGCAAGCAGGGAGGTGCCCTGCTCCGACGACAGTTTCGATTCGAGGCTGATTTCGCTGTGCTTAAGCTTGTCGAGATCGATCGCGCGCAGCGCCGCGGCCTCGGGCTTGGCCGCGATCGTCACGAAACCCTTAAATTGCGGCGCGTCGAGATCGAACGTGGCGCGCGCGCTGGCGCGATCGGCTTGACCAGCGTCCTTGTCGATGGCGAGCGCCAGCTTGAGCCGCGCCGGGCCTGCACTGAGCCCCATCGAATTCAGCCGCGCGGCAACCGAGGGCGCCCACGGGGCGACCAATCCGGTGATCTGCGCCAGCGAGGCGGCGCTGGAATTCAGCGCCAGCTTGCCGGTCGCACTGGTCCGGTCGAACGCGCCCGCGCCCTCCAGCATGACGCCGCTGGCCTCGCCGATCTTGAGACGGTCGAGCGAGACGGTCTTGGGACCGTAGCTGAGCTTCGCCATGAACGGATGCAATTCCTGGCCGGCCGAAATGGCGTGAGCGATATCGAGCGACACCATTGCCCGCTCCGGCCATTCCGCTTGCGGGCCCAGAAGCGCGCGCGTGAATGCCGTGGCGGCGTCGAGATCGAGCCGCTCGGCCTTCAACTCCGCATCGAGCACGGCACCGCCGCTGGCCTTATCATGCGAGACCGCGATCCGCCCTTCGACGGCGCCGCCGTCGATCTCGCACTTGATGGCGTCGATTGCCACGCGATCGGACGATACATTGACGTCGCCGCGCAGGCGCATCGGTTTCTGGCTGCGATAGGTCAACTCGCTGCGGCCCTGCAACCACATCACCAGCGTGTCGGGATCGGAGGACTCGATGCTGAGCGCGCCTTTGAAACTGGCGGCCTGGCCCGCTTGCGCGTTGCCGCCGCTCAGGGTCAGACGGGTTGTGCCCGGCGCGCGAAAATCCAGGTGGTCGATGGTCCAGGATCCGGCATCGGTCCGCACATCGGCGGCGAAATTCTGCAGCGGACGTCCACCCAGCATGATCTGCTCGGCGCTGAGTTCGATTTGGGCCGGGATCGGCGGCTCCGGCCGCGCCGCGATGAGCGCGCGCAAGGCGGCCAACACCCGTAGCGGCTCGGCGGCGGCGCTATCCCTGGCGCCGTTATCCCTGTTGATATCCTTGGCGACGAACTTGTCGGCATCGAGCTGCCGGGCGGAAAGCGTGGCATGAATGAGCGGCGAGGCGCCAAAGCGAACGTCGCCAACGCCGCCAAGCTTCAGCGCGGAGTCCTCGGTGCCATAGCTTGCTTCAATCTGCTCGAGCTTTGCGGCGGCGTGATCGGCCTTGACCTTGGCCGAAACCCGCCACGGCGCAGGCGACGCATCGCTGCCGCCTTTCGACTTGGGCCCGGCGGGAACAGCGAGCGTGACCGCGCCCTCGAAGCGCGGCGCGCGGGCCTCAAAGCTCAGCACGCCCTCGAGATCGGCGGATATAGCGTGCTCGCCCGGATCGATATTGAAGTGAACGCGGGTGCCGCTGCCGTCGGCACTCTGTCCGGATGAGACGCGAAACGGAAAGCGGGCGCCCGCCAGCACAAAACTGCCGTCGCCCCGCACCGAGCCCGCCAGCGAGCGCACATCGCCGGAGAACGCAATATCGTTCAATTCGAGCGTTCCGCGGCTCAAGGCATCATGGAGCGCGATCCGGCCGGTCAGGTTCAGCCGGTCGATCGCCAGTGTTCCCAGATTGAACTTGCCGGTCGACGCCGGCCAATCGATCCGCCCTTGCGGATCAAGCCCGAGATCGAGCGCGACGCCGTTGACCGTCAGTTCGGTGGCGCGCCATTCGCCCCGCATCAGGGAACCCAGGCTGAACTCGACGTCGAGCTTATCGGCGCGGACCTTGCCGAGATCATTGGCGCCGCCGACCACCACCGAGCGCAGCCGCAGCGACGGTGACGGCAACAGCCGCGCCTCCAATGCGCCCGCGAACCGCACTGGCGCCCCGATCACCTGGGTGGCTTCGGCCTCGAATTGCGGCCGGAACTGATTCCAGTCGATGAAATGCGGCCCGATCAGTGCGGCGGTCAGCGCAATGATGAAGGCAATCGCCAGTCCGAGCAGCGTCGTCTGCACGGCGTCTCCCCTTGAACACGCCCCACTTCACCTGGCTTGCGCGGCATGGCGCATCGGCGCATTGACCTTGCACACCGTTGCGATGACGATCCGTCAGCGTTCCCGCCGCCGCGCTGAAATCAGTGCCGGAGCAATGACATATATAGAGACAACTGTGGCGAAGTCACAGCAACCTCGCGTGACGGCGTCGCGCCGGCGGCCTCACCAGCTGGCCGGCAGCCTTTTGAGGCCGCGCAGGACAAAGGTCGGCCGCCATTCCGGATTCGCCGCGTCGTCGAGCCGCAGGCCCGGCAGGCGGCGCAGCAGCGTCGCGATCGCAATCTCGGCCTCGATGCGCGCCAGCTGGGCGCCGAGGCAGAAGTGAATGCCGCCGCCGAACGACAGCGGCCGCACATTGGGACGGGTAATATCGAGGCGATCAGGCCGGTCGGGATAAACCGCCGGATCCCGGTTGGCCGAGCCCAGCAGGCAGAGCACGGCCTCGCCCTTCGGGATCTTCTTGCCGCCGAGGTCGTTGATGTCCTCAAGCGCGACCCGGCCGGTCAATTGCACCGAGGAGTCGTAGCGCAGGAACTCCTCGATCGCGTTGGCGATCAGCGCCGGATTGGCCTTGAGCAGCGCCAGCTGATCGGGATTGCGATAGAGCGCCAACAGCGCGTTTCCAATCAGATTAACGGTGGTCTCGTGGCCGGCGCCGAACAACAGGATGATGTTGGCGGTGAGTTCCTCGTTGGAAAGCTTGCTGCCGTCCTCCTCGGCCTGCACCAGTTGCGTGGTCAGATCGTCGCCGGGGCTCTTGCGCCGCAGCTCGAACAATTGCTGGAAATACATCTGCGCCATCAGGTTGCCGGCGTTTCCTTGCGCGATCTCGGCCGGCGTCAGCGGCACCGGATCTAGAATGCGGCCGCCGTCACGGGAACCCGTATAGAACGTCTCGCGGTGCTCTTCGGGGATTCCGAGCATGTCGCAGATGATCGTCACCGGCAGGCGGAACGCGTAATCCTCGATCAGATCCATGTGCCCGCGCCCGACAATGCGATCGAGCGTCTGGTCGACGACCTGGTGGATGCGCGGCCGCATGTCCTCGACCCGGCGCGCCGTGAAAGCTTTCACCACGAGGGCGCGCAGGCGGGTATGGTCGGGCGGATCCTGCTGCAGCATCCAGTGGCTCATGCTGCGAAAGATCGGCTCCTCCATGATCTTCGGCCCGTACCGCCGCTTCGAGCGCTCGACGAAATCCTTGCCGAACCGCTTGTCGCGCAGCACGAGGCTCGTTTCGGCATGCCGGCTCGCGACATACATGCCGAGCGGCGTGAGATGCATGGGATCGCTGTTGCGCAGCCGCTCGTAATGCGGATAGGGATCGCGAATGAACTCCGGCGCCAGCGGGTTGAAAAGCGGCGCGGTCGTCGCAGCCTGGACATGCTCGTTCATGGGCGCCCTCATGAATATGGACGCGGGATTAAGCCCACATGCCGCGGGTCACGGCAAGTCGTAGATAAGGCCTCCCGGGCGCAGATCCTAGCTCGGTATCCGGTGCAGCCGCCCCGCGACCGCGCGGATCTTGCCCGGCGATGCAAGCCAGATCGCCAATGCCGAAAGCCCGCTGACGCCAATACCGATCAAAAAGGCCAGCGTATAATTCCCGGAGAGGTCGTGCAGGACACCCGTGACCAGGGGACCCGCGGCGCCTCCGGCGAGGGCCGCGACCATGATGGTGCCGAAAATACTGCCATAATGCTTGCCCTGGAATATCTCGACCACCACCGCCCCCATGATGGAGGTCAGGCCGTAGCCAAGCGCGCCCTGCGCGAGAACCATGACGTAGACCAGGGTCAGCGTCGGAAAATGCGCAAGCGCTATCAGCGCCGCAAAGCAGATCGCAAAACCGGCGCAACTCGCCGACCAGATCCATTCTCGCCCGACCCGGTCGGAGACGTGTCCAAGCAGGATCTGGCCGGGAATACCAAGCAGACTGACGGCGCCCAAGGCCCAGACCGCTACACTCGGGCTGAAGCCGATGTCGAGAAGATATTTGGTCTGGTGCACCTGCACCGCGTACCAGACATAGAGGCCGCCGAAATATCCCGTCGCAAGCCACCAGAAACGCGAAGTCGCGAGCGCGCGCTTCAGCGTCCAATCGATTGCGGTCCATTCGGGATCGACGACATTCGACATCGGCTTGGCGGATGAGGTCGAAGGCGCGGGCTCGCCGTCGGGCCGCAGACCGATATCCTCCGGGCGTTTATGCAATAAAAGGTTGATCGGCGCCAGCACTGCGAGAACCAGGAGGCCCATCGCGGTGCAGGCGGTTCGCCACCCGGTTTGCTCGATCATGAGCTGCACCCACGGCAACAACGTGACGGAGCCGACACCGACGCCGGCGAATGCCAGCCCGATCGCAAGGCCGCGCCGGCGATTGAACCAGTTGGGCAGAAACAGGGATTGGCCCGAATAGCCCAAACAGATGCTGCCCGCGCCGACCAGTACGCCGATGGTCACATACAGATGCCACGGCCGCGTCGTTAATGGCGCGAGCAACAGGCCGCCCGCCATCAGCGCGACACCAAGCTCCATCACGCTGCGAGGACCGAGCCGGTCCATCAGGCGGCCGATCAACGGGCTGACGCCTGCGGAAGCCACAAAGCCGAACGAGAAGGCGCCGGCGGTGATGCCGCGCTCCCATCCGAACTCGTCAATGATCGGCGGAAAGAACAGCGAGAACGCGGTGCGGGCGTTGACGCCGATCGCCATGGTGACAAACGTCACTGCGATGATGATCCAGCCGTAGAAGAAGGGAAGCCGCATCGAGTTCCTTGTCTGATATCGACGACGCCGCTACCGCCATGGCGGTCTGCCGCAGGAAACCTATATCGTCGATATCGTCAAGCAAATGCGAAGGCTTGTGCAACTACCGAGGAGGTAAAGATGGCGCTAAGTGTCAAGCAGATGATGGAGGCCGCCAACGCCGCGGTGCCAAAGATTACGCCGGCCGAGGCGCGCGAGATGATCGGAAAAGGCAACGCGCTGGTGGTCGATGTGCGCGATGCGTCAGAAGTCCAGAATAGCGGCAAGGTTGCCGGCGCGGTGCATGTCTCCCGCGGCATGCTGGAATTTCGCGCCGACCCGGAGTTGCCCACCCACGACAAGAATTTCGCCAAGGACAAGACCCTCATCCTGTATTGCGGATCCGGTGGCCGCGCCGCGCTTGCCGGCAAGCTGCTCAAGGACATGGGCTATGGCCAGGTCTATAATGCCGGCGGCTTCAAGGATTGGGCCGAAAGCGGCGCCGCCATCGAAAAGCCGGACTGACCCGCCGGCCCGGACGGGTGGCCGGCGGCGTCGCACGACCCTGCGTCGGCGATCTTCATCACGGTCTGCCTCGCGCCGCGGCGCCAGCAACAGGCCGCCCGCGTCCGCAAGCTGGCGGCTTGCGAGAAAACCCGATATCCTTCGCAGCGTCAAACCGATGTTGACACCAACGTTAAGCGCTCCGGCGCGCCGGAGAAACCTTTACGCTGCCAGCGCCATATGCGGCGTGAGGGGTTAGCGATATCCTCAGCGCTTTCAAAATTCTTTGTCAGTGAAGTTTCATTTCAGCGTGGGAAGGGAATTATTTCGATGAATCCAAACCAAGCACTTTGGGAAAAAGGCGATTTCACCCGCATCGCGGAAAGCATGAGGGAGAGCGGAGGGGCACTCGTCAAGAGCCTCGGCATCACAAGGGGCATCAAGGTCCTGGATCTCGGTTGCGGCGACGGAACGACGGCCATTCCGGAGGCACGAGCCGGCGCGGACGTGCTGGGGGTTGATATTGCCAAAAATCTCGTCGAGGCCGGCAACAGGCGAGCCAGGGAGCTCGACCTCAGAAATTGCCGGTTTCAGCAGGGCGACGCCTCTCATTTGCAGGATCTGAACGACAAGAGTTTTGATCTCGTCGTGAGTATCTTTGGCGCGATGTTCGCGCCGAAGCCGTTTGAAGTCGCCAAAGAGATGGTGCGCGTGACCCGGCCGGGCGGACGGATCGTGATGGGAAACTGGATTCCCAATGATCCGACGTTGGTCGCCCAGATTCTGAAGACCAGCGCCGCCTATTCGCCGCCGCCGCCGGAAGGTTTCGTCAGCCCCATGACGTGGGGAATTGAAGGCAACGTGATCGAGCGATTTGCGGGCGCAGGCGTTCCGAAACAGAACATCTCGTTTGCGCGAGACACCTATGTCTTCAACTATCCACGGCAACCGTCGGAACTGGTGGCGGCATTCAGAAAATATTATGGGCCGACCATGAATGCGTTCGATGCTGCGGAAAAGAACGGCAAAGCCGATGAGCTGCAGCGGGAGCTGGAAACTTTGTTCAATAGCCAGAACAAAAGCACAAACCGCGATACCACCTCGATCCCCGCGACCTACCTGCGTGTGACGGTCGTGGTGTGATCGCGGGACGAGGCGGCATGGGAGGCGACCCTACTGCCGCAGGACCGGATACTCCTGCAGCACCTCCTCCCTGATGGTCGCGGCTTGAATCGCGCGAAACAGAATCCGTGCCGTCCTCAGATCGTTGGCCTGCAGGCAGAGCCCGATGATCTGGCGCACCGCGGCGTCGCGCAACAGATCGTCGGCGATCTTCATGGCGATTTCCATCGCGCGCTTGGCGGCGCGCTCATAGCGCTCGGCCTCGTACTTGTCCTTGCTGGTTTGCGGACGGCCGGCAAGGCCACCGACCTTTGCGGCGCTGTCGGCAGCGGAACGGCAGATGTTGCGGATCTTGTGCGCAGCCTCAATATCTCCGATCGGCCACTGGATGGTTTCGTCCCATATCTCCGTGGGCTTTTTTCTGTTGAACCACCACATCGCCATGCCCTTGAAGCTGCGTGTCTATTCGATCCGACCATATTGGGCGGCCTAACTTTCTCATTTCGCAACAAAAATATCATCGCACGGCAAACCGGCCCGATGACGCTGGTACATCGCGGTGTAGGCGGTTTCGATATGCCTGGTAAAAAGCTCGGTATCGAATAAAGGCGCGGTCAGCCGCTTTTCGCTTAGCTTGCGCTTAATTGCGGCCAACTGTTCCGGGTAGGTGGCAAGACGAACCGCCATTTGCTCGTAGGCTTCCGGCGTCGTCGTTACAAGTTCAGGTAATTCGATCGCCTTCAACAGACTCGCAGCGACCCTTCCCGCAAAGGTTTCGCCAACGCAGGTCAGAACCGGCAACCCCGCCCACAGCGCATCACTTGCGGTGGTGTGCGCATTGTAAGGAAGGGTGTCCAAGAACAGGTCTGCCAGTTTGTGCCGGGCGAGGTGTTCGGACAGTAGCGGAAGACGTTTCGCAAAATCCAGCCTCTCGGCATTTACCCCTCTTGCCGCCGCCTCCCGCCTCAGGTTTTTTGCCGCGGTCGCGTTGCCTTCGAACAGCCACAACACGCTCCCGTCAACCTGCTTGAGTATGCGCATCCAGCGGTCAAATATGCGCGGCTGGATTTTGTAGTTATTGTTGAAACAGCAGAACACGATTCCTTCTGACGGCAATCCTGCATCGGACCGGTTGAATATTTTGTCCGAAATCGTCCGCCCGCTATCGTTGGCGAGGTAAGTATTGGGCAAGACGGCAATGCTTTCGAAGTAACATTCCTTGCGCTCTGCAGGTATTACCGTTTCGTCGGCAATGATATAGTCGATGAAGCTCGCACCCATGGTTCCTGGATAGCCGAGATAATTTACCTGGATCGGCGCCGGACGCGCTGCAAAAATTCCGGTTCGTGAATATGTCGTAAAGCCCATCAGATCGACCAGGATATCCAGTTCCGAGGATCGCACCAGCTCGGCGATTTGTTCATCGCTATAGGCCCCGGCGTCAATAAAAACCTCGAACGACTCTTTCAATTGCGCGCGTATCCCTGATTTATCGTCAGCGCCCAGCGAAATGGCCCTGACGTCAAAACGCGATCGGTCGTGATGCTCGATCATTCCGGCGATCAGATAGGCCACAGGATGCTCACGAAAATCCGCGGAGACATAGCCAACACGGATTTTATCGTGCAGATATCGCGCACCATCCCGCCTCGGCTGTTGCGAAGACGGAAAATTCTTCGTCACCCAAAGCCTGGCGCATTGGAGCTGATCGAAAGGGGAGGAAGAAACTGCGAGAAAAGCGAATGGTTCGGTATTTGTCTTTCCATCCCTCACAGAAGAAACCAGATTTGCGCATTCGGTTTCAAAATTCGTCCAGTCACATAGTTGCATCTTGGCGTGCAATCGCACGCCTTCTGCACCGACCAGCTCAGGACTAAGTGACAATGCCCTGTCATAGCTTGCAAGCGCTTCATCGAGGCGCTTGGCATCTTTGAGGGCATTACCGCGGTTGTAGTGAGCCTCGGAAAAATCCGGCTTCAGCGCGATAGCCTTCGCATAGCTGGCAAGCGCCTGATCGAGACGATTGATGCGTTTAAGAAGAGTGCCCCGATTATTATGGGCTTCTGCGTAATCAGGTTTAATCGAGATAGCCCTGTCGTAGCTGGCGAGCGCTTCGTCGAAGCGCATGAGGTCTTTGAACGTGTTGCCCCGATTATTGTAGGCAACCGTGTGGTCAGGTTTGAGAGAAATGGCATTATCATAACTAACGAGCGCCTCATCAAGGCGCTGGAGATCCCTGAGGGCATTGCCTCTGTTGTTGTGAGCCGCGGCATCGTCGTGGTTCAGCGCGAGAGCCTTGTCATAACTGGCCAGCGCTTCTTCGGGGCGCCCGACATCCTGAAGGGCGTTACCCCGATTGTAGTGGGCGGCCGCATAGTTGGGTCTCAGCGAGATGGCTCTGTCGAAGCTGACCATTGCCTCGTCGAGGCGCCTGACATCCCTGAGCGCAATTCCTCGGTTGTTGTGCGCCTCGGCATTGTCAGGTTTCAGTGAGATAGCCTTGTCGTAGCTGGCAATTGCCTCATCAAGACGATTGAGATCTTTGAAGACTATGCCGCGATTGTTGTATGCCTCCGCATAGTCGGGCCTCAACGAGATCGCCTTGTCGTAATCTGCAATTGCCTCGTCAGGACGGCCGAGGTCTTTGAGCGCATTGCCGCGATTGTTGTACGCCTCCGCGACATCGGGATTGATCCTGATCGCCTTGCCAAACAGCTCTTCGCCCTGACGTGGATTGTTGGTCTGACAAGCGATTACCCCAAGTAAAAACAGAGCATCGAAATCATCTGGTCGTTGTTTCAGGATATCTTGATAGATTTCTTTTGCATCAGCCAGCGCGCCCCGCCGGTGAAGGCCGAGTGCTTGCTGCAGCTTTTGCCTGATAGCGTTCGCAGCTCGGGACTGGTCGGATGAATTATCCATTCAAAAAGTGCCGCGACCTGTCATACCGAAACGGAAAACGCGTTGTCAAAAATATTTGATGCATCGCGCTCATACTAGCAGATCGCGAGCCCGTCGGTTCGATAAGTTTGGCTGGGCGCGCCGATCGAAATTTCCGCCGGCCTGCCGAGATCGGGAGGCCCCGCTGACATCGTCGGAAGCGCGCATAAACTCTTCTCGTTGCCGGCGATAAATCCCCGCGCCAGCACCGGTTCGGCCGTCTTGCCGGGCGATTGCCCGTGTGACCGCCGTCTAGCCGTGCTGTCGGATGGTCGGTGGCGATGGCCTGACCCGCCGCACCGTAATCGGCGAGCCATCGGACTCGAATTGCAATTCGTACTTCTTGCCGTTTTTGTCCGTCGCCGAACAGGAGATACTGGATACCTGTCCCGCCGCGAAGTTACCGAGCTGCGTGCACATCCCGGCCGATAATTCGACGAACGGCACCGGCAGGCCATCGACCTTCGGCCTGTGCTTGGAGTTCAGCAACATCCGATCGACCGTCAGCTCGTACAGGTTATCCTGCGTCCTGCGGCTATCCTCACCGGAGAACGAGATGATGTGGTTGTGGTCGGCGGGGTCGTCGAGTGCAATCGTGAAATAGGCCCGGCCGCGGGTGCTATGGGCGTAGGCGACCGACCTGCAGGCGAAATCGTATCCGGCCACCTTGAGCGTGCGGCACGTCCCCGACATCATCGCGAACAGGTCCGTCTCCGGTTCTTGCAGGTTGAGTTCGTTCGCGGCGTGACGCGTCCTCGCGTCCCCCGGGTTTTGCGTGAAATTCATCTCATGCCCCGGGCGCGGGCCGCCCTGGGTCGGCTCGGCAATGGATGGAGCGGCAGCGAGGACCACGGCAGCGGCGAAAATTTTCCCGCCGAGGCGCATCGTTATGCCTAGTTGATGAGGAATCGAAAAGCACCGTGTGACCATCGAAACACGTTACCTGAAATCGCCGGCGTTGCGCCAGTCTCCCTATCCGACCTTTTTGGACTCAAAACGAGGCTTGTTCCATTAAGGTAAATTGGCGGAGGCATCCGAGCGGTAGCCTTGCAGGCCTGGATTGGGTCAACCGGGCATGCACGAGAACCGCCCTACTGCGCTGGAATAATCTTCCCGGGATTGAAGATATTCTGCGGATCGAGCGCCTGTTTGATCGCGCGCATGGCGTCGATCGCTTCCTGGCCAAGCTCGGTCTTGAGATATTTCTGCTTGCCCTGTCCGATGCCATGCTCGCCGGTGCAGGTGCCGCCCATCGCCTGCGCCCGTTCGACCAGCCGGTGCATGAACTCCTCGCCGCGCGCCATTTCGTCGGAATCATCGACATCGCACATCAGCGAACAGTGGAAATTGCCGTCGCCAACATGGCCGACGATTGGCGACTGCAAACGGAGGCGCTTCAGATCGGCTTCCGTTTCGGTGACACAATCGGCAAGCCGCGAAATCGGCACGCAGACGTCCGTCGCCACGACGCCGGCGCCGGCGCGCAGCGCCTTGACCGCCCAATAGGCGTCGTGCCGCGCCTGCCACAATTTGGTGCGATCCTCGGGGCGCGTGGTCCAGGTGAAATCGCCGCCGCCGCATTCTTTGGCGATCTCGCCGAAATTCTTCGATTGCTCAGCGACCTCGCTCTCGCTGCCGTGAAATTCCAGCAGCAATAGCGGGGTCTCCGGCAGCGACAGTTTCGAATAGGAATTGCAGGCGCGCACCTGTTCGGCGTTGAGCAATTCGATGCGCGCCACCGGAATGCCGGTCTGGATCGCCAAAATCGTCGCCTGGCAGGCGCCGCGCACGCTCTCGAACGAACACGCCGCCGCCGCGATGGTTTCGGGAATGCCGCGCAGCTTGATGGTGAGTTCGCTGATGATCCCGAGCGTGCCTTCGGCGCCAATGAACAGATGGGTCAGATCGTAACCGGCGCTCGATTTCTTGGCCCGCGTGCCGGTCGTGATGATCTCGCCGTCGCCGCGCACCACTTTAAGCGCCAGCACGTTGTCGCGCATCGTGCCATAGCGCACCGCATTGGTGCCGGAGGCGCGCGTCGATGCCATGCCGCCCAGCGACGCATCGGCGCCGGGATCGATCGGAAAGAACACGCCTTGGTCGCGGAGATGCTCGTTGAGCGCCTTGCGGGTGACGCCGGGCTGGATCACGCAGTCGAGATCTTCGGCGTGGACTTCCAGCACCTTGTTCATGTCGCGAAGATCGATGCAAACCCCGCCCGCCGGCGCGTTGACCTGTCCCTCCAACGAGGTACCGGTGCCGAACGCGATCACCGGCACACGATGTTTGGAGCAAATCCGCACCACGTCCTGGATGTCGGAGGTCTCCTGCGCCATCACCACCGCGTCGGGCGGCTGCGATTCCAGCCAGGTCGTGGTATGGGCGTGCTGCTCGCGCACCGCTTTCGATGTGATCAACCGGTTGCCGAACCGCGCGGCGAGCGCTTCGATGGTACTCGCCAGCGCCTGTGGCGCGGGCCGCTGCAAATTGTTGGTTATCGTTGTTCCCAAAGCCTTGTCCTCCCGGCAAAACTACCGTGTCCTCCCGGCAAAACTACCGTGGCAAAGGATATATAGGGGGTCAAGGGATCCGGCCTCAACAGAGGGATGCTCGCAAATGACGCCACATGCTGCCGGCGACGATCTGCTGCTTCTGCCCGCGCCCTTCGTGTCGTCGGTGATGCAGATCGAGCCGCAATGGATCGACTACAACGGCCATCTCAACATGGCCTATTACAACGTGATGTTCGATCGGGCGATCGACGAATTGTGGCTGCAACTGGGTATCGGCCCGGCCTACATGAAGACGCGCCATGGCTCGACCTTCACGGCCGAATGCCATGTGCGCTACCTGCGCGAGATCCATCTGGGCGATCCCGTGCAGGTTTCGATCCTGCTGGTCGGCTCGGACGAGAAGCGGCTGCACACGTTTGAGGAATTGCGCCACGCCAGCGAGGGCTGGCTGTCGGCGACTTCGGAAAACATCACCATCCATATCGACATGAGCGCGCGAAAGACCGCGCCGTTTCCGCCCGACGTCCTCGCCCGCATCGAGGCGGTGGCGAAGGCGCACGCGGCTGTCCCACGTCCGGAGGGCATCGGTCGAAAAATCGCGATGCCCGCGAAATGACCTCAACGCCTCAATTCAGACGCGGTTGCGGCCGCGCGCCAGCCCGACCACGGCCGACAGCAAGAACAGCACGACCGCGATAAAGAAGATGGTCTTGGCGATTTCGATGGATACGCCGGCGATGCCGCCGAAGCCCAGAATACCGGCGACCAAGGCGATGATCAGGAACGTAACGACTCAGCTCAACATGACAAAGATCTCCGCTTCAATACGTTCAGTCTCGAGCGTCAGCGCAACCGGCGGTGACGCATTTGCTGGACCAATCCGGCCTCGCAACGAAGGTTCCGGTCAGTATGACGTCGTTGGCTTTCGAAAAATGTCGAATTCCGGGGAACAAATTCGCAGCCTGAGGGAAGGAGCCAAAGCGAGCCAGGCGGCGGGATAACTCCTGTCAAATCGGCCGCCGGAGCCTTATATGGCTGCAATATCCTGCTATGAAGGCTCCCCTTCACGGCCCCGCGATGCCATCGTGAGGGTGTAAGACGAATCGCAAATGACCGAGCCGAACAAGCTGACTCACCATGGCGTTCCCGACCACCAGCCAGCGGCTGGCGGGATTGCCGCGCGCGCCCGGGCGACGGCGACGCCACAGTATCTCGCAGGCCTCAATCCCGAGCAGCGCGAGGCGGTGGAAACGCTGGACGGGCCGGTACTGGTGCTGGCCGGCGCCGGCACCGGCAAGACCCGCGTACTGACCTGCCGCATTGCCCACATCCTCTCCACGGGCCGCGCGTGGCCGGGCGAAATCCTCTCGGTCACCTTCACCAACAAGGCGGCGCGCGAGATGAAACTGCGCCTCGGCCACATGCTCGGCCAGGCCGTGGAGGGGATGCCGTGGCTCGGCACCTTTCACTCCATCGGCGGGCGCATCCTGCGCACCCATGCCGAGATGGTGCAGCTGAAATCCAATTTCACCGTGCTCGATGTCGACGATCAGGTCCGGCTCTTGAAGCAGTTGTTGCAGGCCGAGAACATCGACGACAAGCGCTGGCCGGCGCGGATGCTCGCCGGGTTGATTGACGGCTGGAAGAACCGCGGCTTAAGTCCGTCGCAGGTGCCGCCGGGCGAAGCCGCGGTGTTTGCCAACGGCAAGGGCGGCAAGCTCTATGCGAGCTATCAGGAGCGGCTGAAGATTCTCAACGCCGCCGATTTCGGCGATCTCTTGCTGGAAAACATCCGGCTGTTCCGCGAACACCCCGACGTGCTCCGGCAATACCAGAACCGTTTCAAGTTCATTCTGGTGGATGAATATCAGGACACCAACGTCGCGCAGTACCTCTGGCTGCGGCTGTTGGCGCAGGCGCCGTCGAAGGCGGGCGGCGCTCCCCTAACCTCGCCCCGCTTGCGGGGAGAGGTCGGATTGCAAAGCAATCCGGGTGAGGGGGACTCTCCACCGGCTGGACTCTTGGAGAGTCCCCCTCACCCCGACCCTCTCCCCGCAAGCGGGGCGAGGGAGAATTCACCCCCCAAGAACATCTGCTGCGTCGGCGATGACGACCAGTCGATCTATGGCTGGCGCGGGGCCGAGGTCGACAACATCCTGCGCTTCGAGCACGACTTCCCCGGCGCCAAGGTCATTCGCCTGGAGCGCAATTATCGCTCCACCGGCCACATCCTCGCCGCCGCCTCGCACCTGATCGCGCACAATGAAGGCCGGCTCGGCAAGACCTTGCGCACCGAAGATGTCGACGGCGAAAAAGTCACGGTGACCGGCGCCTGGGACTCCGAAGAGGAAGCCCGCGCCATCGGCGAGGAAATCGAGGAGCTGCAGCGCGCCGGCCACAAGCTCAACGACGTCGCGATCCTGGTGCGGGCCTCGTTCCAGATGCGCGAATTCGAAGATCGCTTTGTCACCCTCGGCCTGCCCTATCGCGTTATCGGCGGTCCCCGCTTCTACGAACGCGCCGAAATCCGCGACGCGCTGGCGTATTTGCGCGTCATCAGTTCGGCCGCCGACGACCTCGCCTTTGAGCGCATCGTCAACGTGCCCAAGCGCGGCCTGGGCGACGCCACGCTGCAGATGCTGCACGACCATGCCCGCAAGCGCCGCATTCCGCTGTTCGAGGCTGCCCGGGCCGTGGTCGAAACCGACGAGCTGAAGCCGAAAGCCCGCGGCGCCTTGCGCGACCTGCTCGCCAGTTTCGACCGCTGGCGCGCGCAAGCCGAGGTGGCCTCGCACACCGAACTCGCCGAGATCGTGCTCGACGAGAGCGGCTACACCGAGATGTGGCAGAAGGACCGTTCCGCCGACGCCGCCGGCCGGCTCGATAACCTCAAGGAACTGGTCCGCTCGATGGAGGAGTTCGAGAACCTGCAAGGTTTCCTCGAACACATTTCGCTGGTGATGGACCGCGACGGCGGCGTGGAAGACGATGCGGTGTCGCTGATGACGCTGCATTCGGCCAAGGGGCTTGAGTTCGACAACGTCTTCCTGCCCGGCTGGGAGGAAGGCCTGTTTCCGAGCCAGCGCACGCTCGACGAACAGGGCCGCGCCGGGCTCGAGGAAGAACGGCGTCTGGCCCATGTCGGCCTGACCCGCGCCCGCCGCCGCGCCAAACTCTACTTCGCCACCAACCGGCGCATTCACGGCACCTGGTCGACCACGATCCCGTCGCGCTTCCTCGACGAGTTGCCGGCGCACAATGTCGAGATCACGGAATCCAAGGGCGGCTCGGGCTGGGGCGGGGCCAGTGGCTACGGCCCCTCGCGCTTCGACAATGTGGAATCCTTTGGCTCGAGCTATGCGACGCCGGGCTGGCAGCGCGCGCAAGCCAACCGCGCGCGCGGCGCAGGCGGCCGCCACGGACAGGCCGGCGGGTTCAATGAAAGCCAGTCGCCATTTTCAGCTTCGCGCAGCGATACCTCAGGTTCGCGCAGCGATACCTCGGGTTCGCGCAGCGACACTTCATCACGGAGCGATACCGGCGGCTTCTTGCGCGGCAAGCGCGCGCCGATCGTGATCGAGGGCGAACTGATCGCAAAGTCGACCGGCACCACCTCGGAATTCGCGCTCTCCGACCGGGTGTTTCACCAGAAATTCGGCTACGGCAACGTCGTGAAGATCGACGGCAACAAGCTCACCATCGCGTTCGAAAAAGCCGGCGAGAAGAAGGTGGTCGATAGCTTTGTGGAACGGGTTTGAGAGGGCGGGCGCGCCCGCCCCGGGGCTAACCTTTAATCCCACCTGCATGCGGACCGCTCCCTCTGGTGGCGGAGCCAGGGTAGCTTGATCGGCCTATTGCGCTGCATCATCCGGCAATGACCCCGAAACTAACCAAAACCACCGCATTTGAGCGAATTTTGATCGACAATACTTCCCTGCCGCATTTACCGAAAAATTGCCCGTAGGATGTACCATCGCTTCCCATTAATCCTTTTCCGCGCCTATTTCCGATTTAGGGCCTGGCCAAATGAGCTTGCAATTCAAGACCGCCAAGAAGAGCGAGCCGAAGTTATTTCTTCGGGATCTCGACGATGCGGTCACGCGCGGGACACCCGAGAGCCGCGCGCGGGCATTGTGGCATACCACTGATCTGATGATGACCGGGCACTTCAGCGAGGACGAAATCTGGACATTCGGCGAGGTCATCACACGCCTGGCCGATGAAATCGAAGTCGCGGCGCGCACGCAGCTGGCTCAGCGGCTAGCCCGCTTTGACCGCGCCCCCGTCAATATCGTTCACAAGCTTGCCTTCGACGACTCAATCGAGGTCGCAGGCCCCGTCCTGCGGGAATCCACGCAGCTTGAGCCTTACGCGCTGGTAGCCAATGTCTGCACCAAGGGCCAGACCCACATGCTTGCGGTCTCGAAACGGGAATCGCTCGAAGAGAGGGTCACCGACGCCCTGGTGACGCGCGGCAATCAGGAAGTGGTGAAATCGGTCGCCCAGAACAACGGCGCGCGGTTTTCCGATTTCGGCTTTCTCCACATGGTCAAGCGGGCCGAGGGCGATTCCATCCTCGCCGAGCAGCTTGGGCTGCGCAAGGACATCCCCCGCCACGTCTTCCAGCAGCTGATCGCCAAGGCGTCGAGCGACGTCAGGAAGCGGCTCGAGGACGAGCGTCCCGACATGGCCGACCATATCCACACGTCGGTGAACGATGTCGCAGGCGCGCTGCAGTCCAAATTCGGCCCGGTCTCGCGAAGCCATTTTGTGGCAAAGCGGGTCGTGGCAACCCAGCATCGGCTTGGCAATCTGAACGAGAGCAGCATTTCAAGCTACGCGCGATCCCACCGGCTCGATGAGGTCACGATCGGACTGTCCTTGCTGTGCGCTTTGCCGGGTGACGTGATCGAACGCGCTCTTTTCGACAAGAACCGTGAAACGCTGCTGATCCTGGCCAAGGCGCTGGACTTCTCATGGGACACGACAATGGCGCTATTGTTTCTCGGCGCAAAAGATCACCGCATCACCGCGCTGGATCTGAGAGACCTGGAGAACGAATACAGCCGCCTGAACATCGCGACATCGCGAAGCGTTCTGGCATTCTATCAATCGCGCAAGAATGGCGAAGCTCTGGAGCCCGACGTGACGCTGCAGCCTGCGCCAGCCATGCCATGAGGGGAGACCAACGCGCATGAGCGCTATCACATTTGGCAAAGCCGTGCCGGCATTTGGCAAAGCCGCAGCCCAGAGCTTCGGCAAGAAGGGCGGCGTAGCTGACGGCACAGTTGAAGTGTCGAGGCAGGATGGAACGCTTGACGTAGCCCGCACGGTTCTCGAAGCCGCGACCGATCTCAGGGATGAGGCGGTGGCCGAGGTCTGCCGGCGGGTCATCGAGGCGAGCTTGAACGGGAAGGAGCCCGCTCTGTCCGACCTGCGCATTATCAGCAATTACTTCCAGTGAGCGACCCGAGGGGCTGATCCCGACTCGCTGAAAGCCAGCCGCGACCAAAACTATCTCTCGCCGAGAACGTCTGCGAACAGAACCCACGCCTTTCCGTCGAACCGCGCTATCCGGATTTGCCGGATCGGCGTGACGTTGTGCGGATCGGTATATACCTTGATGCCCGAATTTTGATTGGCGACTTCCGGACAATCGCGGAAAACGCAACGGCTTGACTGGCATCCGTCCGTCGTCTGCATGGCCTGCGGAAGCGGGTGCCAAGGCGATTGCGCAACGGCGCCTGCATTCCTATCTGTTTGCTCTGCCGCACGGGCCAATTGAAGCCGCCCTCGTTGTTTCACGCGTTTCCCGTCAAATCTGCAAAACTCGCCGATGCCTTCCATCATATCCGTTTCAAATCTGTCCAAGACCTACAGCTCCGGTTTCAAGGCGCTGAACAACATCAATCTGGACATCGAGCGCGGCGAGATTTTTGCGCTGCTGGGGCCGAACGGCGCCGGCAAGACCACGCTGATCAGCATCATCTGCGGGATCGCCAGGCTCAGCGAAGGCCGCGTCAGCGTCGGCGGCCGCGATATCGTCAGCGACTATCGCTGGGCGCGCGCGCTGATCGGCCTGGTGCCGCAGGAATTGCACACCGACGCCTTCGAATCGGTGTGGGCGACCGTCAGCTTCAGCCGCGGCCTGTTCGGCAAGCCGAAGAATCCGCATCACATCGAAAAGGTGCTCAAGGACCTGTCGTTGTGGGAAAAGAAGGACGCCAAGATCGTCACCTTGTCAGGCGGCATGAAACGCCGCGTAATGATCGCAAAAGCGCTGTCGCACGAGCCGCAGATCCTGTTTCTCGACGAGCCGACGGCGGGCGTCGATGTCGAGTTGCGCAAGGGCATGTGGGAAGTGGTGCGGACGCTGCAGGCCTCGGGCGTCACCATCATCCTCACCACGCATTACATCGACGAGGCGGAGGAGATGGCCGACCGGGTCGGGGTCATCAACAAGGGCGAGATCATCCTGGTCGAAGACAAGACGAAGCTGATGCAAAAGCTCGGCAAGAAGCAGCTGAAGCTGCATCTGCAAACAAGGATCGATGCGATTCCGCCCGGTCTTTCCGCCTATAACCTCGAACTGTCGGACCAGGGCTGCGAACTGACCTACAATTACGACAGCAAGGGCGAACGCACCGGCATCACCAGCCTGCTCAGCGACCTCCGGGGCGCCGGCATCCGCTTTTTTGACCTCGACACGACCCAGAGTTCGCTGGAAGACATTTTCGTCAGCCTGGTGCGATCGCCATGAACTTCAGGGCCGTCGGCGCGATCTACAAGTTCGAAATGGCGCGCACCTGGCGCACGCTGCTGCAAAGCATCGTCTCGCCGGTGGTTTCGACCTCGCTGTATTTCGTGGTGTTTGGCGCGGCGATCGGTTCGCGTATCACCTCGGTGGAAGGCGTCAGCTACGGCACCTTCATCGTGCCGGGGCTGGTGATGCTGTCGGTGCTGACGCAGAGCATCGCCAACGCCTCGTTCGGGATCTACTTTCCGAAATTCGTCGGCACGATCTACGAGATATTGTCGGCGCCGATCTCCTATTTCGAGATCGTGCTCGGCTATGTCGGCGCGGCGGCGACCAAGTCGATCGTTCTCGGCCTGATCATCCTGGCCACCGCCGGCCTGTTCGTGCCGCTGCAGATTCATCATCCGTGGTGGATGCTGACATTCCTGGTGCTGACGGCCGTGACCTTCAGCCTGTTCGGATTCATCATTGGCATCTGGGCCGACGGCTTTGAGAAGCTGCAGATGATCCCGATGCTGGTGGTGACGCCACTGACCTTCCTCGGCGGCAGCTTCTATTCGGTGAACATGCTGCCCTCGGGCTGGCGCACCATCACCCTGCTCAATCCGGTGGTCTATCTGATCAGCGGCTTCCGCTGGAGTTTTTACGAAATCTCCGACGTCAGCGTCGCCTTGAGTGTCGGCATGACGCTGTCGTTTCTGGCCGCCTGCATGATCGTGGTGTGGTGGATCTTCAAGACCGGTTATCGGCTGAAGAATTGACAAGAAAGCGCGTCATTGCCTGTGCAAGCGCGTGACGGTTGTCGCCGCGGCGCAATGGTTAAGCCGTCGGTCCGGGGCGCATCGAGGATGCGAACCGGAAATGACGTTGGAGAGGAACGCCCCTTCCCACGCGCCGTGCCCAATTCCCTGGGCGTGCCCAGTATGTAGATCGCGAGCGGGACGAGGGCCCAATGCCGCAGTCCGCGCCAAAACGGCTTCACACGCCAGATTAAGCCCTACCAACGCCATGTTTGCGCCCGCCCGCGCATTAACGATCCGCGATGCGCCACTGGAACCATTGGGGGGTTTCGGGCATATTGGCTGGCGGGGACGGCGAGCGGCGGGGCGATCAGGGGCAAGAAGCCCAAGGCTTGGAGGCCAAAGGTAAAATGCGTTCCTTCCTTACTGCTGTTGCGGGTCTGCTGCTGTTCGTCAGCAGCGCCGCGCAGGCCAAAGTCTCCATCACCGTCGACAAGGATGCGCAGATGATGACCGTCGCGGTCGACGGCGTGGACCGCTACCGATGGCCGGTCTCGACCGGCATTCCGTCGTACGAGACGCCGAGCGGCAGCTTCCGCACCTTCCGCATGGAGGAGGACCATTTCTCCAGGGAATTCGACGACGCGCCAATGCCGCACTCGATCTTCTTCACCAAGATCGGCCACGCCATCCACGGCACCGATTCCGAAAGCCGCCTCGGCACGCCGGCTTCGCACGGCTGCGTACGGCTGTCGCGCGCCCACGCTTCGACGCTTTATGCGCTGGTCGAGCAGGAGGGCGTGCTCAACACCACCGTGACGCTCACCGGTTCGGCCCAGGTCGCGCTGGCGCGCAATCCGCCGCGGAACAACGCCCTGGCGCGCCGCGACGGGGCCCAGCCCTATGCTCCGCAATATGAGGGTGTCGGCGATCCCGTCGCCCTGGCGCCGCAGGCCGCGCCGCGCCAGCTCGTGCCGCAGGCCCGCGTCGATGACGGTTATATCTATCCGGCCGACGGCAGCTCGAGCGACACGCGCTACCCCTCGCCGCGACCGAGCCGGCGCGTCTACGACGGGCAGGTCTATTATCAGCAGCAGCCCGGTTACGATAACCGCGGCTATTACGACTCCCAATCCGCACCGCAGGTCTACGCGCCGCGGTCGCGGGGGTTGTTCGGCTATCCGAACTGAAGCTTGCGGCTCGCCCCGGCCAGCCCTTGCCGCGCGACGGCCCGCTCGTCGCTTCCGCCATTTCTCGCGTTCAGGGATTCAGAAAACTCGGTCCGAGCGGCGTTATCTTCCTAACTTGCGCCTCTGAGTCTGCACGAGGTGTTGCAGGTTACCGTGTTGCCTTTCATGCAGGCCTTGCACACGTCAACGCACTGATTCAGCTGCCTTGCGTCGTAGCTCGCATAACGCTGGGCGATGCACGATCGCTGCTCTTCGGTGTACTCGATTTCCTGCGAACACGACGCAAGGCCAAGGGCCAGCACGGTCCAGGGAATGAGGTTTCGCCGTTGCACGGCACGCTCCCAAGCTCGTCGTTGAACGCGCCTGGCCCGCCGCGCCTGGAGCGGGTCAGGCTACCCAGTTCATATCGGTCCGTCAGTCGTACAGTCGTATAATTTCCGCCAGATCGTATTAAAAAAATGAGCGCCTAAGACAGACGACGAAAGGAAAAACGGTCACCGTGAACTGGGCCAAACAACCTCGCCTAACCCCGTCATCGTTACGCGATTCGCGGAAATTGGCGATGACTGGCGCGGGAGAACGAACACAATTCCCCTCAGCCTGTTCCGAGCGCCCGATGCGGGCTGTCGCCTCCGGGAGCCGGGACGGTGTTCCGAGTACAGGGTTCCAACCGCTACGCGCCTGTTTCACGCCTCCGGGACACCGCCCCAAGCCATCGTCCGGGGAACCGCGGCTGATAGAGTGGCGCCGCGAGGCGTGCTATGGTGCAGCGCGCAACCCGCTGGATCATTGCTGGCCTTGGCGGCGACATGTCATCATCGGACGGCTCGAACGCAAGCTCGTCTCCCCGGGGCCGGAAAAGAAATTCTCCGTTTCTGCTCTTGGCGACTGGCTTGTTGGTCTTCGCAGCCATCGCCGGCGCCGCCTTTCTGCAGTTGCGGCCAACCACCTTGCGAATTGCCGTCGGCCCTGCGGGAAGCGACGACCAGAAATCGATTCAGGCTTTGGCGCAGGCCTTTACCCACGAGGGTAGTTCGGTTCGGCTGACGGTGATCTCCACCGCCGGCCCGGTGGAGAGCATCGGCCTGCTCGGAGCCAGTGAAACCGATCTGGCGGTCGTTCGCGCCGATGAGGAAATGCCCAAGGGAACCGAGGCCGTCGCCATCTTGCGCAAGAACGTCGTGGTGCTGTGGGCGCCATCCGGCGCTCCACGCAAAGGAGCTCCGAAGAAAGAATCCAGGTCGAAGATCAAGGCGATTGGTGATCTCGCAGGTCATCGGGTCGGAGTCGTCGGCCGAACCGGTGTCAATGTCACGTTGCTTCGCGTGATCCTAACGGAATCAGGCGTCAATCCCGACAAGGTCGCAACCTCCCAATTCTCGACCACCGAAATTGCCGAAATGCTGCGCGACAGCTCGATCGACGCATTCATGACGGTCGGCCCGCTCGAGAGCAAGATCACGGCGGAGGCCATCACCTCGACCGCCCGCGCCAGGGGCGAGCCGATATTTCTGGCGATCGACGTTTCGGACGCCATCGCCCACAAGCATCCGCTCTATGAGTCGGAGGAAATTCCCGCCAGTTCCTTGACATCGTCTCCCGCCAGACCCGCAGACACGGTTGACACCGTTGGCGTCAACCACCTGATCGTCGCCCCGAAATCCCTGTCCGATGGCGCGGTTGGCGCCTTTACGCGCGCGCTGTTCACGGTTCGGCCCTCGCTTGCCAAGGAAGTCCCCGCGGCGGCCAGGATCGAGAAGCCGAACACCGACAAGGACGCGGCGATCCCGGCCCACCCGGGAGCGGCCGCCTACATTGACGGCAACGAGCGGACGTTCCTCGACAAATACAGCGACTACATCTGGGCCGGGGTTCTGTTGCTTTCCGTGCTTGGGTCGGGCAGCGCCTGGTTGCGCCACTATCTCCGGCGGGACGAACGCAGGCTGAGCACGTCGCACCGCGACAAGTTGCTCGAGGCGATCGCGCTGGTGCGAAAAACAGACTCCCTTGAGGAGCTCGATGCCTTGCAACGCGAGGCCGACGACATCCTTCGCGAAACCCTCGAATGCTATGATGACGGCGCGATCGACGAAGGGGACCTATCCGCTTACAGCCTTGTGCTCGAGCAGTTTCATCGCGCGCTGGTCGACCGACGGGCGGTGATCAGTGCATCCGCCGTCGACGCGCCGCGCATGTGGGCCCGATAGAGTATGATCCGGAGCCGGAGGGCCGCGTTAGCGCAACGTGGATGCCGGGTTCCCTCGCGACAAACGCGAAGCGTTTGCGCGGAGATCATGCTCAAAGAAGGAGATCGAGCGGGACGACGATTCGAAGAAAGTCAAAAACAGAAAGGGCCGGTTCTGATCAATCAGAACCGGCCCTTTGCTCCCTTGTCTTGACGCGTTTCTTCCCGCTTCACCACCCGAACGATATCAGCCGGCGAACGATTCCACCGATGCTGGCGTGATGATGCCGGCGGTAATGTCGGCGCGATGCTGGCGCGGATTCGTCGGACGCCGTCGCCGACAATGCCGCACGACCCGGGCCGATCGCTTCAAACTGCGCCTTCTGCTCGTCGGTCAAATCGGCATAGAGGTCGTCGACTGCCGCTTTTACGGTCTCGACCGCCTGCAACATGGTGTCCAGCCGCTTGCCGACGGCGGCAAGCCGCGCCGGGGGCGTCAGCGCCTCATTGGGCTCGCAAGTTGCCTTGAGCATCTCTGCCGCCCTGGCGCTGGCATCCTTCAGGTTATCCAGGCTCGCGCGCTGCGCTTGGGTCGGATGCAACCGCGAGTCGATCTCGGCGGCCGGCCAATCCGTTACGCCGGGCTGCCCGTTGCCGCAGCCCTGGGCGAGCGGGCCCTCGTCCCGGCGGCGGTCCCGCTGATCCTGACCCAGCGCATTCAGCCGCGACTTCTGCTCGTCGCTGAGCAGGCCGTAAAAATGATCCAGCGGCGGCTCCACCATGTTGACCGCCGCGATCATCGCTTCGAGGCGGCTCTGCATGGCGGCAAGCCGGCCCGTCGCGGTCGAGGCGACCTGCGTCGGACAGGCCGCCTTGATGCTCTGGGCGGCCTTCACCGAAGCATTGGCGAGATCATCGAGCGCGGTGCGCTGCGCGTCATTGGGCTGAATGGCCTGCTGGATCCGATCGATCGGAAGCCCCGCGACCTCCTGACTGTCCTCGCCGCACATTTGCGACAAGTCGTTCGCCGGATTTGGGTTCGCTGAGGCGCGCGACGCCGGCGCCCTGCCGGCATAGCCGCCAGGCGGCAAATAGCCGGCCAGGTCGTCATAGTAGTAGGGCGCGAAGATGCCGGCATAGATGTCGCCATAGCCATAATACCAGAACGAGGGATCATAACCCCACAGCGTATAGTCATAGATGTCGTAATAGGCGAACGGCCAAAACAGCGGGCCGACCCAGCCGTACCCGCCATTGCCGTGCCGCCACCATCCGCCATTCCGGTCAAGGGTGTGCCAGCCGGCGGTGGCCGCGACCGCCGCGATTTGCGCGCGGACGACTGGATTGTGCAACGCGGTTTGGTTGTGCAAGGCGCGCGCAACCGCGCGCGAGCTCAGCGCGTGGTGAACGGCGTTCGAGCCGATGGCTGCGTTGTGGCCTGCAAGACTTGTCGCGGAATTACGGACGGCAGATGAGCGATTGCCGCTGAAACCGGATGCGCCAGCCGATCGGATCGCGGCTCTGCCGCTAGAATGCCGTGCCCCGCCCGCGAACCGTGCCCCGCCGCCGCGGGCGCCGCTGAAATGCGCGCCGCCCCCGCGCATCCCGCCAAAATGTGCGCCACCGAAATGGCCACCGCCACCGACGTGGCCACCACCACCACCGCCGATGTGGCCACCCCCGCCGCCGCCGCCACGACCACCGCCGCCGCCACGACCACCGGGGCCCGCATAGACCGCGCCCGCAAGCGCGACCGACAGAACAATCACGGACAGGAATTTGAATTTCGACACGACAACCTCCTCAAGCATTCCGCCCCAGGAAGCGGCACAATCGGGATTATCCGATGTTCACAACGCCGGCATGGCATCCGAAGTTCCATGAACGGACCGCATCGGCCGGGGTATCGCCGGCCAACACCGTTCACGTTTTGACGATCACTGCTCGCCGAAGCGCAGCCGTCGGTACACCGCGCCAAGCACGTTGGAATAATCGTCGGTCCAGACCCGCTGCTTCTCGTCGGCCTCGGTCTCCTCCCATTGGTCGGAGGACGCCAGTTTGCCGATATCGGCCTCCTCGCGCGCCGAGACCACGACCGAGGTCGAGAAGATGTATTCGCTGTCGCGCCCGGAATCCTCGCTATAGACCCAGCTCTTGAGATCGTTGGCCTCGGCGATGCCGACCACGACGCTGGACAATTCGAGATGCCGGTTCGAGACATGCATCAGCACCGCGCCCTGGGCTGCGAGCTTGTCCTTGTAGATTTTCATCGCCTCTTGGGTGGCGAGATGGATCGGGATCGCGTCCGACGAATAGGCATCGACGATGATCAGGTCGTAGCTGCCGTCGGCCTCGCGGGCGAAGGTCAACCGCGCGTCGCCGATCACGGGCTTCAGATCCGGCTCGCAGTCCCGGATGTAGGTGAAATATCTGGGATCGCGCGCGGTATCGACCATCGACTGGTCGATCTCGAAGAACTTCCAGGTCTCCCCCGGCTCGGAAGCGCAGGTCAGCGTGCCGGCGCCGAGGCCAATCACCGCGACCCGAAGGGGCGCGCCCTTGCGCTCGCGGATCGCCGTGATCGCCTGACCGATGCCGCCATCCCGGTGGTAATAGGTGATCGGTTCGGGCCGCCCTTGAACCGGCGTGCCGTCGCTGTTCTGGAATTTCTCGGCGCCGTGGATCGTGGTGCCGTGCATCAGCACGTGATACTGGCCGTGCGGCGTCACCACGATCTTGTGGACGCCGAAAAAGCTGCGCACGGTTTCCACCCGCCCGTCGTCGGCAGGATAGACCCGGATCAAGACCAGCGCCAGCGTCGCCAGCGCCGCGAGCTTCCAGCGATCCGCCCTTAGCAAAAGCGCCAGCAGCGCGCCGACGGCGGCGACCGCGCTGACCACATAGACCCGCTGCTCCTGCAGCCAGTCGAGCACCTCGCTTGCGCCAAACGTTGGCGCAATCAGCGCCACCGCGAGGCCGAGCGGCAGCGGCCAGTACCAGCGGCTCGCGCGCGGAAAACGCTCGTCGCCGGGCGGCCGGCACAGTGCCGCCAGCACCACCAGGATCGGGTATTCCGCGACCCATGAAAACGCGTACGGCGCGATCAGGCCGGCGAACAGGCCGCCGAGCATACCGCCAAACGACAGCGCGACATAGAAGCCGGTGAGATATTTCGCGGCCGGGCGGGTGCGTGCCAGTTCGCCATGGCAAGCCATCGCAATGACGAAGAAGCAGAGCTGATGGCCGCCGAGCGTCAAGAGCAGGTTCTGCTCGCCGCCGAACGCCAGCAGCACGATGACGCCCGCGATCGCCACCGGCTGGGCCATCAGCATCCATTTGTGCGGCAACAGCGGACGCGACTGGAACACCAGCACCCAGGTCAGCAGATAAAGCGACAGTGGCAGCACCCACAGCAAGGGCGCCGCGGCAACGTCGGTGGAAATATGTGCGGTCACCGCGATCAACAGGCCGGACGGCACCGCGGCGAGAAAGATCCAGCGCGCGCGCAGGCTCCAGGCCGGCGCCGGCACATCGTTATCCTTCGCCTGCGTATCCACCATCGCCGGCATCGGCGAGCGCAGCAGCAGCACGCCGCACGCCGCGATCAGAACGATCAGCAGGCCATAGATGGCGGTCCAGATCAGGTTCTGCGTGCGCAGCGTGAACATCGGCTCCAGCAGCACCGGATAGGACAACAGCGCCAGGAAGCTGCCGATATTGGAGGAGGCATAAAGGAAATACGGGTCCGGGCCATTGGGGTGGCCTGATCGAACGAACCACGCCTGCAGCAGCGGGTTGTTCGCCGCCAGCGCAAAAAACGGCAACCCGATCGAGACCGTGAACAGGCCGAGCAGCCAAAGCGCGTAACCGCTGCCCGGCGGTTCGCCCCAGCCGCCCGCGATCGACAGCGGCAGCGTGGCGAGCGCGGTCAACAGCAGCAGAAGATGCACCGCGATCGGGATCACGCGGCTGCGCAGCCGCATCAGATAATGGGCATAAGCGTAGCCGGCGAGCAGTAGCGACTGGAAGAACACCATCGCCACCGACCACACCGCCGGCGATCCGCCAAGCCGCGGCAACACCATTTTCGTGAACAGCGGTTGCACCGAGAACAACAATAGCGCGCTGACAAAGATGGCGGCGGTATAGACCACCAGCACCAGCCGGTTTCGGGCCGCGGAAGGCCGGTCCGCGACCACCGACGGATTGGGTAGCGTCATGAAAACTCCGGCAAAGCATTTTTCAGACGACAACGCATCAAGCAACAAGGCGCCCGGCGAGCGCCGGGGCGGCAATGGAGCATAGGGCGGCGGCGCGGGCAATGCGGCGGCGGGAGCCGAAGTCGCACTTCATGCTGTGCGAATGTTCACATCTTCGCTAAGGAGAAGCAGGAGTACTGATCTATCGATCGTCATTCCGGGTCTGGTCCTGACGGACCATCCCGGAATGACGATCGAGCAAAACCATCCTGAAGCAGGCATGAACGAAACGGACGTTGTCATCATCGGCGCCGGACACAACGGCCTCACCTGCGCGGGCTATCTGGCAATGGCGGGCCTGCGCGTGAAAATCGTCGAGCGCCGCAAGGTGGTGGGCGGCGCGGCGGTCACGGAGGAGTTCCATCCGGGATTCCGCAATTCGGTCGCGGCCTATACGGTCAGCCTGCTCAACCCGCAGATCATGGCGGATCTGGAACTGGCCAAGCACGGACTGCGCATCGTCGAGCGCCGCGCACAGAATTTCCTGCCGGCCCCGGACGGCAGCTATTTGCTGTCGGGCGAAGGCCGCACCCATGGGTCCCTGGCAAAACTCAGCGAACGCGATGCCGGCAATATCGACGCGTTCAACCGTCGGCTCGAAGAGATCGCCGACGTGCTGCGCGCCTTCGTGCTGCGCGCGCCGCCGAACGTCACGCGAGGGCTCATGAGGGGCACGATCGGCGAGACCGTCAACGCGCTCGGCACCGCCAACATCCTGCGCCGGTTGTCGCTGGAACAACAGCGCGCGCTGCTCGATCTGTTCACTCGGTCGGCGGGCGACATGCTGGACGAGGCCTTTGAGAGCGATCTGGTGAAGGCGCTGTTCGGCTTCGACGCCATTGTCGGCAACTATGCGAGCCCTTACGCGGCAGGCTCCGCCTATGTGATGCTGCATCATGCGTTCGGCGAGGTGAACGGCAAGAAGGGCGTCTGGGGCCATGCCATCGGCGGCATGGGCGCGATCACGCAAGCTATGGCGCGCGCCGCACGCGCGCACGGCGCCGAGATCGTGCTGGAGGCCGGCGTGCGCGAGGTGATCGTCGAACGCGACCGCGCCGCAGGCGTCATCCTCGACAATGGCGAGACCATCCGCGCCAGATATGTCGCGGCCAGCGTCAATCCGAAACTGCTGTATACAAGGCTATTGCCCGCCGACGCGCTGCCAGTGGATTTTCTCGCGCGCATCAAACATTGGCGCAACGGCTCCGGCACGTTCCGGATGAATGTCGCGCTCAGCGCCCTGCCCTCGTTCACGGCCCTGCCTGGACCGGGCGATCATCTCACCGCCGGCATCATCATCGGCCCCAGCCTCGGCTATATGGATCGCGCCTGGCAGGACGCGCGCGAGCGCGGCTGGAGCCGGGAGCCGGTGGTCGAGCTACTGATCCCCTCGACATTGGACGAAACCCTGGTGCCCCCGGGCCAGCATGTCGCCAGCCTGTTTTGCCAGCATGTCGCGCCGGAATTGCCCGCTGGACGATCATGGGACGACCATCGCGAGGAAGTCGCCGATCTCATGATCGCGACCGTGGACAACTACGCGCCGGGTTTTGCGGCCAGCGTGCTCGGGCGGCAAATCCTCTCCCCGCTCGATCTGGAACGGCAGTTCGGCCTGCTCGGCGGCGACATTTTCCATGGCGCGCTGACGTTGAACCAATTGTTCTCGGCGCGGCCGATGCTCGGCCATGCCGATTATCGCGGGCCGCTCAAAGGCCTTTATCACTGCGGCAGCGGCGCCCATCCCGGCGGCGGCGTCACCGGCGCCCCCGGCCACAACGCCGCCCGCGTCATTTTGGGCGATCACCGGGCGCTGTTCGGGTGAGGCGCGCAGTTCGACCCAACTGTCACTGCGAGCGAGGCCGTCTTACCGCCATTGCAATGCCGGGCAAGGCCGGTTGATAACCCGGTGGACAGCCTGTGGATAAGGGGTTGATGGCTTGGGGATGACGGCGGGAGCCCTGGACAGGCCCGGCCACCGACCGTGCCGGCCGAATTAAGTGGAACCAAACCCTTAAGTACATTTTTACACAGTTCCCGCGGAACGAAACCTCCGCCCCGCGCGTCATGTCCGCGCAGTATTCAAGGGAACGCGTTGTGATCAGTAGAGACTATTTCGTGTGGCGGGCGGCATCGCTCCTCAAACTGGCCAGTTCGATCAACGACCCGGAGGTTGCGGGCTCGCTTGTCGAGAAAGCTGCCGACCTCAAATCTCAGCTTGATGAAGCAACGCCGCAGGACCGCAGCTCGCGGCCCCCGGACGTCGAGTTCCCGCTGCAGCCATTCCCGTGATGGCCGGGAACTCCTAACCAGCCTTCCTCACGTCAATGGCTTAGCGCGGGTTATCGCCGGAGCCCGCGTGCGCCCCGAGGCCGCGGCGGCGTCCATCCGTCGGCGAAGCCGCTTCAGCTTGCCCACATCGGACGTCGAGCCGCTCCCAGGTGGATCACCGGGGCTCCTGTGGAAATGAGCGAGGCAGACCCTTGAATCGACGACGCATGTTTCCGTGCCTGTGAACAAGTCTTGCGTTCGCTGTAAACAAACGGTGGTGTCTCAGTTGAAGGAGAACTACCGGACAAGCCGTGGAATCAAATCACGCGAACCAGCTCGGCCGGACGATTAAGCAGCTAATTCAAGATGATCGTGGCTTAGCTTCAATCGACACTTGATTTGCCGGGAGGCAAACCTCAGTATTGCGAAGCGGCGTGTGAGGCGATTGACGCTGCTCGTGAGCAGCCTCAGCAAGTGGTTTGAGAACCACCGCCATGTCCTTGCGCTATATTTTGTTTCCTACGGTTTTTGTCGGATATAACAGACGCGAAGACAGCCAGGGTTGCTGGCATTCCGGACATTACAAGACGAAGATTGATGAAAACCTAAACTAGCGCCAATGGCGAACAAGCCGCATCGCCCCATCTTCCGAACCCCTCAATGACCACGACGCCCAGCACCCACCGCGCCAGCTTCGCCATCGGCGGCGAGCACACGGCGAAGCGTGTGTTCGATCTCCTCACCGAAAGCTTCTTCGAGGGCCAGGCCGCGATCGCCGCGTTCGAGGGGACTGGCGGGCGTTGGGACATCACCGTGCATTTTGCGGAGGCGCCCGATCAAACCTCGATCCGCGAACTGGTCGGTCTCGCCGCCGGTGATAAGGTGGCGCGCGCAATCAGCTTCGACACGGTCGAGGCAAAAGACTGGGTCAAAGCGACGCTGGAGGAACTGGTTCCGGTCCGCGCCGGGCGTTTCATCGTCCACGGCCGGCATGACCGCGAAAGGGTGCCGCCCAACAAGCTGGGCATCGAGATCGAGGCGGCGCTGGCGTTCGGCACCGGCCACCACGGCACCACCCGGGGCTGTCTGCTGCTCCTCGACCAGGTGTTGAAGGCCTATTCCCCGCAGCGCGTGCTCGACCTCGGCGCCGGCACCGGCGTGCTGGCGATCGCGGCGGCGAAGGCGCTGCGCGGCAGGGTGCTGGCGAGCGACATCGATCCGCTGTCGGTAAAGGTCGCTGCCGACAATGCCCGACTCAATGGCGTGGGCGGCCTGGTGGAGGCGATCCGGGGAACCGGCTTTTCGGCGCCACAATTAAAAACCCGCGGGCCCTTCGACCTGGTGCTGGCAAATATCCTCGCCAATCCGCTACGGCAGATGGCCACGCCAATGGCCCGGCATCTGGCCCCCTCGGCGCAGGTCATCCTGTCGGGGCTCTTGCCGCCCCAGGCCAGCGCCGTGATTTCGGCCTATCGCGCCCGCGGGCTCATTCTCAGACGTCAGATCCGGATCGAAGGCTGGTGCAGCCTGTTGATGTGCAAGGCCGGGTGAACGTCGAGTTGGTCATTCCGGGGCGCTATTGCACATCTGAGGTTCGCCCCGCGAGCGCCCTGGAATGACTGTGTTTGCGTTTAGCTATTCCGACGGCTTCTGCTGGCGGCGGGCGGTGGCGCCTTCTTCCTTGAGCATCGAGCGCTTGGCGCGCGCTTCGACGAAACGATCCAGAATCTGAACAATGACGCCGCGCTGCTTCTTGACGACGGGCGAAACAGGGCCACGGCGGACGACCCGCGGCGAGATCTTCTCAAAGGTAAAGACAGGCATTGTGGTTCCCCTCGTCGTGGAGTTGAAACACCCTTGGAGTCCCTCCGGAACCTGGCTTGACGGCCGCTTGGCAGCGCACCTTTGCAAGACCCATCTAACGCAGGTGCAGCAATTCAAGCACAATTAATCCGGAATCGGAAGCATTTTGCTTCGATTGCGGAGTTCTCCACCTAATCCTAAAGTAGCCGAGCCAGAGCGTTTTCCAGCGAAGTGGGTACCGGTTCGCGGAAGACGCGTCAAAGCAGACAAGAGATGTTCGAGGCCCTTTTCCAGACATTCGAAGAGCCCGAGACCGGGGTTGCGCTGACCGCGCGACTATCCGCTTTTCGCGAGGAATTGGCACGGCGCAATCTGAGCGGGTTCGTGGTGCCCCGTGCCGATCAGCAGCAAAACGAATATGTCGCGCCATCGCAAGAGCGGCTGGCCTGGCTGACCGGTTTCACCGGCTCGGCCGGCCTTGCCATTGTGCTGAGCCGGGAGGCTGCGATTTTCGTCGACGGCCGCTATACGCTGCAGGCGGGAAAGCAGGTCGACGCCAAGGCCTGGCGCGTCGAACCCTTGGTGGATCCGCCGCCCGAAGCCTGGCTTGCCAAGCATCTGGTCGCCGGCGACCGCCTCGGGTTCGACCCGTGGCTGCATACCACGGCGGCGGCGGAACGCTTCGCGGCCGCCTGTGCCAAGGCGGGCGCGGAGTTGATCGCGGTCGACAGCAACCCGCTGGACGCGGTGTGGACCGAGCGCCCGGCCCCCCCGCTGGCCCCCGTCACCGTTCACGGCCTGGCATTTTCGGGCGAAGCCGAAGCCGACAAGCTGGAGCGGATTGGGCTTGAGATCGTCAAGCTCGGCGTCGAGGCGCTGGTGCTGTCGGATTCGCACGCGGTGGCGTGGACCTTCAACATCCGCGGCGGCGACGTCTCGCATACGCCGCTGCCTCTGTCCTATGCGCTGGTGCCGAAGACCGGCCGGCCCACGGTGTTCATCGATCATCGCAAACTATCGAACAGCGCCCGCGACCATCTCGAACGCACCGCCGATGTCGCCGAGCCGGGCGCGCTGACGCAAAAACTCACCGAGCTCGCACGAGGCGGCGCGGCAATCGCGCTCGACAGCGCCACCGCCGCCGACGCCCTGAGTCGGCTGATCGCGGCCGCCGGCGGCAAGCCGGTGCGCGGCAACGACCCCGTCGGCCTGCTCAAGGCCGTCAAGAACGTGACCGAGATCGAAGGCACCCGGGCCGCGCACCGGCGCGACGCGGTGGCGCTGGCGCGCTTTCTTGCCTGGATCGACCGCGAGGCGCCGACCGGCGCGCTGACCGAAATCGACGCCGTCGAGGCGCTGGAGAGCTTTCGCCGCGACACCGGCGCGCTGAAGGACGTCTCGTTTCCGACGATCTGCGGCGCCGGGCCGAACGGCGCCATCGTGCATTACCGCGTCACCCGCAAGAGCAACCGGCGGATCGCGCTGGGCGATCTCGTGCTGATCGATTCCGGCGCGCAATATGAGGATGGCACCACCGACGTCACCCGCACCATCGCGATCGGCCAGCCAACGATGGAAATGGGCGACCGCTTCACCCGCGTGCTGCGCGGCCATATCGCGATCGCCCGCGCGGTGTTTCCGGACGGTACCACCGGCGCGCAGATCGATACGCTGGCGCGGCAATTCCTCTGGCAGGCCGGCATCGATTTCGAGCACGGCACCGGTCACGGCGTCGGCAGCTATCTCTCGGTGCATGAAGGCCCGGCGCGAATATCGAAACTCGGCACCACGCCGTTGCGGCGCGGCATGATCCTGTCCAACGAACCCGGCTATTACAAGGCCGACGCTTTCGGCATCCGGATCGAGAACCTGGAGCTGGTGGTCGGCGCCGACATCGAAGGCGCGGAGAAGCCGGTCAACGCCTTCGAAACGCTGACGCTGGCGCCGATCGATCGACGCCTGATCGATCTGAACATGTTGAGCGCGGATGAGCTGAGCTGGCTCAACGACTACCACGAAAAGGTACGCCACGCGGTGCGCCCCCATGTCGATGAGGCCACCAAAGTGTGGCTCGACGCCGCGACCGCGCCGCTGTCGCTCTAATCGTCATTCCGGGATGGTCCCAACGGGTCCGCGCGAAGCGCGGCCCGATGACAGGCTCCGGACCAGACCCGGAATCTCGAGATTCTCCGATGTGCAATTGCACATCGTAGTTCGCCTCTTCGACGCGCCCCGGAATGATGTCAATGGTGCGCTCACGGCGCCACACTCTCAGCCGTCATACCCCGCGAAAGCGGCTCCTCACTCCCCGACCAGCTTCAGCCACTCATCCTCGGTCAAGACCTCGACGCCGTGCTTCTTGGCTTCCGCCAGTTTCGAGCCGGCGCCGGGACCGGCCACGACATAATCGGTCTTCTTCGACACCGAGCCGGCGGCCTTGGCGCCCAGCCGTTCGGCCATCGCCTTGGCCTCATCACGCGTCATCTTCTCCAGCGCCCCTGTGAAAACAACCGTCTTGCCGGCGATCGCCGAATTGCTCTTGGGCCTTTCGGCATCGAGGATGGTGACTTGTTTGGTCAGCCGCTCGACGATGCCGCGGTTGTGGCTCTCGCCGAAATAGGCCTTGATGCTCATGATCACGGTGTCGCCGATCTGGTCGAGCGCATCCATCTCGGCGATGGCGTCTTCGTCGCCCTTGGCGACCTTGAGGCAGGCATCGTGGAAGGCTTCCCACGAGCCATAGCCGCGCGCCAGCGCCAGCGCCGTGGTCTCGCCGACATGGCGCATGCCGAGCGCGTAGATAAAGCGCTCCAGCGAAATCCGCCGCCGCTCCTCGATGGCTGCGAACAAATTGCGCACCGAGGTCTCGCCGTAGCCTTCGATCTCCTCAAGCTTGAGTCTGGCGTTGCGCGCGGGCAGCGTGAAGATATCGGCCGGCTCCTTCACCCACCCTTGTTCGAAAAAGAATTCGATCTGCTTCTCGCCTAACCCCTCGATGTCGAAGGCGCGGCGCGACGAGAACAATTTCAGATGCTCGATCTTCTGATAGGGACAGGCGAACTCGCCGGTGCAGCGGGCGCGCGAGCCCTCCTCGCCGGTCGCGGTTTCCTCGCGCACCACGTCGGTGTGCAGCGGGCACGGGCATTTCCTGGGAAAGTGATAGGCCTTCGCATCCTTTGGCCGCTTGTCGATCACGACATCGACGATCTGGGGGATGACGTCGCCGGCGCGCTGGACGACGACGGTGTCGCCGATCCTTATGTCGCGGCCCTCGCGCAATTGTTCACCGTCGCCGCCGATGCCGCGGATGTAATCCTCGTTGTGCAGCGTGACGTTCTGCACGATGACGCCGCCGACACCAACCGGTTCCAGCTTGCCGACCGGGGTAAAGGAGCCGGTGCGTCCGACCTGGATCTCGATATCCCGCAGCACCGTCATGGCGCGCTCGGCCGGGAATTTATGCGCGACCGCCCAGCGCGGCGTGCGCGAGACGAAGCCGAGCCGCTCCTGCCAGTCGATGCGGTCGACCTTGTAGACGACGCCGTCGATATCATAGTCGAGCTTGGCGCGCTGCTCCTCGATCTTGCGGTGGAACGCGATCAATTGCTCGACCGTGTGGCAGATTTTCGTCAGCGGATTGGTCTTAAAGCCGCAGCGTTCGAACCAGGCGATCATGCCCGATTGCGTGTCTTCCGGCATCGCCGTCATCTGGCCCCAGGCGTAGGCGAAAAAGCCCAGGGGACGCGAGGCGGTAATGGACGGGTCCTTCTGGCGCAACGAGCCCGCCGCCGAATTGCGCGGGTTGGCGAAGATGGTGCCGCCTTCGGCCTTTTGCCGCTCGTTGAGCGCGAGAAAGGCTTTCTTGGTCATGTAGACCTCGCCGCGCACCTCGCAGATGCCGGGCACGTTGCGTCCTTTGAGTTTCTTCGGCACATCCTCCAGCGTGCGGATATTGGTGGTGACGTCCTCGCCCTCCGCGCCGTCGCCGCGCGTGGCCGCGGTGACGAGTTCGCCGCCCTCGTAGCGCAGCGACATCGAGAGCCCGTCGATCTTCGGCTCCGCGGAGAAATTGATTCCATCGTCGTCGCCGAGCCTCAGGAAACGCCGGATGCGGCCGACGAAGTCGATGACGTCGCCTTCGGCGAAGGCGTTATCCAGCGAGAGCATCGGCACCGCGTGGCGGACTTTTTTGAACTTTCCGGATGGCGCCGTACCGATTTTCTGCGACGGCGATTCGGCGCTGACGAATTCCGGAAACCGCGCTTCGATGGCATTGAAGCGCTTGCGCAAGCCGTCATATTCGGCGTCGGAAACCTTCGGCGCATCCTCCTGATAATAGGCCTTGTCGTGGCGCTCGATCTCGAGCGCCAGCCGCTTGTGCTCGACCTTGGCCTGCGCCTTGGCGAGGGTAGCCACTTCAGGGAGGGGTTTTTCCTTGGCGGTCTTGGCCATGGCGCTTCATACGATGAAGTTGAATTGGAGAAAAGCGGTCAGGGGCTGACGTTCCCCGGATGCTGCGCAATGCTCGGCGATGCAAGGCATCGTCCGAACGGTGCGCTGCTGATCCGGGGTCCACGGCTGTGGGTCCCGGCTCTGCGGAGCAGCGCAAATGCGCTGCACCGCGTCCGGGACATGCGGGCTCACGCCGTCGCCGCTTTCAAGAGCCGCTCGGCGGCGGCCCTCGCCTCGGCGGTGATCTCGGCGCCGGCCAGCATGCGGGCGATTTCCTCGCGGCGATGGTCGGCGGCGAGCGCGTTGACGCGGGTGGCGACGCGCTTGCCCTTGTCGAGCGCGTCCTTTGAAATCAATAGATGCTGGTCGGCGCGGGCGGCGACCTGCGGCGCGTGCGTCACCGCCATCACCTGGACCTTGGAGGCCAAGCGCGCCAGCCGCGCGCCGATCGCATCCGCCACCGCGCCGCCGACGCCGGTATCGATTTCGTCGAACACGAGCGTGGGCGCCGAACCCTTGTCGGACAACACGACCTTGAGCGCCAACAGGAAGCGCGACAGTTCACCGCCGGAGGCAACCTTCATCAACGGGCCCGGCCTGGTGCCGGGATTGGTCTGCACCCAGAACTCGACGCGATCGTAGCCTTGCGGCCCCGGCGCTTTCGGGTCTGACTCCACCTCGGTGGTGAATTTCGCGCGCTCGAGCTTCAGCGGCGCCAGTTCGGCATTGACCGCCTTGTTGAGTTTCTCGGCGGATTTGAGCCGCGCGGCGGAGAGTTTGGTTGCGGCCGCACGGTAACGCTTGTCGGCCTCGGCGGCGGCTTGCTCCAGCCTCTTCAACTGATCGGCGCCGGCGTCGATCAACGCCACGTCGGCGGCATATTTCGCGGCGAGCGCGGCAAGCCCATCGACCGGCGTCGAATATTTGCGCGAGGCGGCGCGCAACGCAAACAGCCGTTCCTCGATGCGTTCAAGCTCCTCGGGGTCGAAATCGGCCGCGATCAGCGCGGCGTTGAGGTGCTGGTCGGCCTCCTCCAGCGCGTTGATGGCGGCATCGATCGCCTTCACCGCGGGCTCGACAAGGTTAGATGAATTGGCCGCCCGCCGCTCGAGCCTGCGCACCGCCGCCGACAGTGCCGGCACCGGCGAGTGATCGCCGCCGACGGCCTCTCGCGCCTCGCGCAGATCGGCCGATATCTTCTCGCCCTGCATCATGGTCGTGCGGCGTTCGGCGAGCGCCGTTTCCTCGCCGTCCCTGGGCGCGAGCTTCTTCAATTCGTCGGAGGCGTGCCGCAGATAATCCGCCTCGCGCGCGGCGCGCTCCATGCTCGCGCGATGCTCGTCGAGCACCGTGTTGGCGGCGCGCCTTAAGTCCCACAGCTGCTCCAGTGCGGCGACGTCTTTCTCAAGCCCGCCAAACGCGTCGAGCAGGCGGCGGTGGGTCGAGGCGTCGACCAGCGCGCGCTCGTCATGCTGGCCGTGGATTTCGACCAGGGCCGAGCCGACCGCTTTCAAGGTCTGCACGCTAATCGCCTGGTCGTTGATGAAGGCGCGGGTGCGGCCGTCGGCCAGTTGCACGCGGCGCAGGATCATTTCACCGGTGTCGTCGAGCCCGTTGTCGCTGAGCAGTCCGAACGCGGGATGGCCCTTCGCGACATCGAACACCGCGGTGACCTGACCCTGCTCCGCGCCGTGGCGGACAAGACCGGCATCGCCGCGGCCGCCGAGCGCCAGTGCAAACGCGTCGAGAAGGATGGACTTGCCCGCGCCGGTCTCGCCGGTAAGAATCGCAAGCCCGCGGGAGAACTCGATATCGAGCCGTTCGATCAGGACGATGTCACGGATCGAAAGACGCGCCAGCATAAATCAATTCCTAGCGAGACCCAGCTTCTTGAAGGCCCTCGAAATAGGAGAGTCCTGATTCTCGCTCGGCTCCAGACCGCCGGACCTTACAAGATTATAGGCGTCCTTGTACCAGGGGCTGTCGGGAAAATTATGCCCCAGCACGGCGGCGGCGGTTTGTGCCTCGCTGACGATGCCGATTGCCATATAGGCCTCGGTGAGCCGGGCCAGCGCTTCCTCGACATGCCGCGTGGTCTGGTACTGAGTGACCACGGTCTTGAAGCGGTTGATGGCGGCGGTGTAGTTGCGCTTTTGCATGTAGTAGCGACCGACATTCATTTCGCGGCCCGCGAGTTGGTCTCGCGCGCCCTCGAGTTTAGATTTGGCGCTGACGGCATATTCCGAGGTCGGGTATTTGCGGACCACTTCCTCAAGGGCTGCGATCGCCTTCTCGGTACGGCCCTGGTCGCGCGTGATGTCCGGAATCTGGTCGTAATGCGAAGCCGCGATCAGAAATTGCGCGTAGGCCGCGTCCGGGCTTCCCGGATGCAAGGTGACGTAGCGGGTCGCCGCCCCAATGCAGCTGTCGTAGTCGTTGGCACTGTAGAAGGCATAGGCCGACATCAGCAGCGATTTGCGCGCCAGGTCGGAATAAGGATGCTGACGATCGACTTCCTCGAATTTCTTCGAGGCGGCCTTCGGATCCTTCTTCTCGTTCATCATGAACAAGCCCTCGTTGTAGAGCTTTTCCGCGGGCTCTTCGACGAAGGTGTCGTCCTTGGCGAAAACCTTGTCCCAGCCTTCGGTAACGGAACTGCACCCGCTCAGCGGGATCGCCAGAACGGCAAGGCTGGCGGCCAGACGGAGTGGCCACGCAAGCCGGTGAAAGCCGGAACGAGTCGAGAGGGGATGCGATGCGAGCGTCATGCGCTTTGTGGACATAAAGTTAAGACCTGACGCCTGTGGTGGGTTGCCCGCCGCGCCCGGAGCGGTCACGGACGCAGCGAATGCCGGCGGCGCCCTGCGACGCAACCCGGCGCTTTCTAGCTAAAAAAAGTCCCTTAACCAACCGAATAGGCAGGCATTTCGCCGGGATTAAGGCGGTCCGAAGCGATTGCGGCCGATCATGGTTACCGCAGGGAACAACAAAGGAAGATCGAAGGCTTCGAAAGGTCAGGAGACGTCGGGACCGTAGGCCGGAGCGACCATGCCGCCCACCATGCCACTGCCGACCTCGGCGTGGGTCCGCCAACGGCGGGCCGTTTCAGCCTCAACCACCCTGAAGGCGCTGCGATCGGCCATCAGCGCCGTCAGCACGGCATGGTTGAGCTTGTGGCCGCCGCGTAACGAATGATAGGCGCCGAGCAAAGGCAGACCGGCGAGCGCAAGATCACCGATCACGTCAAGCACCTTGTGGCGCACGCATTCGTCCGAATAGCGCAGACCCTCGGTATTGAGCAGGCGCTCTTCATCGAACACGACGGAATTCTCGAACGAGGCACCGAGCGCAAATCCCGCGCTCCACATCCGCGCTACGTCATTCATGCATCCGAAGGTCCGGGCACGGCAAATCTCGCGGCGGAACCGTTCGGGGCTGAGCTCCAGGACATATTTCTGCCGGCCGATCACGGGATTGGTGAAATCAATCTCGACCTCGGTGCGGAAACCGGTCGCATAGGGGCGCAACTCGCCGAACGAATCGCCCATCGCCACCTGCACCGGCTTCAACACCTGGATGAAACGGCGCGACGCCGACTGTGCGACGATGCCGGCCTGATCGATCGCGGCGACGAAGGCCGCGGCGCTGCCGTCCATGATCGGGACTTCCGGGCCGTCGATTTCGATTGTGGCGTTGTCGACGCCCATGCCGCGCAGCGCAGCCAGCACATGTTCGGCGGTGGAAACCAGCGGGCCCTCGCGGTCGCCGAGCACAGTGGCAAATTCGGTGGCGATCACCGATCCCGCCGTGGCCTCAACCTCGCGGTCACAGCCCTCGAGGCCGCTGCGGACAAAAATAAAACCTGCATCGACGGATGCAGGCCCGATGGTCAAACTTACCGGTGAACCGGAATGAACGCCCACGCCCATCACGGTGGCTTGCGAGCGAAGCGTTGTCTGCCGGCTAAACTTCATCCGAAAAATGCCCACACTGACTTACTCAAGACGCGTACCGACCCAATGCTGTGTCGAATCGTCTCTAAGTTCCCCAAGTCACGGCAGACAATAGTCACTGCCCCAAAGCGCGCCAATTCACGCTTTTTTACCGATTGTTACCCCATCTCTGCCGTATTCGCGCCAAAGCTTCACCAAATTCCGCCGCGGACAGCACTGGTTCCGGCCCGGCCATCTCACCACAAGGCAATAATTAATCACTTAATATCAGTCGGTTGGGTAAATGTCGGCCGCCTGCCCGGTCCCTACGAAAAAGGCCCCGGCTGGTAGAGCCAGGGCCTTTTGCGTCGTCAGAATGATAACAAACTTCAGTTGACCTGGCGGCGCAGGAAAGCCGGAATATCAAGATGGTCGTCGCCCTGTGGCGCCGGCGCAACAGGTGCCGGGCGTCCGTGGACGTCCAATCCCTGCGGCGCAGGTCGGCGAGCGTATTCAGATACCGGTTCTTGGCTTGCGATTTGCTGTGCAACCGAGCGTTGAGGCTTCCGCTCCGGCAGCGGCGGCAACGGCGCCATGGCCGGACCCGAGGCGCGGGCCGCGATCGGCGGCTCGGTCTCCTCGTCACGGCGGCCTAGGCCGACATTGGCCAAGCGCTGCAACAGCGACATCCGGCTCTTTTGCGGATGCTCCTCCTCGACTTCCCCGCGGGCCTGCCGGATTTCGTTCTGCGCCGGCATCGGCAGCTCCTCGAATTTCGGCATTCTCGGCGCACGAGCCGGCGGGCGTTCGGCCGCCTGCGGAATGAAGGTCTCGGGCGTCGCTGGCTCGGCGGCCGAAACCGGCGCGACATCGTGGTCCGGAAACAAGGTCGGCTTCTGCGCGATCGGCCGAACCGTGACATCGCCATAGGATGCGGGCTGTGGCGCGGGTGCCAGCGGAGCCTCCGGCGCAACCGCCGCGGCAATGGCCGCGAGTGCCGCGCGCTCGACACTGCCGGAGGCGCGATGCGACAGCGCCGGCGCCGTGCCTGATGCCTCCATCTTCTGGGCGCGTTCGGCAAGCCGCGCGTTGTCCGCGCGAAGCCGCGCGGTCAGTTCGGCAAGACGGGAGTCCGGCGCTGAACTTGAGGCCACCGCATGGCTCCCGATCGCCGACGGCGTCCCGGCGTTGCGGGAGATCAGCGCCTGTTCGATGCCGGTGGCAACGACCGAGACCCGGATGATGCCATCGAGCGTTTCGTCGAAGGTGGCGCCGACGATGATATTGGCGTCCTGATCGACCTCTTCGCGAATCCTTGTCGCGGCCTCGTCGACCTCGAACAGCGTCAGGTCCCGGCCGCCGGTGATCGAGATCAAGAGGCCACGGGCGCCCTTCATCGAAGAATCATCGATCAGCGGGTTGGCAATCGCAGCCTCTGCCGCGGTCAAGGCGCGCTTGTCGCCGGAAGCCTCGCCAGTGCCCATCATCGCCTTGCCCATTTCGCGCATCACGGCGCGGACGTCGGCGAAGTCGAGGTTGATCAGGCCTTCCTTGACCATCAGGTCGGTGATGCAGGCGACACCCGAATACAGCACCTGATCGGCCATCGCGAAGGCGTCGGCGAAAGTGGTCTTTTCGTTGGCGACCCGGAACAGGTTCTGGTTCGGGATGATCAGCAGCGTGTCGACCACCTTGTGGAGCTCGTTGATGCCGGATTCCGCCGTGCGCATGCGGCGCTGGCCTTCGAAGTGGAACGGTTTCGTCACCACGCCCACGGTCAGGATGCCCATCTCGCGCGCGGTCTTGGCAATCACCGGTGCAGCACCAGTGCCGGTGCCGCCGCCCATGCCGGCGGTGACGAACACCATATTGGCGCCGGAAAGATGATCGCGGATTTCATCGATGACTTCCTGGGCCGCGGCGGCGCCGACATCGGGCTGCGAGCCGGCCCCGAGGCCCTGGGTGACCTGCGTGCCCATCTGGATGATGCGCTGCGCCTTCGACATCGTGAGCGCCTGCGCGTCGGTATTGGCGACGACGAAATCCACCCCCTGCAACCCGGCGGTGATCATGTTGTTGACGGCGTTGCCGCCGGCGCCGCCGACGCCGAATACGGTAATCCGGGGCTTCAGCTCACTGATGTCTGGAGGTGTTAGATTGAGTGCCATGGTTGCCTCTCGATTACGCGCGCGTTGGTTGCCCCGGCCGACGGCCGCGGGAGTTGATGAAAGTAGGATTGCGGAAAAGATTCATCAGAAGCCCTCACGAAGCCATCTTCCGACTTTTCCGAAATAGCCGTCAGTCCCTGTCCTGAGCTGCCGCGTATGCCGCGGTTCGACGTGTTCAAGATGAGCGTATTGCGGATAGACCAGGAGCCCCGAGGGAACCGCGAACGACGCGCTCTTTGCCTCATTGGGGAGCCGGCCAAAGCCGAGCGGGCGGCCGATGCGCACCGGCCGGCCGAGGATCTGGGTGGCCAGTTCAAGGGTGCCGGTGAGCTGCGCAGCCCCGCCGCTCAACACAACTCGCGCCTTTGGTTCCGCCGCAAAGGGGGAATCCGCCAGCCGGTCCCTGACCATCTCAAAAATCTCCTCGGCACGGTGCCGAACGATGTTCGCGATCGTGGCGCGGGATACGATCTGCGGCACGTCCACATCGTCGTCGCCGGCGGACGGCACGGACATCAACTCACGCGCGTCGGACCCGCCGGTCAGCACCGTGCCATATAACGTCTTGATTCGCTCGGCATCTGCAATGCAGGCGCTTAAGCCCCGGGCCAGGTCCATGGTGATGTGTTGCCCGCCGACCGCAAACCCGCTGGCATGCACGAAGCGGCCCCCGGAATAGGTCGCGATCGTGGTGGTGCCGGCCCCCATTTCCACCACGGCTGCGCCGAGATCGGCCTCATCGTCGGTCAGGACTGACAAGCCCGCCACATAGGGGCTTGCCGCCATCGCCTCGACATTGAGATGGCAGCGCTCGACCACCAGCATCAGGTTTTCGGCCACCGTCCCGTCCACGGTGACGACGTTCATGTCGACGCCGAATTGCCGCGCCACCATCCCCTTGGGGTCGCGGATACCCTTGACGCCGTCGATCGCATAGCCGACCGGCAGCGCGTGCAGCACGGTACGGCCCTCGCCGGTGGCATGGTGCATGCCGGCGGAGGTAACCCGCGCGATGTCGGCCGAGGTGACGGCGCCGCCCCGAATGTCGGCCGCCGCCTCGATCAACTGCCCCTGCAACCGACCGGCGGAGACCGACAGCAGCACCGATTCAACCCGGACCTTGGCCATGTTCTCGGCGAGCGCGACCGCCTGCCGGACCGCCTGCTCGCATTCGGCGAGATCGACCACGGCGCCGGCCTTGACGCCGCGCGACTGGATCTGGCTGTAGCCGATCAGTTCGACCGCATGGCTGCGTCCGCGCAGCGCGTCGCTCGGCGGGCACGGCCGCAGCCGCGCGATCATGCAGGCGATCTTGCTGGTGCCGATGTCGAGGGAGGCGACCAGCGCGGTACGCCCCTGCGGCATCGGGCGCGTTTTCGGCGTCTGGTTGCGGGAGAAGCCGGTCATGCGTCGCCGACTTTCTTCTTCGGCTTCCTCTCCTTGAACAATTCCTCGCGGGCCTTGGCCGCGTCTTCCGACAATTGCACAGTCAATCGATCCGCCAGACGCATATCGACGGCGACGATATCGCGGGAGAACAGCCGCTCCTCCTTGTCGAGCGCGCTCAAGGTGGCCAGCGCGTTGCCGACCTCGCTTTCCGGCAGGCGGATGTCGAGACCGTCCTTGAGCCGGAGATTCCAGCGCCGTTCGCCGACGAAAACCGCGGCTTTGGTCACCGAATTGACCCGCGGATAGCGCGCCAGCAGCGCCAGGAAATCCCTCGCATGGGTTTCCGCGCCCTTGCCCACCACCAGCGGCAGCGATAGGAAGCGGCGCGGCACGTAGGGCTCGAGCACCGTGCCGTCATCCGATATCATCGACAGGCGGCCGTCCCGCTGCCACAGCGCGAATGCCGAGCGTTCGACGATATCGATGCGGAGCTGGCCGGGATAAAGCTTCAAGACCGTCGCTTCGCTGATCCAGGGATTGGTTTTCAACTTGTCGCGCACCGCGGCGGCGTCGAGGAATAATAGCGAGGAGCGGCCGTTGACGCCGCCGATCGCGAGTACTTCGTCCTGGGAGAGTTGCCGGCGGCCGTTGATCGCCACGGCGGTGATCCGAAAGCCGGCCGAATTGGCCAATGCATTACGGGCGTCGCTGAGCGTTGCGGTAAATTGCGCCAGATGGCCACCCTTCACGACGCCGAGACCGGCGCTGGCGAGCAGCAGCAGCACAGTCGCGGCGGTGCCGGTGCGGCGCGGCAAACGACGCTCCAGAAATGCGATCAGGCGGGGCGGCTCGTCGGCGCGATAAAGACGCGCTCTGGCAGGCGCGCGCCTGAGGCCCAGCCATTCGCGCAGCAGCACGATCGCGCCAAGGGCGGCCGCTTTCAGGTCAGTTTGGGGCCTCGGCGATCTCTGCGACCGAGCGAGACGTCCTCCACCATCCATTGCACCAGCTCGTCAAACGTTGTGCCCGCGAAAATTGCGAGCCCGCCGCAAACGACGTCCTGGTCGTGCCCGGCTGGGTGAAAGGGCCTCAATTGAGAGGAGGCCACCTGTTCCCTCGATGCGCTGAAAGCGGAAAATCCGCCACAGCTCACGCCCGGGCAGCCAAGCGCCACCTGCGCCGCCAGCGTTAACCTTCGGACTTCCTGGTAAACAAAGGGTAAATTCGGTCTGAGCAGAGCGCGTTTTGGTGTGCCGGCTGAATACTTTGCGCGGTAACGTTAGTAATTTGGTAACGAATCGATTTTCCCGTCCGTTAAGGCAAGCCTTGAGCGGCAAGGCTTTACCGGTCGCTACTTCTGCGTGCGCCGTTCTGCCAGCACAATCTGGTCCCGCAGGAAGTCAGCAAAATCGATGCCTTGGGCCTTGAGCGCCTTCGGGTAAAGCGAGGCCTTGGTCAGGCCCGGCAAGGTGTTGGTTTCGAGGTAGATCGGCCCCTGCTCCGAGACGATGAAATCGGTCCGGGAATAGCCGGAGCATGACAGCGCCCGATGGGCCCGCAGCGCGAGATCCATGATCTGCCCACTGATCTCAGGCGAAAAGCGGCCCGGGCAGATTTCCTGGGTCGATTTCAGCAGATATTTGGCGGTGTAGTCGAACCCACCTTGCGCCGGAACGATCTCGATCGGCGGCAGCGAAAACACCGCGCCGTCCGACTGCTCCAGCACGCCGCAGGTGGCTTCCACGCCGGCGATGCACGGCTCGATCAGATATTCCTCCAGCTTCGCGGCGTTACGGACGGCGACAAGGTCCTGCTTTGAATTGACGTAGATCAGCCCGTAGCTCGAGCCATCGCGCGCAGGCTTGGCAATCAGTCTGCCGTATTCGGTGAACGCCGTTTCGACATCTTCCAGCCTAATGCCGGCCGGCGCCCTGACGCCCGCAATCGCCGCGAAGCGTTTGGCCGCGACCTTGTCGAAGGCAAGATGCGACGACGCCGAGCCGGAGCCGGTGAAGGGAAGCTTGCGCACTTCACACATCGCCTGCAGCTCGCCGTTCTCCGTCGTGCCGCCGTGCAGGCCGAGCACCAACACGCGATTCTCCGCCTTGGCCTTGTCGAGCGCGGCGTCGATGCGCCCGAGGCTCGGCGTGCCGGCCTGGAACGGGACCTCGAACGGCCGCGCATGCGCGATAAGCGCCTTTGACGACGCCTCATGAACGGTGTCGTCGACATCCCAGAACCACAGATCGGCCTCGGGCAGCGCCGAATGCAGCGCCTGGGCGGTCGCCACCGACACCAGGCGCTCCTTGTTCGTGCCGCCGAAGAGAATGGTGATCCGCATCAGTTCATTCTTTCGTCATTCCGGGATGGTCCGAAAAGGACCAGACCCGGAATCTCCTTCTACCTCATTTCGAGATTCTCCGATGTGCAAGTGCACTTCGTAGTTCGCGCTGACGCGCGCCCCGGAATGACAACGATCAAGCAATCCCGATCCGCTTGATTTCCCAGTGTAGCTCAATTCCACAATTTTCCTTTACCCGCGCGCGAACGGTTTCGCCGAGGGTTTCGATATCGTGGCCGCTGGCGTCGCCGGTATTGATCAGGAAATTGCAGTGCATTTCCGACACCTGCGCGCCGCCGACGCGCAGGCCCCGGCAGCCCGCGGCGTCGATCAGCTTCCAGGCGCTCTCGCCGGGCGGGTTCTTGAAGGTCGAGCCCCCGGTCTTTTCGCGGATCGGCTGCGCGGTCTCGCGGTGGGTTTGCACCTCGCTCATCCGCGCGCGGATCAGTTCAGGCGCAGCGATCACCCCGCGAAAGCGCGCGGAGGTGAAAATGATGGAGGGGTCGACGCCGCAGTTGCGGTAGACGAATTTCATCTCCGCACTGCTGAACCTATGTTTCTTTCCGTCGCGGGCAACGCCTGACGCCTCGATCAGCACATCCTTGGTCTCCGCGCCATTGGCGCCGGCGTTCATGCGCAAGGCGCCGCCGATGGTGCCGGGAATGCCGAAGAAAAATTCAAGCCCGCCGATATTGGCCGCCGCCGCCGTCTCGGCCACGCGCCGGTCGAGCGCGGCGGCGCCGACAAAGACCACATCGCCCTCAGCGGCGGTCTCGCCGAAGCCGCGCGGCGACAAGCGGATGACCACGCCCGGCATGCCGCCATCGCGCACGATCAAATTGGAGCCGACGCCGACCACATAAACCGGCAGCTCGGCGGGAAGACGTGCAAGGAAATAGGCGAGATCATCCTCGTCCAATGGGGTGAACAACACCTGCGCCGGTCCGCCGACCCGAAACCAGGTCAGCTCCGCCAGCGACTGGTTCGCCAACAACCGCCCGCGCAATTGCGGCATCGCGGCTTTGAGGTCGGGCGTGATGTCGGGAAAGGTCAATGAACGTCTCTCAATTCGTCATGGCCGGGCTTGTCCCGGCCATCCACGTCTTGCAGAATTTCAGCATGGCAGGTGGTTACGTCTACATTCTGACCAATCGACCGAACGGCATTTTGTACGTTGGGGTCGAAAGATTCGACGACATCCGTGACGCCATCCAGCGCGAACACAACATTAAGCATTGGTCGCGCGCATGGAAGATTCGAACGATTGTCGCTGCTAATCCAGATTGGGACGATCTCTATCCTACAATCACGCAGTAAAGACGTGGATGGCCGGGACAAGCCCGGCCATGACGACCCTAAATGCATCTCTCCGCTCACCCCAGCGCCTTCAATTCACCGGGCAGGGCGTAGGCCCATTGCGTGATGCTGCCGGCGCCGAGACAGACGACGAGGTCGCCGCGGCCGGCGATGCCGTGAATGACCTTGGCGAGTTCGCTTGAGCCCTGTAGCGGAATCACCTCGCGATGGCCGTGCGCGCGCAGGCCGAGCACGAAATGGTCGCGGTCGATGCCCGCGATCGGCGCCTCGCCGGCCGGATAGACCTCGGCGACGACGACGGCGTCGGCGTCGTTGAAACAGGTGCAGAATTCCTCAAACAGCGATTGCAGGCGGGTGAAGCGATGCGGCTGCACCACGGCGATGATTTTTCCGTTGCTGGATTCGCGGCCCGCCCTCAAGACCGCCGCGATCTCGACCGGGTGATGGCCGTAATCGTCGATCACGGTGATGCCGTTCCACTCGCCGGTTTTGGTGAAGCGCCGCTTCACCCCGCCGAAGCCCGCCAGCGCCTTGCGGATGACATCGTCGGAGAGGTGGAGTTCATGCGCGACCGCGATCGCCGAGGTGGCGTTGAGCGCGTTGTGCCGGCCCGGCATCGGCAGATGGAGATCGCCGATCTCATGCACGGCGCCGGTCTTGCGATCACGGAAGGCGACCTTGAAGGAGGAACCGCCGCCCGAGGGATTGAGCTCGACCAGCCGCGCATCGGCCTGCGGATTTTCGCCATAGGTGATGATGCGGCGGTCCTCGATCTTGCCGACCAGGCTTTGCACCACCGGATGGTCGATGCACATCACGGCGAAGCCGTAAAACGGCACGTTCTCGACGAAATTGCGAAACGCGTCCTGCACCGCCTCGAAGGTCTTGAAATGATCGAGATGCTCGGGGTCGACATTGGTGACGATCGCTATGTCCGCCGGCAGTTTCAAGAATGTGCCGTCGCTTTCGTCGGCTTCCACCACCATCCATTCACCGGCCCCAAGCCGAGCGTTGGTGCCGTAGGCATTGATGATGCCGCCATTGATCACGGTCGGATCGAGATCGCCGGCATCGAGCAGCGCTGCGACCATCGAGGTCGTGGTGGTCTTGCCATGGGTGCCGGCAATTGCAACGCAGCTTTTCAATCGCATCAGTTCGGCCAGCATTTCGGCGCGGCGCACCACCGGGATGCGCTGGGCGCGCGCCGCCAACAGTTCCGGATTGTCGCGCTTGATCGCGGTCGACACCACCACTACGTCGGCGCCGGCGACGTTCTCGGCCTTGTGGCCGACGGTAATGGTGATGCCTTTGTCGCGCAGGCGATTGACATTGGCGCTTTCGGAGGCGTCCGAACCCTGCACGGTGTAGCCGAGGTTGCACAGGACCTCGGCGATGCCGCTCATCCCGATACCGCCGATCCCGACGAAGTGGATGGGTCCGATTTCGCGCGGCAGTCTCATGGGATGGGCCCCCGATGTCATCGTCCGCGAAGGCGGACGATCCAGTATACAGCGAAGCCAGCGATTCAGATTAGCTGCGCGGAGTACTGGATGCCCCGCTTTCGAAGGCGCTGACAAGTCCCAAAATGACGTTAGCGGGCGTCAGATTCCCGCCACTTTCATTACCAGATCGGCCATCCGCTCGGCGGCATCCAGCCGGCCGACCCTGCGCGCAGCCTCCGCCATCGCGGCGAGCTTTGCCGGTTCGGCGGCGAGTGCGGAGATTTCAGCCGCCAACCGGTCGGAGGTAAATTCGGCTTGCGGGATCCGCAAGCCCCCGCCCACTTGGGCCAGCACGCCGGCGTTGGCGAACTGGTCCTGATCGATCGAACCCGGCAACGGCACCAGGATCGATGGCCGGCCGATGGCGCCGAGTTCGGCGACGGTGCCGGCGCCGGAGCGCGAGATCACCAGATGGTGTGACGTCAGCTTCGCCGGCAAGTCCGTGAAGAACGGCGCCAGTTCCGCGTTGATGTTGAGCCGGTCATAAACCGCGCGCACGCGCGTCATGTCTTCTTCGCGCACCTGCTGGGTGAGCATCAGCCGGCCCCACAATGAAGGTTCAAGCCGCTCGATCGCGGCGGGCACGATATCGGCCATGATGCGCGCGCCCTGGCTGCCGCCGACCACCAGCAAGCGAAACGGCCCGGTTGGTTCGGACGCGACATATTTCACCGCGGCGGCAGCCAGGATGGCGGGGCGCATCGGCGTGCCGACCGTGGTGGTCTTGGCGGCCAGCGCCGGATCGCGATCGAGCACGCCGGGAAGCGAGGTCGCGATCGCATCGGCGCGGCTCGACAGGAACCGGTTGGCGCGGCCGAGCACCGCATTGGAGTCGTGAATGATGCCGGGAATGCCGATCAATCTGGCGGCCAATAGCGGCGGCAGCGTCGGATAGCCGCCGAAGCCGACCACGGCCGCGGGTTTCAGCTTGCGCATCAAATTGAGCGCCACCGCCGTACCGGCGGCGAGCATGACGCCGGTATAGGCCAGCGACCAGGGGGTACGGCTGCGCACGGTTTCGCTGGGCACCACGTCGATCATGTCGCCGGAGAACAGTCCGCTATAGCGCAACGCGCGGGAGTCGGTGGCAAGACGCACGCGCAAGCCGCGCTTCATCAATTCGACGGCCAGCGCTTCGGCGGGAAACAGATGGCCGCCGGTGCCGCCCGCGGCCAGCAGAATCAAAGGCGCGTTGTCCATGGTTTCAAATAACCGACGGCGCGACGTTCGTCATCAGAGCGTTTCCGAACGACAGGCGCCCCGGCCTTTCGACCGGGGCGCCATGACGACAATTCGACTGTGGCATCCGTGCCCTTTTAAGGCGCCGACCCCTCACTGAGAAGACCCAGCCGCCGCCGTGTCCATACCGCGGCCGGATCCCAGGAAAACATCCAGGCGAGGAAATAGAACCCCATCGCGAGCAGATACAGGAAGGCAAATCCGAAATACATCGAGTTGTATTCCATCAAGCCGCCAAACAGCGCGCCCATCAGATTGTAGGCGAGCGCGGTGGAGATGTTGACCTCGGACCTGCCGATCAGGGTCGAGAACACAATACCCGAAAAGAAAAGCGGTAGCGTGAGCAGGACGCAGCTCACCGCCAGGCTCGCCAGCGGCGAGCCTATGGCCACTAGTTCATGGTTTCGGGCGTAGAAATATCCGACCAGCAGACTGACCAGCAACCCGAGATAGCCGAGGCCGGTCTGCTGAAAGACCTTTTCCCGCACGATCAGATTGGCCAGGAACGCCATGACCAGAACCAGAATGATGGTCGTCGCGATGACGAACCAGGTGCCGCCGAGGTGCAGGCCCAGTTCGGTGATGGCCTTGGTCTCGACCAACATGAAGCCCGCGCCGAGAAAGAAGAATGGCAGGTACCCGCGCTCCACTGGCCCGGTCAGGCCGATGGTCTTGCGCACGAACACGTGGCTTAGCAGCAGCACCATACCGAGCGCGATCATATAGCTGACCGGATAGGTGCGCTCGATCATGTAGAAGAACGGCCAATCGTCGGTCGGGATGCTGGCGGCCGGATATGGCTGCGCGAAATGATCCGAGACATTGGCGAATCCGATCGCGGCGAATGCATTGGTGTCCGGCATGGCGATGTTGCGGCCCTTCTGCGTGATGAAGGCCGTGGTCGTGCTCGCGTCATAACGCACGCGAACCGCCAACGGCTTTCCCGCGCCCGGCATACCCTGGAGAATATGCGACAGCTTGAATCCCAGCGATTCGTTCGGCAGCGCGAATGCAACGGACATGACTCCATCTGGCTTGAGCAGCTTGAATGCCTCGGTAATGCCCTCGCGGGTATAGACGTAGGAATCCACCCGCAAATTGGAGGCGTGGCTGAGCGCTGTATGCGAATCCAGCACGCCATAGATGATCAGATCGTATTGCTGGGTCGCCGTGCGGAAGAAGTTACGCGCGTCATTGATGCGCAGCGTGACACGCGGATCGTCGTAGGGGTGTTCGGGATGATTGTGCTTGCCGAGATAGGCGATGGCGGGATCGATTTCGATCGCATCCACATGCGACGCGCCCATGCGCAGCGCCGCCGCCACGTCGTTGCCGCTGCCCGCGCCGACAATAGCGACGCGCTCGGGCTTTTTCTTGAAATTGAACGGAAATTCGTAGTAGGCGCGGACGTAGCGATCCTCGTCGGACTCATGCCCGCGATTGCTTTCCGCGAGGTTGAAGACCTTCTGATAATAGGCGCCGCCCGACAACAGGTTCATCAGCCCGTCGGATTTGGCCATGCGCTCCAGCAATTGATACGGGGAATAAATCCGCTGGATTTCCGGCTGAACCGGCCACGACAGAACCGTGATCAACAAACAGAGACTGGCGACGCCGAGCGGAAGGCGCGTATCCCGCGACAACACGAAAAACAGCAGGACGCCGCCTACCACGGTGAACCAGACGACCGGCGGCAGCCAGAACAGGCTCATGACGCACAGTGCCACGACGCCGACAATGCTGCCCAGCAAATTGAGGCCATAGGCCTTCAACGCATCCGCGCTACGAAGCAATTTGCCGCACAGTTGACCGATCGGGTAACAGATGCAGGCGCAGAGCACGAAGCTCACGGCCAGCAGCATATAAACCGGCCCGCCCTGCTGCAGTAGGCGCAGCCAGTTCGGACCGTCCGTCGGTACGCCGACGGAAGTTTGCTCCTGCATCGGCAGGGCTGCAAAAAGACCGTTGTCCGCGCTTAAATCGTAGCGAAGCAGCGTAATGACGGCGACGAACAGCGCGAGCATCGGCAACACCAGCGCCGGCGCACAAGGCTGCTTTTCGGCGACCGCATACCCTGCCCCGAGGCCGAGGAAGCAGGCCAGCAGAGTAAAATTCTTGAAGAATGAAAACACCGGAAAGACCGATGCCAGCCAGCGGATCATGACCAGTTCCAGGAGCAGGCTGACCATCGTCACCAGCACGATCAGCACGATCTTTTCGCGGGTGCTCGAAGCTGCAATTCCGTCTTCAAACAGGCGGCCCATCAGGTCGATCTGGCGCTCCAGCGGACCCGCAAGCCAGGGCGGGTAGAAGATGAACAGGAGGGCCGCGGCGCCCAGCAAGAGGCGGGCCGACATCAGCAGGAAATCGAAGGTGCCGAACGTGTCGCGTTCCAGGAACAGGCAAAGCGCCAGAACGGAATAGAAGAACACGAGAACGCTCAGGTAGAGGCCGAAAAGCCGGACCAGCCTGCGATTGGCGTCACGTGCATGCTTACCGGCGACGTCAGGCGTACCCATATATGTGTCCATGTTCTCAAACCGATTCCATTGGTCCACTCAACTTCAGCTTGCAGCAAAATCGTTTAGGAATCGGACCGAAGTTTTATGGGGCTTTACTTAAGATTTTACGCTCCTTTGCTGCAAACTGCCCCAAGCGGCTCAGTCCTTACGCGTAGCCATGCGCCGCGCTGGTGTTGGTCGATTCCAGTCCGGTGCGTGGCCGCTGCCGCGTCAGCGCCAGCATCATGCCGACGCCGTAAGCGAGCGAAACCATCGACGAGCCGCCATACGAGATGAACGGCAACGTCATGCCCTTGGCCGGTATCAGCTGCAGATTGACCGACATGTTGATCGCGGCCTGTACCCCGAACAGGATCGCCAGTCCCGAGGCAGCAAACCGCGCGAACATGTCCTCGGTCGCGTAAGCGCGCGATAGCGCGCGGATCACCACAAAGGCGAACAGCGCCAGCAGCACCAGGCAAAGGATGATGCCGAATTCCTCCGCCGCGACCGCGAACACGAAATCGGTGTGGCTGTCCGGCAGGCTGCGCTTGGCGATGCCTTCGCCGGGCCCTAGGCCAAACCAGCCGCCATTGAAGAAAGCTTCCATCGCGGTGTCGACCTGAAAGGTGTCGCCGGAGGCGGGATTCATGAAGCGCTTGATACGGCCCGCGACGTGCGGCACCAAAAGATAAGCGCCAAACAGCCCGGCGCCCGCGGCGCCGGCTAACCCGAGCACCCAGATCATCCGCATGCCCGCGATGAAGAACAGCGCGCCCCACACCATCAGGATCAGCACGGTCTGGCCGAAATCGGGCTCCATCACCAGAAGCGAGACCAGCATCATCAGTAATATCAGCGCCATCGAGGTCGCCGGCATTTCCGGCCGCCGCGTCGATTCCGCAAACAGCCATGCGGCCAGCACCACGAAAGCGGGTTTGGCAGATTCGGAGGCCTGGATGTTGACGCCGATCAGGGTGATCCAGCGCCGCGAGCCCTTGACCTCGGGTCCGAACAGCAGTGTCGCCAGAATCAGAAGCATGCTGACGGCGAACACGATGAGCGCGGTGCGCCTGATCTGCCGCGGCGACAGGAACGACACGCCGATCAGCACGATGAAGGAAGGCAACAGAAACAGCATGTGGCGGTTGAAGAAGTGAAACGGGTCGAGCCCGATCCGGGTCGCCACCGGCGGACTGGCCGCCAGCGACAGGATGATGCCGCCCAGGATCAGCGCGAAGATCGCTGCAAGCTGCAGGCGGTCGACCGTCCACCACCAGCCGCTCAAGGGGTTACGTTCTTCACGGGAGATCATGGGCGTTCCCAAAAGGCGGAGGTTCGCCCATTGGTCGCCCAGGTTGGTTTCCAAGGGGTTAATGGAATGGAGATGTTTCGAACGAAGTGGCGGGTCAGCCTCTCTCGTGCCCCGGATGCAGCGCAGCGCGAAGTGGTGCGCTGCTGGTCCGGGGCCCATCGTGTGGATCCCGGCTCTGCGGAGCAGCGTGAAGAACGCTGCACCGCGTCCGGGACACGGGGTCGGGGCTCAGCCTCACACCACCGGCTTGACGCCGGGCAACGCGGTGACGAGGTCGCGGAAGGCCGCGCCGCGAATCTCGAAATTGCGGTACTGGTCGAACGAGGCGCAGGCCGGCGACAACAGCACCACCGCATCGGCGAGCTGCGAGGCCTCCGCGTCGCGCGCCGCGTTCGCCACCGCGACATCGAGCGTCCCGGAGATCTCGTGCGGCACGTTGGTGCCGAGCGTGGCGGCAAATTCGGCTGCCGCCTCGCCGATCAGATAGGCCTTGCGGATGCGCGGAAAAAATTCGCTCAGGCCGGTGATGCCGCCGAGTTTCGGTTTTCCCCCGGCGATCCAGAAAATATCGGCAAAAGACGACAGCGCATGCGCTGCCGCATCCGCATTGGTGCCCTTGGAGTCGTTGACGAACAGCACGTTGCCGCGGCGGCCGACCTGCTCCATGCGGTGGGCGAGACCCGGAAAACTGCGCAAAGCGCCTTGCAGGACGTCGGTCGAAATCCCGAGCGCGAGCGCGCAGGCCGAAGCGCACGCCGCATTCTGCGCATTATGCAGGCCGCGCAGCGAGCCAATGCCGCCGATCCGCGCCAGCTCGCGGCGCGCCCCGCCGGAAGCGCGCCAGATGGTTTCATGATCGACATAGACGCCGTCGGGCAGCGGATTTTTCACCGAAACCCGGACGACACGCCGGCCGGCCTGCTCGATCCGGTCGGCGGTGTTGCGGCTCCATCCGTCATCGACGCCGACGATCGCGGTGCCCTGCGGCTGGACACCGGCGACCAGGCGTTCTTTCACCGCCGCATAATGTTCCAGCGTGCCATGGCGATCGATGTGGTCTTCGCTGACATTGAGCAGGATGCCGACGCTCGGATCGAGGCTCGGCGCGAGATCGATCTGGTACGACGACATCTCGATGACGTGGACGCGCCCCATGCGCGGCGGCTCCAGCGACAGGATCGCGGTGCCGATATTGCCGCCCATCTGGGTGTCGTAACCGGCAACCCGCGTCAAATGCGCGATCAGCGCGGTGGTGGTCGATTTGCCGTTGGTGCCGGTGATGGCGACGAACGGCGCATCCGGCGCGTGACGGCGGCGTTCGCGGCAAAACAACTCGATATCGCCGATCACCTCGACGCCGGCTTCTCGCGCCGCGAGCACCGTCCAGTGCGGGGCGGGATGGGTGAGCGGCGCACCGGGTGTCAGCACCAAAGCGGCGAAACGCGCCCACGAGGCCTTTCGCAAATCCGCGGTGGCAAATCCGGCCTGTGCCGCTTCGGCCAGTCGATCGGCGCCATCCTCGCCGGCGATCACGTCGGCCCCGCCCGCCTTCAGGGCGTGGCAGCTCGCCAAGCCCGATCCGCCAAGGCCGAACACCGCGACCGTCTTGCCCGCGAAGGAGGTGACGGGGATCATGATTTAATACGTCATTCCGGGGCGTGCCAACGGGTCGGCGCTCTGCGCCGCCCGATGATAAACTCCGCACGAGCCCGGAAACTCAAGATTCCGGATTGCCGCTTCGTGGCCTCCGGAATGACGATGGAGGGAGCGCAACACCATCACCGCAGCTTCAGCGTGGAGAGGCCGGCCAGCGCCAGCATCACCGAAATGATCCAGAACCGGATCACGATTTGCGGCTCGGTCCAGCCCAGCTGCTCGAAATGGTGATGGATCGGCGCCATCTTGAAGATGCGCTTGCCCGTGAGCTTGAATGACGTCACCTGCACGATCACCGAGACCGCCTCCAGCACGAACAACCCGCCGATCACGGCCAGCACGATCTCGTGTTTGACCGCGACTGCGATCGAGCCGAGCATGCCGCCGAGCGCCAGCGAACCGGTATCGCCCATGAAGATCGACGCCGGCGGCGCGTTGAACCACAAAAATCCAAGTCCGGCGCCAAGCACCGCGCCGCACAGCACGGCAAGTTCGCCGGTGCCGGCGACATAGTTGATCTGCAAATAGTCCGAGAACACCGCATTGCCGGCGAGATAGGAGATCATGCCGAAGCTTGCCGATGCGATCATGACGGGAACGATGGCGAGGCCATCGAGGCCGTCGGTCAGATTGACCGCGTTGCCGGCGCCGACAATGATGAAGGCGCCGAACATCACGAAGAACCAGCCGAAGTTCAGCGCCACATCCTTGAAGAAGGGAATCACCAGCGAGGTCGAGAACGGGTCACGCCCGAGCCGCACCAGTGCATAGCACGCGGCAGCCGCAATCAGCGCCTCGATCGCGAGGCGGATGCGCCCGGCAAAGCCGCTATGGCTCTGCTTGGTCACCTTCAGGTAGTCGTCGTAGAAGCCGACAAAGCCGAAGCCGAGCGTCACGGCCAGCACGATCCAGACATAGGGGTTGAGTGGATTGGCCCACAACAAGGTTCCGACCACGAGCCCCGAAAGGATCATCAGCCCGCCCATCGTCGGCGTGCCCTTCTTGGTCATCAGATGGGACTGCGGGCCGTCGGTGCGGATCGGCTGTCCCTTGCCCTGGCGAAGCCGCAAGTGATCGATGATCCAGGGCCCGAACAGGAAAACGAACAGCGCGCCCGTCACCATCGCCCCACCGGTGCGAAAGGTGATGTAGCGAAATACATTCAGGAAGCTGTGCAACGCGCCCAGGCCGGGGACGGTATTGGAAAGGTCGATCAGCCAGTAAAACATTCCATCCGCCCTATACCGCGGCTTCGTCGAGCGCGGCTCTTCCGGGAAAGCGCTTTTCCAGCGCGTTGACGATCGTCTTCATTTTCGAGCCGAGCGAACCCTTGACCATGATCGCGTCGCCGGCGCGAATGGCGGTAACGGCCTGGGTTTCGAGATTCGCCGCGCTATCGGCATAGCCGCCCCGCTTGCCCGTGGAAAGAGCGTCCCACAGGTTGCGCATCAGCGGCCCGCAACAATACACCAAATCGATATGATTGGCCTTGATGGCTTCATTCAGGCCGCGATGCAGTTCGGCGCTGGCAGGGCCGAGTTCGAGCATGTCGCCGAGCACGGCGATTCGCCTTCCATGCGGGCCGATCGGGGCGGCGCCGAGCACGCTCAGGGCCGCCGCCATCGAGGCCGGGTTGGCGTTATAGCTTTCGTCGATCAAGGTGGCCTCGCCGCTGGCGACCTCGAGCGTACGCCGGACGCCGCGGCCCGCCGCCGGCGCGATCTGCGACAGCGACAGAGACGCCAGCGCCAGATCGGCGCCCGCAAGCGATGCCGCCGACAATACCGCGAGCGAATTGATTGCCATGTGGCGGCCGGGCATGCCGAGCTTGTAGGTGACCTCGTGTCCGAGGATATTGGCATGCACCGCCGAAAGGGCTGCATGCAGCGACAAATCGAGGAGCCGGGCATCCGATTTCCTGTCGGCGCCGAACGAGACGATGCGCGAGATACCGAGTTTTTTCGCGCGGCGCTGCAGCCGGGCGAACTGTGAATTGTCGCGGTTGAGCACGGCCGCACCGCCCGGCTCCACGCCTTCGAAGATTTCCGCCTTGGCGTCGGCAATCGCCGCGATGCCGTCGAAGAACTCCAGATGCACCGGCTCGACCGCGGTGATGATCGCGATCTGCGGCCGCACCATTTTCGCCAGCGGCTCGATTTCGCCCGCGTGGTTCATGCCGATTTCGAACACCGCAAAGCGCACTGTGGCCGGGCAGCGCGCCAGCGACAGCGGCACGCCCCAATGATTGTTGAATGACGCCAGCGACGCGTGGGTTTCGCCTTGCGCGCTGAGCACGCGTCGCAGTGCTTCCTTGGTGGAAGTCTTGCCGACCGAGCCGGTGACCGCGATCACCTGCGCATCGAGACGCGCGCGTGCGGCGTGCGCGAGATCGACGAGACCACCGAGCACATCATCCACCACCAACAGCGGCGCGTCGGACGCGAACCTGTCGCGCTGGGCTTTTTCGACCACCGCAAGCGCAGCACCCGCCTTCAAGGCGGCGGCGACGAAATCATGGCCGTCATGGACGGCGCCCTTGATCGCAAAATAAGCATCGCCCGCCGCCAGCGTGCGGCTGTCGATGGAAAGCCCTGTCACCGCCTCCGGCAACACCCCGCCCGCTTCTGCGCGCATGGCGGTCGCCATCGCAGCCGAACTCCACAGCGGCGCCGCGCTCATGCGACCCTCGGCGCAAGCGCGGATGCCACCGCCTCATGATCGCTGAACGGCAGCACGCGGTCGCCGACGATCTGCCCGGTCTCGTGGCCCTTGCCGGCGATCAGGAGCACGTCGCCTGCCTGCAGGCCCGCGATCGCGGTCCGGATCGCCTCAGAGCGGTCGCCGATTTCGGTTGCGCCCTTGGCGGCGGAAAGGATCGCCGCGCGGATCGTTGCGGGATTTTCGCTGCGCGGATTGTCGTCGGTGACGATGACATGATCGGCATTCTCGGCGGCGATCGCGCCCATCAAAGGACGTTTGCCGGCGTCGCGGTCGCCGCCGGCGCCGAACACCACGATGAGCCTGCGTTTCGCGTAAGGTCGCAACGCCTGCAGCGCCTTCGCCAGCGCATCGGGCTTGTGCGCGTAGTCGACGAAGATCGGCGCGCCGTTGCGTTCGCCGATGCGCTCCAGCCGGCCGCTGGCGCCCTCGAGATGTTCGAGGGCGGCGAAGACCTGGTCCGGCTCGCTGCCGGTGCCGATCGCAAGGCCGGCTGCGACCATCGCATTCTCGACCTGGAAATCGCCGACCAACGGCAGACGGATGGAATATATCCGTCCGCAATGTTGCAGCTCGAGCTTTTGCGCGAAATCTTCGATGGCGGTCGCGACCACGCGAATGCCCTCGCCCGCGCCGTCGCCTCTGGTGCCGACCGTGATCAGCCGCAATTTTCTCTCACCCGCGGCATCGATCACTTGCTGCGAGCAGTCATGATCGGCCGAGATCACCGCCGCGCCGTCATCGACCACGAGATCGCGGAACAACCGAAGCTTGGCGGCAAGATAATGCGCGACGTCGGGATGATAATCCATGTGGTCGCGCGACAAATTGGTGAAGCCGCCGGCGGCGATCCGCACGCCATCCAGCCGATATTGATCGAGGCCGTGCGATGACGCCTCGAAGGCGAGATGGGTGACGCCCTCGCGCGCGATTTCGTCGAGCTGGCGATGCAGCGCGACCGGATCCGGCGTCGTCAGCGAGCCGTAGACGGTGCGCTTCGGCGAGACCAGCCCGATGGTGCCGATGCTGGCCGAGGCATGGCCGAGCCGCTGCCAGATCTGGCGCGCGAAGGCGGCCACCGAGGTTTTGCCGCTGGTGCCGGTGACGGCCGCGATCGTCGACGGCTGGTTGGAAAAAAACCTCGCCGCCGCCAAGGCCAGCGCGCGCCGCGGATTGGGCGTGGTGACGAACGGCACGCGGCACGCGGCTGGGGGCGGATGGTCGCCCGCCACCGCAACGGCGCCGGAGGCAATCGCCGAATCGATGAAACGCGCGCCATTGGTCTTGAGGCCTGCGAGCGCGAAGAACAGATCGCCCGGTTTGACCGCGCGGCTGTCGGCCGCAAGCCCGGTGACGGCAGTGGCTTCGGCCTTGGGGTCGATCGTGGCGTCATCGCTGAAGAGGTCGCGGAGTTTCATGGTCGTCCAGTCCGGCCGGCGCGGCAGAACGCCGTTTTCGGAAATTCCCGTGCGGCACCCTCTGCCACAAACTGCCTTATTCTTGCGGCATCACGTGGGCCCGGCCGCATGGCGGTACCGCCTTACTGGGTTCCCCGTGATGCCGCAAGAATAAGGCGGTCGGACGGCGGCAGGTCGAAGCGCGGCTCGATGCCCAAAAGCGGCGCGATCCGGGCGATCACATTGCCGCCGGTCGGCACCGCATTCCAGCCCGACGTGATGAACCCGAAGGTTTCCTTCAGCGGCTGGGGCTCGTCCAGCATGATCAAGATCTGGTAGCGGGGATTGTCGGCGGGCAGGATCGCGGTAAACGCGTTGAGCACGCGCTTCTTGGCATAGTGGCCGTTGATGACCTTCTCGGCGGTGCCGGTTTTGCCGCCGATGTAATAGCCCTTGACGTCGGCCCTCTTGGCGGTGCCGATCTCGGCATTCAGCCGCATCAGGAACCGCATCTTCTCGGAGGTTTCGGGCTTGATCACCCGCTTGGCGACCGCCATGGCTTCCTGCTCGGTGCGCTTGAGGAAGGTCGGCGGAATCAGGTAGCCGCCATTCACCAATGCGTCGATGCCCATCACCGCCTGCAGCGGCGCGACCGACAAGCCGTGCCCGAAGGCGATCGTCACCGTGTTGAGTTCCGACCAGCGTTTCGGAACCAGCGGCGAGGCGCTCTCCGGCAATTCGGTGCGCAGCCGCTCGAGCTGGCCGAGCTTGCGCAGGAACGCCTTGTGGGCCTCGACGCCTTGCGACAGCGCGATGCGCGCCGCGCCGACATTGGATGAATAGTAGAACACCTCCTTCATGTTGATCATGCGCCCGAGCGCGTGATCGTCGTGAATGGTGAACTTGCCGTAGTGCAGCGGGCCGCGCGCGTCCCACATCGAGTTGAGATCGACCTTGCCGGAATCCAGCGCCATCGCCAGCGTGAACGCTTTGAAGGTCGATCCCATCTCGTAGACGCCGGTCGTCAAACGATTGATGCGATCGGGATCGTGCGCCTCCTTCGGATTGTTGGGATCGAAATCAGGCACCGACACCATCGCCACGATCTCGCCGGTCCTGACATTGGAGACAAGGCCCGAGGCTGCCTTGGCGTGAAATTTCTCCTTGGCCTTGAGCAGTTCGTCACGCAAAGCGTGTTCGACGCGCAGGTCGACCGACAATTCCACCGGCCGCTGCAGCCGGTCGGTGGCAAATCCCGCCCGATGCAGATCGGCCAGGCCGTTGCTATCGAGCCATTTCTCCATTCCGGCGATGCCCTGGTTGTCGATATTGACGAGACCGATCAGGTGCGCGACCTCGTTGCCGGTGGGATAGACGCGCTTGTTCTCGCGCAGGAAGCCGATGCCGGGAATGCCGAGGCGATGGATTTCCTGCTGCTGCAATGGGGTGATTTCGCGCTTGAGCCACACAAAACCCTTTCGCCCGGAAAGGCGCTCGCGCACTTCGCCGGTGTCGAGATCGGGCAACGTCGCGGTGAGAAGCTCGATCGCCTCGTCCTTGTCGATGATGCGTCGCGGCTCGCCGAACAGGCTCGGCGCCTTGACGTCGGTGGCGAGAATTTCGCCGTTGCGATCGACGATATCCGGCCGCGCGGTCGCAACCGCATCCTGGACCGCGGTGCGGCGCGCGCCGTGACCGTCGCTCCCGGTCGCGAACATCACCAGCCGTCCGCCGATCACGGCGTAGATCGCAACAAAGGCGAGAATCGCAAACCCGACCCGGGCGCGCGCCTTCGCGGCGCGGTCGACATTGCGTCCGTAGAGCAGGCTGCGGATCAGCCGCTGCCGCCACGGCTCCCTCGACTTTTTCCTGGAAGGCGCCCTCCCGGTCATCGCCGATCCTCCGGCGCCGGCACCGAACCCGTCACCGCGGGGGCGTCGGCCGAGGCATCGATCGTCTGGATCATCACGCCGATCGGATCGGCCTCGCCGGGTTTGACGAAGCTCGGCGGCCGCTCGGGCAGGTTCTTCAGCGAATCATATTGGGTGGTGCCAAGCGGCTTAAGCTGCAGATGGCGCTCGGCAAGACCCTGCAGCCGCAATGGCGCGTCAAGCCTCGCCCATTCCGCGCGCAGCACCGCGATGGCGTCGCGCTGCTCGCGGATCTCCGCATGCAGGCGGAGCACCCGCTCGGTGCGCTCGGTCGATTCCATCTTGATGCGATAGACATAGGCGGCCGCGAACACCAAAACGCCGATGACGAGGAGATGGAGCATCCGCATGATCAGCCCCCCATCACGGCATCGAGGGTGGGCCACGCCGGCAATGAAGCGGCGGCATGGGCGGGCGCATCGGTGCGCGTCGCCGCGCGCAGTTTGGCGGAGCGCGCGCGCGGGTTGGCCGAAATCTCGGCGGCGTCCGCGGTCACCGGACGCTTGGTCAGGATGATAAAGCTTGGCGGCAGTTGCGCGATCTCGGGCTGATGCCGCGAGCCGCCGCCGGACTTCGCGCGCTCGGCGAGGTAATTCTTGACGATGCGGTCTTCCAGCGAATGAAACGACACCACCACAAGCCGGCCTCCCGGCTTGAGCACACGCTCGGCCGCGGCAAGCGCCAGGTGCAGTTCATCGAGCTCCTGGTTGACGAAGATGCGCAAGCCTTGAAACGTCCGTGTCGCCGGGTGAATTTCACCGGGCTTGGATCGTACCACCTTGCCGACGATATCGGCGAGCGCCCGCGTGGTCGTAATGGGCGCTTGCATCCGCGCGGCGATGATCGCCCGCGCAACGGCGCGCGAGTGACGCTCTTCGCCGAAGATGTAGATGATATTGGCGAGATCGGTCTCGGACGCCTTCGCGATCACATCCGCCGCGGTCGGACCATCATGCCCCATCCGCATGTCGAGCGGGCCATCGTTGCGGAACGAGAAGCCGCGCCCGGCTTCATCGAGCTGCATCGACGACACCCCGACGTCCATTACGACGCCGTCGACCAGAGAGTGGCCCTGGGCCGCGCAGATATCGGCGAGATGGGAGAACCGATCCTCGACCAGCGTGAGCCGGCCGGCCGATCGGTCGACGAGGTCGAACCCGGCCGCGATCGCCGAGCGGTCGCGGTCGATGCCGATGACGCGGGCTCCCTTGGTGTCGAGGATGGCGCGGCTGTAGCCGCCGGCCCCAAAGGTGGCGTCGACATAGATGCCGCCCTCGCGCGGGCTCAAATGCTCAACCGCCTGGCGGCCAAGCACGGGGATATGTCTTGGGTTTGGGGCGGACGGACTCACGCCGCCTCTCCCGCCGAAGTCCGGGTGAAAATGCGGAAATGGGAGGCGAAGTGACCCATTGCGCGTCAAAAACCTGCGTTGCGCCGGGCCTGCCGAACGGATTTCGCGGCCCGCCATCTGATTTCGAGCGTGAAAAAGAACCGTCCGTGCCCGGAATCCGACGTTCGCCACACCTTGCGGCCCCCTCTCGAGCGAACTTGGGATGCGACAGGACACTGGGAAACCCATGATTCCAGCGCCGCTCTTCGATTCCGGAGTTCCTGATCCGAACCTGGGCCCCCGCGCAGGAACTTCAAATCGGCGGCGCTCACCGTCTCCCAAACCGGGTCCGGCGCTTCACCACTTAGTAACGTCAGTTAGCGTTAAGAAAGCGTTGACGATCTGCCTTGCTGTTTGATGCGCTTTTTGATTCCACCGACCCGGACCGAGGCTGCGGGCAGTGGTCCAGCCGCCGCTTGTCAGGTGATGCGTTCCGCACACACTCCGCCAAAATGCATCGCGGCAGCCGTTTATCGGATTGCGCCGACCGCTTCATGAAGGAATAGTGACACGGTCCATTTTGAAAACGTACTATTGCCGTTCTCCTGCCCGGTTTTGAGCCATCCAATGTCGCTCGGTTCGTTCGCATCTGCTGGTTCTGATTCGAAGCGTCGCGCCGTCCCGCTTCCCCGGCCCAATGCGAACATGAAGACGTTTTCCCCCGATTCCTCGATCGCCTCCGACGTCATCCCGTCGCCGAATTTTGGCGAGCGGAACAAGGGCCGTCTGCCCGACATGATCCTGCTGCACTACACCGGCATGCCGGACGTGGAGGGCGCGATCGCGCAACTCTGCACGCCGGGCACCGATGTCTCAGCCCACTACATCGTTCTGGAGGACGGTCGCATCGTACAATGCGTCCCGGAAGCCAAGCGCGCCTGGCATGCCGGCGTGGCGTCGTGGGCGGGCGAGGACGATATCAATTCCTGTTCGATCGGCGTCGAGATCGTCAACCGCGGCCATGACTGGGGTTATCCGGAATTTCCGCTGCGCCAGATCGCGGCCGTGATTGCGCTATGCCGCGGCATCATGCTCCGCCGCAACGTGCCATCGCATCGCGTGCTGGCGCATTCCGACGTCGCGCCCTCGCGCAAGAAAGACCCCGGCGAGAAATTTCCCTGGCATTCGCTGGCCAATTCAGGCGTCGGCCATTGGGTGCAGCCGGCGCCCATCGTGCGCGGCGAATCCCTCAAACTGGGCATCATCAGCGACAGCGTCCGCGATCTGCAGCAGGCGCTCGCCAGATACGGCTACGGCATCCCGATCAACGGAAAATACGACGGTGCGACCATGGAAGTGGTCACCGCTTTCCAGCGCCACTTCCGTCCCGCCCGCGTCGACGGCGCCGCCGACCATTCGACGCTCACCACGCTGCAATCGCTGCTGGCGAGCTTGCCGGCCGAAGCCGTGGCGGTCTCGGCCAGGTAGCCTCTCCTCATGCGCGAGGGCGTGTTGGGGTCACCGATCCCGACGCAGCAAGCCGAGAGCATGATCCGGACCCGAAGGGCCGCGTTAGCGCAAAGTGGAAACCGGTTTTCCCTTAGCTAACAAACGCGTAGCGTTTGCGCGGAGATCATGCTCAACAAAAAAATAAGACCCTCATGATACGGCCCTGGCGGTTGCGGGGGCGAGGCTCGGGATGCGCGCGAGCAATTCGGGCAAAACTTCCTCGACACGGCGGAGCGGGCGGCCGAGCAGGTGCCGCAGCGCCGGATCAACCTCCGCAAGCTCTCCGGCGGCGCGCGAAGCAAAGCCGGTAGCCAGCGATTGCGCGAGCGGCGGTGGCAATCCGCGCCCGACGAGGCTTGCGGAAAATTCACTGCCGGAAATGGTCCGCCGCACAATCCTGCGCCCCAGGGCACGGCCGGCAATGTCCGCAACCTGCGCGAAGTCGATGGCTTCGGGGCCGGTCAACGCGATGCTCTCGGGTAGCGCGGTGTTTCTGAGCAGAAGCCGCGCGATCCCTTCGGCGAGCTCGAGTCGCGACACCCACGCGGTCGGGCCGTCCTTCGGAAGCGCAAGATCGCCGGTGAAGATGCTCTGGCCGAGGAACATCGGCAGGTTTTCGATATACTGGCCGTTCCGCAGTATCGTGTAGGCGGCGCCGCAGAATGCGAGATAGGCTTCCGTGTCGTGATGACCCGCCGCAACGTCGAACACCGAACCCGGTCGCTGCACGATCGAGGTGTAGAAGATATGTTCGACGCCGCAGCGGATCGCCGCATCGATCGCGTTGCGCTGCTCCTGGAATCGCGCGGCGTTCCCGGGTGTGCGGGTTGAGATCAACAGCACCCGCCGCGCGCCCTGGAAGGCCTCGTCGAGCGAGGCCGGTTCGCTGAAATCGCCGCGCCGCACGCGGATGCCTGCTTCCGACAGCGCCTTGGCCTTTTCCGGCGTGCGTACGCTGACGCCAAGTTCGGATGGCGGCGCGAACCGCTGCAACTGAGCAATGACGTCGGAGCCGAGCCCTCCGGTGGCTCCGGTGATGACCACTTCGCGAAAATCCTGTTGCATGGCATGTCCCTCTGGCTGTGCCGTAAGCGTGCCGCAGAGATGATGCCTCCGAGCCGTCCACTCAATCCGGCAACCGGCGCATGCGGCATTCGGAGAAACCGACCAATGCCGCGAAGGCGGACCGACCTATCCGACGGGCGAACGCGATGCGCGGCCCTTGGCAGGCTGCGTTGGTGACGACCGAGGCGCGGATATTGCGTCCGCGCGCGGCGCCGGAATCCCCGCCTTCAGTGCAGCGATAAGCGCCTGCACCGCCGCGGGCATCTGCCGGCGGCTGGGATAATAGAGATAGAATCCGACCGAACGCGGCTGCCAGTCCTCCAGCACCGCCACCAGCGTCTTGGCTGTGAAATGGGCTTGCACCGAGTTAAGCGGAACGCGGGCAAGGGCGACGCCATCGAGCGCCGCCCGCACGGCAAGATCGCTGTCGCCGGCGATCAGGGAGCCCGTCACGTCAACCTCGATGCTTTTGCCACGCTTTTCAAAGAACCAGCGACTCGGTGCATTGGCGGCGAGCCGCAGCCGCGTGCAGTTATGCCCGCGGAGATCTCCGGGCTCCTTCGGCGTTCCGTAGCGGCGGAGATAGTCGGGCGAGCCCACCACGGTCGGCCGGGCGTCCTCCCCGACCCGAACCGCTATCATGTCCTGCTCGACGCGGTGGCCGGGCCGGATGCCGGCATCGAAGCGGTCGCGCACGATGTCGGTCAGCGCGCTGTCGATCGCGACCTCCAGCGTGACTGCGGGATAGGCAAGCAGGAAGCGCGACAGGATAGGCTCGATGACGGTGCGCGCCGCCGGCCGAGGCACCGTGATCCGGACATGGCCGGCCGACCTGTCGCGGAACGCGTTAACGGATTCCAGCGCGGCGTCGAAATTGTCGAGCAGCGGTCGCAATTGCGCGAGCAGGCGCTCGCCTGCTTCGGTCAGGGCGACGCTGCGCGTCGTCCGGTTGATGAGGCGCACCCCCAGCCGCTCCTCCATCGCGCGCAGGCTTTCGCTCAGCGAGGAACGCGACACGCCGAGCTGCGCGGCGGCCTTGGCGAAGCTGCCGCGCTCGGCGATGGCGACGAAGGCGCTCATCTCGGCAATGCTGGCTTTTTTCATTGTTCGGAATCTCCGACTGAGTTGTCCGGATAATGCCGGATTGTCGAACGGACCGCAACGGCCCACCTTGTTGTCCAGTTGGGCTCGTGATCTTGCAAGCGGCAAGAGCGCGGCATTATTTCTCCAGGAGGAACAACCATGACTATGGTTTCCCGATATCATCCCTTGCTGGTCGTATTACATTGGGCGATGGCGCTGCTCATCATCGCCGCGCTCGCGCTCGGCGCGCTGGTGATGGTGAAGATTCCCAACACCGACCCCATGAAGTTCGAAGCGTTGCGCAGCCACATGGCGGGCGGCATGGTCATCCTTGGCCTGATGCTGATACGGCTCTTGATCCGCGCGCGTAGCGCCCATCCCGCGCCGGCGAGCGCCGGACATCCGATCCTCGACTGGCTCGCCTGGGCGTCGCACCGGGTGTTCTACGTCACGGTCGTCGCGATGGCCAGCAGCGGCATCATCATGGCGCTGCAGACCGGGCTGTTTGACGCCGTGTTCTTTGGACATGGCAGCCTGCCAGCGGATCTTTGGGTATTCCCGATTCGCAGCGTTCACTACGCGCTGTCGCGTCTGCTGATGACGCTCATTGCCGTCCACATCGTCGCTGCGCTCTATCATGCCTTTGTGCTGCGCGATGGGCTGCTCAAGCGCATGTTCTTCGGCCGCCGAAGGATCAACAACCCACAACCCTCATTCGTCGCAAAGGTGCAATCATGAACCATCTCGTACCGGCGCAGGCCGGAGCCCAACTCATTACGGTATTGGTATTCGTCACCCTGGCGCGCTGGTACATCGCGCCCTGGCTTTCGACGCTCAAGCGCGCCGACGCGCTGATCGCCTTGCTCTGGGTGCATGTGTTCCGTTATGTCGCCCTGCAGGTCTTTGTTGCGCAGCGCGACGGCTTTCCCATCTCCACGGGCGGGGCGCTGGAAATCGTCATCGGCGACGTCGGCGGGGCCATCATCGCCTTCACCGCGATCGTGTTGTTGCGCCAGAGAGCTTTCGCGGGCGTCGTGCTGTGCTGGCTGCTCGTGACCGAGACCGTGGTCGATACCTTCCTCAACATCCGCGGTGGCGTCGAAGAGCATCTGATGGGCGCTGCGAGCGGCGTCACCTGGATGATCCTGGTGTTCTTCGTTCCGGCGGTCGTCGTCAGCGTCGGCCTGCTGGTATGGCAGCTGGTTTCGCGCAGGCAGGAAGCGCTCACCGACAATCCGCGCCGCGGTGAAACACCCCTCGTCACCGGTCGCCTGCAGGAGCAAGTGTGATGTCTAGTCGAGCCATACCCTGGATCAGCCGCGCGGTGATGCTGTTCGCGGTTGTGGTGTTGTCCCTCATCAGCCGCAAATTCATCGGCCATCCCGTTGACGCGGCGGCTGCTTCCGACATGACGCTCGGCTCGCCGCTTGCCATCACCAACATGCGGGCCAGCTTTGGCGCCTTCCCGCTCGGCTGCGCGCTGTTCGTACTGGTCTGCCTCGCGACATCCAGCCTGCGCCGGACCGGGCTGGTGTTCGTGGCGCTGATCGTGGGCACCGCGCTTGCGGTCCGTGTCTTCGGGATTGTTGCCGATGGCACACTCGCAGAAAGTCTGCGCGTGCTGATCGCGGAGACGGTGCTGCTCAGCCTCAGCCTTGCCGCCTATGCCGGCGAACGGATGGCCTTCGCCAGTTCTGTGAGCCGCCGCGCGTAAAGCCGCCGCAGCGGCTCCAGTTGCGTGACGGCGGTCGCGGCGAGATAGGCGTCGCGGGCCGCCTCATGCCGGCCGAGCCGGCGCAAGAGATCGGCGCGGACCGCCGGCAGCAATTCATAGCCCTCGAGTCCGCCGCGCGCCTGCAGCGCGTCGGTAAGGTCGAGGGCGCGTGCGGGCCCGTCGACCATCGAGATCGCTGCGGCGTGATTGAGCTCGATCACCGGCGAGGGGCTGATGCGCAACAGCACTTCGTAGAGGCCGGCGATCTGCTTCCAGTCGGTGTCTTCGTAACTGGGCGCGCGCGCATGGAGGGCGGCGATCGCCGCCTGCACCGCATAAGCCTCTGGGCGGCCCGGCAGCCGCAACGCGTCTTCCACCAGCCTCAAGCCTTCGGCGATCTGGCCATGGTCCCACAGGCTGCGATCCTGCTCCTCCAACAGCACGATATCGCCGCCGTCGGTCTGGCGGCCCGCGCGTCGCGCATCGTGCAGCAGCATCAGGGCCAAGAGGCCCTTGACCTCGCCGCGTCGCGGCACCAGCGCATCGATCAATCGAGCAAGCCGGATAGCTTCGCGCGCGAGATCGGGCCGCATCAATTCCTCGCCCGATGTCGCCGCATAGCCCTCGGTGAAGACCAGATAGATCACCGCCAGCACCGCGCGCAGCCGCGGCTCAAGCGCATCGCGATCGGGCACCTCGTACGGGATGCCGGCGAGGCGGATTTTCTGCTTGGCGCGGACGAGGCGCTGAGCCATCGCCTCCTCGCTCGCGAGAAACGCGCGCGCCACCTGCGCCGTGGTCAACCCGCAGATCGTGCGCAGCGTCAGCGCGACCTGGACCTCGGCGGCGAAGGAGGGATGGCAGCAGGTGAAGATCAGCCGCAGCATGTCGTCGTCAAACGCGGCATCGCTGTCCTCAGGCGAGGTTTCCGCGTTGAGCAGCCATTCGTGGGTCAGCGCTTCCTGCTTGCCGCGAAACGCGATCTGCCGGCGCAGGCGGTCGATCGCCTTGTTGCGTCCGACATTGACCAGCCAGGCCCGCGGATTTGACGGCGGATCAGCGGCGCTCCAGCGCTCCAACGCGACCGCGAATGAATCCTGCAACGCATCTTCGGCGAGATCGAAATCGCCAACGAGACGGATCAGGGTCGCCAGCGCCCGCCCCGCCTCGCCGCGGAAGATCTTGTCGATTTCGGTGGGGGTCATGAAGTAGGTCATTCTCTCATTGTCGTTCCGGGGCGGCGCAGAAGCGTCGAACCCGGAACCTCGAGATTCTCCGATGTGCAATTGCACATCGTAGTTCGCCTCTTTCGAGGCGCCCCGGAATGACGGCGGCGCCGTCAATTATAAATCATGATCGGCCTGACCTCGATCGAGCCCGTCTTGGCGCCGGGAATCCGCGCGGCAATCGCAAGCGCAGCGTCGAGATCCTTGGCTTCGACCAAATAGTAGCCGCCGAGTTGCTCGCGGGTTTCCGCAAACGGACCGTCGGTGGTGAGCGTCTTGCCGTCGCGAACCCGCACCGTGGTCGCGGTCGTTGTCGGCTGTAGCCCGTCGCCGGCCTTGAAATGGCCACTCTGGACGATGGACTGGGTGAATGCGCCGTAGTCCGCCATCATTTGCTGCCGCTCGGCCGCGCCCAATTTACCGAGTTCGGCTTCGTTCCGATAGATCATCAGCAGGTACTGCATCGCGTTACTCCTTTGATCGGCGTGATCGCCAACCCCCAGTCGAACGGACCAATCGCCGAACGACATCTTCAGGATAAATTATTTTAAGCCCCGGAGCGGCGGTTTATCGCCTTGACGCGGCCGCCCCAAGCCCCCATGCCTTAGGGCGTCAGTCGGCCGGACGGCCGCTCCCGCTACGGCCGAAAGGCTTAAGGGAGAGGAAAGTCCGGGCTCCATCGACATACGGTGCCGGATAACATCCGGCGGGGGCAACCCCAGGGATAGTGCCACAGAGAACGAACCGCTTCCCCACCCCTAAAGGGAGGGGCAGCAAGGGTGAAAAGGTGCGGTAAGAGCGCACCGCGGGTCCGGCAACGGAACCGGCACGGCAAACCCCACCGGGAGCAAGACCGAATAGGGACGGCAACGCGGGCTGTTCGCGAAAGCGATAACGCCGCGGGAGCGATGTCAGGCTCGCCGTCCGGGTAGGTCGCTTGAGGCAACGTGCAAACGTTGTCCCAGAGGAATGGCCGTCACGTATCGTCCGTGCAAGCGGACGATGCTCTCCAGAACCCGGCTTACAGGCTGGCTGATGATTCTAAATGAGGGGTTCGGCGTAACGCGCCGGACCCCTCGCCATTTTATGCCGGGTTTTATTGGGTTTATTGAGCTCGGTACCTACATCCGTACCTACAATCTATTCCGGCCCGATCTTTACCGTTAAGGCCCAAAAAGAATCCCTAACTGTCTTGACGATACGCACAGTTGCGCTATCAACCGGCCAGTTCTTCCGTCTCGCCCCTTCGGAAACGGGTTGTGTTTTAGGCCCCTCTGCTGAAGCCAATCTGGTGCGGCGATCAAGCCGGAAGACGCCTCCTGATGTCGTGACCCCATTGCGACAGCGCAGGATAAAGGCGGCCGGTCGCCGTAACCAAGGGCGACACGAATGGGCTTCCCTCACGGGAGCCAAATCCATGTCTAATCTCGAAGCCAAGACTGTCAGCGCCGCTTGCGCCGGGCGAATGCTCGGGCTCGGTAAAGCCAAGACACTTCAGCTTGTCCATTCCGGCCGACTGCCGGCGAAGCAACTCGACGGGCGCATTCGCGTGCGCCTCACCGATATCGAAGTTTTTCTGAAATCGCTTCCTGATGCGGCGGTCCGCTCATGAGCGAGTATCTGACCGCCGTGCAAGAGCGCAAGCTGGGCCAAATCAAATTTCCCGGTATCGGTTTGGGTCATCATCGACAACGCAATGATCCCTATTGAAGATTACGAACAACGGGACGATGTGGCTTGCGCGCGTGCCACCAGCTTGCTGGTCGCCCCAGTGGCGGGGTACTTTTTTTGCGGCACGCGCCGCGCGCCCCTTCTGCTACGAGTCGGCCTGATCGTCGCCTCGATCGGTAGCGTCGCCAGGACGGTCAGCATCGCGATTCACTTCTGGAACGTCATAGCCATCAGGCCGAAGCAGCAGCTGTTTCCGCATTTCCGCAAGCCGCGCACGGCAATACTCGCGGTAGAGGTGGGTTTTGGTACCCCCCTCCCCATCAGATCTCCTTGATCCGCTTCATTAGCGCGCCGACGGTGTCATTCTCGACCGAAACCTTGTTGCCGCTCGTCCTCTCGTATTCAGGCAGCAGCGCCAGCACGGTCGACTTGAACGCGCCGGCGGTGAGCAGTTTCAGCTCGACGGCTCGGGAAGCCGTTGTGCAAAGGACGGCGGCAACGGTGCTGGCGAGCAGCAACACCTTAAATCGCATTTCTAATTCTCCTGTGTGCGTGAGGCATTTTAGCTGAATTATCTTGGAGAGCGAACGGCGAAGCGGGTGGATCATGCGGGTAATCGTTCCTCAGACATGTTGAGTCGGATTAGCCGTTCGGTCGGCCGCCTTGACAGAACTTACCAAGGAGTACCAGCCGACCGCCGATTGCTGCTTCGTCAGCCGCTGGCCGACTTATGTCATAACGTCGGATCAGCGCAGTCCGAAAGTCAGGCCTACGCGTTCCTTGCAAGGTTCGGATGTGCTGAAGTGAAAACTTCCCGCTGATGGCGAGCCGCTCAAGCCGCCGCGCCAGCGACCTTGATTGGTTTCTTTGTCTTCATCCCCACGCGCTCGATGAGCGCGCCCTCAAAAGCTCGGCGGGGTATTGACCCAAAGCACACGGGCATTTCTTTTTCGATTGTTGGTATAGGAGTGTGGTCGCTCGGAGCGGAAATAGAAGCTGTCGCCTCCTCTCAGCTGATAGCTGCGATTATCCACCGTCAGTTCGATCTCGCCTTCGAGCACGTAACCAAATTCTTCGCCTTCATGCTGAATGACACCTTCGCTTCCACCTCCAGGCTCGATGTCGTTGATGTATCCAGAGAGCAGGTTTCCCCGCGCGCTCGGAATCAGCGCCTCGAGCTGGTGTCCCTTTCCCCGGCGGATTTGATCAGTACCAACCGTCGGACGCTCGCCCTGCCGCATCACAACATTGGATGAATCAGGATTCTCCTGAAACAATCCGGATACCGGCATGCCAAGGGCTAGCGCGACCCGGTGCATCATCTTGATCGAAGGATTGGCATTGCCATTTTCGATCCTCGACAGCACCGACTCTGAACACCCCGCCAATTCAGCAAGCTGCTTCAGGGTGAGGCCTTTCAGAAGTCGCGTATGCTTCATCTTGAGACCGACGCGAATCTCGGGAGATTCAACCGGCCCTTTCTTCCTGACTGCAGCAACCATCGCCCCGTCCCTATCAATCCTCATCTTGAGGCATGTCTAAGCGCAACCGATTACCAACGATCTGCTCGCGATTAGCTGCCAGAAAGCCCCGTCCGGCCGAGCCTGCGACCGTGCTATCGGCACGAGCGCACCCGACCAGTTCGTCGAAATCGCACCAAATCGGTACTTTTGCAATGATTTTGGTAACGCGGCTTAGACAGAGGACCGGAATAGCCGGATCAGGTCGATGCAGCATGCTTGGGCCCGTGCATAAACTCGCCGATCCACCACGTAAAGAATACGTAGCGCAGAACTTCAGCATCGCTTTCGCCGTACTTCCCGGTGACTTTCAGCCGCTCTATCCATTCGAGCTCCTCATCCGTCAATTTCACTTCAAGCTCGGAAATTTGAAGCGGGACGTTGGTGAATTCTGGCCGATAGGAAGGATCCCGATAGAGCTCGCGGTCTGCCTTGATGTTCTTGACCTTGAACTGCGAGGGACTTCGTTGATTCTTCAACCGCGGTGGTTCGGAAACGCGGCTCCAGTCCTGGTCCGTTCCTTCGAAAACGGTGAGCTTGAGCGGCTTCAGTTCGAAATCGCTGGTCATCATGACGTCGGCGCCGCAAACGTTCGGAATTGCGAGGACGTCAATGAGCGCCAATAGCTCAACGTAATCGCCGCGCTTCGCGGTATTCTTTGCGATAAACGGACGGCCGGCCGCATCGACCCCCGTATGCATGAAAAAATTGAAGGAGTCGTGGACGTCGTCCGGCGTCAGGCCGAATTCACGCTGCGCTTCGGCCTGGATGTCGTGGCAATTGGTATGCACGGCCAGGCCGTAATGATGTTCAAACAGGAATCCGCTGCAGCGAGGATAGAGCACATCATTAGTGCCGACCGTATCCTCGATGATCGCCATCATCGGCCGTTCGCGAGGCGGCGCCGACCAAAGGAAATCACCTTTGGTGGGGTGCAGGCCGTGCAAGTGCCGGGTCCGGCCGGTATGGAAGAATTCCTTGTAGTCGTGAAGATTGAAGCAGTTGAAGTCCGCACATTGGCGCCCGCTCGTCTGCTCGATCCGAAGCACCTGCCCCCGCCGCAACTCCAGTGCCTTGCCGGTTCCGGGCTCTATCGTCAGCTCGTGAACGGTGTTTCGTCCAGGAGACGTCGTCATGATTTTTTCCTGTCGGCCACTGACGGAAGATGAGCGGCGGCGAACTCGCGCAGCGCCCTGTGAATGAGTTCTTCCCGGCCGGCGCTTTCGCCGGCCTTGATGCTGTTGTCGATGAGCTCAAGCTGCTGCTGGTTTAAGCGCAGGCGAACCGTTGTTTCTGCCATGGTAGTATCTCGTGCAATCGAGGCCTCGCGCCGTCAGAGCGCGAGGCCAGTTTGAATCACAGGTTATGGCGTCCAACCTTTTGGTGCCTGCATACCGGACTTATCGAGCGAGTTCAGGTTCGCCATGGTCACCGGAATGAGCGGGACTTCGTCCTTTTTCTTCTCAAGCGGTTTGCCTTTCACGAGCGCATCCATCATGCGGACGGCGGATCGGCCGATTACGACCGGCTGCTGCGCCACGACATAGTCAGCGCAACCCGCTCGCATCATCTCTTCGGCTGCCTCGCCGAGCACGGCGAACATAACTTTCACCTTGCCGCATTTCTTCGCGCCTTGGGCCGCGCGTGCAGCGCCAACCCCGTAGGTATCGTCAGCTCCATAGAGCATATTGACATCGGGGAACCGCTGCAGAAAGTCGTTGGCCAACGTCAGGGCGACCGCCGGATCCTGCTCGCTGGTCTGCTCGGCAACAATCTTGAGATTTGTGCCTGCGATGTCTTCCTTGAAGCAACGAAGCCGGTCTGATGCCCAGAACGCGCCGGCAGGTCCTGCCAGCACGGCTATGGTGCCTCCGTTTGGAAGCAGCGTCTTGGCCCCTTTTGCAAGCTCATGACCGATATTGCAGTGGCTGGAGGATGCCGCTGCACTCGCCTCGACGTCGCTAGCGACTATCGGGCTGCCGGCGCCGATCACAGGAATTTTTGCCGCTTGGGCCTGCTTGACCGCACCATTGAAGGATGCTGGATTGGCCGGGTCCATCAGGATTGCGGCAACTTTCTGTACCACTAGATTTTGAAACTGACTGACCTGCTTGTCGACATTGGCATAGCCGCCCGCGTCCTGAATGACGACATCGTAGCCCAGCTTTTTGGCTTCGTCGGAGATGCCGTACAGAACCGGCGTGAACCACGGCCCCTTTATGTTCGGCATCGATACACCGATCTTGTCGGCTGCATGGGCTGGCTCGCCAACGAGCAACATTAATCCCACCGAGGCGAGCATGGCGGCAGCGCCGGCCTTGCCGAAAGCGCGAAATTGGCTTTGCATTACATTTCTCCTGTTAAAAGTTACACTACAGATACGACGTCAACCTCTCCTACCCACTCGCGAGCCGATGAAGGCCTGATCCAGCGCGACCGCCAGGATCAGTGCACCGCCGATGACCATCATCTGCGTGTATGAAGGAACGTTCAGCAAATTCAGGCCGTTTGAGAGAATGCTTACGAACAGCACTCCGAACGCCACGCCGACAACAGAGCCACGGCCGCCGAACAGGGAAATCCCGCCAAGCACGACCGCCGCCACAGATTCCAACGGAAGCGTGGTGCCGAGTGACGGTTGTCCCGAAGCAACGCGCGCTGTCAGAATGATCGAACCGACGGCAGCGCACATGCCGCTGAATACGTATGCAGCGACTTTGACGACGCCAATTTGAATTCCCGACAGGCGCGCCGCCTCTTCGTTGCCGCCAACCGCGTAAATCCGACGGCCGAGCACAGTGTATTGCAGAACGACAAACGCAATCAGCAGAACCATCAGAGCGATGATGACCGGAACCGGAATGCCCAAAACAAGTTCATAGGCCAGGTCTGAAAAGGAAGCTGGCACGCCGGTCACCGCTACCCCGCCACTCAGGCTCAACGCGAGACCCGAAACGATGGACATCATGGCGAGCGTGGCGATGAAGGGAAACACTTTGAAGCGCGTGATCACTATGCCGTTGACCAGCCCCACGCTGGCGCCGGTGACAAGGGAAGCAATCATCCCTGCCGGCACGCCATGGTCGCGCATCACGATGGCACCGACGATACTGACCAATGCGACGATTGAACCGACAGAGAGATCCAGGCCCGCGGTGAGGATTGCGAAAGTTTGGCCAAACGAAACTGCGGCAAGCGCTGCGGCCGACACGCCGATATTTCTGAAATTCGCAAGCGAAAGGAAAACCTCCGAATTCGCGGCAAAAAGCACCGTCAGCGCGACCACGATGACGGGAAGACCTATCTCCCGGCCATACCGTTTGAAAAATGCTAACGGCTTGAAACGGTCACCTTTCGCGGGAGACATTTTGTCGGCGCTTTCCAATGTGCCCACCATCACAAAGCCCCGGCGTCGATTGTGGCGGGCTTCGCGGCCATGTGGGCGGCGAAGGCGCCCGCGAGGATGCGCTGTTCGTCGAATTCTTCCTGCGGAATTTCATCAAAGATCCGGCCACCTGACATGGCGTAGATCCTGTGGCAGACGTTCATCAGTTCGGGCAGTTCGGAAGAAACCAGGATGACGGCTGCGCCCTCGGAGGCGAGACGATGAATTAGCCGATAGACCTCCGCTTTGGCGCCCACGTCGATCCCGCGCGTCGGCTCGTCGAAGATGAGGATGTCGGCATGCGTCAGAACCCATTTCCCGATCACCAGCTTTTGCTGGTTGCCGCCCGACGCGGTCCCGGCCATCGCGTCCAGTTGGCCCCGGAAGTGCAATTTGTCCGCAACGCTTTGCGCTGACCGGCCAACGGTTTTCCAGGACACAAACCCTGCAAATCCGGAACTTTCGAGGGATGCCATTACGATATTCTCGATTCCTGACATCGAGAGCACGAGACCCTGGTCCTTGCGGTCTTCAGGAAGGTAGGCGATGCCTGAAGCGATGGCGTCACGCGGATTATGGATGCTGATAACGCGACCATTCTTGCAAATCTCGCCGCTGTCGAGGCCATCCGCCCCGAAAATGGCGCGCATCACTTCGGTTCGTCCAGCCCCCACAAGCCCGGCAAATCCAATAACCTCACCGGCCCGCACGTCAAAGCTGACGTTCTCAAAGGCACCCTGACGCGTCAGGTTCGACGCGCTGAAAACCACCTCGCCGAGGTCCTGGTTGCGCGGCGGGAACAGCTGGGCGATCGGCCGGCCGATCATCAGGCCCAGCAATTCGCTGGTGTTGGTGATCGCCCCGATGTCTGAGGTCGCTATACGCTCGCCGCCCCTCAACACGGTGACGCGATCCGCAATCTCCATGACTTCATCAAGCCGATGGGAGACATAAAGGATCGACGTTCCCTCGGATCGCAAACGAACGATGAGGCGACGAAGGGCAACGGCCTCATTTTCCGAAAGCGCCGCCGTCGGCTCGTCCATGACCAGGACCGGCGCCCGAAGAACCAGGGCTCGCGCAATTTCGATAAGTTGCTTCTGAGCAGTCGAAAGGCTTCCCGCACGCTGGGAGGGGCGCAACCCGATTCCCTTTGCCAACATTTCGAGGATGTCGGCGGCCATGCGTTCCGCGCTGTGCCGCGAATAAAACAACCCCAACGATTCCGGCTCATTGCCGAGGAAAATATTCTCTGCGACGCTAAGCTCGGGAACGATCATCAATTCCTGAAAGATCGTGACTATTCCATGTTTGCGCGCGTCCAGAGGTCCGGCAAACACGACAGTCTCGCCGCCGACCGACATGGTGCCGCCGTCCGGCTGCACGTCACCCGATAGGATCCGGATCAGCGTGGATTTCCCCGCGCCATTTTCGCCGACAAGCGCGTGAACCTCTCCGCGCCGCAGATCCATCGAGACACCACCCAGGGCCCGGACGCCTGGATAATCCTTCTGCAGGTTGCTCAGTACGACAAATTGTAACTCGTTCCGATCAGGAGCCGGCGCCGGCATTGCCTCTGATCGGACCACACTCATTTAGTGCCGGCGGGCGGGTGGTTGAACGGCACCGCGGCGATCATATCAAGTTCGATTCTCGCACCGGGGGCGCTGAGGTTGTTGATGCAGACAAGTGTCCCGGCCGGCACCCAATCACCGAAGTGCTCGACCAGGACCTCGTACATCGCGTCCATCTCGCGCATGTCGGTCAGATATTTCGTCAGCTTGACGACGTGACGCCAGGTCAGCCCTTTGCTGTCGAGAATAATCTTGATGTTGGCAAGCGCGCGACGCGTCTGCTCGCGGATGTCGTCCGGAAGCACGTGCTCTTCGGGTACGTGCGGGTGTTTGTGATAAAGCGGCGATGCCGTGCAACCGGCCAGAAAGAGAAAGCCCGCCGGAGCCTCGACATAAACCGCCGGCGCGTAGGGCATGTTGTGCGCTTCTTCGGGACGGGGCTGAACCCCAGTAATGATGGTCACTCGGAGTTCTCCTGTTCATTCAATCTCGACGGTTAATCGTCGTACGATGAAGTCATCGAAGTGTGGTTTTCTCAGGTTTAAGCGGGATATAGGCGGTGGCGTCCACCTCAAGCAGCGTGTCTGAAGTCGGCAGCAACTCCGAAATCTGAACCACCGTGCTCGCGGGCGGGTCGGCGAAAAACGACGAACGAATGCGGTTGTAGATGGGAAAATCCCGCAGATTCCGGAAATACTGCGTCAACTTCACAACGTCGTTGAGCGTGCCGCCGGCGGCTTCGACGGTAAGACGAAGGCTATTCAATACCCACCACGATTGCGCGGCGATCGGGCCATCCTTCATGTCGGTAGACATCTCACCCGTTTCGCCGGCAAGCTGGCGCGCGTCAGGCGGGAGGTCGGAGTATCCCTTGATCACCTTCATCGTTGATGGGTCGGCGGCAATAATGCCCGCGAAAAACACCAAGTCTCCAGCGCGTCGAAACGGCGCATAACGCGACAGCGGCTTAGCTATATTGGCGTTTAACGCGGGAGACTTCGCCACATTGCAGCTCCTATAAGCGCGCTCATCAGCAATCCGCAGGATTACAGAAACATGCTTCTCATGCAAGTTACTTTAATAAGCAAACGAGGACGCATTGTTAGTCAGCGAAAGGTCGGTCGCCGACCGAAGCGCGCGCGATCCGTCATATCCGGGACCCAGGCAGTCGTTAGGCCTCGTTTGTCCCTATGGACGGGCTCAAAGATCTTCTCAAGGACATGACTACGACAAAGCCGAATGGTACGACGACGAACAATAGCAACCAAAATATCGCCGGCGCCGCTAGGCACAAACGGACGGCCAAACGGCCCCCTGGATTCAGTGGAAGAATTCTGGTTGCGCCGCGCTTGAAAACCGACCGCCTATTAAACTCAAGATACCGCGCTGGCGATGCCTGCGACGGTGCTTGGCGCATGTTTTCTAACTTCGTCCACCAGCGGTCGTGTCCAGACTGTGCTTGCTCGCTTGCTGCAGCAACGCAACTGAGTCCAGAAACTATAAATTCAAACCGTCCCTCAGGCAGATGCTCTTTCGTAGACCGCCAGCGAGCGCAACGAGTGCGCTAACGGCGATGCGGTGGGATCTCATCATCAGTCTGGCAGCCCCGCTCTAGAGCAATACGTATTGGGAATCGAAACGGCGCAAGATCACACCATGGAGGTGCCTTAGAAAACGAATGAGATTACGGTACCTACTGCGAAACCAGTCCTTCTAACTACTGCACCAAATCGTCAACTGTCACAATGTTGAAGCGCGACGCCGGTGACATATCGTTGTATTGCAACGCGTCGATGTCGGTAAACTCGCTTGCGAGCACTACCTCGCCGTCCGACAAAAATATCGGTGTCCAGACGCCTTCGCAATACCGCATCGATCCGCCGCAAGCAGGGATCCATGTATTAAAGGCGTGGATACTCGCGATGTTACCATCGAAGAATCCCATTTCACGCGCCGTCTTCCACTGCTCGTCAAGTACGTCGGTGAAGAAGTGACGGTACTCAAGCTGTTCAAGAAACTCGAGTGTCACGCCGTGCAGCTGAGCGGCCCGCTTCGATGCCGCAAGGTTACGGCCATTTTTGTCGGCGAGCTTGACCGCCGATAGTGCAGTCCGGACGCGGTGGACGACAGTGGAGTCCGAAACGCCGTGGCCGCGCCCAAGCAAAGCACGGAGCCGCTTCTGTACTGAAAGGTCCGGCCTTTGGTTGCCTCGCTCCCAGCGGGAGACCGTCGCCTGTTCGACGCCTACCATCTCGCCGAAGGCGGCTTGAGTGAGCCCGTTTAGGTGCCGGTATCTTATAATTACTCGCTCCCAACTGATCATATGCTCTCCTCATACGAATATATTCGACCTTTCGGCCGAGTGGATTCTAGCTCATAATATCGAGGTCTTGTTGAGTACATGCAAAAATCTAGCCACTCTCTGTGGGGAATGGAATGATTAGGCAGATTTCGCGACGGAACGCCCTCGGCGGCTTGCTAGCGCTGGGAACGTTGCGCTCAACAGATGTTGTAGCGCAAAAGGCTGGGCCATCTCGGCCGTTCACCTGGGCGGGTACTGGGGGAACTTGGGGAGATACCTTAAAAAGCGTCTTTGTTGATCCGTTCGTTGCATCCCAGAATGGCTTGCGCGTGATCCATTCGGCTCAACTAGAATCTGTCGCCGCGGCTAAGATCTTGGCGAGTTGCGGCAGTGCACCATACGACGTATCTGATGGTCCACAAGCCGATTATGCTCTGCTAAATGGCGCGTCCTGCGTCGTGCCATACGATACATCCATCGTGACGTCATTGCTGGATATCTTCGACGAGGCGAAGCTGGGAAATTACTATGCCGCGTTCAACATCCTGCTCTTCGGAATGACCTGGCATACCCGACACGCGACGAAGCCGACCTCTTTCAACGATCTCGCGTTGGCAAAGTATAAAGGGAAGGTCGGCATACCCGCCTATGGCTGGTATGGGATGACTTGGCTCCATGCGTGGAACAAGGTGCTTGGCGGGACGGAAGACGACATCACGCCCGGTATTAACGCGGTAGCCGAGCTCGTGCGCAAAAACGGCGCAGTTATCGTCGACAATGCGGATCACGGCACGCGGCTGATGGACAGCGGTGAAGTAATTATCATGCCTTACTGGAATGGCCGTACGGTTCGGTTACAGGAGGCGAACATCCCAGCGGCGTTCGAAATCGTGCCTGGCACGGTACTGGTTGGCAGCGGCTTCTCCATTATGACTGGAACGTCATACATGGAGCAGGCACAAGCATTCGTTCAGTCCACTCTACAGCCGGAACGACAGCTTGCCTTCACCCGTTGGTCCAAGTATCCGCCGGCCAACAAGACGATTAAGCTACCTCCGGAGCTCGAAGGAATTGCGATCCCACCTGGGGGGTTGAACAAAGTGGCTCAGCTGGATTGGGAAAAAATCAATCAGTATCGTTCGCCCTACCTAGAGCGGTGGAACAAGGAAGTATTGAACGCTTGAGGTTGAGTAGCGTGGGCGACGGGCGGATCGCGCTTGAGGTGAAGGGTCTCGTCAAGCGCTACAACGAGGACGGCATTATTGGACCGATCGACCTTGCGATTCGTCATGGAGAATTCTTTTCACTGCTTGGCCCAAGCGGCTGCGGTAAATCCACGACGCTCCGCTGTATAGCCGGAGTTGAGACGCTTACCGCTGGGCAAATCGATCTCAACGGGGAGCGAATAGACACCAAGCCGGCGCACAAACGCGGACTTGGGTTGGTGTTCCAAAGCCACGCGTTATTTCCCCATTTGACGGTAGCCGAGAATATCGCGTTCGGTCTGGTGCTACGAAAAGTGGGCGCGGCGGACGTGAAGCGGCGGGTTGGTCGGATGCTCGAACTGGTTGGTCTGTCGGGGCTAGATCAACGCATGCCATCGCAGCTCTCTGGCGGACAGCAGCAACGGGTCGCACTCGCTCGATCGCTCGTACTGGAGCCACCACTCTTGTTGCTGGACGAACCCCTGTCGAGTCTCGACCTCAAGCTGCGGCAACAGATGCGTAGCGAGTTGCGGTCCTTACAGCGAGAACTGGGTCAGACGACCATCTTCGTGACGCACGACCAGACTGAAGCGCTGGCGATGTCCGATCGTATTGCCGTGCTGTGCGACGGTCGGGTCGAACAGGTCGGTACTCCTCAGGAAATCTATAACATGCCGGCTACGCGTTTTGTTGCCGACTTCATCGGCGAATCTAACACTCTCGCAGCCGCAGTAGAAGGTGTCACGGGGCATGAAATCCAGTTGCGACTCGATTCTGGCGCAACGCTAAAGGCGCGACAGCCTATCGGCAGTGCATTGATGGTTGGCGACGCCGTATGGGCCGTGGTGCGGCCAGAAAATTTGAGACTGGATCCGCCCGCTCAGTTGGGAGTCGATGGAGGAACCATTTTAGATAGCACGCTGGAAAGCGTATCTTATCTCGGTGAAGACATTCACGCGCGATTCAGGGTTGCCGGGCTCGGCATTCTCGTCGCCACCATGAAGTCAACGCGGCAGGCGACTGCCAGCGTCGCTGCGTGCGCCAGAGTTGGTTTGAATGCGGAGGATGTCGTTGTCATCATCCGCTGAAAACCGCTTTGCTGGAATGCCGGCTTGGGTGTGGCTGCTTGGGCCGTATCTAACTGTGCTAGCGGGCATGCTGCTTCTACCGCTTGTTTATTTAGCCGTTATCAGTGTCTTCACCCACGATCCAAAGGCGTTTTGGAAGCCAATTCTGACGGATGTCAACTATCTACGCCTGCTGGATCCCTACTATGCAAATGTGCTGCTCCGAACGTTGCGGATCGGATTAGTTACGACGCTGGTCTGCGCAGTGATTGGCTTTCCGCTGGCCTATTGGCTGGCCCGTTGTTCACCTCGCGTTGTCGCGGGCGCCCTGTTCCTGGTCGTTATGCCTATGATGGTTTCGACAGTTATCCGGTCATTTGGTTGGATGGTGCTGCTCGGCCGTAACGGGATGATCAACACAGTATCCGACGCAATCGGCCTTGGATCTTGGCTGTCCGTCATGAATACGGAAACGGCGGTGGTGACCGCTCTGGTCCACATATGTTTGCCGCTCATGGTGCTGCCAACGATGGCGGCAATCGAAAAGATCCCAGTGAGCTTAGAGGAAGCGGCAGCCAACCTCGGCGCCGGGGCGTTGCCACTGCTGCGGCGGGTGTTGATCCCACTGGCGGCACCAGGTCTGGTGTCCGGCGCGCTACTGGTCTTTGTAGTAGCCATCAGCGTTGTGGTCACGCCGGCGCTTATGGGCGGGCGGGCCAATCGAATGCTCGGAAATGAAATCTATGACCTCGTGATGACGGCCCTGAACTGGCCTTTCGCCGCCGCGATGGCGATCGTCCTGATCGTCCTTGTGCTGGTGTTCCTCGGATTTAGCCTATGGGTCGGAAACATTCTGTCGCGCCGCACGGGACGGATCTAAGCATGTATGCTCGCCACTTGGGCCTTCGCTTTTTCGTCTTCGGAGCATTCGTCTTTCTGTTGGCCCCGATAGTGGTTGTCGTCGGAGTGTCGTTTAACCCGACATCCGCCTTGCGCGTCCCGCTTGGAGACTATTCGCTGCGCTGGTACGGCAAATTTCTAGCCACGCCGGGATTTCGCGACGCGTTGATTCTTGTTAGCTTGCCAGTAGCGATTGTGTCGTCCGCTGGGGCTACGGTCGTTGGTACCCTCGCTGCGATTGGCCTAACTCGTTCTCGTTATGTTGCGAGCAGCGCCCTTGGAAGCATCCTAATGCTTCCCTTGCTGATCCCAAGCATCTTGCTGGGTGCCGCATTGTATTTGGTCAGTGTCGCCTTCGGGTCAGGCACGAACGCGCTGACATTGGCGCTCGGCCATATGCTGCTGGGCATCCCTTACGTGATACGGGTAGTGGTCGCGGCGTTGGTCGCCGTCGATCCCCGGCTGGAGGAAGCGGCTCGCTCGCTCGGCTGCACCCCTGTGCAGGCATTCCGCCGCGCGGTGTTGCCGATATTGCGCTCTGCCATTCTGTCGGGCGCGATCTTCGCTTTCATCGTCTCGTTCTCCGACATCAACCTAGCACTTTTCCTGTCGGGGCCGGAGACGACGACCTTACCTATCCAAATATTCTCGCAGATTTTCTGGGAGAGCGATCCGACGATCGCGGCGGCATCCACGATGCAGATTGTCGTCGTCGGTTGCCTGATCCTGGCTATGCAGCGGCTATTTCGAATCAAGCTAGGTTTCTAGGGAAGGTGACGTAATGGCGGGATTACGGGTCGGGGTTGATATCGGCGGTACATTCACGGATTTCGCTATCCTGGACGATCGTACTGGCGAGATTCATGCAATGAAATACCCTTCCAATAGGGAACGGCCAGCAGACTCAGTGCTGGCCGGCTTAACAGCTGCCCTCGGCGCACAGGGTGCGTCGGCCGCAGACGTGACGTATTTCGGTCACGGCACCACACTCGGCGTGAACACTATCCTAGAATACAACGGGGCCCGGACTGCACTGCTGGTGACGCGGGGATTTCGCGACATCCTGCACATTGGACGTCACCGCCTGCCGGACGTCTTCAACTTTTTCACCGACGTTGCGACACCTTTGGTCCGACGGGCGCATGTGTTTGAAATGGCCGAGCGCACGCTCGCCGACGGTTCGGTGGCGCTGGCAATAAGCCGGGCCGCTGTTATTAATGCAGTGGCACAAATCAGGCGGATGGGGATTGAGGCAGTCGCGGTTGGATTTCTCCACAGTTATCGGAATCCGGCTAACGAAAATGAGGTGCGGCGGCTTCTCACAGAGTTAGCGCCGGAGATCTATGTCTCGCTGTCCAGCGAGATATGGCCGCAGATGCGCGAATACGAACGTACGCTGATCGGGGTCATGAACGCCTACGTCGGTCGCCGGATGGCCACCTACTTCGACGATCTTCAAAATGAGTTGGCCGGTTCGTTAGAAATAAGTGCGCCGCTGCTAAGTACCAAATCGAACGGTGGCGTTATGACCCTGGCCGAGGCCAAGCTGCGTCCGAGCGAAACTTTGATGTCTGGCCCAGCGGCGGGAGCAATCGGGGCGGCCTTTGTCGCACGTGCCGCCGGGTTTCCCAGGATAGTGACGCTGGACATGGGTGGAACCTCGACCGACGTCGCGATCATCGAAGGGGAGCCTCGCTATTCGACGGAAAACATGGTCGGTAATTTTCCTGTCATCATGCCGGCGGTCGACGTGACGTCTCTAGGTGCCGGCGGTGGCTCGATCGCCTCGATCGACGGGTTTGGCGTGCTGAAGGTAGGGCCGCGCAGCGCTGGAGCCCGGCCGGGCCCGGCCTGCTATGGGCTTGGCGGGACGGAACCGACACTGACCGACGCCTTTGTGTGCTTGGGAATCGTGCAGCCCGGCGCATTTGCCGATGGACGAGTTACAATCGACCGGAGGTTGGCGGAGACAGCCGTCGGTTCGATCGCCTCGCTTCTTGACCGCAGCTTGCATCAGGTTGCTGAAGATATCGTGCAGATCGCGACATCGCACGTCTTCTCTGCCTTGGTGCCTCTGTTGGCGCGAAAGGGCGTGGACTATTCCGACTACGTCTTGCTGCCGTTTGGCGGCGCTGGCCCTATGCACGGGCTTCTGGTCGCACGAGATATTGGTTTTCGCCGAGTACTGGTTCCATCCAACCCCGGCGTCCTTTGCGCTACTGGCGCACTTGTCGCCGACGTTCGCCGCGACCTGGTCCGTACTGTCCACCAGCGGTTTCGGCCGGGAGAGGAGGCAAGGATCTTGCCGGTGCTACTGGCCGCGTTCGAGGCGCTAGAACGGGAGGGCGCGGCTTGGCTCGATGAGCAGAACCTTACTTACACTGCGCGATATTATTCGCGCTTCGTCGAGATGCGTTATGGCGGCCAGTCGTTCGAGATAACGGTGCCGATTGGTCCCGAGGATCTTCAGAACGACGGCCACAAGCTGACGGAGGCGTTCCGCAGGGAATACGCGAGCATATACGGCCATGCCGATCCGGCCATTGAGATGGAGGTGCGTGATGTCCGATCCGTCGCGATTGGTGAGACACCGAAGCCTCGGCTACGAACAATTGCTGCGGCACAGGACGAGGTGCCTGCCGCGATCGAGTTCCGGCAAATCTTTCACGACGGCTGCCTCCGGGAGGCGCGCTACCTGCAACGCTCTGCTCTCAGGTTAAGTGATCGGTTAGCGGGCCCGGCTATTATCGCCCAGTACGATACAACGATATTTGTTCCGTTCGGCTACAGCATCGGCGCAGACCATCACGGAAACCTTATTGCGGAAAGGAACGATGATGCTCGATAAGGTTCTACTTGAAGTGCTCGCAAACCGCTTCACTGGGATGGTGGAGGAGATGGGCTACGTCATACACCGAGCGGCCTTCACTACCTTTGTCAAGGAAACTTGGGATTTTGACAGTGCGCTAGTCACGACTGATGGCAACGTGTTCGCGTACCCGCGATCTATTGGCGTCACCAACATGCTTTCCATGAGCATGAAGGCCGCGATCGGCTGCTTCGATCGTTACGAGGCGGGAGATGTGGTGCTGACCAACGACCCGAACCACGCTCGTGGGATGTCGACCCATCTCCCAGACCTAATGATGTTTAAGCCAATCTTCGCCGAGGGGGAGCTGGTTTGTTTCGCGTGGTGCTTCGTGCATTCATCCGACGTAGGCGGCATCGTTCCGGGTAGTATCACCCCGTATGCGACAGACCGGTTTCAAGAAGGCTTAGCTATTCCACCAATCAAGCTTTACAGGGCAGGCGTCCTAAACGAGGAATTGAAACGGCTCGTACTCGCTAACTGTCGCATCCCTGAACAAAATTGGGGTGACATCAACGCACTTACTGCAGCCCTAGGCACCGCCGAAAAACGCATGGCAGAGTGCATCGCACGTTATGGCGTAACTTCAATTCGAGAGGTCATCGAGGGATTGCTGGATTACTCTGAAGCCAGGGCGCGCAAGGTCTTCGCAGCCGTGCCGGATGGACGCTACGAATTTTCTGATTACCTCGAAGGCGATCTTTTGAAGACGCACAACGTTCGTATCAAACTCTCGATGACGGTCAGCGGCAGTGACGTCCACCTGGATTTCACGGGGACCGATCCTCAGGTAAACGCAGCCTTCAATCTCCCAACTCATGGGATGCTGAATCATTTCGTCGTATTGGGCATCGTCAATTACTTGCGTACCGTGGACTCGGGAATACCGTTCAATCGCGGCATGGTGCGTCCGGTTCGAGTGACGCTTCCCGAAGGATCGCTGCTGAATCCAACTCAACACGCACCAACGGGAATACGATACGCCACCGCGCTTCGGGTGTCCGATGTGGTCATGGGGGCACTCAGCCAGGCGGTGCCGTCGCGCATTCCGGCCGCCGGATCAGGACAATTTGGATTACTTACACTTAGCGACCTGGATCCCGTCAGCGGTGATTTCATTGTGCATGTGTTAGAACCATTGCAGGGCGGATCTGGCGGGCGGCCTGGGAAAGATGGGATCGACGGAGTAAATTTCTCCGGCGGGGCGCTGCGAAATGCGCCGATCGAAGCACTCGAATTGGACGCTCCGATCTTTGTGCGGCAATATGAACTAAACAACGCTGCCGCGCCCGGCCAATGGCGGGGCGGGAGCGGAATTGTTTTCTCCTTCCAACTTCTTTCGCCGCACGCTCAGGTGAGCTCCCGGGGTTGGGACCGATTCCACTTTAATCCGTGGGGACGCTTGGGAGGTGCTGGTGGCACGCTTGGCGGAACGTACGTCACGGACGTGACAGGTAACGAACATCCGATCCCAAAAATCGAAGTGCTTCGTCTCGCGCCTGGCGAGATAGTGCGAATAGTGTCGCCAGGTGGGGGCGGTTACGGTCCTCCCTGCGACCGAGACCCAGCGCTCGTACTCCGGGACGTTGAGAATGGTTTCGTCACGGTAGCCGAGGCGGTGGAACAATATGGCGTGGTACTCACGGAAGGCAGCTCTGTCGATTATCCCGCAACGCATTCGCATCGGCGTGAAATGACTAAGCGGCCATCCCTCGACTTCGAATATGGTACCGGACGGATCAATTATGAAAAAAGCATACCGGAGGTGTTCCAGGACTTAGTCATGGATCTGTTGGCGGCCGCACCACCAGCTAGTCGCCTTTACATCCGAGACACTATCTACGGGCGATTACTTGAATCTGGTCCAACGGGCTTAGATGTCGAAGACGTAAAACGTATCATAGCGGAGTTGATGACGGCGCCGGCGCCAACGTTTGTCGTATCCGCGCCCCAGACAGATGACGTTGCTGCTGTTTCCTTGGCAAGTTGAGAGGACGGTTATCGATAGCAGCGGTCTAAAATCGATTTTTCACCCCGGGTCGTTCGTTTGCAGTTGGCAAGGCCTACATCGTGTTTTTATGCGAATGAAAAATCGCATGCAACCGGCTCACCGTCGTTGACTACCAACCTATTCCCGCGACTACCCACAGTAAAAATCCGAGGAGGAACAGTTATGATAGACAAGATTTTCAAATTCCCTACTCATGAGGATGAAGGCACTGTCGGCTCTCCAGCTGGTTGGACTGTAATCGCGGGAGCCCCTGAAGCGCGTGGTTGGCGCTACTATACGAGCGATGATGGATCTGCCCTGGCGGGCTTGTGGCAATGCACGCCTGGCACCTTTAACGTCGCGTACGACAAGTGGGAATTCTGCCACATAATTTCAGGGGCTTGCATGATTACGCCCGAGAACCGTTCGCCAATAAAACTCGGAGCCGGAGATGGCTTTCTTCTTGAGCCTGGTTTCAAAGGTCGATGGGAGATAACTGAGACCATGCGGAAGCATTTCGTGTTTAAGATCGACGGGAACGTTAGGACGACGACGGTGTAAGGTTTTGCCATCGTCTTTTTCAGTGAGCTGACTCGCGGAACCAACACCCTAGCCGGCGGATTTGGGTTCTTGATCATTTCGTCCAATGCCCGCTTTTGGGGGCTATGCCGCTGACACTGAGGCCGCATTTCCAAAGCAGGAATTCAGTTTTATGAAACGCGATTTCCACGCTCCCGGCCGAAGCCCGGTCTATGGAACGAATGGCATGGCCGCTACTTCCATGCCGATTGCTACCTTGACGGCACTTGATATCTTACGCGCAGGTGGAAATGCAGTTGACGCTGCTCTGGCTGCCTCAGCGGTTCTGGCCGTAGTTGAACCTCAAAGCACAGGAATTGGTGGAGATTGCTTTTGTTTGTATGCGCCTGCGCGCACGGGAAAAGTCATTGCTCTCAATGGTTCCGGCAAAGCTCCGATGGCGACCACAGCGGAGATTCTGTGTTCCGAAGGTCTCAACCAAATTCCCCCAAATTCGGCTCACGCCGTCACTGTGCCGGGCGCCATCTCTGCTTGGGCGCTTTTGAGTGAAAGGTGCGGGCGGTTTGGGCTTGACAAAATCCTACAACCCGCAATTCGATATGCCGAGAAAGGCTGGCCGGTGCATGCAAGGGTTGCGTTAGACTGGGCAACTGCAGCCGGACGGTTGAACGACAGCACGACCGCGCGCCAAAAATATCTTATCGATGGGCGGCCTCTGGCTGCCGGTGACAATTTTATCCAACCGGCACTAGGAAAAACCTTGAGACAAGTTGCGGCTAAAGGTCCTTCGGCCTTTTACGAAGGAGCAATCGCAGCAGACATGATTGAGACTTTACGTAGACTCGGTGGTCTGCATACGGAAGGAGATTTTGCAGAGGGAATCGTCAGCGCCGAGTTCGTTCAGCCTATCTCGTCCAAGTGGAGAGGCATGGAAATATTCGAATGTCCACCAAATGGGTCTGGCTTGCTTGCACTTATGCTGCTTGGGATTTTGGAGGGTTTTAAAACACCAGCAGATGGCCCGCTATCGGCGACACGACTTCATAGGCATGTCGAGGCGGCTCGATTGGTCTATCGCGATCGAGATGCATTCCTAGCAGATCCGTTCCACGTAGATGTTCCGGTCGAACACCTGACGTCACCTCGGTATTTAGCGGAGCTTCGGGCAGCAATCTCGGACACCTGTTCGATGCCAGTGCTACCACCAGCAGGCGCGAGCTTATTGTTGCCGTCGCACAAGGACACTGTCTATCTCTGCGTTGTCGACAGAGACGGAAACGCCTGCTCCTTTATTAACTCCCTGTTCGCGTCTTTTGGAAGCTGTATTTACGCGGAGAAGTCAGGCGTGCTATTCCACAATAGAGGATCCAGTTTTCGTTTGGAGAAGGGCCATCCTAACTGTGTCGCGCCCGGCAAGCGTCCCATGCACACAATCATTCCAGGGATGGTGATGAAGGACGGACACCCCTTGATGCCATTTGGCGTAATGGGCGGACACTTCCAACCCATGGGTCAATCGCTATTTCTGACAAACCACTTCGAATTCGGCCTCGATATTCAAGAGGCGTTGGATTTGCCTCGACTGTTTCCACGCGACGGAAAGCTAGAAGTGGAGCACGGAATCCCTAGTGCCTCCTTGGCGCGGTTAGTCGCACTCGGCCACCAATGCGAGCAGGTTCGTAACCCACACGGCGGAGGTCAGGCAATTTTCATCGACCAAGATCGCGGCTGGTTTGTTGGCGGCAGTGATCCACGGAAGGACGGTTGCGCCTTAGGATACTGATTTCGCCAGAAGGCGTCAAAAATGCGTTATGACCCAAAGCGGATCGCCCCCTTGGGTCATTTGGACGGTCGAATCTCCGATCTTGATGCGCTGTTACCGCTTCAGATCCCGCGTGGCCGCAAGCGGATCTGCCGGACCAACTCCAGTTAGCATCCCAGATTGAGGCGATCTAAGAAGGCGTGTCAGCGTCGTCGCCGTTGACATGCAATCTAATGGGCCAGTGAAAACTCAACCGGCCTGACGGGCTCCAGACAGGTTCGCCGCCATCCCCATCGCCGCAATTGATCCTCCCCAGCGTGCGGCTTCTCCTGCGGTCCCCGCGCTATGCCATCCCGTCGATGGCGGATCGGAAGGATCTGCTTTTGGCTCGAAAGTTAGAGGATCTGAGGGAAAGGGTGTTCGAGTTGGCAGCCATCATGGGGGAGCCCCTCCCGATACCTAGCTCCCCAGCGCCGGCCTCGCCGATCTGGTCAGTCAGGGGGCTCGGCATGGGCTTGGCGCGAGTGCCCGACGTTAGCGGCCGGTAGTTGGGGCTACCTGTTGTCTGGCCGCCATGCGGCCGTTTTCTCCGGTCTGGTTTTGGGTGGAGGTTGGTCGGGCTCCCAAAGGAACCCGATCCGCCTGGGCCCCCTGGATTACTCTGGGTTACGTGGAGAAGGTTCGACCCCAGTTCCCTCCCTCCGCCAGCTTGCCCAATGCCATGTATTCTCCGGGTGAGTTCGCGGGCACTTAAGCCCAGTAACAGCAGCGATTTCTCATTTGAGCTCCGGACTCCTGGTGGCCGGAGCCAGCCTCTTGTTCTCCAAAAGGCCCGTTTCTCTCCGAAGCTCTGGACTCCATCCATTCGGTACGGTTCTCGAAATTCGAACGTTTGGAGTTACCTATGAACTACAGCGGAATGAGGTTCTGCCGCTTCTCTCGGACAGGCGAGAGCGTCTGATTTCTAGCTCGCCATATCGAGGTTCGAATCCTCCCGCCCATCGAGATAGTGAACCCCTTGTGGTTGAAATCCCGCATTTTGGGGGTCTTTGCGCATTAGTGGCGAGTCTCCAAACTCCGGAAAATGGCAACTCTAACGAGAATTTGCCGAAAGTCTCCAGGCAAAACCGCAGAAATTCCCGTTTTGAGGAGACTTTGGGTGGAGACAATTTTCGATCCACTGAGTGGTAGCGTTGATAGTCCTTCCGCTTACAGTATGTAACTTCGCGCAGCTCGGAGCGCCGCTGTGCGCGGAACGACAAAAAAGGCTCAAGAGCTGCTCGCTCTCGCTCAAAGTTTGAAGGGCCAGGATTCCGACCTATTGGCGCGCGCCCGGTTGTTGGAGAGGACCGACGTTGACGGCGCGCTCAGCCTTGTCCGTGACGAAACAGATGCGGATATTGTTCTACGGGATTATGATCCTGATTGCCGCGTTTCTCTTACAGTTTTTGACGCCTTTTCCAATCCTGACTTGGATTTTCGGATGGCCAGCGGCAAAGCCCTAGACATTGA
>Ga0193751_1000065_pt1 | contig 93181 bp, 83 predicted proteins | sample L1c2metaG_FD_143050 | JGI IMG/M metagenome (GOLD analysis project Ga0193751, IMG submission 143050) | Soil microbial communities from a riparian zone of the East river system, Colorado, United States - L1c2 | ecosystem: Environmental > Terrestrial > Soil > Riparian zone | place: USA: East River... | reverse complement strand
ACGCGCACTGTCACCGTGGGCGGAACCGATGCGGACGGCAAAAAGTTCCAAAGCAAGGTGGTGTACGACAAGCAGTAACAGGACGATCATGGGCGCTGAGCCGCCTGCTTGAATCGAGCACGCGTGATCCCCACCTGGTCGCCAACAATTAGTAAAGCCGCCGAGCCTAACATGTGATTATGCCGACAATTGCGACGGTTATCCAGCGTATTAGCCGTTAAAAGCCACAACTGTTCGAGATTAATACACACGAAGTTGTCGATGGAGTGCGATCCTCAAATTAGGACACGACCATCGATCTCAGGTCCGCTTTTACCGCGTCTATCGCCATCAAAAGCGGATCACCGGAGAATCCGCTCCAAAGCGAGAGCGAAGAGCCGATTGCTGGCGCGTATGTTTGGCCTACCAATGCCAACGGAAACGCTTGATCCCGTGCCGCCGTCACAGACACCCGCCGCCGAACCCGAGCGGCTTGCCTATTCTCTACACGAAGCCGCCGATCTTCTAGGGGTCGATTACTTCAGCGTCTATCGCCTAATTCAGCGCGGAAAGCTGCGCGCATGCCGCGCGCTCCGTGGCAAGCTATTAGTTCCGCGAACAAAATTGCTCCGGTTGCTCAAAAGTTAAAACGTGTGCCGACGATTCGTTAGCCTGCGATGCCAAAACTGACGCGGCGCGCCTGCGCGAGGCTATGATCTTGACGTAAGTGGCCATAGGTTTTCATACACAGTGCGCCGCCGTCTTTGTGACCCAGCCAACGCGAAACAGTGGGAATATCGACGCCGCTTTCGATGCAAATGGTCGCGAATAAATGACGGAGGTCATGGTGTGTTATGCGTTTCATGCCGATCTTTGAGGCCGCATGCGTCATGCTGTTTTGACATTCAAAGACGCGCATCACGGTTGCTGTCGAAGGTTCATTTGATCGCTCGGCACTCGTCAGGATGTGATCGATACGAAGGCCTACACGATGGACGTGTACGAGACCGTGAAACGCATCCACAATTCCGCCGATCAAAATAAAATGGCAGGCGACACCATCAAAGAATTCGGTGCCGACAATAAGTTTCTTATCTTCAAGCGCATTGTCGATCCGTTGGTCGAGCAAAGCTATCAGGAAATAAAAGCGCGCTGGATCGACAAGTTAGCTGCCGTCGACATTTACGGCAGAAGCCATGCCCTAACGATGCTCATTTATGTCCGTTGGGACGACAAGCTGTGAATCGGATCGGCCCCTCGGAGAGAGCAAAAATGATCCGGTGATCACGCTCGTTGTCTTAAGGAATTCACGCCGCGATTTGGCAAAGCCCTTCATCGAATTCTCCCTCTAACATTTTCTGACTGTAGCAGTCCCAAATCTAGCCGCCTCTTCCGAATTGCAGCCCGGGATCGATCCGAGCGTGGCACCGTTTTAGGCTAAGTAATTCGGTTTCCAGAACGTGACGATCAATCCACCCACGACAACCAGCGTGCCCCCAACCAAAACAGGCAGATTCGGCAATGTTCGGAAAACAAGAAAATTGATCACCTGCCAAACAACGAAAAGAATTGCGATGTAAAGTCCCACGACCTGCCGGAACTCGACAGGTGCCAGGTTGAGAGAAAATCCATATCCGAATAGCAGCGCAGCACCGGACAACATTAGCCCCAACCGCGTCACGCCAACATGATTGTACATTGCCAGCCTGACCACGGCGTCCCCGCTGACTTCAAGCGTGGTCGCAATTAAGAGGAAGGACAGGTTGGATAGGGTCTGCGAGATGTTCATCTTAAAGATGAATTATCAGCCTTTCGGTATCGAACCAAATAAAAGATCATCGCGCCGCCGATGGGCAATCCGATCAATGCGCGGTAATCGTGGCGCCCCAAGGCGTTCAATAGATCGCCAATGATGTTGAGCGAAAGGATGATCAACGCGATTCGGATTCCCCAGAGGGAGCTTCGCCACAGCCCAACCGCCGCGAAAGCGCACCCTGTCGCCACGACAAACATCAGCAAGACCGCCCATTTTCCGACAGATTGAAACGCTACGTGGGCATCAGGGTTGAGACGCCAAAGCGGATCTAGCGCAGTGCCAGGGAAAAGGAGCAGCACTATGGTGAGAGTGCACATCGTTGCTCCGAACGCAAAAAATGCCGCGAGCAACTTAATCATTCGGTTAGAAGCTTAATAGCGCGATCACTTCGTCCAATCTCCAAACATATATCCTCGGCTTTCCGCTATCCCCGGTCGGAATGCGATCACTATGAGCATTTCCGAGGCAAAGTCGTTTGGGATAGGATGGTTGAGACATTCGATCTTGAAGGGCATGACAGGGCAAGCGTTGCTACGCTTTTACGTTCGGAGCCGCCGATGGCTTCGCTGCGATTACGACTATGTTGGGCATCTCTCTCGTTGATTCACCGCAGGCGGCCGTAAAAGCTGCGATTGTCGATAAGGCCCGGCGCGAGCGAGTTTGATAAAATCGGCTAGAGAGGCAGCGTAGCGCCATGTCAGTTCTAATTCGCACCGTCGTCCTTCTCGGTATCTCCAACGTGTTTATGACTTTTGCGTGGTATGCGCATTTGCGAAATCTCAACGACAAGAAGTGGTATATCGCGGCGCTCTTAAGCTGGGGGCTCGCTCTATTTGAATATCTCTTCCAAGTTCCCGCGAACAGAATCGGCTATTCTCAGTACAGTTTGGGGCAATTGAAGATTCTCCAAGAGATTATTACGCTTGCGGTGTTCGCCCCATTCGCGCTCTTTTACATGCACCAGCCTCTTAAGCTCAATTTTCTTTGGGCTGGCTTCTGCATGGTCGGAGCAGTCTTTTTCATGTTCCGCTCAAATTAGGGATACTGCCTAAAAACCTCCTGATGTCGGATAGTTTATTGCTGCAAGGAGATATGTGCGCCTTCTCCCAGTTGAGGACGCTCGTTGCATCGCATCCGATTATCTTCGCGACATCCCTTTGACTTAGTCTCAAATCCAGCCGCGTCTTCCGAATTGCATCCCAGATGGTCTTAACTTCCTTCGGATATGCCTTGTCTTTAGTTTTTTTCCCGTTCAACCGCACACGACAAAAGAGCAACGCAACTTCAGGCGCTCATCGCTACCGCGAGCATGAACTCGGAGGACGCTGCATGAGGTCTAACGGTCTGGCAATCAGCTTCATTGCCGTGTTAGCCGGCTTCCGGAACTCCATCGAAAAAGGTCACTGCTCCCGATTCCAGCGAATACTCGGCGCCCACGACAACAAGAGCGTCCTTTTGGATCAGCCGCTCGAGCAGCTCGGAGCCGTGTCGAAGGTGATTGGCCGACGCACGTACGTTCGCCCGGACGGCATCGCGCATCAATGCGTCGGGATCGGCCTGCCCACGGCCCGACAACATCGACTGGATCGACGGTCGAACACGATCCACAATGGAAAGCAGGTTTCGAGATTGCGTGGTCGCGCGACCGAGCACGTCCTCCAGCGTAGCCAAGACCGCACCACACTGGGAGTGGCCCATCACGACCACCAGCCGCGTCCCGAACCGGCTTGCCGCAAACTCAACGCTACCGACTTGCGACGGCGCGACGATGTTGCCGGCGACACGAATGACGAAGAGGTCGCCAAGGCCCTGGTCGAATACCAATTCCGCCGGAACACGAGAGTCCGAACATCCGAGTACGATCGCGAACGGCTCCTGTCCCGCAACTAGAGTAGCCCGGCGTGATGGACTCAAAGCCGCTGATGCAACGCACTGGTTGTCGACGAAGCGTCGGTTCCCCTCGCGTAGGCGTGCGAGCGCTTCGATGGCGGAAATCATGGTGGGCAGCCCGTGGCCTGTGGTCCGGCTAACATGTGATTATGCCGACAATTGCGACGGTTATCCAGCGTATTAGCCGTTAAAAGCCACAACTGTTCGAGATTAATACACACGAAGTTGTCGATGGAGTGCGATCCTCAAATTAGGACACGACCATCGATCTCAGGTCCGCTTTTACCGCGTCTATCGCCATCAAAAGCGGATCACCGGAGAATCCGCTCCAAAGCGAGAGCGAAGAGCCGATTGCTGGCGCGTATGTTTGGCCTACCAATGCCAACGGAAACGCTTGATCCCGTGCCGCCGTCACAGACACCCGCCGCCGAACCCGAGCGGCTTGCCTATTCTCTACACGAAGCCGCCGATCTTCTAGGGGTCGATTACTTCAGCGTCTATCGCCTAATTCAGCGCGGAAAGCTGCGCGCATGCCGCGCGCTCCGTGGCAAGCTATTAGTTCCGCGAACAAAATTGCTCCGGTTGCTCAAAAGTTAAAACGTGTGCCGACGATTCGTTAGCCTGCGATGCCAAAACTGACGCGGCGCGCCTGCGCGAGGCTATGATCTTGACGTAAGTGGCCATAGGTTTTCATACACAGTGCGCCGCCGTCTTTGTGACCCAGCCAACGCGAAACAGTGGGAATATCGACGCCGCTTTCGATGCAAATGGTCGCGAATAAATGACGGAGGTCATGGTGTGTTATGCGTTTCATGCCGATCTTTGAGGCCGCATGCGTCATGCTGTTTTGACATTCAAAGACGCGCATCACGGTTGCGGTCGAAGGTTCATTCGATCGCTCGGCTCGCAGTTCCTTCAACATCCGCTCAAATTCTGGAATCATCGGCACATGTCGCATCTCGCCGTTCTTGGTCGCAGTTTGGGGGTCGCCGCGCACATGCAACTGGCGGCGGGGGAAGTCTGCGTCTGCCCACGTCACATATTTTGCCTCGCCAATTCGCAGGCCGCTATACGCGAGAAACCGCACCAGATCTGCGCAATCCTTCGATTGTCTCGCGCCCGCAGTGCGAATCTTCTCAACAAATTTCAGGAATTCTTCGCGTGACGGAAGCTCCAGCTTTTTCTGACGGAGTCTTACGCGCGATAGTTTCGCTGCCGGATTATTAAATCGAGCACCGGTGCCGATCGCCTCATCGAAAACCGCTCGCAACGTCCCGATGCTGTTGTTCACCACAGTCGGTGCGTACTGCTGCTGAAATCGCGTGAGCCAGTTCTCACAATCGCGTTCGCTTACTTTACGCACATCGGTTTCGAACAGCGAAGGCCAGGAGCGCTGGATGAAATCCAACGTCATCTCACGGTAATCTTTCGAGCGCGGCTTGAGCGACGCGTTTGCTCGGACCTTGCCACGATATACTTCTACCGCGTCGCCAACTGTCATCTTGCCGCCAGCGAACGCTTTTACGGATTCGTGGCGTGAGCGGTACTCGCGGATTTTGTCTGGCAGTCTCTGCTTCGCGACGGAGAAGACTGCCGTCTCCAGACCCTGACGGACCAACTTTCCCCCGACTTTGAATCGCGCAAAGTACGTGCCCGACGGCCGATAGCGAATGAGATTCTGAATGGACGTACTTTCCCAAAGCGGTTCTTCTGTGGTCGGCATGGCGCAGTTCGGGACATGCTCTCAAAATCCTTCGGGCCGCGTTGCTCCGAGGTCGAAGCAAAGACTCAACGCGGATCAACGCGCCGCCCCACCCGGCGTCAATCAGAGTATGCAGCCGTGTCAGCTTGATGAATGGGCTTGCCTCTTCGGAGGGAATGCGGACAGTGCGCAACGGCGACCGAATGGAATCCGCACGTTGTGCCCGTTTTTGTCTGAGGGATACAAAAGGGGGATACAATGGCCTAAAAAAGTGAATGGAAATAGAAGGTTTTCCCTCGTAAATGCCGGCATAGCTCAGTTGGTAGAGCAGCTGATTTGTAATCAGCAGGTCGTCGGTTCGAATCCGACTGCCGGCTCCAGCCTTCGCTCAGAACGCAGCGGAGGTGAGAGGCTGGAGCCAGCCGAAGTAGGATGAAGGCGACCCATTGCGCTAAAGCACGGCGGTTGGATCAGGAAATTTGATTCTGGACGGCCGGTTTGGCTTCCCGCCACGCGTTCAGTGATTCAACGAATAGCTTGGCATGCTAACAAATAATGAAAATTCATCCATGGAGTAACAAACTATGAAGACACATAACTACAATGCCCGCAGCGCGATCCTTCTGCTCATGGTCTCGCTGGTCTTTAGTTCGTTTGTGGCCCGTCAGGCGACTGCTACCGATCCACGGTCACCTCACGCTGTGGCGCCAAGCCAAGCCTCGGCCCGTTTGGTCATAAGACGAATGCCAAATCTGGGCTTCAACGTGATCGTCCGATTGTGGATCGATGGCCAGCCAACTGCAACGCTTGGATATGGCCACACTTATCAGGGTGTCCTGACACCCGGTCGGCACGTTTTAGCAGTGCTGGCGACTCCGAGGTCGCGATCGCCGATTCCGTGGGAAATGCCTTTGAATGCGCAAAGCGGGCAGACCTATGTCTTCACGGCGACGGGAGGTCCTTCAGGAGATTTGGTTTTGGCCAGCGGATTTTAGCGAGGGAACGTTCCGTTCAGGCGGCCGCGGTGCCGGCGAAATGGAGGAGCTCGAGAATATTTCCGCGGAGGCGAAGGAATTCCGGGCTGCTGCGGTCGCGCGGTCGAGCCAGCGTATTCGCAATGGTCTGATCGATCCTCCCCGGAGGCTGAGTCATGATCATGATGCGATCGCTCATGTAAATGGCTTCGTCGATGTCGTGGGTAACAAAGAGTATGGTCGTGCGGCGTCTCTGCCAGAGTCGCAAGACTTCATCCTGCATCCGCATGCGAGTAAAAGCGTCGAGCGCGCCGAGCGGTTCGTCGAGTAGGAGAACTTTCGGGTGGTTGATGAGCGCTCGCGCGAGAGCAACGCGTTGGGCCATGCCTCCGGAAAGATGGTGCGGGTAAGCGTCGGCAAATGCCTCGAGGCCCACGAGACGCATGAATTCGTCCACCTCATTTCGTTTTTCGCGCAACACTCCGCGCGCGACGAGACCAGCCTGGATATTGCGGCGAACGGTGAGCCAGGGAAATAGATTTGGGTCCTGAAAGACCAGGCCGCGTTCCGCGCCCGGTTCGCTGATTCGTTCAGAACCGATCAAAACTTCCCCTGAATCGGCCGCATCCAAGCCGGCAATGAGGCGAAGGAGAGTTGACTTGCCGCAGCCACTCGGGCCAATGAGTGAGACCAATTCCCCTGCCGCTATCGATAGCGAAATATTACCCAGAGCCTGTCGGCGCGTGAACGGATCATCCGGAGCGGGAAAACTTTTGCTCACCTCGTGAACACGGAGTGAGGACGCTTCGGTCTCAGCTAGTGCTACCATTTGATGACACCTTTTTGCCAAACCAGCATGCGGTCGCGGATCTTAAACAGAAGCGTCATTACGGTTGAAAAAAAGCCAGCCATGATAATCAGCGCGGCGAAAACTTTGCCGTATTCGGCCCAGCCTTGCGCCCAGCTGACATACCAACCTAGTCCGGACTTCACTCCTACGGACTCCGCGACGACAAGAGTGAGAAAAGACGCACCCAGTCCCATGAACAAGCCGATGAAAATATTCGGGACCGCTGCTGGAATCGCGACCCGAAAAATGAGATAGCCGCGTCCGGCGCCCAGGGTCCGGGCCACGTCAAGGTACGACGCACGGGTATTGGAAATCCCGGAGGCAGTTAGCATCGTGACGGGGAACCACACCGCGAGCGCGATTAATCCCGCTGCGGACACGATTGCCGACGGGGACACTACCATCGCAAGAGGTATCCATGCTGTGGCTGGAATCGGCCCTACAACTTTGAGCAGCGGCATTCCCCAATAGCGCACCGAAGTTGACCAGCCGATGCATACTCCGCTAACAAGTCCGACAATCACGCCAAGCGTGTAGCCACTCAAAAGCAAAACGAGCGAGTGCCAGGTGCTATCCAGCAAAAGCGCGCGATCGCTAATTAAACTGCGTAAAATTGCCGCGGATCCAGGAAAGTACGGCAGCGGAAGCAAATGGAAGCCCAACGTAATGACATCCCAAAAACCGATTAACAGGATCGCCACCGTAAAAATCGGCCACATGTGCCGCATCCATTGGCGCAACGCTGGCCAGAAACTTTGCGCGATTGCGAGAACAATTGAGACGCCGAGAATTTCCCAAAACAGCAGCATGTAAGAATGCGTCTCGAGCGGCGGTGCCTTTCTGGAAATCAGCAAATGAATTCCGAAGGTAATCAAACTTGCGACCGGAACAGCCAGCTGCATCAGCCAAGGGAGTGTCGATCCGCGCTTGAGCCGATCTGCGCTGTTATTCTCCGGCCGTGTTCGCCCAAAACCGAATGGAGCTGCCGTTGCCGGTTCGCTTATTTCTGGGCGGCTATTGTATTTTTCTGAAGACACGGTGCGTCAGGCTCGGCGAGATTCGGCGCATCCTGATCGGGTTGATCGAACATTTTTCTGCGGCAACATGAATCTCCGCTGTCTTTCTGGATCAACTCCGCGATTAACCGAATATCATCCTCGGGGGAGACTTGGCCTCCGGCGACTTTTTCCACCTCCAGGGTCTTAATCCACTCGTCGGTAACACCGTCCAGATGCATGAACGCCCGTTTGGCCAACGCTTCGGTGTCGGTCTCCGGAGAAAGCATTTTCGCGATTTTCATTTCCCGGCTGGCAGTGTGAACCGACTCCTCCGCGAGCTGGACACTTGGGACATAGCGCAAACGCGCAAGCGCGGCCGTGTTCAATTCAGGTGTTGAGGCGAGATATTTTTTCTCCACCGCCATCACTGCCGCAGCTCGGGGATTCGTTTCCACCCACTTCGCGCCTTTCAGCAAGGCACGCGTTGCTCTCGCCGCGGTATCGGGATTCGCGTCTACCCACTTGCCGTTGGCGATGACCTCGCAGCAGTATTCGTCTTTGTACGGGGCATCCATGATCTGATCCGCAATATTTCTCACCTTGCCCTCCGCGATCAGTAAGCTGCCGATCGGTTCGGCGTTAGCGACTGCGTCCACTTCCCCTTTGTCGATTGCCAGGCCCAGTTCGCCTGCGGGATAGACTTTCCAAGTGATGTCCTTGCCGGCATCGATCCCGTGAGTTCCGAAAACCCGATTCGCAAACACGAACGGCGGCGTGCCCATTCCAGGCACGCCAATGCGTTTCCCTTTTAGATCCTGAATCGTGTGAATATTTGTTTTCACCCCCGCTTGGACGCGAAGACATCCGCGATGAATTCCAGCTAAGAACCTCACATCCAAACCCTGCTCGATTGGCTTAAGAAAATACATCACCAGGTGATGCGTGATATCGTAGCTGCCCAGGGCCAGTGCATCTTTGTAAGTGGCCCAATTGCACTTCACCAATTCAGGCTCGAGTCCCTCCTCCTTGAAAAACCCTTTCTCATACGCGGCGTATATCGGAGCTTCACAGGTCAACCCGATGTAGCCAATGCGAACTTTCTTCGTGTTACGGACCCCGGAGCCGGAGTTCTTATTGCATCCCGGCAGAAGCAAAATAGCGCACGCAGCGACAGTGATGAGTTTAAAAGTCATTTGCGGTTTATTCAAAGGTTTTGGGAATAAAGCGATAACCCATGGCTATGGAAGCAGAATCTTTTGGGGCGATCAAGCTGCCTGATTGCGTTTTCTAGTTGGTCCACACAGTATCTGGTTGCAATGATGCATGATCCCATGGAGTTGCGCCACCTGCGCTATTTTCTCGCGGTGGCCGAGGCCGGAAGCTTCAGCCGCGCCGCCGATCGCCTCGGAATTTCTCAGCCCACTCTTTCCCAGCAAATGCGCGATCTGGAGGTCGGGCTTCGGGTGTCTCTGTTTCAACGGCGGGGAAAACGGATTCTGCTGACTTCAGCGGGCCTGATTTTTCAAGAACACGCGCGCTCGATTCTTCGTCAGTTCGAGAGTTTCCTCCAGGAACTTAGCAGCGAGTCGCAACAACTGCGCGGGGCTTTGCATCTTGGAGTGGTTCCGATCCTCAACGTGCCACTGGTGCCGCATCTGCTCGGCCTGTTTGCTGTCAAACACCCGGGCATCAGCATCATCGTTGATGAGATTTCATCCACTGAAATAGAGACGGCACTGGAGGAGGGTCGTATGGACGTCGGTCTGGGGTTCGTCACGCGATACTCACCAAATTTACGATACGAACGCCTTTGCACTGACGAATTTGCGTTGGTTGTCTCCGAAGAACACGCCTGGTCGAAGCGGCGAAGGGTTCCTTTCGCGGAATTACATCAGCAACGGTTGATCCAGTTAACAGACAGCTTCGTCATGCGGCATATGACGGACGAGATTTGTCGAAAGCATCAAGTCCGGCCTCGGACCGTCGCCGAAATCAGCTCGATTGAAACGTTGCTGCGCTCGCTTGCGACATTAAAAGCCGCGGCGTTAATGCCGAAGATTGCCCTGCGTGGAAGGGAAGGGTTGAAATTGAAAGCGATCCAGCTTCAAGGAAGAAATCTCGGAGTGGAGATCGGACTGTTACGCCTAAGCGATTCGCTGGGCAATAGCGCGGTAAGCGCGTTCACAACGCTCGCCAAGGCGACTGTTCCGAAGATGATCAAGAATAGAAGCATTGGTCGGCGATAATGAGAAATTGTTTCAAAGCAGTTGGTGCAGTATGAGACTGTTCGCATTTGCTGTTACGCTGGCGTTGTCCAGCGCTGCTTTCGGCCAACAGAAACCTGAACTGTCGCCCGACACAGGCAGCGATTTGCTTTTGAAAAAGCTCGAGACCCGCGTTGAAGAAATCGCTGCCCGGCTCGATGGCGTGATGGGCGTGGCCATTATCGATCTCACCGATGGCCGAACTCTTTTACGCAATGCTGATCGCGTTTTTCCAACCGCCAGCTCGATCAAAATCGCGATCCTGCTGGAATTGTATCGTCAAGATCAGGAAGCACGCTCAGGAGCCAAAGGGAAAGCAAAGTTGGATGACATTTACACATTCGATCCCAAAGATCTGGTCGAAGACAGCCAGATCATGGCGGGCCTTACTCCCGGCGTGACGCGGGTTACCAACCGCGACCTGGCTCAATTCATGGTGGCGGTAAGTGACAATGCGGCGACGAATGTTCTGATTGATCGCGTTGGGATGCAGAACGTGAACGCGACCATGCGGAGCCTTGGCCTAACGAAAACAATGCTGCGCCGAAAAATGATGGACGTTGCAGCGGCTCGACGCGGCGATGAGAACGTTGCCACGCCGCAGGAAATGGTCCGGCTTTTGGAAGCGATCTACAAAGGCAAAGCGTTAAACAAGGAACTCACCGACCAATTCATCAAGCAATTGAGGACTTTGAAGAAGGACAGCTATCTGTCGTACGAATTGCCGGCGGGCGTCGAACTTGCCGATAAGCCCGGAACTCTGGACGGCGTGCGAAATGATTCAGGTATCGTTTTTGCGCAGAACCGGCCGTTCGCGATCAGTGTGATGACCGCTTACGACCGCGACGAGAAAGCAGCCGAACGCGCCATCAGCGAAGTTGCTCTCGAAGCGTACCACTACTTCGAGATGCGCGGCAAAACCTCCGAGTACGGGCGCATATTGCCGCCATTCGACATGCGATAAGTGAAAGTCCATCGCCGAATCTGAGTTTGCTCCGCACTCGACAATTGAGATAGAAGGCGCAATGATCGCGACGATTTCTCGTCCACGAATCGCCTCAAGGAGATGGCCCGGCTCACAAACGCGGCCGCTGCTGTGAAGACGACGCCATTAGTCATCCTGCATGATGGCGAACGATTGTACTTCTTGGGCGGCGAACCAAGCTTCACGCGGAAGTGATCGGCGAATGTAAAACGCTGAACCTAAAACGGGCGGCGGCGCTTTACTTGGTTTGCGCATTCGCTGAACAGCGCGGCCTCAGAGTTCGCGATCGCGAGGGCGTGATCGCCAGCACGCGAGGCGCGTGCGCTCCCCAAACTACAGCAACTGATACGGATCGACGTCGACGGTGACGGTGACGTCTTCGGGGAAGGGTAGTTTGTCGAGGGTTTCGCGGACGAGGCGGCTCAGGCGCATGATGGCTTCGCCGCGGATCAGGATGTGAAAGCGGAATTGGCCTTGTAGTTTTTCAAGTGGCGCAGGCGTTGCGTCGCCAAGGATGAATTCTTGGGGCAACGCTTCTTTCAAGCGGCGCTTCAATGTTTCGGCCGAAAGTTTTGCGCGACCTTCGTGCGCAGAACGGACAGTGATTAGTATCGCGTGTCTGAATGGCGGGAAATCGCAGCGCTCGCGGAATTCCAATTCCTGTTGGAAATAGCCGGCGAAATCGTGGTGCCGCGCAAACTGAATCGACGGACTGAATGGCGTGTAAGTCTGCACAAAAACTTCGCCCGGCGTTTCGCCGCGCCCGGCGCGTCCGGCGACTTGTGTGAGAAGCTGAAAGGTGCGTTCGCCTGCGCGGAAATCGGGCAGATGCAACGCGAGATCGGCGTTGATGATTCCGACGAGCGTCACATTCGGAAAGTGCAGACCTTTCGCGATCATTTGTGTGCCGACGAGGATGTCGATCTTGCCGGTGCGAAAATTTCTTAGAGTTTCGCGATACGCGTCCTTGCGCGTCATGGAGTCGGCGTCCATGCGGCGCACCACGGCTTTCGGAAAAATCTGCGCGACGGTTGATTCCACTTTCTCGGTGCCGAAGCCGTAATAAATCAGCGCATCTTGTCCGCACGCCGGACATTTCTTCGGCACGGCGGCGGTATGCCCGCACAAATGACAACTCAATCGTCCGGCGACTGCGGGTTGCCGGTGAAACGTGAGCGCGACGCTGCAATTCGGACAGTTGCGCGCTTCGCCGCAATTGCTGCAAAGCAGCGACGTGGAAAAGCCGCGACGGTTCAAAAACAAAATTGTCTGCTCTCGTTTTTCCAAACGATCGGCAATTGCTTGCGACAATTTTTCCGACAAAATAGAGGCTTTCTTTTCCCTCCGTCGTTCCTGACGCAGATCGATGATCCGCATGAGCGGCATTTGTTTTTGGTCCACGCGCTGGGTTAGAGTAACGAGCCGATATTTGCCAATAGCAGCGTTGTGATAACTCTCCAGCGATGGCGTGGCGCTGCCCAGAACCACGACGCACTTCTCGATCTTCGCCCGGACGACCGCGACGTCGCGCGCGTGATACCGTGGCGCTTCCTCCTGTTTGTACGTGGTCTCATGTTCTTCATCGACCACGATGAGGCCGAGATTTTTCAGGGGCGCGAAAACTGCACTGCGCGCGCCGATCACGATGCGTGCGCGGCCGGAATGGATCTTGTGCCATTCATCGTGACGTTCGCCCTCGGACAAATGACTGTGCAATACGGCGACCGCGTCCTGCACGTCAGCAAAGCGCCCCTTGAACCGTTCGACTGTTTGCGGAGTCAGCGAAATTTCGGGCACGAGAACGATGGCGGTGCGCCCGCGATCCAGCGCGGCGCGGATCGCCTGCAAATAAATTTCTGTTTTCCCCGAGCCGGTGACGCCGTGAAGCAAAATCGGGCGCGCGTTCTCTGGCGACTCGAGCGCCAGCACGACTTCCTTTAGTGCGTGCGTTTGCTCCTCGTTCAAGACGAGGTTCGACGTGGCGATGAACTGCTCGTCTGCGTGCGGATCGCGAACCACAGCTTCCTCGCGCAACTCCGCGAGGCCGCGTTTCACCAGGGCCCGCAGGGTCTGATTATCGAGGGCGGTTTGTCGAAGCAGCTGCGCTGCGCGCATGGGCGATTCCAATCGCGAGATTGCTTCCAGAAGTTCCGCCTGACGCGGGGCGCGCTTTCGCAGTTTCTCGATCTCGTCGCTGTCGATTTTGCGCGCGGGCTGGACGAACAACTGTTTCTTCCATCCGACTTCAGCGCGTCGGATCACTTGCGGCAGCACGCTGCGCATGACGGTTTCGATCGGGCAGCAATAATAGGCGCTGATCCATCTCCCCAGTTCGAGCACTTGCTCGCTCAAGATTGGCGCTTCGCCGATTACCACGTCTATGGGTCGAATGCCTTTTGCTTCGCTGCGTTCTGGAACGGCTACGACCGTGCCAAGAGCAAACTTGTCGCGAAAGGGCACGCGCACGCGCGAGCCAACCCCGACTTGTTCGGCCAAACCTTCCGGCACGGAGTAATCGAGCTCGCGGTGGATCGCCCGATCAACGATGACGCGAACGTAATTGGGCTTTGCCATGGAAAGATTGGGTTAATTTAATTGCTCAGGCGAACAGGAGCACGAGATTTGATGCCGAAGTGATACGATTCTTTTTCAAAGTGATCCTCTGCGTGCTGCTGGCACTGGCTGCGGGATTTGCTTATCTCGCGGTGCGATCGGGGGATTCGGTTTACACGTTCTACGAATGGATGAGCCCAGCGCGGTTTCAACAATACGATCCCCTGATTCGCGGCGTGGCGGTCGAACATCACCTCGATCCCATGTTGGTGAAAGCCGTCGTTTGGCGCGAGAGCCGCTTCGATCCGGGAAAACATGGCAGCCATAGAGAACGCGGGCTTATGCAGGTGAGTGAAAAAGCGGCTAACGAATGGGCGCGTGAAAATAAGATCGCCGGCTTTCAAGTGGAACAGCTTTTCGATCCGAAAACGAATCTGGAGGCGGGCAGTTGGTATTTGCATCGTGCGGTCGAACACTGGGAACATCAGTCTGATCCGCTTCCTTTCGCGCTGGCGGAGTATAACGCCGGCGCTAGTCGCGCCCAGCGATGGAGCGGTGGAAACAACGTTGCCGATATTCCGGTGAAGAAGTTCCTCCAAAACATCGATTTTCCCGGAACCCGCAAGTACGTCGAGTCGATTATCGATCGCTACCAATTCTATCAGCGCCGTGGCAGGATGTGACGACAATTGTGCGGACGTACGATTCGATTTGTTTGCGGTTCGTTTTTCGATTTGTGCAGTAAGAATTCCGAACTAGATTGGCGGCTTCTCGTGAGGAAACCATGCGGCGACCACGCTTTCTGATAATCGGTTTAATTGTTTTTGGTTGCGCAGCACTGGGACTCACTGGGCTCGCCGGCAATAACAACTTGCCGGAGCACAACATCGTTTCCCGCGCACCGTTCCAACCAGGTGCCGCGAAGCACGAGACACACGTAAGGTCGCAAAGCACGGTCGAGTTTCCGAACGCGAATGAAGTTACCTCTCGAATTGAAACTGTTTCGTCGGCGCCGCCTACACGCACCAGTTTTATGGCGACCTGGGACAGCGTAAGCGGGGCGGAAGGCTATCTACTGGATGTCTCCACGAGCGACTCATTCAGCAGTTACGTGGATGGATACCACGAGTTGGACGTTGGCAACGTCAATGGCCGAGCCGTAACCGGGTTGAATCCGGGAACGACCTACTATTATCGGGTGCTTCCTTACACTGCCGCCGGTTCAGGCGGCTACTCGAATGTCATGACGGCTACGACAGAGGCTCCCACTGGATTGATCATTAACGCAACGTTCGACAGCTCCGTTATCGGCAATCCTAACGCGGCGGCCATCGAGGCGATGATCAACCGGGCCGTCGCGATTTACGAGTCACTGTTTAGCGATCCGGTCACGATCCAGATTCTTTTCCGCTACTCGACCACTGAGCCAGACGGCACTCCTTTGCCGACTGGGCTTCTCGCAGAGAGTCGTTACGTTGTTTACATCGTACCGTGGAACGATTTCATCAGCGCCTTGAGAGCGGATGCGCGGACCAGCAACGACAACGTTGCGAACGCGAGTCTCCCAGGGAGCGCGTTATCCACAAACATCGTGCCATCTGGTGCGAACGGGCGATCAGTGGGATTAAACACGCCGCCGGCAATGTTTGCCAACGGCACGGTAGGAAACGGCGGGCCGTATGATGGAATCGTCACGCTTAATTCCGCGCGACCGTTCCAGTTCACCCGGCCTCCCAGCAGTGGCAACTGGGACGCGCAGACTGGGACTGAGCATGAGATTGATGAGATCATTGGTCTCGGATCGCGCCTAAACGGCAACGGCAGCGATCTCCGCCCACAGGATTTGTTCAGTTGGTCGTCGGCTGGCATTAGAAACATCACGTCTTCCGGCACGCGCTATTTTTCGATCAATGGCGGCGTCACCGACGTTGTCGATTTTAATCAGGATTCACACAGCGATTTTGGCGATTGGTTCAGCGATCCCTGCCCGGAGACACATCCGTACGTGCAGAACGCATTCGGTTGCCCCGAACAATATTCCGATATCTCCGCGACATCGCCGGAAGGCATCAACCTCGATGTCATAGGTTACGACTTGGTAAATACGGTCGTAAGCACCAATGCAGCGACTAATGTGACAAGTTCTTCAGCCACACTCAACGGCACAGTTAATCCTAACGGGCTAACCACAAGCGTACATTTTGAGTACGGGCCCACGACTAGCTATGGGTTCACCACGGCCACTCACAATTACAACGGGATTACAACACAAAACGTCAGTGCGAACATCACAGGGCTAAGTCCAAATACGACGTATCATTTCCGGCTCGTGGCAACCAACAGCGGTGGGACCAGGCACGGCGGCGACAGGACTTTTAGTACGCTCACTCCCACCGGGGCTCCCGGCGTTACAACGAATCCGGCAACGAATGTAGCCAGTTTTTCAGCCACACTAAACGGTTCGATTTATCCGCATGGACTGACCACCACCGTGTATTTTCAATATGGAACAACGACCGGTTACGGACATACAACTGCCTCGCAGACTGAGACTGGCAACACGTACCAGAGCGTCAGTGCGAACATCAGTGGATTGACTGCAAGCACCAGGTATCATTTCCGGATCGTGGCCACGAACAGCGCGGGCACCGTTTACGGCGCGGATCGGACCGTTACTACCCTGAGCGTAAGCGGATCTCCGGTCCTCACGACTAATCCGGCAACATTAATCGCGAGTTTCTCGGCCACGCTCAATGGCTCACTCGATCCGCATGGGTTAACCACGACTGTTTACTTCCAGTACGGGACCACGACCAGCTACGGGCTCACCACCTCCTTCCAGACCAAGACGGGCAACACGTACCAGAGTATCAGTGCGAGCATCAGTGGTTTGAATGCGAGCACTACGTATCACTTCCGGATTGTGGCCACGAACAGCGACGGCACTACTCATGGGGCGGATCGGACCTTTACCACACTGAGCCCAACCGGGCCTCCAGTTGTTACGACCAATCCTGCCAGCTTAATCGCAAGTTTCTCAGCCACGCTCAATGGCTCAGTCGAGTCGCATGGGTTGACCACGAGTGTTTATTTTCAATATGGCACCACGACCAGCTACGGGCTCACCACCGCCCCGCAGAGCAAGAGCGGGAACAGCTATCAGAATGTCAGTGCCAACATCAGCAGCTTAAGTGCGAGCACCACGTATCATTTCCGGATCGTAGCCACCAACAGCAGCGGTACCGTTCATGGTGCGGACCAGACCTTTACTACGTTGAGCGCAACCGGGCCGCCTGTGGTCGTCACGAACCCGGCAACGAACGTGACAAGTTCATCAGCCACACTGAACGGGACAGTTGATCCCCATGGCTTGAGCACAAGTGTTCACTTCCAATACGGCACTACTACCAGTTACGGATTGACAACAGCCAACCAAAATTTCGTCGGGAACACCTATCAGAATGCCAGTGCCAACATCACCGGCTTGAGCGGAAGCATCACCTATCATTTTCGCATCGTCGCCACGAACAGCGCCGGTATCACCTACGGTAGCGACAAGACATTTAGGACACCTTAACGAAACGGGGCCTACATTCGTGGGCCGCGAGGCGGCTCGCCATCGACGAGGCGGCAATCTGGGCTAACGGTTTTGGCGATGACCAAAGAGAGATCGCTCGCATTTTGGAGCAGATCGCAGCACTGCTCGAACTGAAGGGCGAGAACCCGTTCGCCCGCGAGTTGCGGCATATCGCTTCGCTTTGCGTCAGCAATCTGAATTTGAAAAGAAACTCTTTCGCCGGCAGAAGATTTGGCGGCGTGACCTGGGCGCCTAACATAGCGGTAACGCCGGATATGTAGCCAACGCGTTGGGGACAACGCGTTCCACCTGCGCGCCGACGCGCCAACGGCGCAATTCACCACGAGCCTGGGGCGACGCCCCAGGAATTCGGGTCGTCGTGTAAACAAGCGCTGAAAGCGCGATTCACGTTTGGGGCTGAAAAACGGCGGCATTTGTCCCTCCGACAAATTTTTAAAAATTTGTAAAAAAGTCTTGCACCCCTCCGCGCCCTTTTGCTAAAAGGGCGCTCCCTAGATCCATGTCCGGAGGCAAAAAACTGGTTTCGCTTGGATTTCAGCCAGCACTCTGCTACGTTTTCACCACTGAAAAACACTCCTTGTGAAGAGAAGACCCCTTTCCAAATCCGCCTTCTTTAGTCCGCGTTTTTTAACTGGCTTTGCTTTTTGCGCAATCGGTGTGTTCCTGGCACTGCTGGTCTTCGCGCGGCCAAATCAATCGGTCGAGAAGCAAAATCAATCGGTCGGCCAGCAAAGCATCCCGACATTTGTCGGGATCAAGTCGCCAGAGCCAGCGGGCGTGCCGGCCGTTGGCTCGATCGAGAACATAGAGGACGACGGCCTTATCGACCTGGCTGCGCTGAATATCCATCCGACGTCCGTGCCAGTCTTCCTTCACGGGTCTTCTGAAGCTCCTACCCCGGAAGGCGCGGCGATGGGCACTGGGAAGGCTTTCTTGGGTATCACCCACGAGGTCGTCAACCAAAATACGAGTAACGCCTTCGGTACCCTCAGCTCCGGCTGGGCCCCGGCAGAGAGCGTCCAGTACTATATCAATGGCGTCCTCGCGGCTACCTTTGCTGCCAATGCAGACGGTGTCCTTCCCGTCGGGATAAGCACAGGTGCGGGCTTCGGCTATGTCACCATCGACCAGAAAGGCCTGACGAGCGGAAAGGAGACGGGCGGAGTCGTCCAGGTCGCGCCGACGGGGCCGTATCTGCCGGGCGTCACGGGAGCGCCGCACGCCATCAACACCACGGCCTCGGGTCACTTCTACTTATATGGCTGGGGTTATCGCCCCAGCACCAGCACTACTGTAACGCTTTACCGGAACGGGGTCTCTCTCGGATTCGTTACCACAAACGCCGCCGGAAGATTCTTTGTGACTGTTATTCCGAACAATAGCGGCGACACGTCCGCCGTTTACAGCGCCGATACTGGCTCAGCTGGGAGTATGGCCGGAGTAAGCCTCGAAGAGCGGGCCGACGCCGGTACGCCACCGGTGGGAGATCAAAACGCGGCCCGCGTGTTCTTTGACCGCGCGACGCTCGACTCAGCGGCCGGCGGTATCGTAGCGATCGTCGGCGAGGGCTTTCAAGCTGGTGAAACCGTTACCATCTCCAGTTGTGCCGCTGGAAGCCTCCCGGCCACCGCCGATGGCGCTTTTGACGCCTTTCTCGCCTACGCCCCGGGCGCGGGAATCTCGCAGTGTGTCCTCACGGGTGGGACAAGTGGACGGGTGGCACGAGGTACCGTCCTCGCGCATGCGAACGTCACAAACCTGCGCGGCCTTATCGCCGCGCCCGCCTTCGTGCCTGCCGGCGGAACTGTCCCCATCCTGGCTACTAAGCTGCCACCAAGTGACACCGGGAACATTTATCCTGATATTCCGACCCCGACCCCGACCCCGACATGCCCCCTGCCGCAGGCTTACAACTTCACGGTGACGACAGGCTCGTATCTGATGGGCACCACCAACGCGGGCGTCAACTGCAATGACTGCTCAGCCCCCGTCCCGTTGCCATTCCCGGTCAAGATTTATGACACCACCTTCACCACCACCGCCTTGGCCGGCTCGAACGGTGAACTGGCATTCGGCACCGATTTCTCGAGCTTCAACGTCACGTGTATGCCTGTGGACTCGGCTACCTATACCATAGGCCCCTTTTGGGTCGACCAGACCACGGAGACGATCCACTGTCCCACGTGCGGCGTCTTCTACGCGACCTCCGGCACTGCTCCCAACCGCACGTTCGTGATTGAGTGGCGCAACATCTACTTTGGTGTCCCCTTCTCTACGACTCCTACGCTCAACTACGAAGTGATATTCAACGAGGCTAACGCCCTCACGGGTAGGTTCGATGTTTTCTACAACATGGTGAGCAGCCACTCCGGAGGGACCGATAGCGCCCTGACGGTGGGAGTGCAGAAGGACACGACGCACTTCACGGAGGTAGGGTGTGATCCCACAGGCACCGACCCGCCAGCTAGTGTGACGACGGGCGCATACTTCATCTACACCCTGGCCTGCCCAACGCCCACGCCTACACCGTGTGGCTATTTCACCAGCACTACGACCGGGAACACCATCGTGCCTGGAGTTACGGACAGCGGCAACCATTGCGATGATTGCACCACCGCTGTCGCGCTTCCGTTCCCGGTCAGCGTTTACGGGCAGACCTTTAACACTGTGAACGTCAGCTCCAACGGCTCTTTGGACCTCATAGACAGTCAAGCTCCTGCCACCCATGGCTGTTTGACCTTGCCGAGTACGCTCTTTAGCATGGCTATTCTACCGTACCAGGATGACCAGCAGACCGATATAGGCTTGAGCGGGTGCGCCACTTGGCCAAATGGGTGCGGCGTCTTCACCACGGCCACGGGGACTGCACCCAACCGCGTCTTCTACATCGACTACCACACGGTGCACTTTAATGACAACGCGGCCGCAGACGAATATGAAGTGGCGTTCTATGAGAACAGCTCAAGCTTCTTTGACATCTTCTACGGGGTTAGTTCTGACGGTGGCAGTGATGAGACGACCGGGGTGCAGGCAAGCAGCACCGGCCCGGCCACGACCTTCTCGTGTGGCACTGCCAGCCTCAGCAATGGCTTGAGAGTCCGGTACAACCTGGTGCCCTGCTCGACTCCGACGCCTACTGCAACGCCGACGGCTTCGCCGACGGCTACGGCAACATTCACTCCCACACCGACTGCAACGGCGACAGCAACGGCAACGGCGTCGCCCACGTCGCCCACGCCGACTGCAACGGCAACGGCGTCGCCCACGCCGACGGGAACGTGCATGCCGAACGATTATACGATTACCACCACCCCCGGCACCATCGTGCCCGGCACCACCGATACTGGCAACCATTGCGATGATTGCACGACTAACATCGCGTTGCCCTTCCCGGTTACCTTTTACGATCAGACTTTCACTTCGGCCAACGTCTCGTCCAACGGCAACCTGCAATTTACAAGTAACAACGACACGCTCAATAACGATTGCCTGCCCACTGTCAACATGGACGACCTGATTGCTCCATACTGGACCGACCTGTACGATTTGGACGGCGCCAGCGGGCAGGGGATATTTACCTCCGTATCGGGAACTGCGCCCAACCGCATCTTCAACATCGAGTTCAAGGAAGTATACTGCTGCGCAGGTGGGCCACCAACGCTGGACTTTGAGGTGCGTTTGCACGAGAATACGTCCAACTTCGAGATCATCTACGGCGGCCTGAATGGAAACACCGGCGACGACGCTACCGTAGGCGCGCAGCGTGATACCGGCTCGCACTTCACGCAGTTTGAGTGCGACACGGGCGGGCTGGTGGACGGCTTGCAACTCAACTTCATCCTCGGCGGCGGGTGCGCATCGCCTACGCCGACTCCAACGGCAACGGCGTCGCCCACATCGCCCACGCCGACTCCAACGGCAACGGCGTCGCCCACGCCGACCTCGACGCCAACCCCCACGCCAACATGCCCGACGGGCTATACCTATATCACCTCGACTACGACGGGGAACACGATCGTGCCTGGGGTTACTGACACAGGGAACCATTGCGATGATTGCATCACCGGCATCACTTTCCCATTCCCAGTTTTCCCTTACGGGACCAGCTTTAACAGCGCCTTGGTCAGCTCCAACGGCAACTTGCAGTTTACGAGCAGTTCAGCTAATTTGAGCCATGGCTGTTTGACCTTGCCAGATCCGGGTTGGGGCTCGACCATTTTCCCGTATCAGGACGACCAGCGCACCGATGTCGGCTTGAGCGGCTGCGCCACCTGGGCCAATGGGTGTGGTATCTTTACCGTCACAACTGGCACGGCGCCTAACCGCGTCTTCTACATCGACTACCACACGGTGCACTTTAACGACAACGCGGCCGCAGACGAATATGAAGTGGCGTTCTATGAGAACAGCTCAAGCTTCTTTGACATCTTCTACGGGATCAGTTCTGACGGTGGCATTGATGAGACAACCGGGGCGCAGGCAAGCAGCACCGGCCCGGCCACGACCTTCTCGTGTGGCACGGCTGCGCTCAGCGATGGCTTGAAAGTCCGATACACCTTGGCCTGCCCGAGCCCCACGCCCACGGCGACAGCTACTGCGACTCTAACGCCGACGCCAACCCCAACAGTCACGCCCAGACATACCCCGACGCCGAGGCCGCAGCCGACACATCGTCCGCCGCCTGCAACACCAACAGCCACAGCCGCGGCTACAGCGACAGCAACTGCTACGCCGATAGCGACACGTACACCGACTCCAATACCAACAGCCACAGCTACGGCAACAGCGACAGCCACAGCAACTGCTACGCCGACAGCGACACGTACACCGACTCCAACACCAACAGCCACAGCAACGGCCACGCCGACAGCGACACGTACACCGACTCCAACACCAACAGCCACATCAACGGCCACGCCGACAGCGACACGTACACCGACTCCAACACCAACAGCCACGGCTACAGCGACCCCGACACCGGAATGTGCATCGTCGTATGAAGCGGAGTCGGGCACGCTGGCGGGAGGCGCCGTCGTTCTAAGCTGCCCGACGTGCTCCGGTGGAGAGAAGGTAGGCTACGTGGGCAACAACTCTGGTACTCTCCAGTTCAATCATGTTACTGCTAACACACCGGGCGAACAGGTCGTGACGATCTGGTACCTCAACGGAGATGCGGTGCGCTACGCCCTTCTGAGCGTGAACGGCAGTGCAGGAACGCCCGTGAGCTTTCCGTCCACTGGCTCGTTTCAGACCGTCGGGTCAATACAGAGAACGGTCACTTTGAACGCCGGCAGCAACAACACGCTTAAGTTCTACAATCCGATCGTAGGTAGCTGGGCCCCGGATTTCGATCGGATTGGGTTGAACTGCCATATTACAACTACGCCCACACCCACGCCCACACCCACGCCAACACCTACGCTCACGCCACCAGTAGCTCGTCCGGCGACATATGTTGCCACTAACAGCTTCATTGCGAACTGGAACAGTGTGAGCGGCGCAACGGGTTATCGGCTAGATGTGTCCACGAACAGTTCGTTTAGCAGTTATGTGACAGGGTACCAAAATCTGAATGTTGGCAATAGAATTAGTCGCGACATTACCGGGCTAAACGCAAGCACTACGTACTACTTCCGTGTGCGCGCATACAACGGCGCCGGAACCAGTGGCAATTCCAACGTTGTGAACGTCACGACCCTGAGCCCAACCGGGCCTCCAGTTGTAACGACCAATCCTGCCAGCTTAATCGCGAGTTTTTCGGCCACGCTCAATGGGTCAGTTGATCCACATGGGTTGACCACGAGTGTTTATTTTCAATATGGCACGACGACAGGCTACGGACATACAACCGCCTCGCAGACTAAGACCGGCAACACGTACCAGAGCGTCAGTGCGAACATTAGCGGCTTAGCTGCGAGCACCACATATCATTTCCGGATCGTGGCCACGAACAGCGGCGGCACTACTCATGGTGCGGACCGGATCTTTACCACGCTGAGCGCGACCGGGCCGCCAGTTGTGATTACGAACCCGGCAACGAACGTGACAAGTTCTTCAGCCACACTGAACGGGACAGTTGATCCCCATGGCTTGACCACAAGCGTTCACTTCCAATACGGCACTAGCACCAGCTATGGCTCCGCAACGTCCTCCCAGACCAAGACCGGGAACACGTACCAGACAGCCAGTGCGAACATCAGCGGTTTGACCGCGAGCACCACGTACCATTTTCGTCTTGTAGCGACGAACAGCGCCGGCACAAGTTACGGCAGCGACAGGACCTTTAGGACACCTTAGCAAAACGGGGCCTCCATTCGTGGGCCGCGAGGCGGCTAGCCATTCGACGAGGCGGCAATCTGGGCTAACGGTTTTGGTGATGACCAAAAGCGAAATCGCCGGCGTTTTGGAGCAGATCGCGGCACTGCTCGAATTGAAAGGCGAAAATCCGTTCAAGATTCGAGCCTACATTAACGCAGCGCGCGCAATCGAAACGTTTGGCGGCAACGTTCCGAATCTTCAGGACGAAGAAGCAGTGGCAAAAATTCCAGGAATCGGAAAGAGTATCGCACTGAAGATTAAGGAACTGGCCGCGACCGGTTCACTCAAATACCTCGAAGAGTTGAGCGCGGAATTCCCGAGCGGAATTATGGAATTGTTCTCATTGTCTGGACTCGGCGCCAAAAAGATAAGAGCGCTTTACGATCGACTCGGCATCAGCTCGATCGAGCAGTTGCAGAAGGCGTGCGAAGAAGGGCGCGTCGCGGAATTGGCGGGTTTCGGGCAGACCACGCAGCAAAAACTTTGCGACACCATCGCGAAACGCTCCACGCACGCCGGCTATTTCCAATTCGGGCAGATCGCGCATGAAGCAGAGACGTTAAGAAACGATCTCACAGGCCATCCCGACGCGCTACAGGTGGATATCGCGGGAAGTTATCGGCGGCGAAAAGAAATTGTGCATGATGTCGATTTGTTGGTGGCGACAAAAAAACCTGACGCTATCACGAAATTCTTTGTTTCCCATCCGCTGGTGGAATCGATCATCGCTCAAGGGCCGACGAAATCGAGTGTGCGACTTCGTTCCGGAGTGCAGTGTGATCTGCGAGTAGTGAGCACGGAGGAATATCCTTTTGCGCTCGCTTATTTCACCGGGAACAAGGAACACAACATCGAGCTGCGTAGTCGCGCACTTAAACGGGGCTGGACGCTCAACGAGTACAGGCTGGCGCCGTTGCCGCCCGATCCGAAGGCGAAGAAAAAAATTCGGCCAAAAAAGATCCCAAAGGTGCGCGACGAAGCCGAACTTTATCGCGCGGTCGATCTCGATTTTATACCGCCGGAGTTGCGGGAAAATTGGGGCGAATTCGAAGCTGCCGAGAAGCATTCTCTTCCAAAATTGATTGAGAAGGAAAACTTGCGGGGCACGTTTCATTGTCACACTACTGCGAGCGACGGACACAACTCCCTTGAAGAAATGGCGGAAGCCGCGCAGGGACTTGGTCTGGAGTATCTCGGCATTGCCGATCACAGCCGAAGCCAGATTCAGGCGCACGGGCTCGATGAGAAAAAATTGCTTGCGCAAGTCGCCGCGATTCGAAAGCTGAACAAAAAGTTCGACGGCTTCCGTCTCTTTGCTGGAGTTGAATGCGACATTCTTCGCGACGGTACGCTTGATTTTCCTGATGAAGTTTTGTCGCAACTCGATTTCGTAGTCGCTTCCGTTCATTCTGCTCTTGGTCTTAGCGAAGCGGACATGACCAGACGCATGGTTCGCGCGATGGGAAATCCGTTCGTGACCATGCTGGCACATCCGACGGGTCGCTTGCTTTTAAAACGCGAGCCTTACAAGATCGATGTCCCAGAAATTCTCGATGCCGCTGTGCGTACGGGGACGTGGATTGAACTCAACGCCGCGCCGAAACGGCTCGATCTCGATTGGCTCTGGTGGCCAATGGCGAAACAGAAGGGGGCCAAATGCGTCATCAACCCGGACGCGCATCGCGCCGAGCGTTTGCAGGATTTATGGTTCGGAATTGGCATCGCGCGCAAAGGGTGGCTCACCAAAGACGACGTGATGAATTGTTTGCCGCTGGGAAAGATAGAGAGCGTCCTCGCAGCGAAGAGGCGGGGGTAGCCAACGAACGTTCACCTCGGTCGCGCCAGTCCGCCGGCGTGCTGCGAGCTATTTCCTTGACTTGCCTCTGGCGGATTTGCCATCGTAAGGCTTCGCTCTACACATGGCTCAGTCAGCAATGGAAGCTATCGATGCTTGTCCGGCGAAGCCGTCAGGACCGAGAAATCCATGGCTCGCCTACGCGGCGCTCTATCGTGATCCACTTGGCTATCTCACGCGCGCGGCGCGCAAACACGGAGACATCGTCCATCTAAAGATTGGCCGTAGGAGCGATTTTCTGCTCAATCATCCCGATCTTGTCCGTGCCGCTCTGCTTGATCACGAGAATCTGCGGCGGTGCGTGCACCGTCCGCTGCGACGGGTTCTTGGGACGGGCTTGCTGACTTGCCGCGGCGAGCGCCATAAAAAACAGCGCGCTCTCCTGCAACCGATGTTTAGTCGCGAACGGATCGTTGCGCTCGGCGATGTCATGGTTGATCAGATCGTGCGTTGGACTGACAAGTGGCGCGACGGCGCCACGGTGGACATGGCGGAGGAGATGACGGATTTGGCCATATCCATTAGCGGCAAGGCGCTGTTCAATGTTGATTTCAGCTCGAAAGCGGCCGAGTTGCGCAACGCACTCGTCACGATCTTAGAAGCCACTCGCTTCAACAATCTGGCGCTGGCTAGCAAGCAGTTCGAGAAGCTTTCGCTCCCCTCCCATCGTCGCTTCGCGCGCGCTGCGGCGAAACTCGACACGGAGATTCACGCCATGATTGCGGAGCGTCGAAAGGGCGCGTGCGACGATCCGGATTTACTCTCGGTGATGGTGCGTCTGCACAAGCAATCGCGAAAAGGGATTACCGAACAGAAGATACGTGATCAGATGCTCACGTTTTTCACGGTCGGCAACGAAACGCCTGCCACCGGTTTGATGTGGACGTGGTATTTGCTTGCGGAAAACCCGGACGTGGCGACGAAGTTGCACAACGAAGTGGATCACGTCCTGGGTAATCGGCTGCCGTCAGGGCAAGATTTCGACCGCCTGCGGTACACACGGATGGTCTTCGCCGAATCGATGCGGCTGTATCCGCCTGTCTGGATGATGACCCGGCGGGCAGTGCAAGATGTGAAGATAAATGGTTTCGTAATTCGCAGCGGATCGTACGTGCACGTCAGCCCGTTCGTGATGCATCGCGACAGCCGATATTTTCCGGAACCAGGGCGGTTCGATCCTGAACGCTGGACGCCGGAAGCGGCGGCGGGGCGCCCGAAGTTTTCCTATTTTCCATTCGGCGGAGGCAGCTTGCAATGTATCGGCGAAGGCTTTGCCTGGATGCAGGGTGTCCTGACAATCGCCACGCTCGCCCGGCGTTGGCGGATGCGGCTGGTGCCGGGCCACCGAATTGAGCTTTATCCGCATATCACTTTGCGGTCGCGATACGGCATGCCGATGATCCTCGAGGCACGGAAGTGACTGCCCGAGGCGCTCGGACGTGCCAACGCGATTGTTGTCATTCCGAACGAAGTGAGGAACCTCGCAGCCGAAGTTTGGGCCACGCAACTTTCCCAGCGTGATCCATCAGCCTGTGAGAGGTCCCTCGCTCCGCTCGGGATGACGGTGCGTGTTTACGACACGCTTTCTCTTTGCGGCATGAACATCACCAGACATTTGCAGGCGCCGCCGGCTTTGATGAATTCGCTCATCGGCAACCCGTGGCAGCGATAACCACGATCTTCCAACTTCGTCACAAGCTCGGGCGCGCCTTCGGGAAGGACAATGTCGCGCCCGAGAACGACAGCGTTACACGAAAAGTGCATCGCCTCCTCCGGTGCAACGTCGATCAAATCGCTCACGTGCTCCCGGATCGCGCGGTGGCCGTACTCGTCGAAGGCCTGTGGAAACCAAAATGCGCCACCGTCGGGTAACGGACAAAAGCAGGTATCAAGATGATAAAACCGCGGATCCACAAGTTCCACGGAGATAGCGAGACAGCCAAGCATGTCTGCTACGGCGCGATGCGATTGAATGTCGGAACGAAACTTGTAGCCGCAAAAGAGGACGTCGTTGCTAAAGAGCGCATCGCCTTCGCCTTCAAAATATAGATTTTCCGGCAGCCAGCACAGCTCGTAGCCGCGTTGCTCCATCCACTTCGCAAAGAACGGCTGCTCTCCGGCGCGCTCTTTATGGCGGAAATTACTGGGAATGAACTTGCGGCCCACTGTCAGCCCGGCGTTGGCCGTGAAAACCATGTCAGGAAGTCCCGGCTGCGGCGCAATTAGATCAACCTTGCAATCCAATTTTGAAAGTTTTGCGTGCAATTGTTCCCATTGCTTTTGCGCCAGCGCTGCGTCGGCGCCGCGGGCGCGACTCATCCATGGATTGATCTCGTATTCGATGCCGTAGTAGCCGGGCGGACAGAGAAGCAACTCGCGCATAAGATTGCCAAATGTACTCGATGATTCAGAGATTGTAGGGCGTTTCTGTAAAACGCATTCCCTGGATCGGCTCTGACACAGACGCCCTACAAGTTCGCGCTGATCATTTCCGAGAATCGCCCAGACAATCGGCAAGTTCCCGCAGAAACGGTTCCACGTCCGTGACCAGGCCGATGGATTGCAGCGGCTGATGCTCGACCGCTCTCTCCACTGCCGACGGATCGATATCGACACAAACGGTTTTCACGGTAGGCGCGAGCATGCTCGCCACCGCAAGCGAATGCTGAAGGCTCGCCAGCAACAGGGCGTGCGTCACGTCGGTCAGTTTCTCGCGCATCACTTTTTGGGCTTCGATTGCGTCTGTGGTTACGCCGGGGATCGGTCCCTCGTCGCGAATCGAACCGGTCAGCACGATATCGACATTGTGTCTGACGCATGCGTACATGATGCCGCTGGTCACGATCTTTCTTTGAACAGCCGCAGCGATTCCGCCGGCTTCACGAATTGCATTGATCGCGCGGACAAGGTTCTCGCGCCCGCCGCGCGCGAAGGCCAGATCGGGGCTTATTCCCAAAGAAGTACCGAACAACGCGCGTTCCAAGTCATAAGCGGCAAATGAATTTCCGGCAAAAAGGCGATCGACATATCGCGATTCGATCAGGCGCACCAGATGCTGACCGGCGTCGGTTCGCACGATCGCAGGCCCTACGACCACGGCGATTTTGCCTTTCGCTGCGCGCGCACGTCGCAATTCACCAGCTAGCTCGCGAATGATGGCCGATTTCGGTTCGTCGGCATCGATGATCGTATTGATGAACTGAAAAACATCCGTGCGCGATGTCGCGCGCTGCACCGGGACGACGCGCACGCCTTGGTGACCCACTGCGATCTCGTCGCCTTTGTGGACGTCAAAGAACTTGACGGCTCGCGCGGCGCCTCGTTTTCGATCCACCGCAATGGCGCTATCCATCATGGCGGGCCGCACTTCGATTTCTTTGCCATTAAACCTGACGAAAGTTTGCTGGTTCGTCGTCACGTAGAAATCGCTCGGAAAAACGCCCTCGGCCGGAGCTGGCACCAGCTGGGCGTCGGCCTTTTTGGGTATTTCGGCACCGTGCTGCCGCAGACGCAAAATCAGTTCATCGAGCGCTTCGCTCTTTTCGGCGGACACCTCGATGCGCGCAAAGCTTTGGTCCGCTCGCTTTTTGCCGATGTTGATCTCAGTAATTTTGAAATTCGCGCCGTGGGTCAAAATTTGATCCAGCACCTTTGGCAAAATGAGCGAGTCAATGATATGCCCGCGTAGCTCGATTGTTTCCGAGAACATTTACAGAATTTAGCCGTCCGGCGCGACCGCGCCAGTGAGGCAAGATTGTTGTAGCGGCGCCCGTGCCAACCGTCCAAGTTCAATAGATAGGCGTTTGATACAAACGCCTCTACAACAACCAATATGGAAAAACCAAGCGTACGCGGGCCTTCTCCGAGCCGTAAGGCGCATCGCGCGCTAGGACCGAGATTGAATCGAAAAACGAAGCGTCCGCCCCCGCTGCCGTCGAAATTCAAGAGAAGGGCGGATTGGAAACCGCCCCTCCTTGGAAGGTCGACAACGTGATGCACGGGGATTTGCCAGCTCTCGCGGCGAAAATCGCGAAAGCACTATCACAAGGGTCCGAGTACGTTGTCACGCAGCCTGCAGAGCTGCGCGTTCTGCGAGAAATGTCCGATGCAGAGGTGAGCGAGTTTGCAAAGAGTCGCGGCTGGCGCGTGATACGGCGTCTCGGCGGACGGCAGATCGAATTTTATAATGACGCCAGCGTGCGCGCGTCGTAGCAACGGCTCCGCGAACCGTTTCGGTTGCAGCTACACGTGGCTTGACGCGCCACAGGCGCGTGGCTACAGCACGACTGGACACAGGCGCGCTGTTGGCTTACGAGTGCGCCAGCCGCAATCAACTCCGAAAGTATTCGCGAGTGTATGGAAGGAGCGAAAATTTATTTTATCGTTTTTGGGGCTTTGACGATCGTGGGCGGGATTGTCGGTTACGTAAAGGCAGGCAGCGTAGCCTCGATCATCGCCGGCTCAATCACAGGTGTGCTATTGCTCGTGGCCGCCTTTCTGTTGCCCGAACATCGCATGGTTGGCTTGGCGACTGCCCTTATTGTCTCGCTTTTGCTCGCTGCGCAGTTCATCCCGAAATTTTTGCGGACCGGAAGAGTCATGCCTGCTGGAATAATGTCGGTTCTGAGCGCAATCGGAATCGTTGCGGCCATCGTCGCCTGGTTAAAAAAGTAATCGCGTGGGAAGAATTCGCCTTCGGACGTGGCGGCGGCTTGTGCTGGTCATATTCGGCGCGCTCTTCGCGGCGATTGTTTACCGCTGGATCTCGCTCGAGCGGCTGCAACGCGTCGCGCCCGCTGAGATACCTGCTATGCCAACGCCGGAGCCGACGCCAACCCGGCCGCCGGTGATCACCGGGAAATTGGACACGAGCAAACTGTTCAACGGGATCACGCTTCGCACTGTGGTCGAGACAATTCCGGGTGCTGATGCTACGACGGAACGTAACAAGCCGGATAGTTACGTGCTCGATCTACGACTCCAGGCGCGCGTGCCTTCACCGAACAAGACGATCGAAGAGTTGGCCAAAGTCAGTCCCCAGCTGCCCACGCTGTTGCCCGGACTGGCGTCGATGTTACCGGCGGATCCGGTTTCCCCGCTCTACGCTCAGCTTTACGACACAAAAGTCAGAATGCTGCGCGAAAACCTCGCTCGCCTCGATCTGCTTCTTTCGCGGCATAACTTTTTCGATTGCCAAACTGTCCTGCAACTTCAGCAACCTCAAACGCATCGAAAAGCGCTCCTGCTCCAGGCGGACATGGACGTGGATGCTGATGGCTCCGATGGAGATCGGATGCCCGTCGGCACTGGCGCGCCGGCTAATTTCAAGCCGTTCACCAGTTATCGCTGGCTCAAGAAAACGTCCGGGCCTAACCCATATCTCGCGACGAGCGAAGCGGCATTGAAACATGCAGAAGACGAATATGCGCTCGCAACCACCACTCCCGCACGCAAGCGCGACTTGCGCAATGTGATCGCGCAATTGCGTGCTGACGTTGGCACACTGAAAAAGTACAGCTTTCTCATCGGCGCGACCGATCCTTTTATCGTGCTGCCGGGCGCCTTTACGCATGCTCACGATGCCGTTAAGCCTGGCGACTATGCGCTCGTCGTCTTCGGCGACGCGATTTATCCAGCGATCGTCGGTGACGTTGGGCCAAACGACAAAGTCGGGGAGGCGTCGCTGCGCATCGCAAAACAGATCAACGCGCTTTCGACGCCCTATAATCGGCCTGTGAGCGATCTCAAAGTGACCTACATAATTTTTCCTGAAACGGCTGACAAGCCATTTGGGCCGCCGGATTTGGAAAAACTTCAGGCGCGTTGCGAAACGCTGGTAAAAGAGATCGGCGGCGCAAGCATCCTGCTGTATCACTGGGAAAATATCATTCCGCTTTCGCCCACTCCCTGCCCGACGCCGAGCCCTTCGTCGTCTCCGAGCGCGACACCGTCTCCCTCGTCAACTGCATCGGCGGCGCCATCTGCTTCGGTGTCGCCGACGTTCGCGTTTCCCATTGCCAGCCCGGTAGCGACCGCGCAGACTAATCCGACGCTCACGCCGACCAGTTCGCCCGCCGTTAAGCGAAACCCCACGAAGAAACGGAAGCCGTGACTTTGATCATCCGGGATGCTGTTGAGGCCGATCTGCCGGCGATCATCGAGATTTACAACGCCACTGTGCCGACCCGCATGGTGACAGCCGAGCTTGAGCCGACCACGATCGAAGCGCGTTTGCCCTGGTTCCGTGAACATTCGCCGCACGAATATCCATTCTGGGTCGTGGAATCGGAGGGCTGCGTGATTGGCTGGCTCGATTTCAAAAAATTCCTGCCACGCTGTGCATATCGCGGCACAGCAGAGATCAGCGTTTATGTCGATGCACAATTCCGGCGGCGTGGCGTAGGACAACGATTGTTAGAAAAAGCCATCGCTCGCGCGCCGTCGCTGGGAATAACAGCCCTGGTTGGGCTGATCTTTGGACATAACGAGGCGAGTTTGAAATTATTTCAGCGCTTCGGCTTCGAGCGCTGGGGATTTTTTCCTGGAGTCGCGCAGCTAGATGGCGTTAAGCGGGACCTCGTTGTAGTCGGCTTACATTGTCCAGCGCCCTGTAGCCACGCCCCTGCGGGCCGTCCAGTGTCCGCAGAAACAATCCCACATGTCGACGCGCCATCGGCTTTCGAAGAGCTACGGCGTGACATGCAGGCGTATGGCTACAACGATTGCCTGAATTTGATGCAGACACTGATGCATTACCGGCAGGAGCCAATTCATCCTGTGCTTCAAAAAATCCGGGACAAATATTCCATGCTGCATCTGGACGTGCTGATCCTGATCTATCATTTTGCGAAGATTTGTTCCGGATCGATTCTTGAGATTGGCGCGTTCATTGGCGGGGCGACTATTGCCGCCGCGTTCGGTGTGCGCGATTCCGGGCGGCAAAAAAAACTGATCGCAATCGAACCCGGAGGCGGCGTGAAACACAAACGCCTCGGCACGCGCAATATCTCGCGCGACCTGGAACGCAATCTCGCCCGGCAACGCGTGGCTGAAATGATCACGCTAGTCAAAGGCCGCTCTTTCGACCCACAAACGATCGCCGCAGTTCATCAGGCGCTTGCCTCGGATGAAATTGGTCTGCTGATTCTCGACGCCGACGCCGGTAAACGGCGCGACATCGAGTGTTACCGCAATAAATTGGCCGAAGGATGCTGGATGGTCATCGACGATTACTCCGGAGCCGATTCAAACGTAAAGAGCGCACCGAGCCGCGCTGACGTGGACGCCTTGGTCGCCGCGGGCGCGTTGGAGCCACTCGGGTTCTACGGCTGGAGCACATGGGTGGGTCGGTGGCGCGGACGCGTTAATTAGCGTGATTCGTGGGCTAAAAATCTCAGCCCAATTTTCGGTTACGTTTCTTCGGGACCGATCACGAGATGAATCATGCCGTTGGGCGCGGAGATGAAGAAGCCGTTGAAATCTTCGCGCAGTTGTTCGACTTCATCGCGACGCGCGATGCCGTGCACTTTCAGAAACGAGGCGGCTGCGTCGGTGTCATTGGTCTCGAGTTCCAGCCAAATATCTGGGTGACTCAGGTTAGGAACGCTATCGATCCAAAGGCGGTTCGGACCGAATTGAAAAATGCAGCCGTCTTTTTCTTCCTCGATCAAAGGCAACCCCAGAGTGTCGCGATAAAAGGCAACTGTCTGTTCGTATGTGTGGCTGGGACATTTGATCGCGATGTTCGCTCCGCCAGAAAACTGCGGCCCTTCGAGTTTCGCAACCATGGTTAACGTCGACAGCGGTGGGGCGTACAACCACTCTCATTAACACCCTGCTTCAGCCGGGTGGTGAAGACGAAATCTGGTCCACTCAACCGCTTCAGCGTTTTGGAGAATGTTAGAAAAACCGCTGAAGCGTTTTCTGACTCTTCACCGGTCGGGGTCACCTCGCTAAAGCGAGGTGTTAATAACAGATGGCTCACTATCACTCCGATCCCGTCCCGCCCGGCTCGGTCATTTTGATCGGGTCCAGCGCGCGCTCGAGTTCTTTTTCGGGTAAAACTTTTTTCTCCCGGGCAATTTCACGAACGGTGCGCCCGGTTTTCGCACTCTCTTTTGCAATCTCCGCGGCGCGATCATAACCGATCTTCGGAGTGAGACTCGTCACCATTGCCATGGAAAGCTCCACTAACTCCCGGCACCGCTCTTCGTTCGCCGCGATACCGCGCACGCATTTCTCGCAGAAAACATCGACCACGTTCGCCATCAGCCGGATCGATTCGAGAAGATTGTGCGCCATCACGGGCATCATCACGTTGAGCTCGAAATTACCATTCGCGCCTGCCCAGGTGATGGTTGTGTCGTTGCCGATTACTTGCGCGCACACCATCATCAGCGATTCGCACATGACCGGATTAACTTTTCCCGGCATAATGGAGCTCCCAGGCTGCGTAGCGGGAAGTTGGATCTCGCCAATGCCACAACGCGGCCCGCTGGTGAGCCAGCGAATATCGTTCGCGATCTTGAACAGACTCACGGCGATGGTTTTCAAATGACCGCTTGCTTCGACAGCTGCATCCTTTCCGCCCTGCGCTTCGAAATGATTTCTTGCCTCGTAAAACGCGATACCCGTGCGCTGCTCCAGATGTCGCAGCATTTTATTCGGAAGATCGATATGGCGGTTTAGGCCCGTGCCCACCGCAGTTCCGCCCAGCGCAAGCTCGCGCAAAATTTCCAACGATTTTTGCGCGCGTTCTTTCGCGTAAGCAACTTGCTGCGCGTAACCGGAGAATTCCTGGCCGAGCCGGATCGGCGTCGCGTCCATTAAATGGGTCCGGCCAATCTTGATGATTTGCCAGAATTCCTTCGCCTTCACTTCAAGCGCGCTTTGCAATCTTTCCAAGGCCGGGATGAGACAGTTCTTCAACTGTTCGGCTGCGCTGATATGGATCGCGGACGGAATCACGTCGTTGCTTGATTGGCCCATGTTGACGTGATCGTTCGGATGAACATGCTCGCGCGATCCGATCGGTTTGCCTGCAAGCTGCGCGCAGCGGTTGGCGATCACTTCGTTCGCGTTCGTATTTGTGCTTGTGCCGGAGCCGGTCTGAAAAATGTCGAGCGGGAAATGGTCGTCGAGTTTTCCTTCGACAACTTCTTCAGCCGCTTGCGCGATCAACGCGGCGCGCTCGGCATCCAGCAAACCGAGATCGTGATTGGCTTTCGCAGCCGCCCATTTGATCAGACCCAGCGCGCGAATGAACGGCCGAGAGAATCGATACCCGCTTACAGGAAAATTGAGCACCGCGCGGTGAGTGGAGGCGCCATGAAGCGCATCCGCCGGCAGCGTCATCTCGCCCATCGAATCTTTTTCCGTCCGCGTCGGCTTCTCGGTCATCCGGAACCATCCGCCCCAACGCCGGCCAGTCTGGAAAACCTTTTGGACCGCGCGGTGCGTCGTTCGCGACTAAGTGGCGAGGGCGTTTTATGAAAAACAGTGATGAACATTGGCGGGATATTTTGCAGGAAGTATTCCGATTCCGCGTGCTCGAAAAACGTGGCGTGCTGCTTCAGTTCGTTGGTGACTTGATAAATGATGAAACTGCCGCCCGGCGCCAGCGCATCGTGCGTTTTTCGCAGGAGCGCGCGTTTCTTGTCGATCTTGAGAATGCTGAACGGAATGCCGGAAAGGATATAGTCGCAGCAAGCGATGCCCCGACGTTTGAGCTCGTACGGCAAAGAAGCTGCATCACCATGGATCACGTGCACACGTGGATCGCCCGCGAATTGCCGTTCAAGAGCGCGCGAGAACGCCGCGTCGAGTTCGAACAGGAGCAAGTGCGAATCCGCACTCATCCGGCGCGCAATCCCGCGCGAGTGCACTCCCTCGCCCGGCCCATACTCGGCGATCACCCGCGGCCGACTAAAATCCATTTTGCTGGCAACGCGTTCCACCAGCGCCTTTGAGCTGGGCACGATAGAGGCGACCTGGAACGGTCGCTTCAGAAATCGCTTGAAAAACAGTGCGCTCACGGGGAACGAACAGTCGTCTGGTGCTTCAAGGTTGTCCAGTAGTGAAGTAGGTATTTCGCTGTGATAAGCGATTGGTGATCTGTAATCAGCGGACCGTGATCGGCGCTCGTCGTTCTTGACTGATCACCGATCACCGATCACTTATCACTTCTGATTCGTGCGCGGTTAGCTCAGTGGTAGAGCACTACCTTGACACGGTAGGGGTCAGAGGTTCGAAACCTCTACCGCGCACCATCTTTCCTCATTCGGCGAGAGGGATTTGCGCAATTTCATCGAAGCGCTAATTACCCGATTGTAACACTTTTTTGTAACACTTTTTCACGTGGGCAGGTTCGTCGGTACTGCAAAGTCCGCCGCTCTGTTCCTGACGCGCCGCAAAACTCTGCGCTCAGAATCGCGTCGTCTCAAGTTTCTCGATGAAGTCATAGATTCGATTGCCTGGCGTTCTCGGCGGGAAGAGGTCTTGGACGGGAACCTTCAACACTTCGGCGAGATAGAGCATCGTCTTGTCGTCGACGTATGAAAGTCGGGCTTCGATCTTTGAGACACCGCTTCGACTTATGTCAAAGCCTGCGATTTGCAATTTCGTGGCAAGCATCGACTGCGACCAGCCAAGAGCGTAGCGGCGTCGCCGTACTTGTGGACCGACGTTGTTTTTGAAGCGCATGTCGATTTGCCCCTCAGCGCTCTTTGGTTTTCGTCTCCGCAGTTTCGAAGCTCACGCGCGGCGAGCATTCGACCTGACAAAGCTCGATCAGTTGAGTGGCGGCGCGTCTCGGCAGCGCTGCGGCCACTTCATCGCGAAAGTCCGCGATCGGTTTCAAGTAGTGCACCGAGTCGAAAAGACCGTCGAGGGATTCGCCGGCGAGCGCGAGAATTTTATCGAAGGTTTCGTCTTTGGTATCGATACGCGTCAGCAGCGCCGGCGCGCGAAAATTAACACGAGCGATGCAACCATCGGTTCCGCGAGCGGTCCAGCGCGAACCACCATTGTCGGTAATCGTGAAGTCTTCGTTGTGACGCTGAGCTTCGCGAATCAGATCGGCTTTGAGCGCTTTCAGACGCTCGCTGTAGGTCGTGAGAGCACGATGGAGCGATACGGCTTCATCTACTAGTTTCTTCAATTGAGCTTCGGTCATAAACATTAAGGGTTGAGGTTTCTCGTCGCGCTCGCTCTGGCGCACTTGCTCCGGAAGTCGCGCGAACACGAGAGGCTCTACACCCGGTTTTTCCCAACTCGGTTTGAAGCGAGGTCGTTCTTTCTCCAGCGTTCTTCCAGATGCCATAAACGTTCTCTGGTGACTTACGAAAAATTTTGACAGATTCCGCTAAACGGCGGCGCGAGCAGCTTTCATCTCGCGTGCTTTCACCATTCCCCTACGGAGAAGTGGCCATCGGCTGAGCCTTGCGGCAGTGTTCACATGAACATATGATGCAAGCAAAGAGGGAAAAGAAAATGAAGGCAAAATCCGCAAGACAATTGAATCCGACGGAAAACGATTCGTTTTCCAGCGCAACCACTATCGCAGCATTACTTTTTCTGGCGGCAAAGTTTCCGCATCGGCAATTCAACGGCGCCGAGTTATGCGTCCTGTCCGGTATCGGGCGCACTGCTATGTCGCAGATCAAAAACTCGCCGGATACTCCATTTTCGCTCGGGAAATGCACGCCCCAGCGGTTGGACACGTGGCTTGCAAAGCATCCCGGATTTAAGCAACAGTAAACGCCTGCATCGGCCTAAGCGGAGGGGGAAAATCATGGGGAGAGGAATTCGCAAAAGCATCACGATTCCGGGCCTGCTCGCTTCAACCGTCAAGAAGCGTTGTGCAGAATTGGGATACAGCATCTTCACACCGTATGCGGTGGAATTGGTCTGCTACGATTTGCGCTCCGATGCGAATCACGAGATCACGCTCGCTATCGGTCACGACACGCAGGCGGCGCAGGACGCGGTGGATCGCGAACTGGTCTTACGATATCGGCCAGGGCAGAAACGCGAAGGACTGCTTGTTCAACTCGTCGAACGCATCCATCATTTGCAAATTGCAGCGGCGCGTGGTCGCGACGACCACCAGCCCGGACTATGCGCGACCCCGCAGCGCATCAGTTTCCCGCCTGAAATTTGGCGGCTCGCGGATGGTCGATGGAAAAATCTCGGTTATGCCTCTCTTTCGGCGTACATCACCGGCCTGATTCGCTACGACTTACTTGTCGGTGGACCGCATAAATTCACAACGGCCGACTGTCGATCGAAGCTCCAGCGGAAACTGACGCGAAAAACGCTCGCAGCTCGCCGAAAAAGAAGCCGGCGCAAGATCTTATTAGATCATCTGATCGAACGGACAGAAGGCAGACCGGTTCCGCAAGAGGAATTGGAGCGAGTAAAGACGCGACTCGCGAATGCGCTGCGAGAGATGTCGATTATGGGTTCGAGCCTTCCGATCCAGAAATTAAAAGAACAACTGTTTGGCACGTGAACCGATAATCACCGTCTGCTTCACGCGGAGCGAGCACAGTCAACGTGGAGCACAGAGGAGCGAGCAATACCTTTACGGCGCACAGCGAGCGATACAATTGACGGTCGATTCGCGTTCTGCACGTCAAGGTTGTCAGTACGGGTATAGTCATTTCGAATTCACACCGGAGTGTGGACCGGTAGTGAAATGCTTGTTTGGGGTGGATATGGAACGGACTATTTAAACACCGGCGCGAGATACGATCCCGCTACTGACAGTTGGGCCACCATGAGCAGTGCCAACGTGCCAACTGCCCGATGGCGTCATGGCGCAGTGTGGACTGGTCTGCATCAGGCAATCGAAGCCGCGATAGGCGAATTCAATATCAACTGCTTACGCCGTCGGACTCACGACATCATTTGCCCCAAGTGCAAGCACGTCTTCGACAACGACAATACTGAGAACATTTTCACTCGTGGTGTCGCCGCTGCTACTGGTGCAGGCGCGGGAGCTTTGTTGGGTTCGGGTGATTCGAAACAATTCGCAAGAAGGGAGCGAATGGGGCGAAAAAACTGTAAAAGTTTCCGGAAAAAGAATAGCTTCCGTCATCGATTCCATCCGTTTCGGCCAGCATAATGCGCACTCCATTAATTCTTAAGAAGAATTATACAAAAACTTAAGAAAAAAGCTTGACAGGACGAGAAAAAGTGTAAAAAATAAAAAGGAACCACTTGACAAAGAAAGGACAAACCATGAAAAACAAATCTTATAAACAACTGACACGAAAACTCATTAAGAACGCAATTCTGCTCACCATAACCGCTTTAGCGGTTTGCGCGGCGCCCGCCGTCGCGCTGGCGGATGATATTCTCTGTCCGAATCCGTATTCGACGACTTGGACCGGCGCGATAAATAATAATTGGTTCAACTCTGGGAATTGGACCAACGGGGTGCCCATTTGTACTCCCGATGTGCAGTATTATGCTCTTATCCCCAACGGCTCGCCTCAGATTAACACGGGGGTGGCCGCCTCTGCCTGTCAGGCATCTCTTGCGGCCAGTTCAAGCACGGATTCTGCCACGCTGTCTGTGTATGGTAGTGGAAGTAGCCTGACCACGTGCAGCAACACGTACGTCGGCTACTATGGAAAAGGCACGCTAAGCATTACGAACGGCGGGGCCGTTACTACGCAAGCAGTGGCGTCAATCGCATCACAGCCGGGTTCAAACGGCAGCGCAACCGTGGATGGTACCTCGACATGGACAGTGGTCAACGAGCTTGATGTTGGCGGCCTCACAAACGCTTCCGGCGGGACTGGCCTCTTGCAGGTCACCAATAATGGAACCGTTACCGTTACAGCAGGGGGCGTTCACGTGTACGGCTCCGGCACATTGGCTGGAAAGGGCACGGTTAGCACGACCAGCAGAACGACGATTGAGGGCACGCTTGAGCCGAGTAGCGGCAGACTCACTATCAGCAGCGGTGATCTCACCTTCTCCGGCATTACTGGCCCTCTCATGCTATCCAAAGTTACGCCAACAAGTGCAGACAATGTTTACGTTTCGCCTGGTGGAGCGCAGCTGTCTGGGAAGTTATCAGTGAGCATGTCGGGAACGTTTACGCCCGGCACCCAATTCACTCTGTTGCACGCGGACGGCGGCCTGGGCAACACCACGTTCTCGAGCGTTTCAATTACATATCCGACGTGTCAGTGCTTCACGCCGAAAATCCAATACGACTACTTGCATAATAACGTTAATCTTGTTCTTAATCCTGCGCCCTGCTGTACACAGTAAGCGTGTCTTACATAGCCCAGTTTTTTTGCGCGGCCATCGTGTGTCTGCTGGGGATGGAGATCCCGACAGCGTTGGGACTGGCGTTCTCCAGTCGGCAACCGCCGGGGAAGGCTTCCAGTAGAACGCTGACGTTTACAGAGCGCGCCGCGTATCAGCGAGCCATCGAAGAGATCTATTGGCGTCACCGGATTTGGCCTAAGGAGAATCCACAGCCGAAACCACCGTTTGACGCAATCGTGTCGCAGGCGCAACTGGAGCAGAAAGTCGAAGAGTATCTTCGCAAGTCGCAGTTTGTCGCGGATCGACGCGGGTCACCTATTACTGCGAGCGAACTTCAGGCCGAGATGGATCGAATGGCCAGTCACACCAAACGGCCCGATGTGTTACGCGAACTCTTTGCAGCGTTGGGAAACGACCCCTTTGTGATCGCGGAGTGCCTGGCGAAGCTTGCACTAGCGGAGCGGCTGGTTAGTACTCTGCGCGATGGCATGACTACTCGCGAAGCGATCACGAATTCCTGGCCTTCGGCTTTCGCTACGATCGGCCGTGGAGCGGCCGTTCCACCTGCCGCGACATACAAACTGCCGGAGATCTCGGCTCCCGCCGGTTGCGCCGATGACACTTGGACTGCTACTTCCACCGTGAACGCGCCCGATGCGCGACAGCTTCCCACTGTAGTATGGACTGGCAGTGAAATGATTATCTGGGGTGGATCGCTTCTCCAGAATGGCTGGCATTTCTTCAACACCGGTGGCAGATACAATCCTGCCACCGACACCTGGACGGCCACGAGCACTATCAACGCGCCCATTGCCCGATGGCTTCACACTGCGGTGTGGACGGGCAGCGAAATGATCGTCTGGGCTGGAGGTGATGGCACAGACTTTTTGAACACCGGTGGCAGATACAACCCAACGATGGACACCTGGATGCCCACCAATACGACCAACGCGCCCATGGGCCGGGTCCGACACACTGCCGTATGGACCGGTAGCGAGATGGCGGTCTGGGCCGGTTACGACGCTTACGGCCGATTTAACACTGGCGGCAGATACGATCCGAGCACAGATACTTGGAGCGCTACCAGTACCATCAACGCGCCCGAGGCTCGATGGCTTCACACCGCCTTGTGGACGGGCAGCGAAATGATCGTCTGGGGCGGGACTAATGGTACGATCTACTTGAACACCGGCGGCAGATACAATGCGAACACGGACAGTTGGACGGCCACCGGCATCCCGAATGATGTGCTGGGTCGTGCTGGTCACACTGCGGTATGGACTGGCGGCGAAATGATCGTCTGGGGAGGCGGCGATTCCACGTTTAACGATTGCAACACTGGCGGCAGATACAACCCAGGCACGGATAACTGGATGGCGACCAGCATCGCCAACGCGCCGTCGCCGAGAGACTCTCACACCGCGGTGTGGACTGGCAGCCAAATGATAGTTTGGGGAGGGGTTTTCTGCTGTCCGGAGATCGATTTTGACACGGGCGGGAGATACAATCCTGGCACCGATAGTTGGATCGCAACCAGCACCGCAGACGCACCGTTCGGTCGATGGTATCACACCGCAGTCTGGACGGGCAGCGAGATGATCGTCTGGGGCGGACGCAACACCGTGCTCGGCGTCTACTTCAAGACGGGCGGGAGATACTGCGCGCAGGGCGGTCCCTCGCCAACACCGACTCCTACGGCCAGCCCGACTCCGACGGCTACTCTAACGCCGACGCCCACACTTACTCCTACTGCCACAGCAACTCCGACTGCAACTGCGACGCCAACAGCGACGCCAAGCGCGACGCCCACCTCGACACCTAGACCAACACCTACGCCAAGAATAAATCCGACGCCGAGGAGTCGACCGACCCCGCCGCCGCGCCCGTAGCTTTTGTCGATGAAAAAGAAATCCACTGCAGCATCCGCCTTTTTAAGGCTGCGCGTGTTGATGGCACTTGTTTTTTGCGCAGTGGCTGCCTGTTGGGCGCTAAGTGGGACGCTGTCCGCCACTCGCCACGGCGAGCAAGCTTTAGGTAAACCGGCTTTCTTCCGTTCCGAAGCGGCAACGAACGTTTCTCAAAGAGCGCTCACCTTTGCAGAACGCGTAGCGTATCAACGGGCGATTGAGGAAGTTTACTGGCGTCATCGCATCTGGCCGAAGGAACGCCCTGATCCCAAACCGCCGCTGGACACGGTGATGTCTCAGGCGCAGATCGAAAGAAAAGTCGAAGATTATCTTCGCAAGTCGCAGCTCGTCGGTGATCGACGGAGACAGCCAATCACTGCGAGCGAGCTTCAGGCGGAGATGGAGCGAATGGCCAGTCACACGCTGCATCCGAGAGTACTGCTCGAATTGTTTCAAGCGCTGGACAACGATCCCTTTGTCATCGGGGAATGTCTGGCCAGACCGCTCGTAGCGGAGCGGCTCGGTAATGAATTAAGTCGGCAAGGCGGTGTAGAGGCGTTCGCCGCGGCGAACGCCAAGACACTCGGCGCGGCCACCGCTCTTACGTCTCAGTGCTACAAGCTTCCAAAAATCTCGGTCCCGCTCGACTGTACCGATGACACCTGGACTCCTACCACTACTGTAAACGCGCCCGATGTACGCGCCCTTCAGACAGCAGTATGGACTGGCAGCGAAATGATCGTCTGGGGCGGTTACAACACCAACAACAACCAACTGAACACCCTCAATACCGGCGGCAGATACGATCCTGCTACCGATAGTTGGATGCCTACCAGCACGACCAACGCACCCATCGGTCGAGGCTTTCACACGGCGGTGTGGACCGGCAGTGAGATGATAGTTTGGGGTGGGTACAACTACCCAGCCTGCGACTTGAACAGCGGCGGACGATACAATCCCACCGCGGATAGTTGGACGCCTACCAACACGGTCAACGCGCCCGAGGCCCGAGAGTCGCACACGGCGGTGTGGACCGGGAGTGAAATGATCGTCTGGGGTGGAAGCGGATGCTGTAGTAGCTGCAACTTGAACAGCGGCGGCAGATACGATCCGCTTACGGACACTTGGACAGCCACCAACACCATCAACGCGCCCGAGGCTCGATGGTACCACACCGCAGAGTGGACGGGAAGCGAGATGGTCGTTTGGGGTGGAACTAACCTAACGATCTATTTAAACACCGGCGGCAGATACAATCCAAGCGCGGACAGTTGGACGGCCACGGGCGTCCCCAATGATGTGCTGGGTCGCGTCGCTCACACGGCGCTGTGGACGGGTAGCGAAATGATGGTCTGGGGCGGCGTGGATTCGACGTTCAATGATTGCAACACAGGGGGAAGATACAACCCAACGGCCGATAGCTGGACGGCTACAAGCACTCTGAATGCCCCCTCTCCGCGAGACTCTCACAGTGCAGTGTGGGACGCCAGCGAAATGATCGTTTGGGGCGGCATCTTTTGTTTCCCATGCATGGATTTTAACACCGGCGGCAGATACGATCCCGGCACTGACAGTTGGGTACCCACAAGTACGGCAAATGCCCCCTTTGCCCGAGAGCATCACACGGCGGTGTGGACTGGCAGCGAGATGATCGTCTGGGGTGGATACAACTACACCCACGACCTCTTCTTCAACACCGGCGGCAGATACTGCGCGCAGGGTGGTCCCTCGCCAACACCGACTCCTACGGCCAGCCCGACTCCGACGGCTACTCTAACGCCGACGCCCACACTTACTCCTACTGCCACGGCAACTCCGACTGCAACTCCGACGCCGACAGCTACGCCAACCGCGACACCCAGCGCTACAGCCACGCCAACCGTGACACCCACCTCGACACCTAGACCAACACCTACACCAAGGATAAGTCCGAGCCCGAGGAGTCGACCCACTCCCCCGCCGCGCCCGTAGTGCTCACCAGTACGCGGGCGAGATGTATTTCGTCCTACGATGTTCACCTGTGAAAACCAGAGATTCCGCGCGGGGAATCTTGAGATTTAGCCTTGAGATTTTTCTGGACGGATCGGCTAGCCTTTCGGTTCGCCGCCAAAAAAAGATCTTTCTTAAGACAATCTTTCTTAAAGAAGTCTTGACCAGTCTTTTGCGGATCTAATAAAACCGGGGACGAGAAAAAGTGTAAAAATAAAATCCAACTAGGAAAGGAAAAACTATGAAAACGAAAGTAATCAAAAATGCAATTCTGCTCACCATAACAGCCTTAGCGCTGTGCGCCTCGCCTATCATCGCGCTGGCCGACGGCTGTATCGGGCAGACGACTTGGACCGGCGCGATAGATAATAATTGGTTCACCGCAGGCAATTGGAGCCATGGTGTACCCACCGCGGGTACCGACGCTGAGATCGACAACGGCGGCACCGCTAACATCGACAGCGCTGGCGCCGTTGCCTGCGATCTAATTCTTGGCTTCAATGCGGCGGACACGGGGTATGTGTCCGTCAATGGTGGGGGCCTTACGGTCGGCAGTGAAGTTGAGGTCGGCGCGTATGGCAAGGGCACTCTGAAAATCACAAATGGAGCGACCATTACTGCTGGGCTTCTGACGATCGCAGCGCTCCAAAACGTTTCAGGGTCGCCCTCCAATGGCACAGTGACCGTCGATGGGGGAACTTTCACAGCCAGCGGACGGTGTGACGTAGGAGGGGACAACGGAACCCAGGGTGGAGTCGCTCTCCTGAGTGTTACGAATGGCGCAACAGTAAGCGCGGGGAACGTTCACGTGTACGGCTCCGGCACATTGGCTGGAAACGGCACCTTTAGCACAACCAACGGAACCAACGTTGAGGGCACGGTTTCGCCTAATTGGACACTCACTATTAACGGCGATCTGACCTTTGCCAGCTCCTCGGCTCTCATGCAGTGCAACGTTACATCAGCGAACCTGAACAGTGTCGATGCCGAGGTCACGGGGACAGCGAGGCTTAACGGCAAATTGTCCGTGACGCTGAACGGCACATTTACGACTCCTGCGGTCTTTCATCTCTTGCACGCCCATACTTTGTTGTACACCTTCTCGAGTTATTCGTTCACTTACACCGGATGCTTATCTCCGAGCATCGTTTACCATTACGATACCGGTTACGTCGATCTTCATGTTGATTCCTCGTGTCAGTAATGCGTGCGTTGATCGCTCATTTTTGCTGTCTGGGTGTGGCGGGTCTGCTATGGGTGGGGGCCCCGACAACGTTCTGTAGTCCCAAGGCGCTTGGCAAGCCTTCCAGTGCGACGTTGACATTTGCGGAGCGAGTAGCGTATCAACGGGCCATTGAGGAAGTGCGCTGGCGTTATCGCATCTGGCCGAAGGAGAATCCGAGGCCGAAGCCGCCGCTCGATGAGGTGATTTCACGGGAGCAAATTGAACAGAAAGTCAAAGACTATCTGCGCAAGTCGCAGTTGGTAGCCGATGAGCGGGGACGACCAATTACTGCCAGCGAACTTCAAAGTGAAATGGAGCGCATGGCAAAGCACACCAAACAGCCTGATGTGCTGCGAGAACTTTTTGCTGCGCTCGGTAACGATCCCTTTGTTATTGCCGAGTGTCTGGCACGGCCTATCTTGGCCGAGCGGCTGGCCGCTGCTCCTAGCGTAGTGGCAGGTGTATCGCCTCCAACGACAAGCTTGTCTACAGCCGGCACGCCTGCCTCCGCAGACAAACGTGTTCGTGCACAAGCCGACCTTGGCGATGCCGCCTACAAACTTCCCGAAATCACTGCTCCGCTCGATTGTACCGATGACACCTGGACTCCTACCAGCACTGTGAACGCGCCGGACGTACGCGCCGATCACACCGCAGTCTGGACCGGCAGCGAAATGATCGTCTGGGGCGGATACAATCACGTGAGCATCCTGAATACCGGTGCTAAGTACGACCCAGCCGAAGATGTCTGGACGGCCACCAGCACGGTCAACGCGCCAACCGCGCGGGTCGCTCACACCGCAGTGTGGACAGGCAGCGAAATGATCGTCTGGGGCGGACAGGCGCCGAGCGTTCTTAACACGGGTGGCAGATACAACCCAGCCAGTGATAGCTGGACAGCTACAACCACGCTCAACGCGCCGACCCCACGAATCGTTCACACCGCAGTCTGGACCGGCAGCGAGATGATTGTCTGGGGCGGGTTCAGCGATCCCAACGTCCGGTTTAACACCGGCGGCAGATACGACCCTAACACAGACAGTTGGACAGCTACCAGCACGATCAACGCACCTGATGCCCGGTACTATCACACGGCAGTGTGGAGCGGCAGCCAGATGATCGTCTGGGGTGGAACTAACGAAACGATCTATTTAAACACCGGCGGCAGATACAATCCGGACAGGGACAGTTGGACGGCCACCGGTGTCCCCAATGATGTGCTGGGTCGTGTTGGTCACACTGCGGTATGGACCGGCGGCGAAATGATCGTCTGGGGCGGTACCGCCTCCACGTTTAACGATTGCAACACAGGCGGCAGATATAACCCGACCGAGGATAGCTGGATGGCTACCAGCATCGCTAACGCGCCCTCCCCACGAGACTCTCACGCGGCGGAGTGGACCGGCAGCGAAATGATCGCCTGGGGTGGCATCTTCTGCTACCCCTGTGTGGACTTTAACGACGGGGGCAGATACAATCCCGGCACCGACAGTTGGGCACCTACTAGTACCGCAAATGCCCCCTTTGCCCGAGAAAATCACACAGCGGTGTGGACTGGCAGCGAGATGATCGTCTGGGGTGGATACAACTACACCCACGACCTCTTCTTCAACACCGGCGGGAGATATTGCGCGCAGGGCGGTCCCTCGCCAACACCGACTCCTACGGCCAGCCCGACTCCGACGGCTACTCTAACGCCGACGCCCACACTTACTCCTACAGCCACGGCAACTCCGACTGCAACTGCGACGCCGGCAGCTACGGCAACCGCGACACCCAGCTCTACAGCCACGCCAACCGTGACGCCCAGCTCGACACCTAGACCAACACCTACAGCGAGAATGACCCCGTCGCCCAGGAGTCGACCGACCCCGCCGCCGCGCCCGTAGCTTTCATTCGATTCGCTCAGGCTGGAACATCGCGCTGAATCGCTGTTTCGAGTTCCAACAAACGCAGTCAGCATTTCATCCGCACGCACAACGTAACGCTTTCCGTCACCGCGATTGTCCATCAGCAAAGAAAAGTCTCGACATCTTTGACGCGCATCTAGTAAAAGGTGTTTGCGCACCGCAGCGCAAGCAAAGTGAAAGCGCACATTGGCTCCGCGATTAAAGCGCATCTCATTCGAGGCGCGTTTTATCTGCTACTGCTATCGAGTGACGCTTCGACTCAAATTCCACCCACATCATAACCACTCATGAAAAAGAAATCCGCTTCACAATCAGCCTTCTTTAATTTTCACGTTTTGATCGGCGTGTTTATGGTCTTGGCTGGCGCTTTTCTGGCGCTGGCGGGCATTGGCACGTTTTCCGCACTGGCACAGGCGCAGAAACGCAAAATTATCACCAACTCCACCGACCCGCTCGCCCCTAATGGATTTGACTGTTCTAAAATTCACGAGCTGGGCATCGACAAGCAACTAAACCTCCGAGCCCGAGCCATCATGATTTTCTGCGGCGAGGCGCAGGGAGGCGGGCCTGTCCGTAGCGGCAAATTCGCGCAGTTGATGCAAAAGTTGCTGCCTTCACCGCTAAACTATGGGACCACGGATGTGGACCTGATCACGGGCCCAGACCCATGGCCCAACGTCATCCAAACAACGACATTCACTTGGATGAACCCGGATCACACCAACCACATCGTGATCGGCTATAATGATGTCCGCTGCGAGCCCAACAACTACTCCGGCGCGTCGGTCTCCACCGATGGCGGCACCACCTTCACGCGGCTCACCAACGCCAATGGCTGTAGCCCGTTTGCCAGCGCCGGCACCAACTACGGCGACCCGGTGATTCTGTACAACCGGCCCACCGGCTACTGGTACGCCATCTGGCTCGACGTGGCCTGCGGCGGCCAGGGCATCGGTTACTACAGGTCCACCACACCGTGGGATGTGAATAGCTGGACCCATGGCTGCATTCATAGCGGTCCGAGTGACGACCGAGAGTCTGGCTGGACCGACATGAACCCAAGCTCTCCGTTTTTCGGGCGAATGTATGTTTCGTGGAACGATTTTGCTCGCGGCGCGGCGATCTTCGTGCGCTACTCTGATGACGGTGTCACATGGATCGAGACAGGGCCGCTCCCGGGCACTGGGAGCCCCTTCATCCGTAACGTGCAGATCACGGGCGACTTGGTTACTGGCGATGTGTACATCGCAGGGATTAACGAAGGCGGTGGCGGTCTCGCTGGGCCTCGTTCCAATTTGATGTTTAGGTCCACCGACGGCGGTGCCACCTTTACCAACACCTACACCGGTCCCACCTTCTTTGGTCCCGGCCGATGCGGTAACGGCTACTTCGCTGCCATGTACTGTAACCCTTCTCCCGGTTGGGTGTACATGGGTTGGGGTGAGCCTGCCGCCATTAACCACGTGGTTCATTACGTCTATGCCCAATGCGGTCAGAACGTGGCCTGCAACACTGCCACCGACCACGGCGACGTCTATTACATTCGCTCCACCGACAGCGGGGTGACCTTTAGCACGCCCTTTAAGTTGAACACCGACACCGGTACTGGCGCGCAGTGGGAGCCAAATCTTTCCGTCAGCCCAAGCGGCACAGTGTTTGCCGTGTGGTATGACGAGCGCACAGGCGGGACTTGTACGGCTGGCGCTAACACTCCCTGCTACCAGATGTTTGCGCGCAAAAGCAACGACAACGGTGTGACCTGGCTGCCTGACATGGCGTTGTCGGACGTTGTGAGTCCTCTGCCGGCGGGACCTGATGGGAGCATTGTAGGCAGCGACTACGACTACCAAATGGCGATCGCTACTAGCCACCGCGCCGCATGGCTGGACGGACGCGTGGCCATCAACGGCGTCCAGCAGGCGGATGCCTTCACCGACAGCGAGCCATCCGTGGCAAGCACGCCGACACCGACACCCACGGGGTGTTCTGTGACCAGCGGTCAGCCGCCGTGTGGCAGCATTGTTGTGGGTACTGCGCCAACGGACTTCACGGTCAACCTGAGCGATCCCGTGGATACGTCAACTGTCCAAGCAAGCGATTTCATGGTGAACGGAACTCCGTCCAACCTCCCGCCTACCTTCAGCAACGGGAACGCGACGATCACCTTCCACTTCAGCAGCTCGCCCGTGGTGCTAGGCTCCAACACGATGCATATCCCCGCTTGCGCTTTTAACTGCGGCAATGGGTGTGTGCAAGAATTCACCTGCACGTTCACTTATCAGCCTTCTACGCCTACACCTACACCAACTCAGCCTCCTCCATCGCCAACGCCAACGCCAACGGCCACGCCAACGCCAACGCCGACGCCTAGAGCAACACCTACACCAAGGATAACTCCGACGCCGAGAACTCGACCCACGCCGCCCCCGCGCCCGTAGTTTTTGTCGATGAGAAACAGACGCACTGCGCAACTCCGATATCGGGTCGCGAGCACGCGAAGAATTTCGGTGTCCGCTTTCTTGAATCTGCGCGCTTCGATCGCCCTTTTTCTTTGCGCAGCCACTGCCGTCTCGGTGTTGAGCAGCACACTTCTGGCCTTCTTACGTCCCGAGGCGCCGACGAGCGCCTCCCAAAGAACGCTGACGTTCGCAGAGCGTGTGGCCTATCAGCGGGCCATTGAAGAAATTTACTGGCGTCATCGGATTTGGCCGAAGGACAACCCGGGACCGAAACCGCCGCTCGATGCGGCGATCGCGCGGGAGGAAATTGAAAAGAAGGTCACCGAGTATCTGCACCGGTCGCAGTTTGTGGCAGATCACCTCGGGCGACCAATCAGTGCGAGTGAGCTTCAGGCTGAGATGGATCGCATGGCGCATCATAGCAAGCGACCCGAGATGTTGCGCGAACTCTTTGAAGCGCTCGGTAATGATCCCTTTGTTATCGCTGAGTGTCTGGCACGGCCTATCCTGGCGGAGCGGCTGGCCGCTGCTCCTGGCGTAGTGGCAGGCGTATCGCCTGCACCGCCAAGCTTGTCTGCACCCGACACCCGCCACGGCGGGCAAGCTCAGGCTGCCTCTACAGAGAAGCGCAACCGTGTCGCAACGAAGGTAAACAACGCTCAGTATAAGCTGCCGGAAATCTCTGTTCCGAGGGACTGCACGGACGACAATTGGACTGCCACTACCATGGTAAATGCGCCCGACGTACGGGCCTTCCACACCGCGCTATGGACCGGAAGTGAGATGATCATCTGGGGTGGGTCCAACACTAACAACAACCAAGTGAACACCCTTAACACCGGCGGTCGATACGATCCTGCTACCGACAGTTGGACGCCGACCAGCACGACCAACGCGCCTATCGGACGGGCCCTTCACGCGGCGGTATGGACCGGCAGCGAGATGATCGTGTGGGGCGGGTACAACTATCCGGCCCTCGATGTGAACAGCGGCGGCCGATACAACCCGGCCACCGATAGCTGGACAGCTACTACCACAGCGAACCACCCTGTCGCACGGAGGTATCACACGGCGATATGGACCGGCAGTGAAATGATTGTTTGGGGCGGCCGCAACTGCTGTACCTGGTTCAACAGCGGCGGGCGATACGATCCAAACACGGACAGCTGGGCGCCTACCAGCATGACCAACGCGCCTGAGGCTCGATGGGGTCACATAGTAGAGTGGACAGGGAGCGAAATGATTGTCTGGGGCGGAACTAATCAGACGATCTTTCTGAACACCGGGGGCAAATATAATCCCCTAACGGATAGCTGGATCGCCACCAGCACGACCAACGCGCCTATTGGCCGAGCCGGTCACACCGGGGTCTGGAGCGGCAGCGAAATGATGGTCTGGGGCGGCTTCGATATCTCATACAACGGTCTGAACTCGGGCGGCAGATACACCCCAAGCACCGATAGTTGGACAGCTACCAGCATCACTAACGCGCCCACTGGCCGAGCCGATCACACCGCAGTGTGGACTGGGAGTGAAATGATCGTTTGGGGCGGATTCCGCTACAACCCGGGGATGGCTTTTAACACAGGCGGCAGATATAACGCTGGCACGGAAAGTTGGACAGCCACCAGCACCACCAATGCGCCCGTTGCCCGAGTCTATCCCACGGCAGTGTGGACCGGGAGCGAGATGATCGCCTGGGGCGGATGCAGCGACCCTAGCTGTGGCAACTTTTTCAACAGCGGCGGGAGATATTGCGCGCAGGGCGGTCCCTCGCCGACGCCAACTCCTACGGCCTCGCCCACACCCTCGCCGACGCCTATACCCTCGCCGACGCTCACGCCCACGCCTACACCCTGTGACAGCGGGATCATCCAAAACGGCGGATTCGAGACGGGCAGCTTCAATCCTAGCTGGGTGATTGACGGGACCAATAACATGCCGGTAGTAACCAGTAACCAGGCACACAGCGGCACTTACTCCGCATTCGCGGGCGACGGAGGCGTCAACTATTGCGGCTTCCCGTTTCCGGAGCCGTTTGGGGACAGCTCATTCTACCAGCAGTTTACGGTGCCTGCCGGTGGCGGCACGTTGAGTTTCTGGTATTGGACCTGCACCACCGACAGCATCACGTTTGACTGGCAGGATGCCTATATCACCAATAGCAACGGCAACATTTTGCAAACGATCTTCCACCAGTGCAGTGACAACGAGGCTTGGGACAACCAGACGGTGAACATGGGGCCGTATGCCGGGACGACGGTGCGCATTAAGTTCTTGGTACACGAAGATGACGCCAACGAGCTCACCGGGATGTACGTGGATGATGTGCAACTACTGGAGCCGTGCGGGATACCGTCGCCTACACCTACGGTAACACCTACGCCTACGTCAACAGCCACGCTTACTCCGACCACAACACCTCCGAGTCCCACGCCGACGGCAACAGCTACAGCAACGGCGACGCCCACAGCTACATCTACACCAAGACCTACGCTCACTCCGAGGAGCACACCACCAGCCAGGCCACGCCCGACTCCGCCACCGCGCCCATAGGGACTGACGCTGTTTAAATTCTCTTTTACCGCAGGAGAATTGCTCTTTTTCACAGGAGCAAACTATGATAAATAAACGCCCCCCGGCATCCGCGAGAGTGCGCACTCGGTCGAAGGGGCCCGCCTAGTCAATGGCGATGAGCGTTTCAGTATGAAAACTCCTTTTTCCCGAAGAGCTTCGGCAAGCGCGCTCAAAGCTTTAGCGTCAGCGACCTCGCACATGATTACCCCGTCGAACCTGCCGAAACAATGGAGGGTAGAGAGACTGGCTTTACGCCTTTTATCGCTCGGCCTTTCATCACCTCATCCAACATCGAATACGCTCGTTCTTGGAATCCCGGATTAGTCGTGAGCAATATTATAGCTTTCATTTTTTTTATCTTTCTGTGGCCATGCGATACTATAAAAAACGTTACGAAGTTGATAGGAGAAAAGGATGCCGCCAAATAAGGATACTGTCACCCTTCAAATCGTTGGTGGACCGACGATGACCATTCCGTTCACGTCCGGAATGAATGCGCAACAGGCGATGGAAAAGGCATTCGATTCACAAACGAATCCGACAGGCTTTACCTACGCGTCGCAATACTTCGGTGAAAAGCTCGGATACCTGGTTATTATGATCAATGAGACGTACGAGAGTTTTATATCTTCGTCGCATCCATTTTACTTTTGGGAGTTCCTTCTGAATGGCCAGCCAGCCCAGACCGGAATCGACAACACGATGCTGCAGGCCGGGGATGTGATTGTTTTCGAACTGCGGACCTTTGGCGCGGGGGGTTCCCGCGGAATCTACAATGCACGCCAAGTACCGTGCACGCCTACTCGGAAATAAATAGCGCATGATGAATCGCGCGGCGTAGAAGGACGGCTTCACCGCACACCCCCCCCTCGTTTACAGAATATTTGAGCCTTTTTTAGTGGTGCGGTTGATAGCGCCACCGCTGATCCGGCAGCGGTGGCTGAGCTTGGTCTTGTTAGATGACTGATCTTTAAATTATGCCTCAATACGGTCGAAAAATTCTCTTTCTGCTCGGTGCAGGCGCGGGAGCTTGGTTCGGTTCGGGTGACTCGAAACAATCCACAAGAAGGGGAGCGAATGGGGCGAAAAAACTGTAAAAGTTTCCGGAAAAAGAATAGCTTCCGTCATCGATTCCATCCGTTCAGCCAGCATAATGCGCACTCCACAAGATTCTTAAGAAAAATTCCGCAAAAAACTTAAGAAAAGGCTTGACATTCTTTTGGCGGACTTGGTAAAACCCTGGGGACGAGAAAAACTGCAAAAAAATAACCACTTGACCTAATAACCAATCACGAAAAAGAAATATGCTTCACAAATACTACGAGGAGCCACCAAGAAGAATGTGCTCCTGTTCGGTGGCGAATCGCGCGCGGTGCCTCATCCCGGCTTGCCCATGCTAGAGTTCGGGATACAAAAATCTCCAGGTATTCTGCGATTTTTAAGGCGGACGGCACGACAAAAGCGCAATAAGAGACCTCAACCGTTTTATTCCATTCGAGCGGTTGCGAGTCATTTCGCGGTGCCTCCTACGACCGTATCCCGTATTTACAGTCAATTAAGATCCGAAGGATTACTTACTTGCGTCTGGGGCTCGAAGACCCTTGTCGTGCCCATTCGGATTGATAATCGCTTGCGGGTTCGCGCCATTGTTGCTCTGCCGGCTTCGCTGGGATCCTTCTGCAGTGTTCGAGAATACAGGAATTTTTTCTTAAAGATGCGCGAGGCACTGTGGAAGTTTGGCTTCACCACACGGCTCGTATTCTACGGGAGCAATGACGCCCAATCACCGAGCTTTGCTGGGCTCCTTTTAAACTACAAGCCCGACATCGTCATTTGGTTTGAGCCCATTCCGAAGCTGAAAGGAACTATAGCGCGCCTGCTCGATCGTGGCATTCTCGTGCTCACGCTTGGCGATTGCCCAGCGGATCGCCGGGAACATCACTACAGCATCGATCGGCGACCCGCTGTCAAAGATGCACTGTTTGGCTGGCAACGAGACGGCATTCGTTCGGTGACAGTGATGCAGGATACTTGCTGCGGGTCGGCTAGTACGATCGCATTAGTTGAGAAGTGTCTGCGCGATGCAGCCATCCCGCATGCATTTGCCAAGATTGAATCGTGGCGGTTGGAAGAGACTCTTCTGCCTGCACAACAAATCACCAGAGGCATTATTTTTCCTTCATCTGCGCTTGCTGCGGCACTTGCCGCGCGAGATCCTGCGCGCTTTGCCAAACTTTCGAAGCGATCGCGCGTACTTCTAATGGACGGGCCAATCGATGTGCCGGGATTGTATGCCGTTGAACCGTCAAGTGACGTCATTCAGGTCGATTTACAATCGATTGCAAAAAGGATTGTGAGCGATCTCATCCAATCAAGTTCGCGGCGCGCCGAGCCGGCGACCTTTCAAGCGAAATGGGTGCCAAGAGCGATTAACCATCTAGCGACGCCCCATTCGATTCAACCGAGCTGCAATGCTCAAGCACATCGACTCGGCGGGTCTTGACTTGGCGTGTGAGAGAATTATCGTCGCGGTTTACGCGGCGACGTCAAAATAAGAACTGTTCACCAACTGTTTCATTTGACCTGGTTCGGGCGTTCTAGGTACTAGATGAACATGAAAACAAAATATACTTCAAAAGCAGCAGCAAAACCTTCTTGGAACAATGCAATTCTGCTGGGCATAGCCGCCCTAGCGCTTCTCGCCTCACCCGGCGTCGCGCTGGCGGACTGTACGCCGGTGACGAATTGGACCGGCGCGGTAGATCATAACTGGTTCACCTCAGGGAATTGGAGCGGTGGTGTACCCAATTCTGGAACCGGCGCCGTCGTCAATAACGCAGGCACCGCTCAGATTAGTGGTTCGCTGCCAGCTGCCAACGCCTGCTCTCTGACTCTCGACCCCGGCAACGTCTCGGTCAGTAACCAGGGGAGCTTGACGATCACTCAATACGGCATTGTCGTCGGCGACACAAGCGCGACCGGAACTAGCCTCTTGGCGGTCACGGACAGCGCAGCCGTTACCGCCGCAACGAGTGTTGTCGTGAACGGTTCCGGCACGTTGACAGGTAACGGCACGGTTAGCACGACCAGCGGAACGACGATTTACGGTACGCTTGTGCCGAGTAGCGGCAGACTCACTATCAGCACCGGTGATCTCACCTTCTCCGGCATTGCTGGCCCTCTCATGGAGTCCAAGGTTGTACCGGCCAGTGCAGACAATGTTTACGTTTCCGCTGGTACAGCGTCGCTGAGTGGGCGGTTATCAGTGAGCATGTCGGGAACGTTTACGCCTGGCACGCGATATACGCTCTTGCACGCGGCGAACGGCCTCCTGAACGGCAGCACTTTCTCAAGCGTTTCAATTACATATCCGACCGGCCAAGGCTTCACACCCAAAATCATCTACGCCGCGAATGACGTCTATCTTTGCCTTGTCCCCGACACGGGAGGTACATGTGATTGATTCGGGAAAGTCGCTGGCATGCAAGAGCGACGAAAGGGATGCCCGCGATGCCTTGCCTTCGAGTTGTCGATAGGCGTGCTTTAGTCACTCTTCTTGTTTGCGCGGGCGTCGCACGTGCGCTGACCGCGGTTCCCACAACATTGGGAACCGCGGTCTCAAGCACCGAGGTACCAAAGAAGGTTTCTCGTCCGGCAGGTCTTGGACTAACGTTTGCAGACCGTGTCGGCTACCAACGAGCGATTGAGGAAGTGCGCTGGCGTCATCGGATCTGGCCGAAGGACAATCCGGAGCCCAAGCCGCCGCTTGATGCGGTGATCTCGCGGGAGCGAATTGAAAAGAAGGTCACCGATTATCTGCGCCAGTCGCAGCTTGTCACGAGTCAACGGGGCTCGCCAATCAGTGCGAGCGAGCTTCAGGCTGAGATGGATCGCATGGCGCAGCATACCAAGCGACCCGAGATGTTGCGCGAACTCTTTGAAGCGCTCGGTAATGATCCCCTCGTTATCGCAGAGTGTCTGGCACGGCCTATCTTGGCGGAGCGGCTGGCCGCTGCTCCTAGTGTGGTGGCAGGTGTATCGCCTGCACTGACAGGTTTGTCTGCAGCCGACACGGCTGCCTCCACAGACAAACGCGTTGGTGCACAAGCCGACCTTGGCGATGCCGCCTATGAACTCCCGGAAATCCCCGTTGCGACGGAGTGTGCCGATGACACCTGGACTCCTACCACTACTGTAAACGCGCCCGATGTACGCGCCCTTCACACAGCAGTATGGACTGGCAGCGAAATGATCGTCTGGGGCGGGTACAACGAGGTGAACAACCTCAACACCGGCGGCAGATACGATCCTGCTACCGACAGTTGGATTCCTACCAGCACGACCAACGCGCCTATCGGTCGAGACCTTCACACGGCAGTCTGGACCGGCAGCGAGATGATCGTCTGGGGCGGTTATAACTATCCGGCCCTCGATTTGAACACCGGTGGCAGATACAACCCAGCCACTGATATGTGGACCGCTACCAGCACGGCCAACGCGCCTGTCGCACGGAGGTATCACACAGCGGTATGGGCTGGCAGCGAGATGGTCGTCTGGGGCGGTCGCAACTGTTGTGACTGGTTTAACAGCGGCGGCAGATACAATGCAAGCAGCGACAGCTGGACAGCTACCAGCACGATCAATGCGCCCGAGGCGCGATGGCTTCACACCGTAGAGTGGACGGGCAGCGAGATGATCGTTTGGGGTGGAACCAATCAGACCATCTATTTGAACACCGGCGGCAGATACAATCCAGAGACGGACGGTTGGACTGCCACCGGCGTCCCGAATGACGTACTGGGCCGTGCTGGTCACACGGCGGTATGGACCGGCGGCGAAATGATCGTCTGGGGCGGCGGCGATTCGACGTTTAACGACTGCAACACTGGCGGCAGATATAACCCAAGCACGGATAGTTGGATGGCTACCAGTACTACGAACGCGCCCTCGCCGCGAGACTCTCACACCGCGGTGTGGACTGGCGGTGAAATGATTGTATGGGGCGGGGTTTTTTGCTGTCCGCAGATCGATTTTGACACGGGCGGGAGATACAATGCTGGCGCCGACACTTGGATGGCTACCGCCACCGCAGACGCGCCGTTCGCTCGATGGTACCACACTGCAGCATGGACTGGCAGCGAGATGGTCGTCTGGGGCGGATGGTACACCATCCCTAACCCCCCTCTCTTCTTCAACACCGGCGGGAGATACTGCGCGCAACCGCCTCCAACGCCCACACCTACGCCGACGGCAACGGCCAGCCCGACTCCGACGGCTACTCTAACGCCGACGCCCACACTTACTCCTACTGCCACGGCAACTCCGACTGCAACTGCGACTCCGACTGCAACGCCAACCGCGACACCCAGCACTACAGCCACGCCAACCGTGACACCCACCTCGACGCCCAGGCCGACACTGACGCCTAGGACTGAGCCAACGCCCAGGGGCCGTCCTACTCCGCCGCCTCGCCCATAGAAAAGACGATTCGGATTAGCTTTCGCGGCACGTCCCGCCTGCGAGGTGATGCGATCGCAGCCGTTATGATGGCTCTATAGAGAAGAACGAATCAAAAACGATTCGCGAAGGCACCGCGAGCGATCTCCTTCAGCGTTTCGACGGCTCCAATTTATAAATCAAGGAACAATTCTCCTACGTGAACCGATAGCGACCGCTTTTCACGCGGAGCGAGCACAGTCAAGAAGTTCTCTGTGCTTGCAAGCGATTTTTTGCGGTTAGTTATTCACGGTTAATGGTTATGTTAGCGATGGGTTGTTCTGGCGATGGCAACCGGCAACAACCTATCGCGGGAGTATTCACGCGGCTTTTAGCTGCAAGACCCATGATCCATGTTTGACCTGGTTCTGCTGATGCAGGTCCGGATCGTAAGGCTTTTTCGTCTGCCACATCTTCCACAGGATTTTCAGCCAGCGCTGGCCAAGACACCGCAGAGCCCAGGCGTGGCTTTGGCCCTTTTCGCGGTGGATGCGATAATAAGTTTGCGCCCAGACGCAATACTTGCGACTTAGATCAACCCAGAGATGGACGGCCTGGCGAAAGTGAAGATTGCAAGACCGGCGAACCGTCACGCGAGAGATCTGGCCGGACTGAAAGCTCACCGGAGCGGTGCCTGCGTAGCACTGTAAGGACTCCGCATCTTGGAATCGCTCGCGATCTTCTCCCATCTCGCTTAACAGCCGCGGTGCCAACTTCGGACCTGCGCCCGGCAGCGACGCGAACAACTCGTGGTCGGGATGCTGTGCAAACAGCATCTCGATTCGCTTCCGATAGACCGCAAGCTGCCTCTCGATCAAACGCAGCATCTTCACACGGCTGACTGCGAGCAGGCTCTTGGCGAGCGTGGTGGCAGAGCTGGCGCGAAACTCGCCGGCGTGAGCAAACAATTCGAGTCGCCGCTCATTTGATCGGGAATGGAAGAGCTTGTTGGCGTGCAGCCATCTCTCCCATTTGCGGTGCCCTGCTTGGAGCAGAGCCTCGGGCGTGGGAAAGGCTTCCACAAAAGCCCAGGCAGAAGGCAGCGCCCAATCCGCGAACGCTTCCAATGCCGTCGGGTAGTAGTAACCGAGCGCGTGCTGCAGTTGGTTAATCAAAGCGGTGCGTTCCTCGATCAAGGCAATCTCGTCACGACAAAGCTGACGCAACTCGGACAGCAATGGATCAACTGGTGGCAGTGGCCGCCATCCATGTCCATCCATCCGCAGTGCATCAGCCAGACTCCAAGCGTCGATCCGGTCCGTCTTCGAGCCGCTTGGCCGCTTGCGTTCGCGATAGCGCCGCGCGCTCTTGGGATTGATCGGATAGACATCGAAGCCGCTGGCGAGTAGTTGTTCGACGGCCGGTCCTTCGGATGTTTCGATCGCGACAGCCACCGCTTCAAAGCTGCGCAGCTTTTCAGCGAAGGATTGCCAGCCAGCGCAATCGTGTGTGATGCGGAAGTCGGCGACGACAGTGCCTTGCCGATCGACAACGACCACGTCGTGATGATCCTTTGCCCAATCCAACGCGGCAAAGTGAGTGAACTCTTTCCATGATTTCATTTTGTTCTCCGGTTGAGGTTTGTTTGTTTGTTCTGCGCTCGCGCTGTGGCTCATCGTCCTAATACAAGGCCCTCGCGGGGCGGCGTTCTCTCAGATGTGTTGCACAGTGCCTGCGGCGCGAACCGGTGTTCTTGACTCAATCCTCTTGAGGATGGGTGGAGCATGACCGTATTCACGCCGAGGCGTTCGTTTCGAGCGCCGCAGCCATTGTGAACCAGACACGAAGTCATTCACAACGGCCCGCGCCGAGTTGTTCACAGCCGATCCCCCGAGCCTTTTGCTCCTCTTCCCCATTCGGCCATGAACAACTCGGGTAACCGGTATTAGGTGGAGCGCAGCGGAAGCGAGCAATACCTGATACCATCCCCGCAGTTATTCGTGACCGCGCGGAGTGCGCTCCAAAAAGCAAAGCGAAGCAAGGTTGTGAATAACTCGGCGGAGCGGGATCGCTGCCTGGCAGGATTGCCAGCAGCGGCCAGCCTCGCCGACATAGGTGCCTGCGGTAGGATTGCTGCCGGCGCCAACGGCCCTGGTCAGCACACGGTCAAGCAATACCTGTCCCCTGCAAGGGCTGCGTAAAGAACACCGGGCTGGCCAGTGGCTTTCGTCCAGAAGTCTGAGAGAACTTCGCCCTGCGAGGGCTTTGTATCAGGTGGACTAAGTGACGAAGCAATGTTGGGAAACAACTAACCGAGTCAACAAACTAACTTACTAACTAAACTATGAAAGCATGGGAACAGATCACACACTACGCAGGCTTCGATTGGGCGAAAGATCACCATGATGTAATCGTCCTCGATTGCAGTGGAAAGATCGTGGCCGACTTCCGCTTTGAACACACTGCGGGCGGCTGGGAGCAGTTTCGCGAGAAAATGGCGGCGTTTCCAGGCATCGCCATTGCCGCAGAGACCAAGAACGGAGTAGCTATCGAGCGCATGCTCGAACTGAAGCTGTCCGTTTTTCCAGTTCATCCACAGAGCGCGAAATCCTACCGGCAGCGCAAGGTGCCAAGTGGCAACAAGACGGACCGCATCGATGCTTGGGCGCTGGCGGATGCGCTCAGACTCGATGGGGGCAACTGGAAGCCTTTGGCCGCACAGGATCCGTTGATCAAGGAACTCCGCTTGCTCTGCCGCGACGAGATTGCGCTGATCCGAGACCGAACCGCGCTCATCACTCAATTGCAGCAAGCCCTCTATGAATACTATCCGATTGCGCTGGAAGCTTTCGATGATTGGACCAAACCAGCGGCTTGGGCCTTTGTCGTGGCCTTCCCGACTCCTTGATCAAGGCGGCTAAACGCAAATGGGAAAAGTTCCTTCATCTCCACAAGCTCGCACGGCCGGAGACTTATCAGCGACGGCTCGAAATCTTTGCCCGTGCGACAAGTCTTGCGGGCTCGACTCCGGCCGTTAATGCAAAGTCACGTCTGGCGGTGGCGCGAGCTCGCCAATTGCAACTCATCGAAAAGCAGCTGGAAGAGTATCGCCATGAGATTGACCGCCTGTTTGCTAGTCATTCCGACGCCGCCATCTTCGGTTCGCTTCCAGGAGCGGGTGACAAAATTGCGCCGCGCTTGCTCGCCGAGATCGGCGATGATCGCGCCTTATTCCCGGACGCACAAGCGCTCCAATGCCTTGCTGGCACAGCACCCGTGAGCTTCCAGTCCGGCCAGGTTCATCGCGTGCGCGTGCGGCACCAGTGCAACAAGCTGCTGCGACATACCGTTCATCTATGGGCCAACCTCAGTCGCGATCGTTGTCCATGGGCCGCCGCCTATTACGATGCTCTAAAGAAAAAGGGTAAAACCCACGCTGGCGCGTTGCGGGCGCTTGGTCATCGCTGGCTTAAAATACTTTGGAAAATGTGGCAAAGCAGAACCCATTATGATCCTGAGTTGCATATGCGCAACCAGATCAAACACGGCTCGTGGGTGTTTTCGCTCTGCCACGATGCGGCAAAGTAACCTCCAGGAAAGACCACACCGCGGAGACACCCCAACCATCCAGCGCAAAAAAGACCAACAGCTTTTCGGAAGAAAAGCCATAGGCCCCTCTGCGCGGAACGCGGAGCGGAGGTCAAGAGAAAAACGGAATAAGTGCCGGAGGCCGAGCGAAGCCGAGTTATGCAGGATTCGCGGAGCGTGTGTGATAACCGAGAGCGTCTAGTCGCGCACTGATGCGGCTGCGTAGCAGCGGCATCTTGGAAATCTGGAAATCGCCCGCGAAGTCTCCGGGCGCGCGCAGGCGCACGCACGGAGTAAGCCCGGAATCTTCGCGTTAGCGCAGAGCGTTTAGACCCGCGCGCCTGTGGTTTGTTTGCGCGGCATGATTGTGCGGAGTGTGCGAGCCGCGATGCTGGTCATTGCTTTCTCTTGTTGATCGGCTGGCAAATTCTTGACCAGTTTGCGATAGGCTTCTTTGAGTTCGGGGTTCTGCTCGAGTTGCTTAAGAACGCTGGTGCGAATGCGCTCGCGGCGGTCGATCTTGTTGACGTGCTGTAACACGAGCATTCGCTCCAGCCGTTCTCTCGGCAAACCGTGGATGTAAGTCCATTCCTTCGGGTTTGCCTGGATATAAGCATCGATCTTGGCGTTGATTTCTGCGTTGTCGCGGTACTTCGGCGAGTTGCCCGCGGGTTCACTGGCGGCAGCGCCGTTGCCGTTGGTATTCTTCTCGGTTCGTTTAAGGCTCATATTTATATTAGTGTGCAGCGGCGTTTGGTTGACGGAGAGCGTCGATGATCTCGCCGCAGAAGAGATCAACGAGCTCGAAGACGTCCTCGTGCTCAACCGCCAGGCTCATGAGGAACTCGGGGCCGGGAGAAGCGCCGAGCCTCTGCTCGACGTTTTCGCTTGCTTCCAAGTACCGCAAGACGGTGGTTGGCGGCACGGTGACGATGACGGGTTGGTTGTCGGTGGATATCTTGTTCATAAGTCGCGGCAGGGGATATGGTGGATCACCACTTGTCCTCTGGTGGTGAAGATTGGGGCGAGGAAAGCGGTTTGGGTTCGTGCAGCTGCGCGTCGACCGTGTCCAGGTGCGCTCGCAAATCAGCTAGATCGTTTTTAAGAGCGAGATTCTGTTTCGCGATTTCCTCGGTCTGCTTCACAGCTTGGCTGAGTTCTCCGAGTTTTTGATTTAGTGCAGCAGTCTGCTCGGTGAATGCGCGCGTTGCGGCGCGCTGCTTGTTCGCTTCGGCGACGATAGCGTCATTAGTGGACGTGTTAGTCGCGGCCGCCGTTTGTCGCGGTGAGACCGTCGCCCCGTTTTGTGGCCGAAGGTCCCATTGGGCTGTACTTTCGACACGATAGATTGGATGCCCTTCGTGCATGGCCAACGGGTCGCGCGGGTCGATATAGCGGCCGAACCGGTATTCCTTCAGCTGTTCGTCGGTTCGCAATGCGGCGGAATCTACCGGGTGGCCAGCTGCGGTAGCGGGCAGCGCGGTATTTGCTTTTGGCGAATGCGAAGCACACGCGGTCAGGAAAATGATCGGGATGAGGAGCAAGCGTTTCATGGAATGAAGTTCGGTTGAGCTGTTGATGTGATGGAATCCGTGGGGATCGAGTTGGTGCCGAGCAGACTTGTGGACGGCAACGACCGTTGCGAAGTCGGAGACGGTGAAGGCGACTCAGCGGGCGGGAGCGAAGATGTCAGCGTACCGCCGATCTTGGCGTCCTGTTCGTCCACTGTTTGCGTGATGTAGAGGTAGAATTGTTTTCCTGCGGGCACGCGAACGTAGAAACCATCGCGCTCGATTGTCTGAAGAATCTGTTGCGCATACCGGTCGAGAACGCTTTGCGCGCCTTGCAACCCTGCGTTTTGCAGAGTTGGCAATGCGAAGGTACCAAATGGCGAGACCTGCCGCTGGGTGAACGCTTCGGCGGCGCCGCTGAGCAGCGAAGCGATAAAGAGCTTCACTTCGGCGAGATTGTCGGTCTTGAGAAGCCGTCCGCGCAGGCCTGCGCTGCCGTCCGTGATTCCCCAGGTTCCTGTGTCCGGATCGCGCTCGTGATCCAGCGCCAAGCCGGAGACATTCAATTCCTGCCCGTTTTGCCAAACGAGCGTCCATCGGCCATTACTTGCGATGCGCTCGCGTGCGCGATCGACTTGGGCGGTACCGTGCACCTCGGTGCCTGCGGGGATGATCAATTCACCATGATGAAAGATGTCTTCCGTCACGAGACCGATGATCGGCGTCTGAATGGAAGATGAATCGACGGTGATCACCAGTTCGCATGGGATGAGGCGACCGAATGGTGCAGAGTCGGCGCTGAAGACTTTTCCTTCTTTGACGGGCGGCAGCGGCGTTTCCGCGACAACGCTAAGCGATGGAAGTGGTGGTGGTGTTCCTTCCGGCTTCGAAAGCGTCGATTCGATTTTTCGTTGCGGCGCCGGAGTCCCAAAAGGAACCATGTCGCGCCGCACGGTTTCCGGCAGTTGGGGCGCGTTAGTGCCAGGTTTGGCCGCTGCTTTGTCGGCAGTTGATTTCCGCTTCGAATCAAATGGCCGTCGGCTGTTCATCATCAGCAAAATAAAAACGAGGCCGAGCAGAAAAAGTGTTAGCGCGCCGGAAGGCGAACGAAAGAAATTGATAAAACGACGCGGGTTCATTGCGGTATAGGGGTCGGTTCAATTGGTGCCGATTCAGGCGTGGTTGATTCATCCGGTGTTGCCTTGGGGGTACTGGACGTGGTCGGCGACAAAGTGGGTGTTTCGACAGTTGGGTCGTGCCGCGCGAGCGCAAACGTGAACTCGTTTTTCAACGAGACATTGTTGGGACCTTCAAGGCCGCCGCTGATGGCGATATAACCCGAAGCTGTTTCATGTGCGGCGATGCTGCTCGTTAGGTCACTGACTGACGGATTGACGGTTCGATTACCGATATGCACCTCCAGTTTTTCAGGCGTGTGTTCGATGGGCCTGTCAGTTCGGTTTGTGATGGTGAGTTGAAAAACAAGAGTGTCGTCATCGGGAAAACGAAACGCTTCCATCAACCGCACCTCGTAATCGCCGCAGTCGCTGATCTCCGGTTTGTCTCGTAAGTCGCGATGCTCGACGCCAGCGACGGCATCGGGCTGTTGCGTTTTGAGCAGGGAGAACGCTTTTGCTTTATCGAGCAAACCGATCAATCGCGGAGGCGTCAGCGGTCGCGGAGTGTGATTGCTTTTGGCGGGTTGAGATTGAAGAACGACGGAATACCAGGGTTCGGTGCTTTCGCGCAATTCGAAGACGTACGTGCGATTGTTCCATCGCACGTTGAGATTGGTTGTGGCGTCCTTCGCTAACGCGCGCACGGACAGATAGGCAGTTCCTTTGGTGTGTGCGATCTGGAAAACGCCCGGCGTTTTTCCGTCTGATGTCGTGAGCGCGGCGTCGACTGCTGCGATGGCGGACGGGAAACTGATGGTGGTCACGCGCGCGCCGGAGACTGGCACCTCGTAAACGGTGTGATCGTCCAGGAGGAAATCTTGCACCCGCGTCTCGACCGCGTGCGCGTTCGTTAGGCCGAGCGGCAGAGCGAGAAGGATGATCTTAATGAGTTGGTTCATACTTGAAATCCTGGATGGCAGTCGGGAAGCGGCCGTTCTGGACCATGTTGGGATTGCGCAGCATTTTCAGTTTGAGCGTGAATGGAACAGCTCCGGTGAATGCGCGCTCTTGAAAGACGCCACTGCGAATCAGTTGTCCGCTAACTTGGGTGAGGACCGCGTCGCTGCGCGTTTCGAGAAAGTCGATCTTGGCGATCTCAGCCTTTTGATGCAGCTGCTTTGCTTTAAACTCCGGTTCTTCTGCCGTGAATTCTGAGCGCGCCTTTTCGTAGGCTTGTTTGAGAAACATCTGCTTAAGCAGATCCGGATGATCGAAATCTTTCGGATTGCGCTCCAGGAACGCGACGGCCGCGAGCGTGCACTGTTGCGCGTGAAGTTCTCGGGCTTCTTGAAAGTGAAGGAGCGGTGAGACAAAGAATGTGCCCGCAGGATCGACAATTACGACGCGCTCTCGCTCTTTCAGCGTTCTCGCGAGATGGATACGCTCGATCGCTGCGCCGACGAGAACGGCGACTGCGGCAAGAAACCAGAATTTGGCGAGCCGATCTTTATCGACGAACACGCGAATCGGGTCCGCGTGGCGAACTCGATCGCCTGGTGGTTGCTGTCGAGGCGTTGTCGTGCGCAGTTCGGAAGAGATTGTTTGCATGATTAATTTCGAGATCGCTGAAGGAGTTCACGCACGGCTTCATCGCCCGTTGGATCGTTCTTTTTGGGGCGGCGTGCTCGGCGTGACATGCCGCCGCCTAACGAGCTGACAAGATTTCCTAACGGCGAATACGTACTGCCGGTCATCGACGCTTCGGCAGCACCGAGCATTACCGCTGCGCCGCCGCCTGCGATGCCCGCACCTACAGCCGCTACGCCGCCGCCGGCTGCAATTGTTGTAACAGCGGCGACTCCCGCAGCCGCACCGGCTGATCCTGCGACCACTGCTGTCGTCGTGAGCGCCTGTCCAACTTGAGCGCCAGTCGCGATTGCCTTCTGCATGATGATCGGTGCGGCGATCGTGCTGGAAATGAGCCAGAGAGCGAGTGCCGCGAGGCCCAGCAAATTCTGCAGCCCATAACCGGCACTACCGCTGACGCCGCCCAGGCTGAGAAAACTTTGATCGGTCATGAAACCGATTAGGCCGGAAGTGAGTAACGAAGCGGCACCCCAGCCCAGCGGCCAGCAAAGCACGCCGGCGTAACCGAGCAGAAATCCAACGCCAATGGAGTGCAGCGTTCGCACGGCCAGAAAGCCGATGAAAATCGGCGCGAGCGCATACCCGACGTAGAGAATGAACTTCTGTACGAGATAAGCGTAAAAGACGATGACGCTCGCTATAAATCCGAGCACCCACAACACGATGGAAATGCCGGCCTCAAACAGCGCTTGCCCGTCGAGCACATCCCACCACGACTTCGAGCCGGATGTGGAGCCGGTGCCTTTATTGAGTGCGAGTGTCTTTTGATACTGCTGATAAACTCCGGCAGGATCGGCATGCAGCGTATCTCTCACCGTCGAATCAACGGTGGTCGCGATTTCATTGCTCCAGGTCGGCAGGTAAGCGAGGACGGCGGCGAATACGAGGGTGCGTCCAATCGTGCGAAGATATGCACTCGGACTGCGCTGGCCTGTGACAGTTGAGGAAACAATTCCAATCGCGAGCAGCACGAATGCGATTGGCGTGAGCACGTGGTTCATCTCCGTGCACTGATTGAGAAAATTTGGGAACAGTGTGTCGAAATTGTTCATCGTTGGCGTAGCGAGTTCGTTAGGCCGGAATCTTAGCGACTGGTTGGAAATGAGGGCGGTGTCGTTTCCAGACGGAAAACGTCGTCATAGTGCTGCAAGCTTTCTTCCATTTGCGCTTGCCGTTCTTCGCGGCGCGCTTGTTCCTGGCGTTCGCGATCGGCTCGGTTCTCCGCGTCCTGGGTGATCACTTCTGCCGCCGCGTGATCGATCTCGCGATCTACTGTTCCCAGTTCGGCGTTATAGCCGGTGAGTACACCGTGGAGCTTCTGTGTTTCCGCGTCCGTTGTTGACGCTTGGAGCTTTTGTGTGGTTGCGGCAATTTGGTCGCGCAAAGTCTTACGCCGCGCTAGCACGTCGGTCGTAACGCTTTGAAAATTCCGTGAATCATCCTGGATCGCACCGTACTTGCGGTACAAGTCTTCCAGACGTGGAACCTGGGTCCCGTGTGGCGTTGTGAACGTTTGCCCTAAACTTTGATACAAGCCGTTGCCGCTATATTGCAGAGCTTGGATACCGTTGGCGGACCGCTGTAGTTGAGTGAGCGTTTGGCCGACGCCAGTTTGGTGCAGGCTGCCGATTAGTTGATTCGCGCCAACGATATTCAGAAGCTTCGAAGGATCGCCGAATGCTTTCACGTAGGCGGTGACCTGCTGAAGCTCCTGCGTCATCGTCGTGATCTGCTTGATCTGGTTGTTGACCATCTCGACGTACTTCGCGAGATCGACGACGTGATTTGCTTGGTTGTGCGCGATAGCGGTCGGATCGATGACGACGACCTGCGCATTCGCCAGAGAAGCAGCGACTAACAGTGTGGTAATTGAGACGATGAATTTCATAGGCGTGAGTGTGTTATTCCTGAATCCGAATGGTGGCGGTGCTGGGCGCGAGAATGACGCCGTTCTGCTCCCGTTCCGGCAGCGGCACTTCGAGTAAGCGGACGCTGGCCGCATCGCTGGATTGCGGTCCGGCGCGCTGTTTGTCGATAAGTGACTGGAACCGCTGCTTTGCAGAATCGCTTCGTCCCTTTTCATAACCCTCTGTATAGGACTTCTTCGCGGAGGCGTTGCTCGCGCCTTGGAGCGTTTCGCTAATAAGGACGCCAGCTCCCGCGCCAGCAGCTGTGATCAGCGGATTGCCTTTGCTAATTGCGTGACCGATAAGCGCGCCCCCTACGGCGCCGGTTGTGTCGCCAATCACGCGCGTAGGACTAACGTCCGCGCAGCTCGTGAGCATTGCGGCAGAGAAAACTGAAAGAAGAATTGTCGCGTTTTTCATTACGCGACCAGTGATAACGGATCAGCAGAACGGGGCTGCTCCAGCGCGAGAGCGAATTTTGAGGCTTACTTTATCAGCTCGAATCTGTTACCGATCGGCTGCCGTGAATTTCGCCGGCGATCAACGAACCAGTTTTCGCTTCTGCTATATTCAAATATGCAACTGACACTACACGTAGGATCGGTCGCAAAAAAAACGGGCGTCGGTGTACAGACGCTTCATTATTATGAGCGTATTGATCTGCTCCCAAAGCCTGGCCGATCGGAAACGAACTACCGTCTTTATTCTGCCGACGCTGTGAGGCGCGTCAGATTCATTAAAAAGGCACAGGCCGTCGGTTTTACGCTCGCGGAGATTAAAGAGATTCTTGAGCTGAAGGGTCATGGACGAGCACGGTGCCGCAAGGTGACGGAACTGGGTGAAAAACATTTGCGCGACATCGATGCGCGACTCGCTCAACTGCGCCGGTACCGCCGCGAAGTGGCACAATCACTAACTTCGTGGCGCGAAAAAACGGCACACCGGCGGAATTGCGCAGGCGAATTTTGCGATCTAATTGAGCGATTGCCGTAGCCCGCAAATTTCCCAAAAATCCCTTGACTCTCTACTTAGCTAGAGGGTCTAGCGTTCCGGCATGAAAGCAAACCAAGCTGGAATCTTGTCGGCCATTCTTGCATCGACATGTTGCGTCGGGCCGTTGCTGCTGGTGACAATCGGAATTGGCAGCGGCGCGGTGTGGGTCGGGCGTTATCATTGGTTTTTCCTCATCGGCGGCATCGCAGTGCTCATTTGGGCGTGGGCGAAATATCTGCGCGAGAAAACAATTTGTGATTGCGAGCATAAACCGATGGGAGGGCGACGAACCGCAATGCTCACGTTGCTCATCACCACGGTGCTTGTGCTCGGCTTCGCCGGCCTGAACATAAGCCGCTACGTGTTTGCAAGCGCGGCTGTTGCAGCACAAACACAAATGCAGCTCGCGAACGGACTGAATCGGATCGTCCTTTCCGTGGAGGGACTGAGCTGCGTGACATGCGAAATTCCGGTGCGCCACGCGCTCAGGCGAATAGACGGTGTCAAATCCGTGGACGTTAACGCCGGGACGAAGACCGCGACCGTGGATTACGAAGCGGCGAAGACGAATCCCGAACAACTGGTCGCGGCAATTAACTCCACCGGGTATCGGGCAATGCTGCCTAACAAATAGACATTTTACTGAACTATTAACTTGAAAGACCAAAAACTATGAAAACAAACATCATTGCAGTTTTGGCGGGCGGATTACTTTACGCACCGCTCGCGAGCGCGGCCGAAGCCGTATCGGCGCCTACCGCAGATCGGATCAGCGTATTCAAAGCGCCGCTGGTCTGCCCAGCCGCGCCGCAGATTGGTTGCGGCAGCGCTTCAAAACCGATTCTTTTAGACCTGGAGCGGCAACCCGGCGTGCTCGAAGCATGGTTGAATCGCGCCGGTACAAACATCGCCGTCGTCTGGAAGCCCGAGTCGAACGCTGAAATTCGACGCAATGTGACGGCGGAACTTAAAGAAGACCACGCAACGGAATTGGAAGGCAAGTCTCGAGAGGATGCGGTGAAGGACTTCTTGTCCGGCAAGGGCTGGTATCGCGGCACCGATGTCGATCGGCTGAGTGAAGAAGAAGCTGACATTATCGCTGCAAGACTGGTTCGCTGGGTACAAGCAAGGTCTGCACTGACAAAAGAGAAAGCCGAGGGACTTCAACGCACCTTCTCGGACACTTTGCGCAAGGATTTAACTGGCAAGAGCACCGGCCCTAACCGGCTCGAAGACGTCGCCCGCCAATATCTCGATCAAGAACAAATAAAGATTTTGAAAGACGCAATTAAAGACGAAGTGGCGATCGAAAACGGCGAGCGGCCAGCGCCGAACGAGAATTGAGATATGGCGAGCGAGCTGGTCTTGCAGTCGATTATCACCTGCCCGCAGTGTGGACATCGGGCCGAAAAAACCATGCCGACGAATGCTTGTCTTTTCTTTTACGATTGTCCAGCGTGTGGTGCGAAATTAAAACCGAAGGCCGGTGACTGCTGCATCTTTTGCAGTTACGGATCAGTGGCATGCCCACCTATTCAGACGGGGTCACGATGTTGTTCCTGAAATTCGCCCCCAAAGCTGTACAAAGGTGACTACAGGTTCACTCGATTCTCAGGCGTTGGTCCAACAACCGCGCAAGGCCCCGCCGATGGGGCGTGTGCTCCGCATCCTGCTCGGCCTTGTGCTGATCGTTTACACGATGCCTGTTTACTTCCAAGTGCCAATGGGACTTGCCGTCGGCGCTTGGCTGCTCGTGCTTGGGTTGATTGGCATCTACAGCCTAATCCATATTGTTGTGTCGCGACGCATCGTTGCCTGTGGCCCGTTCCTTGGGGCGATTGCGGCGAACGGGTTGCTCGTCGCATTGTATGTTGCGGGCGCTTCGGGGCTACCGATCATTGGCCATGGAAAAGGTCAGCTCGCAGCGGTCACTTTTCTCGGTGTCTCGTTGATAGTTGCTGGTGTGCGCGCCGCTCCCGGTTGCGAACTGATGGCGATCCCCGGTCTTCTCTTTGGAAAGCACACCGAACTGGCATGTCTCCTCTTCTCCCCCCTCGACAGGCTTGAGCGCAAATGGCGGAGCAAGCGCGGTGTCTGACAACCGCTCCGTCTTGAATCAGTGGCCGCGGGCATGCTTTGGACGGCACTCTAAAGGCGTCGGAAGGTGTGGTCTTACCGAGGTCAAAAAGGTACCGGACCCTGTAGGCTCCGAGGTGGCGAACTGATACCGGGTCATCGGCGTCTTTTTTTCTTGCGCGAGTTCAAAGAGGCGGCGTGGTCTCGTTCGTCATGCTTTAGGCTTGGCGTCAGGATTATTGGCTGTACTCTACTCGGTGCAGCAACAGTCGAAAAAGAAAGGAGAGTAATATGTTTGGTCGAATCATCGCGTTTCTCTACGGACTAATTTGTTACCTTATCTTCCTGGTCTCATTTTTGTATGCAATCGGTTTCGTCGGTAACGTTATTGTTCCCAAGTCCATTGACTCCGGGCCGCAAGGGCCTCTTACGAAGGCGCTCATTATTAACGCCGTTTTGCTAAGTCTCTTCGCTGTTCAACACAGCGTGATGGCACGGCAATGGTTCAAACGCGCCTGGACGAAATTTGTCCCCGAGCCAGTTGAACGCAGCACATATGTATTATTGGCTAGTCTCATTTTGCTGCTGCTCTTTTGGAAATGGCATCCGATGAAGGGGATTGTTTGGGAGGTGCACAATCCAAACGGCCGTACCGTGCTACAAGGCCTCTATTGGATCGGTTGGGGCCTCGTGCTTGTTTCAACTTATCTCATCGATCACTTCGGTCTGTTCGGGATGAAGCAGGTCTACAACTATTTGGTCGGGAAACACGACGAGCCGGCACCTTTTAGGACGCCGACTTTGTACAAGATCGTGCGCCATCCTCTCTATCTTGGATTCATCACCGCGTTCTGGGCCACGCCGCGCATGACGGCTGGGCACCTGTTCTTCGCCGTGATGACGACGGCTTACATTCTGGTGGCTATCCAATTCGAGGAGCGCGATCTGATTCGTTTCTACGGCGACAGCTATCGGAAGTATCGCGAGCAAGTGTCAATGTTGTTCCCGCTCCGCCTGCGGAAACGATAACGCTGACGCACCGCAGGACGAACATGATCGTCGTCGAAGGCGTCTAATTCCTCATTAATTCGTCTCATTCTGCAACCTTCACGTTCACCGTCTTACTGGAAGTGTTACGGAAACGTCTGCAGCGCGCTTACAGTGACTTCGTCAAAGTTAGGATGACGCGCTGAGCTTGTGCGCCGCGCGTAAACTCAATCGTTACTTTATCGCGATCCATCGAGGGCAGGCCCACTACGCAAGGCTTGCTCGCGCCCGAGACTCGTGTTCAGAGGTCGCGGCCTCAATCGCGGCGACAATATCGTCGGTTCCGCGCAACTGCTGCGCTCGTTCATCAAACTGAGCGCCGCTGCTACCGCTGATGTAGAGCATTTCCGGTGAAGCCACATTGTGCGCCGTGCCGCAGATCGGATTTTGCGCGTCTGAATGTAGATAGGTGAATGCTGCGAATTTTTCCCCACTCTGCTGATCGGGAAGCGGATACGATAGAATTGCGTGCTTCGTCAATTCGGTTAGGCCGATGTCATTCCCCATATCCTCCAGGTCGGCGCGATCATTTTGACGCATGAGGAAAAATTGGCGCGCGTTTCCGAAGACGGCCGAACGAATGCGGCTTTCTTTGAATCGGCTGTACTGCTGAACGATGGAAATATTCCAGCAATTAAACTTGCGCATCTGTGCGTAGCTCTCCTTTACGATTTGTTCGCCGCCTGGAATATCCAAAAGCCGCGCGACTTCTTCGTACACGTTCCTCTTTCGCAGGCGGCGCGGCATCGTAATGATGTGCTGCCGGGTGTAATTGGTGATAAGGAATCCTGCGACCGCACGCAGCAACTTCGCCGCTTCGGGAATATAACCGAGTTCGAAATGCGCGATCTTACCGGTTAGAGAAATGTTGCTGGCGCCGTCGAGCAGACAACCGTAGTTGCCGTCGGCGCACCACGGCATCAAACGTGTGGCAAGATCGCCGGCCGCAGAATCGGAGCCGTCGAGCTGGATCAACTCCTGCAACATTCGATGCGTCGGGTATTCCGGTGACGTGAAGTACGCGAACGCGAGATTGCGAACTTCGCGCCGCGTGTTCGGCTCTTTCAGGAACTGTAGCGCCTCTTCTTCTGTGACTCCGGCGAGTTGCTGGTTCGCAAGGTCCGCGTTTGTGCGCTGGAGATCGCGAAAATCGACAAAAACATCGAGCGTCGTTGTGCCGGGACGCGTTCGTTTGAGTTTGGCGAGAGTGCAAGCGTGCCGGGCAATTTCCAAGAGTCGATCGGCATTGCGACGACTCCACTCTTCGAAGACATCTTCGTAAAGTAGCATGATGTATTTGGCGATCTGCGCTTCGCGGGAAAGCTGTTTGTCCTCGTCACTGCTGACGCCGGCGATCTTGGCGACCAGCGCCATCGCCGATGCGAGTTGCTCGGCCGTCAGCGGCAGGCCATGCGTGTCGAGATAATTGATCGTTAGGTCACCATCAGGCTGAATGATGATCGGTCGCGCGGTAGGTTCCACCGTACGCGTATAGATTTCGTACGAGAGTCCTTCCTCAATTATGACAGTGTAATCGTAGAACGCTTCTGTCTGCGAAAGCAGATCGCAGACGGTGACGCTTTTTCCCGCGCCGCTCATCCCTAACAAGACCGCATGTTGCGGCGTTTCACTTCCACCGGAGCCTGCGAAGGTCGTCACGCCGACGAGGTTTCGTTGATTTCCTTCATAGAGCGCCTCTGCCTGGTCGAGATGACCAGTGAACGTCGCGCTAAACGGCAGCACGTCGGCTAAGTAACGGGTCTCCGCGTAGATTTTGCGGTGCGGATAGCGGCCCCACGGATAACCGGGCCAGCTTTGGTACAGCAGTTTTTTGGCTGTCGTGGGCAATGCGCACTCGAGATACTGCGCGCCATTCATTCCATTGATCGCGTTTTTGATTGCGGCCATTTTCACGGCGAGTCCCTCACGCGTTTGATCCCATGCGCGAATGATGTATTCGATGTTGAATGGCCGCGCGTGTCCGTGCATCAACGCGGCGATTTTCCTTTGCTTTTTTTCCATCGCTGTGAGGAGCGAAAGACGCTTCTCGCTCGCGAAGTCGCCAGCAAGGCGGTCGTGCGCTTTCTCCTCCCGGCTGATTTCCGCGCGAGCCGACAGAGATTCAACGTTGACCGTGATGTTGTAGTCGAGCAGCGGCAGGCCGGTGAGGCGGTGAACCAAGCCAGGATGGGTAATCTTGGGCCAGCGATTAAGAACCAGCACGGAATGATAAAAACCGTCCATCCAAAATCCGGAACCATCATGCAGCCCCTGCGCTTCACTGTGCCAGCAGTTCTCCTGGATGGAGAGTTGCGGATCAAACGTCGCGAGTGTGTCGTAATCAAACCGCGCACCGAGTGATGGATTGAGGAAAGTTGTGCAATTACGGAAATGATCGGCGTCATTCATCGGCGTGATCCGCGCGCCGTAAAAAATGTTCGCAAGCATCTGACGAACCAGCTCGAACTCTGTTCTCATTTCCTGAACGAGCGCGTCGTAGTGTGCGTGTTGCCGTGCGGCCGTTGCCATCAACGCTGGTGAAGTGTCAATCTGCCGCGAAAAGTAAAGGACGAGTCGCTGACGGCGCAGTCGACGATCTACCATCGCCTGCCAATAACGAGCGAATCGTTCGTTACGGCAGCGTCGAGTCCAAACATTCGTCGCGTGCTCGGTTCGTTCTCGGTAGCGCAGTAATTCTGAGCGATAATCGGAGTCGCAAAACCATTGCACTTGCAAGCGCAGCTTGTCGTGCAAACACGAAAGCAATAACGCGAGCTGATCCTGAAACGCATTCAAATGCTCCGGCGCCGCAGCGCTGAAATCGGCCGGCTCGATCACGAAGCCTTTTGAAACAAAACAACCTTTGCGCAGCCCGTGAAAGATGACGAGATCGCGGACGAAATAACCGTTGGGAGAAGATTCAAACATAATTGGACGAAGAAGAGCGCGATGTCGTCTCACGTGGAGATTCGGGACCGAAGCCGGGGCCTTTCAGCCACAATTCAAAGAGATCGATGTCGTAGCCGGGCGGTTTACCTTGTCGTAGTGCGAGCGCATAGAGCAGCGCCAGACCTAACGGAGTTAGTGCGGGAACGGCTGCGCTGAGCAGAGTCCATCTCCAGACACTGAAGAGTAAGAGGAGCGTTATCACAGCGGCGAATGCTCCTCCCGCAACGAACCAAAATAGATTGCCCTCCAAGCCCCACGTCTTCCCAGCGGAGTCGTCAGCGCTGTTCGTTTCAGTAAAGCGCAGTTCGTGATTGACGTTGGCGCTGCTGCTCATTGAAACGAGCCAACGTCAACGGTGGAACTGTCCAGGCCGAATGCGGTAAAGAGCGCCTTTACGATCACCGGCGCTGCGGCAATGATCAGCCCGCCGATAATTGAAAGTTTGCCGGCATCGGTGTCACCGCGCCGAATCGCGAAACCGCCGCCAATAACGCAAACAGTGCCGAAGATAAAGCCAATGAGCATAACGATTCCCATCGCCTTGCTCGCGCCTTGGGCGAGGCCGCCACCTGATTGAGCCAGAATAGGAATGAAGTGATTTACGAAGAGAGCGCTTTTCATGTGCACGATGTTCTACCGCGTTAGGCGATGGATGCTGCTCCGGTATCAGAGCGAGTTGCTGATGCGCGTGGTGGCAGGCTGCGTTGATGAACGCACTCTCGATTTCATCCGAGCGACTCGAACATCTGCGACACCTCGAAGCGTATTTGCACGAGCAGATCCGCGGACAGGATCACGTCATTCCGCGCGTCGTATCCGCGCTTCATCGCGGTGAACTTGGCCTAACTAGCGTTGGGCGTCCGCGTAGCAGCTTTCTGTTGTTGGGTCCAACTGGTGTCGGAAAGACAGAACTGACGATCGCGTTCACGCGTTACCTCTTTGGCGATGACAAGCTATTTCGTTTTGACATGTCAGAGTATCAGACGCAGCAAAGCGTCGGCGTTTTGCTCGGCGCTCGTGTCGGTGAAGTCGGCCTCCTCGGAATGGCGCGTGCCAAGTCTGCAACCGGCACGCTGCTGTTCGACGAAATCGAGAAAGCGCACCCGCGCGTGCTCGATCTCTTCCTGCAAATTCTGGACGCGGCGCGTGTGACGATGGCGAGCGGCGAGACGCTCGACCTGAGTGGGTTCTACATTGTGTTCACGTCAAATATTGCCGCGTCGGAGATTCTCAATCTTCAGCACTCATCGTTCGCGACAATGGAGCGCCACGTGCTCGCAAGGGCGCAGCAATCGTTGCGGCCGGAACTCTACGCGCGCGTTGCCGAAAAGTTGGTCTTCAATCGTTTGAGCTACGAAGTGCAAATGGAAATCGCGCGACTTCACATCGGGCGGGAACTTTCCTTTCTTCGCGACAAAGGTTTTCATCTCACGGTTGGCCATTCAGTTGTCTCGTTCCTGATGCAACGTGGTTTTCATCCACGATTGGGTGCGCGGCCGTTGCGAGATGTGATCGAGAGGCATCTACGCGGTGCAATTGCGGATGCGACACTAGCCGAAGTCCGCTCATGCAGCTTGGAGTTCGTGGTTTGTGCCAACGAACTCGTCGTGCGGCCGTCTGAGGCGAATGCGCGATCAACTCCTATCCCGTGATGATCCGCGCACCCGCAGCGGCGCGGCCGGCTTTCCGCTTGGGAGTACGGGGCGGAACGGCCGAGAGCGCTGCGAGGACGGCGCAGATGATCACGCCGGCCACAAACTTGGAATCTGTGCGAGGACCGAAGCACAGTCTCCCGCCGCGAAGCCGTACGGCGCAGCAAAATTTTAGAGGGCAGGCTTAGACTCGAGGCTTTAGAAACAGTCATTGGACAGCTTTTGCTGCTGAACTCGACAAGCAACGCGTATAGTGCTAATGGAATAGCCAATGATAGGCAAGGTCACAGTGTCTGTTGCAGTTGGACTTGCGCTCTTTGTAGCGACAGTCCGTTTGCCGGCGGTGCCATGCATGATTACGAACACGCCAAGCGAAAAGGCGTGCCAGCCGGGATGCTGTCCAAACAAAACCTGCTGCGAAACATCACATCAGCGCACGGGTCCGCCCGTTCAGCCATTATCGAAATCAGGTGCAGAGCAGTCGAATATAGTGACGCTTCCTGCCACGATTGCGGTGGCTGTCGTGTATGAACCGGCAACAACCGAGTCGTTCGTTTTCTCAAGCGCAGACTGCACCGCGCATTCGCCGGCGCTGCTCGCGCTGATCTGCATTCGTCTCATCTGATCCAAGGAGCCTGACGCTTGAGGTGTGCCCATCCACCGGCATACCCTCGACTTCAACTCAGCTCTTGGATCAATGAAAACAACTTATCTTTTATTACTTAATCTAACTTTAATTTTATCCTTACGGACCGCGAATGCAGGCGAGAACGATGCTCGCTCTGTTCGAAGGAATGGCCTCTCCCTCAGCGAGGTGACGGTGGCCGTGCTGGCGAATAATCCAGCGATAAAGGAAGCGCTCAAGAAATGGAACGCCGCAAGAGAGCGCGTTCCGCAAGCGGCGGCATGGGATGACCCGCGGCTGGGCGGCGATTCACTGGTACGTCGCTTTGTCGATGTACCGCCGAACGCGTTCATGGACCAATCGGTGAGCATCGAGCAGGTAGTTCCGATTACTGGAAAAAATCTTTCGCGCGCTCGCGCGGCTGTGGCCGAGGCGATCTCCGCCTACGAGGACGTTCGCCGGCAGCAACTGGACGTGATCGTCGCCGCCCGCGCGTCGTTTTTCCGGCTCGCGAACGCTTACGAACAACTCGAGATCAATCGCAAGAATATCGAGTCGCTCAAGCAGATTGCCGACATCAGCCGCGCGAAATACGAGGCCGGCACGCAGAGCGCGGCCGATGTGCTCGTAGCGGAAACCGACGCAAGCAAGCTGGAGGAAGCGCGGCGCGATCTTGAGCGCCAGCTTTCCGATGAGCAAGCACAGCTCAACACGCTGATGAACCGTGACGCTTTCGCGCCGCTGGGCGAGCCAGCGACGGCGAGCATTAAAGCACCGGAACTCTCGCCAACCGCGCTTCGACGACTGGTCCTCACGCAGAGGCCAGAAGTCAAAATGGCGGAAGCAAAGATCGACATGGAAAAATCGAAACTCCAGCTTGCGCGCCGTGAGTGGATTCCCGATCCGGCGTTGATGGTCAAAGCGCAGCGTTACAACGACGCCGGGCAAGCCGTGAGCGAAGTGGATGCCGGCGTTTCCTTTCCCTTGCCGTGGGTTAATTTCAAAAAATACGCCGCTGGGGTTCGCGAAGCCGGCGAAAACCTAGGCGCAGCCGAACACGGCCTGGATCGTTCGCAAAAAGAAGCGCTGCGGCTTTTGCGTGATCAACTCCAGAAAATCGCAACGTTTCATCATCACGTCGAACTATTCCGCGACAAAATCGTACCGCAGGCCCAGCAGGCATTCGAGGCCAATCGACTCGGTTACGAGTCGGGCAAGGCATCGTTCCTCGATTGGATCACATCTCAACGAGTTCTGCGCGATGTCGAAGCGACGGCGCGTCAACATCTGACCGATTATCAGGTCGCGATCGCTGAACTCGAGGCGATCCTCGGCGCGCAAGTTTATCCGCTGCCTACCGATCCACCTCAACCGAAAGTCAAACAAAAATGAGACCACGAAAATTTTTCAACAAAATCATTCCTCTGGTCGCGTTGCTGAGCCTGCTGGGCATGGCTTCATGCTCGAAAGGACCGACGGCGAAGAAGGATAGCAACATCGATTACTGGACCTGCACGATGCACCCGTCGGTGCATTCGAAGGATCCCGGGAAATGTCCCATCTGCTCGATGGACCTTGTGCCGGTGATGAAGAAAGGCGGCGGCGAAACGAAGCCGTCGCCTGCGCAAGGAGAAGCGGTGAAGGGCGGAGGCGAGATGAAGGGAATGCCCGGGATGCCGGGAATGAAAGGGGGCGCGGAGACCAAAGCGCCGCAAACAAAGGAATTTGTCGTTCCGGTTGAGCGTCAACAGCAAATCGGTGTGCGCTATGCAAAGGTCGAGCGCAAGCCGCTCCGTCATACCATCCGCGCAGTCGGCTTGATTGTGCCGGATAGAAGCCGCAACTGGCAGTTCGTCTCCCGCGTCGATGGTTACGTGCAAAGGCTGAACGTCACGTCGCCGGGCGAGATTGTCGAAAAAGACGCGCCGCTTTTGTCAATCTACAGCCCCGATTTGCTCACGAGCGAGCGCGAGTTCGTCGAACTTTTGCGAATGCGCGACCAAGCCAAATCTAAAGACGCGCGCGAAACGCCGCAGCGCCTGATCGAATCAGCCAAACGCCGGCTCCAGCTTTGGAATGTGACGTCAGAACAAGTTGCCGAGCTGGAAAAAACGCGCAAAGCCTCCGACACGCTCACACTGCTCTCGCCGTTTCGCGGCGTGGTGCAATCCGTGCCAGTCGAACAGGGAAAGAGCGTCAAAGTGGGCGATATGCTGGTCGAAGTCGCCGATCTCAGCCTCGTCTGGATGTGGGCGGAATTTTACGAAAACGAATTGTCGATGCTTCAAGTCGGGCAAAAGCTCGCCATTACCGCGAAGTCGTATCCTGGCCAAAACCTCGACGGCACGATCGCCCTGATCGATCCATTCATCAACGAAACAAAACGCACGGCGAAAGTGCGCATCGATATTCCGAATCCTGATTTCAAGTTGCGGCCCGGTATGTACGTGAATGCCGAACTGGCAATGGACATGGGCGAGGCGCTCACCGTCCCAGTGAGCGCCATCATGCCGACCGGCGAGCGTAACGTCGTCTTTATCGACAAAGGCGAGGGAAAATTGGAGCCCCGCATTGTTCAGTTAGGCGCGAAGTACGGCGACATCTACGAGGTGCAAAGCGGCCTGCAGGAAGGCGAGCGCGTCGTCGCGAGCGCAAACTTTCTGATCGATGCCGAATCGAAAGTCCAAGGCGCGCTGAAGGACTTTGAGCAAGAAAAGCCACAAGAAGCTGCCGCGTCGTCAGTGAAGCCGTGACCAAAGCAGACTCAACTTCGCAAGATAACAGCGCGGCCGAACTGAGACGCGGCCCGCTGATCGAGCGCATCATCGAAGCGAGCGCGAGAAACAAGTTCCTCATTTTCATCTTCACGATCTTCGCTGTCGCGGCCGGATTCTACGGCCTGATTCACACGCCGCTCGATGCGATTCCCGATCTGAGCGACGTGCAAGTGATTGTTTATACGGAGTGGGAAGGACGCTCGCCCGACTTGGTGGAGGATCAGATCACTTATCCGATTTCCACCGTGTTTATCGCCGCGCCGAAAGTGAAATTCGTGCGCGGCGAATCCATGTTCGGCAAATCGTTCGTTTACGTCATTTTCGAGGACGGTACGGACATTTATTGGGCGCGATCACGCGTTATCGAATATCTCAACTCCGTCCGCGGCTCACTGCCCGAAAATGTAAATCCGGTCATCGGCCCAGACGCGACCGGTGTCGGCTGGATCTATGAATACGCGCTCGTTGACGATACCGGAAAGCACGATCTCGCGCAGTTGCGTTCCATTCAGGATTGGAACCTTCGTTACGCACTCTCGTCAGTGAAAGGCGTGGCGGAAGTCGCACCGGTCGGCGGCTTTGTGAAGCAATACCAGGTCGATCTCGATCCAAACGCACTAGTCGCTTACAACATTCCGCTCAGCGAGGTCGTCAGCGCGATCAAGATGAGCAACGCCGACGTGGGCGGGAAAATTTTCGAAGTCGCAACGACCGAGTATTACATTCGCGGCCGCGGTTATATCAAAAAAATTGAGGACATCGAGAATATCGTCCTCAAAGTGGAGAACGGCACGCCGGTTTATCTGAAAAATGTCGCAAACGTCCATCTCGGCGGCGATATCCGGCGCGGTGTTGCAGAGCTTGACGGCAAAGGCGAGACCGTCGGTGGCATCGTGGTCATGCGGTATGGCGAAAATGCGCTCAATGTCATCGACGGCATTAAGAAGAAGCTAGAAGAGATCAAGGGTTCGCTGCCCGAAGGCGTGCGCGTGGTCACGACGTACGACCGCAGTGATTTGATCAAGCGCGCCATCGCCACGTTACGCGAGAAGTTGATCGAAGAAAGCGTGGTCGTCGCGCTCGTTTGTCTCGTCTTTCTCTGGCACGTCCGCTCGGCACTGGTGGCGATCATCACGCTGCCGATCGCGATCATTCTTTCATTCATCCCGATGTGGTGGATGCACGTCACTTCGAACATCATGTCGCTCGGCGGCATCGCTATCGCCATCGGCGCCATGGTCGATTCAGCGATCATTATGATCGAGAACGCGCACAAGGGGCTGGAGCATTTCCGGGAAACGCACGGACGCGAGCCAGACAACCTTGAGCGCGTTCAAGTGATCATTGCTGGCGCCAAGAGCGTAGGGCGCTCGCTCTTTTTTGCGTTGCTCGTCATTACTGTGAGCTTTGTGCCTGTCTTCTCGCTAACTGCGCAGGAAGGCCGGCTCTTCCGGCCACTCGCCTTCACGAAAACTTTCTCGATGTTTTTCGCGTCGTTTCTCGGCGTGACGCTCGTGCCGGTGCTGATGACGTTGCTCATACGCGGGAAGATCACACCGGAAGAGAAGAATCCGGTGAACCGTTTTCTGATCCGAACCTATCAGCCGTTTGCTGACTTCGTTCTGCGCTATCGCTGGTTCACTCTCGGCTGTGCGCTGGTTATTCTTCTGATCACAATTTTTCCTTACAAGAGACTCGGCAGCGAATTCATGCCGCCGTTGAACGAAGGCACGCTCCTTTACATGCCAACAGCCGTCCCGGGAATGTCGATTACCGAGGCAACGAAAATTCTTCAAATTCAAGATCGACAATTAAAAAAAATTCCCGAGGCCGTGACTGTTTTCGGTAAGGCCGGGCAAGCCGACACGCCGACTGATCCTGCGCCATTGTCAATGTTTGAAACCGTCGTCACACTTAAGCCTTCGGATCAATGGCGGCGCGGAATGACGTGGGACAAGCTGCTCGCGGAGGTCAACGCCAACATGAAAACGCCCGGCATGGCGAACATTTTCTGGATGCCGATCCAGACGCGCACCGAAATGCTCACCACGGGATTTCGCAGCGTGCTCGGCGTAAAAGTTTTCGGTCCCGATCTTGGCGAAATCCAAAAGCTCGCAGTGCAGATCGAGCGTGAGTTGGGTAGCGTGCCAAACACGCGCAGCGCGTTCGCCGAGCGCACGGTTGGCGGTTATTTCCTCGATTTCACAGTGAACCGTGAAGCCGCCGCGCGCTACGGCCTGAAAGTCGGCGATGTAAACGACATCATCGAGTCAGCCATCGGTGGTAAGAACATCACCACCACTGTGGAAGGCCGCGAGCGTTATCCCGTGAACACACGTTACGCCCGCGATTTTCGCGAAGACCTCGACGCGCTCAAGCGCGTGCTCGTCCCTACACCTACTGGCGCACAGGTTCCCATCTCGATGCTGGCCGACATCCGCTACAAAACCGGGCCGCCCTCGGTCCGCAGCGAGAACGGCAAATTGGTCGGTTTCGTTTTTGTCGATGTTACGACCAGCGACATCGAGGGCTACGTGCGCAAAGCGTCGCAGCTACTCGCCCAGCGCATTCAATATCCCCCAGGTTACTACATTGAGTGGGCGGGACAATTTCAATATCTGCTCGCAGCCAAGGAGCGTCTCAAAGTCGTCGTTCCCTTCACTCTGCTCATCATTTTCGTCCTCCTTTACTTCAGCACCAGATCCGTCATCAGGACGTTTATCGTCTTGCTGACCGTACCATTTTCATTGGTCGGCGCGTTTTGGTTGCTCTACCTGCTCGGCTACAACATGAGCGTGGCCGTCTGGGTTGGACTCATCGCGCTCGCCGGAGTCGGCGCTGAAACGGGAGTCGTCATGCTTCTCTACCTCGATCATGCCTGGGACAAGTTCAAAGCTGAAGGGCGGATGAACACGATGAAAGATTTGCACGCCGCTGTGATGGAGGGCGCGGTCCAACGTATTCGGCCGAAGATCATGACGGTATGCGCGATTTTATTCGGCCTTCTACCAATCATGTGGTCGCCAGCCATGCAAGCCGGTGCCGATGTTATGAAACGAATCGCCACGCCTATGATCGGCGGCATCATCACTTCGGGCATTCTCGAGCTGCTGATTTATCCAGTGATTTACGTCGCCTGGCGGAAACGCGAACTCGAAGACCAAACCGAAGCAGAGGCGCCGTTGATCCCACCTGAGTTAATTCCATCGGAGCGCACACGACAGCGTTTGCCGAAAATTATCGCGCTCATTGTCGTGATTGTCCTGATCTTGTTCGGCGGAAAATTTGTCTGGCAAAAAATCGCCGCACCAAAAGCAGCGGTGGCACAAAGCGCGCCGATCGCCACACAAACGGTGAATGACTTGACGGTGAAACTTTACGGACAAGTACGAAACGGCCCTAGCGAAGTGTCGATCGAATTTCGCGATGCTAAAAATCAACTTGTCGATGTTGGCGACGTCACAATGGAGGCAAACATGAACATGCCCGGCATGCAGATGCACGAAGGCGCGACAGTTCAACGCAGCGGAACGCCCGGCCAATACCGCGCCAAGATTAAGCCGGATATGGCGGGCGATTGGATGGCAAAGCTTTCATTCAATGGCCCGCGCGGCAGCGGCCAAACCAGTTTCAATCTCAACGTTAAACAATGAAAGGAACCCAAACATGAAAACAAAACTACCCCTGGTTCTAACTCTGACCGCAATGACCGTCGCACTGGCGACCAACGCTGGCGCTGGGCATCGGACATTCCCGAAGGAGCAAACCGGCGCATTGATGGAGCCAGTGAAATCCGTGTTCGACTATTATCTGAAAATCGAATCTGCGCTCGCGAACGAATCAACCGTCGGCATCGGGTTTAACGCTTCAGCAATTGCCAGCGCCGTGCGTGGCGATTCAATGAAGATGTTCCCCCAAAAAGTGGCCAACCAAGCCGAAATCTTGGCCGGGACGAGAAACCTCTCTTCCGCGCGCGAGGCGTTCAAGCCGCTCAGTAAATCGCTGATTACTTATCTAAGGCAGCACAACATCACTGACAGTTACGTGGAAGTTTACTGTCCAATGGCTAAGGCCAGCTGGCTGCAAAAAGGCGACAAGATCGACAATCCTTACATGGGCGCATCCATGCGCAGCTGCGGAACAATCAGGCCGAAGCCAGGCGCATCGCGTGATTCCGATTGCCGGCCGACTGATGATGAGCTGAAGGTCGTATGAAAAAGCAGCCCAAAAAGAGCCGTCCGCGAGCAGCTACGCTGGACCGGCGACGGGTCGCGCTCATCTTTGGCGCGGCATTCGTGGCGGCAATCGTCTTCGCTGGAATTATCATCAGGAGTTCGCTGCCCATCAGACTTACTGACGCGGATCGCGCAATGCTACGGCAGTATGACTCGATTCGAGTAGCTCTGTCTCAGGAGAACTTAACGTCCGCTCAAAAAGCGGCTGCTACGCTAGCGGACTCCTACCAACAGCGGCGATCAGTCTCTGCAACCGCGCAGGCGCTATCGAAAGCCGGCTCGCTGGAATCAGCTCGCGACGCATTCAGCACAATGAGCGTCGAAGCAGTGAAAATGGCGCGAGGCCACAAGGAATACTACGTCGTCGGCTGCTCGATGAATCAATGTCCTGCGCCCTGTGTGAACTGCCAAATGTCGAGATTTAGTGACTGGGTGCAAACCGATCCGTCGATCGCGAACCCATTCATGGGGAAAGCAAGTCCGCACTGCGGAGTAATCAGATAATGGAAGCTCCCGTACCATGCACCGACCACCTTCAACATCAGCATTAACAATGAAGAAAACTACAACATGAAAACAAAATTATTGCTGCTTACTGCGTTGACCATCGCGGGATTGGACATCTGTCCGTTTGTGGCCGCGCAAACCGACATTTCGCCGACGCCAACGCCGGCCCAATCGGCATCGCCGCCACCGTCTTCCCGAACACAAGGAATGGATGAAATGGCAGGCATGGATTCGATGAAACGAATGGCGGACATGTGCCAGGAGATGATGAAAGGCGAGAAAGCGATGATGCCCTACATCATTGGCACCTCCGTTCTCTTCGGCCTGTTGCTGTTCATCGCCCTGGTTCTGTTCATCGTGCTTGAAATCCAATGGATTAAACATTGGACTCGAATGTTGAGGAAGCCGGACGCGGCGAGATAAGGTGCAAAAGACGCCACCGTTGACGCTCAAACAACAAAATCGCGTGATGGAATTTCCAACACCATGCCATCTGGCGTTGTCATAAAAAGCGATTAGATTTAGAGCTCGCGTGAACCAGGCTTCAAAAATCGTTCGGTGTCTCGTGGTAGCCACGTCGATGGCGGCATGGTTTGTGGCCAGTAATCACTGCGCTCTTGCGGCACCCACGGTTCTGGCGAAAGGCACTGTAAGTTCGCAATGTCCGATGCATCCGCAGAACCAGCATGCGCCCCAGCCCCAGAACGGGAACGGGTGCGGTGATCTGCCGTGTTGCAAGAATTTGCAGGCCACGAGCGTGACAGCGGCGAAGGCGATTGCGAAACCGATCTGGCTTGGGACGCTCCAGCCATTTTTTCCCAAAATTATCGACGTGGCCGAAATTCAACCGCGGCAAATGTCGGTGATTCTCGACACCGGACCGCCGGGCGAGAATAGTTTTGTTCAGGTCGTCCTTCAGCGGAGCATTCTTGCTCACGCTCCTCCGGTTTCCCTGAGCTAACGCGCCGCGCCCGTTCCAGGGCTTTTGCGTGCGTTCGCTCCTTCCTAGCACGGCGTTGCTGCGCCGTGCCTGCGCCCCGCGGCTGTGCATTGCACCGCCGTTTCATCAACAAACGTAATTCCACCACAAAACAAAAAATGAAGATAAAAACACAGAAACTCACGACGCTGTTCTGCGCGGCGATTGCCTTCGCAGCGATGCAATCGCTCGCACACTCGGCGAATCTTTCAGATCAGGACAAGAAATTCCTAACGAGCTACGAAGAAATCCACGTCGCTTTAGCCGCAGATGATTTGGCAAGTGCGAAAGCGGCTGCAACGGAGCTGGGCGATTCGGGAAGCGATATCGCCAAGGCGAATTCGTTAAAGGACGCGCGAACTGGATTCGAAAAAATCAGCGTGCATGCCAAGACGATAACGGCCGGTCAAAGCGGCTATCACATCGCTCATTGCCCAATGCTAAACAAGGATTGGGTGCAAACATCGACAACCATCTCCAATCCCTATGGCGGCAAAGAGATGATCGGCTGCGGAGAAATTCAGAAATAATATGACTAACAAACCAAAAAACATCATGCCGCTTATCGCGGTGTTCACGTTAATCGCGGCAACGAGCGCGTTTGCGCACAATCCGAACGGAAAAGCCGATCCAATGAATGCTTCGCTCGAACCGCTGAAAGGCGTGGAATTCGAGCAGAGCTTTCTGCAACAGATGATCCAGCATCATCGCAGCGCTCTCGATATGGCAAAGCTCGCTAGCGATCACACCAAACGCCCGGAGCTTCGGGAATTCGCGGAAAAAATGATCGCGGCACAGCAGCAGGAAATCGACCAGATGACGAAATGGCTGAACGAATGGTTCAAAGCTTCTCCAAAAGAAGTCGCGAACGAAGCGGCTGACAAAGAGATGAAAATGCACACGTCGATGTTGAGTGAAAAACATGACGCCGATTTCGACAAGGCGTTCCTAGAGATGATGCCGAAGCATCATCACATGGCGGTCGAGATGGCGGAGCAAGCCGAAAAGAAAGCGACGCATCCGGAGTTGAAAGAACTCGCGGCGAAGATTGTGAAAGATCAGCAACAAGAAATTAAGCAGATGAAGACCTGGGCGCAGGCCTGGTTTGGACCGGCTTAACAAACTCACTGGCGCAGAGAGACGTTCAAACCCTCGATTTGCCGCCGAATATGCGATGAACACGTTCTTCCAACATCTGCGCGATCCGGAATACATGCATGTGCTGCTCAACCCGTTGCCAGTTTACGGTCTCGCGTTTGGAACGCTGGCGCTCGCGCTCGCTCTACTGTTGCGAAATTATCGCGTTAGTGTCGCTGCGCTTGTGCTCGTATTTGTCGGCGCGATCTCGGCGTGGCCGGTATATCAGTACGGGGAATCGGCATACGATCGCGTCAAATCGATGTCCGACGCGCCCGGAGAGCAATGGCTCGATGAGCATATGGCGCGGGGCGAGAAAATGATCTGGCTCTTTTACGTTTTAGCCGGTGTAGCCGCCATTGGAGTCGGCGCAGTGTTGAAATGGCCGCGTACATCGTTTGCGATCACGGTAGGCACACTCGTATTGGGCGGTGTCACTCTCGGCACTGGCGGTTACATCTCGTACGCCGGGGGGCACGTTCGACACAGAGAATTCCGTTTCGAAGCGCCACCGCCGCCGCGTATGGCAGAACATCACCATGAGGAAGAGCAGCACGGGGCTGAAACGCATGAGCACGCGACCCACCAGAAACCAGCAGCGTCAGCGCAACCGAAGATGGAGCATGCAGGCCATGAAGAGATGCAGCCTAAACCTGAAGAAGCGAAGAGCGAGCAGGAGCGAAAGCAATTGGAAGCTAGCCGGCTACAACTGGAAGCCAGCCGAAAGCAGCTCGAAGCCAGCCGTAAACAGCTTGAAGCCGCCGGCGGAAGTCCGTCGGCGAGTCCGGGCGGAACCCCCGGCGCATCGCCAAGTCCCCAGCTATCGCCCGAGCAACACAAATATGACGAGCACCACCATGACCAACCGAAGCCATAATGAGTTGATTGCGCTCGTTGCAATTTGCGTAGCCGGATTCTGGACGGGCTGCGCAACAAATCCGCCACCGCTTCCTCCTGGGAATCCCGCCGATCCACAAATTACTGGTCATGCAAGAACTCCGCGCAATCTCCTCGCGCGTGATGAAACGACGCTCGCCATCGAAAAGCAATTGAGCGCGACGGAGGCGTATGCCGAAAGCGCAGAAAAAATGGGGCACGACATGAAGAACATGCCCGGCATGCAACACGGCGGCATGCAAGGGATGCAACACGAGGGCATGAAAATGGAGGGCGGAGAACAAAAGGAACACACCGGCGAGATGAAAGGCCACGAAGGGATGCAGCACGGCGCCGTTGCTCAGCCAGAAAAGAAAGCTGTCGCTGATGAGATGAAGAAAACGTCTGACGAGATGAAGAAAACTTCCGACGCGATGAAACAGAAGTCGGACGAAATGAAACCCGCTGCAACCATTTACACGTGCCCGATGCATCCCCAGATCAAATCCGATAAACCGGGTAAATGTCCTATCTGCGGCATGACGCTCGTGAAAAAGAAAGAAGAACAATGATGTTGCGAAAACTTTTCTTGCTTTCGGGAACAGTCGCGCTCGTCGGCTGCGCACATGTCGATCCAAACCCGGCGTTTCGGGAGCTCGCGAACACGGTACATCTCCGCACCGGCAAGCGGGTGCAATGGAATCGAGGCAGTGCCGAGGATTCGCAAGCTCAGGCAGCAGTTTCTTCCTTGTTGAGCCGTCCGCTCAGTGCAGACTCGGCGGTGCAAATTGCACTGCTCAACAATCACAGTCTACAGGCAACTTATGAAGAGCTCGGCATCGCCCAGGCGGACCTAGTTGAAGCCGGGCTACTGCGAAATCCCATCTTCACCTTCGAGCGGCGATTTCCCGGTCAGGCGATGGAGATGGATCTCTTGAAGGAGTTCATCGACATCCTGCTGCTGCCACTGCGCAAACGGATCGCCGCGGCGCAATTCGAAGCCGCCAAGCTTCGAGTTGCTCATGAAATATTGAAAACGGCAGCGGAAGTGCGCGCCGCGTTTTACGAGCATCAAGGCGACCAGCAACTTGTCGATCTTCGCAAAACCGTCGCCGAAGCGACGGAACGTTCTGCAGAGACAGCGTTGCGCATGCAGCAGGCCGGCAATCTGAGAAATCTCGATCTCGCCACTGAGCAAGCTTCGCACGCGCAGGCGAAGATCGAATTGGCCAAGGCGCAAAGTGAAGCCGTGCAAACCCGTGAGAAATTAAACAAGCTCATGGGCGCGTTCGGCGATCAGACCAACTGGACGATCACGCCGCGATTACCGGAAATTCCCGGCAGCGACATTTCCCTGTCGCAACTGGAATCGCGTGCGATTCAACAACGGCTCGATCTCGCCGCGGCGCGACAGGAGTTTATTGCCGAAGCACGCGCACGTGGGATAGCGCGGGCCGAGGCGATTTTGCAGGGTGCGGAGTTCGCCGGGCATTACGAGCGCGAGATAAGCGGCGAATACGCAATCGGGCCGAGCGTTAACGTTCCGATCCCGATCTTTAATCAGGGGCAACCAGCGTCTGCGCGGGCGAGCGCAAAGATGCGCCAAGCCGGGCAACGTTATCTCGCGCTTGCGGCGGACATTCGTTCGGATGTGCGCGCGGCGCGCGACAAGATGCTGCTCTCGCGGCGGCAGGTTGAATATTTCAAATCCACCGCGCTTCCGACTCGGACGCGCGTGACCGAAGAATCGCAGCTTGAGTACAACGCGATGCAGATCGGTCCATTTCAACTCCTGCAAGCAAAGCAGGAGGAAGTGAAAACCGGCGCGGACTCTGTCGAAGCGTTGCGTGACTATTGGGTGGCTCGGGCAGAATTGGAGAAGGCGGTCGGTGGCAGTTTGAGTGGAAAGTTCATTTCATTGTAAAAGGAAGGAAAAGAGTCAGCTGAATAATATGATTACTCGACGGAAATTCTTAACCAGCGCCGGCGCGCTCGCTGGCAGTGCGGCGGTTTTGCAAAAACTCGGCTCTGCCGAGGAAGTAAAAACACGCGAGCCTAACAAGCCACGCGAGACGACCGCGGCGGCGAACAGGAACAAACCGCTGATCGAGCGCGTCGATCCGAAGCCGACGCTGCCGCCCGGCGAAGCGGGCAAGGATTACACGCCGGTCATTACCCCTAACAACGTTTCGTTGCCGTGGAAAGTTGTCGATGGTGTGAAGGTGTATCACCTCGTTGCCGAGGAAGTCGATCACGAGTTCGCGCCCGGCATGCGCGCAAAATGCTGGGGCTTCAACGGTCATGTGCATGGCCCGACGATCGAGGCAGTCGAAGGCGATCGTGTCCGGATTTACGTCACAAACAATCTTCCGGAGGCCACAAGCGTTCATTGGCACGGCATCCTGCTGCCGAACGGAATGGATGGCGTCGGCGGTCTAACACAGAAGACCATTCAGCCGGGCGAGACGTTCCGCTACGAGTTCACCCTGCGTCAGCACGGGACGCAGATGTATCACTCACATAGCGATGAGATGACCCAGATGGCGCTCGGCACAATGGGCTTGTTCGTCATTCATCCACGCAGACCAAAAACCGAGCGTCCTGACCGGGATTTCGCGTTCATGCTCAACGAGTGGCGACTCGACACTGGCACATCACGGCCGAATCCGAACGAGATGACTGATTTCAACGTCTTCACTTTTAACGCGAAAATTTTCCCGGCCACAGAACCGATGGTGGCAAAGCTGGGCGATCGCGTCCGCATTCGCATCGCCAGTGTTGCGGTGATGGAGCATCATCCGATTCACCTGCACGGTTATCATTTCCGAATAGCCGAAACCGACGGAGGCCAAATTCCCGAGTCCGCGCAGCAGGTTGAGACGACCGTGCTCGTGGGAGTGGGTCAATCGCGCACGTTCGACTTTGTCGCCGATGCGCCGGGCGATTGGCCGATGCATTGCCACATGACCCATCACGTGATGACACAAATGGGTGACAAATTTCCGAATACGATCGGCGTGAAGCCGGGGAAACTGGACGAGAAGATCCGCGCGAGTTTGCTGCCCGGTTACATGACAATGGGAACAAATGGCATGGGCGAGATGGCAGAGATGCACATGAAGGTGCCGCGCAACAGCCTTCCGATGGTTGGAGCGCCTGGCCCATTCGATGTGATCGACATGAGCGGGCTGCTGACTCTACTCAAGGTGCGCGAAGACATCACCAGTTACGAAGATCCCGGCTGGTATCAGCATCCGGAAGGAACAGTCGCGACACTTGCGAGCGGGGATCAACTTTCGCGTGACGGCATCGATGTCGATCGTTCACCGACGAAACCGACGACCGAAAAGCATCAACACTCCGGTTAATAACTGCATTGCCCTGTCTCGATTAAGTTCTCTGAGCGAGACCTGATGGTAATCAACTAACTTTAGAAATCTCCAATGATCTACACCTGCCCGATGCATCCGCAGATCGAGCAGGATAAGCCCGGCAATTGCCCGATTTGCGGCATGGCGCTGGAGCCGAAAACGCTGGTCCATGGCGGCGAGGAAGAGAGCGCGGAACTACGCGACATGACGCGCCGATTCTGGATCGGCGCTGCGCTGAGCCTGCCTGTCTTTATCCTCGCCATGGCGCATTTGTTTCCGAACGCACCCGTTTGGACGAAAGGAAATTTATCGCGGTGGATTCAGTTCGTTCTGAGTACGCCGGTAGTGCTGTGGAGCGGCTGGCCGTTTTTTCAGCTCGGCTGGCAATCGATCCGCAACAGCGCCCTTAACATGTTTACGCTCATCGCCATGGGCGTAGGCGTGGCCTGGCTTTTCAGCGCCATCGTCATGCTCGCTCCGGGGATTTTCCCGTCCTCATTCCGGCAACACGGCAGGATCGACATCTACTTTGAGGCGGCGGCTATCATCACCGTACTCGTGCTGCTCGGACAAGTGCTCGAGCTCCGCGCACGCAGCCGCACCGGCAATGCCATCCGTGCCTTGCTCGATCTCGCTCCGCGAACAGCGCGTATCGTTACCGGCGATGGTGAGGAACGGGACGTGCCGCTCGAAGAAGTGCATAAAGGCGATCAGTTGCGCGTTCGACCAGGCGAAAAAATTCCAGTCGATGGAAATATTGTCGATGGCAAGACGAGCGTGGACGAGTCGATGATCACTGGCGAACCGATGCCGGTGGAGAAAAGTGGAGGCGACAAAGTCACAGGTGGCACCGTCAATCAAACGGGCAGCGTGATCATGCAAGCAGACCGCGTCGGCAGCGAAACCGTGCTGGCGCGTATCGTGGAGATGGTGGCGCAAGCGCAGCGCAGTCGGGCGCCAATCCAAGGCCTGGCCGACAAAGTGGCCTCCTGGTTTGTTCCGACCGTCATCGTTGTCGCGATTGTTACATTCGTGATTTGGGCGACTCTCGGGCCGGAGCCGCGCTTCGCGTACGCGATCGTCAACGCCGTGGCGGTGTTGATTATCGCTTGTCCATGCGCGCTCGGACTTGCCACGCCGATGTCGATCATGGTCGGGGTCGGTCGCGGCGCGCAGGCCGGAGTTTTGATCAAGCAGGCTGAAGCGATGGAACGCCTGGAGAAGGTCGATACGTTAGTGGTGGACAAAACCGGCACGCTTACCGAGGGGAAACCGCGCCTAACGACGATCGTTTCTTTGGATTCGCTCAACGAAAACGACCTTCTTGCGGCCGCTGCCGCAGTCGAACAGCAAAGCGAACATCCGCTAGCCTCCGCGATTGTCCGCGGCGCGCAAGATCGACATATAACGCTCATGAAGATCACAAATTTTCAATCGACCACAGGCGGGGGCGTCAGTGCGCAGGTTGATGGAAAGGGCGTTCTCGTCGGCAAACCGCAGTTTCTCAAAGCTCGGAAAATTAGCGATCTCGAAAAGCTCGAAACAAAGGCGGTTGAGCTTCAAGCGCAGGGACAAACGGCAATCTTTGTTGCTATCGACGGGCATGCCGCTGGCATTCTTGCTGTCTCCGATCCGATCAAGGAATCGTCGACCGCTGCTATCAAGCATCTGCACGAGATTGGCATCAAAGTCATCATGCTCACCGGCGACAATGAGCGGACTGCCAAAGCCGTGGCGCAAAAACTCGACATTGGCGAAGTGGAAGCCGGCGTTGAGCCGCAACGAAAAAACGAGCGCGTGCGACAATTACATGAGCAAGGCCGAGTCGTTGTGATGGCCGGGGACGGAATCAACGATGCCCCCGCGCTTGCCGAAGCGGACGTGGGCATCGCGATGGGCACCGGAACCGATGTCGCGATGGAGAGCGCCGGGATTACTCTTGTCAAAGGCGATTTGCGCGGTATCGAGAAAGCGATCCGGCTCAGTCGCGCGATGATGCGCAACATCCGCCAGAATCTTTTCTTCGCCTTTATTTACAACGCGCTCGGCATTCCCATCGCTGCCGGCGCACTTTACCCGCTCCTCGGCTGGCTTCTCAATCCGATGATCGCCGGGGCCGCAATGAGCCTGAGTTCTGTTTCAGTCATTGCGAACGCGCTTCGACTGCGTGCGGCAAAGCTGTAACAACTTGGCCGCGCGAGATTGTCGATCTTGCGAAACGTTCTGTTTACTTGGGCTTACTTGGAGCCTTGCAGTCGCAAGCCTTCCCGCAAGTGCACTCCTTGTTGTCGTTCATGGGACAGTTCTTGCCGCTCTTTTTGCAACCGGCCGGCTTATCCGCTGCGAACGACACTGAACACATTGCGGCGAGCAGAATTGAAAGCAGAATTTTCGGATACTTTGTCATAGGCCTTAGTTTGATCGCAGTTTGTGACGTGATACCAGTCGAAAATATCCTGCGCGGGAATCGATACGTGCTCTTTTCCGGGCGGAGCGAGCACAGTCAAGAAGTTCTCTGTGCTTGCAAGCGATTTTTCGAGTTTAGTTATTCACGAGTGATCGTCATATTCATTCGGCTTTTAGCTGCAAGACCCATGATCCATGTTTGACTTGGT
>Ga0193751_1000064_pt1 | contig 93569 bp, 97 predicted proteins | sample L1c2metaG_FD_143050 | JGI IMG/M metagenome (GOLD analysis project Ga0193751, IMG submission 143050) | Soil microbial communities from a riparian zone of the East river system, Colorado, United States - L1c2 | ecosystem: Environmental > Terrestrial > Soil > Riparian zone | place: USA: East River... | reverse complement strand
CTCCTACCTCCATCTGACCGGCGCAACCCAAAGTCATTCACCCGATCGGCCTTGAGGTTTTTGTTGTATGTCCCAAGCGGGACGTCAACCTTTCAGCATGTCTGATCATGTTTACAAAAAGATTGAGCTGGTCGGTTCCTCACCGAAAGGAATCGAAGATGCGGTCAAGAACGCACTCACGCGCGCAAAGAAAACCGTCCGCAACATGCGCTGGTTCGAAATCGCCGAAACGCGCGGTTATCTCGAGGAGGGAAACATCGCGCACTGGCAGGTAACGCTGAAGGTCGGCTTCACCCTGGAAGGTTGAGGATTTACCTCATTCTTCTTCCTGCGCCACTTCGTATAATTTCGTCGCGCCGTAAATCAGGATCGCCGGTTTGAGCGCAAACAGCGCCAGTCGTACGATACCTCTGAGAATTCGCCCGATGCCCAGGCGATTTAAAACGAATCCCGCCAACACCGCGTAAGCGAGCGACTGCGTCGGGTTCTGTCGCACGTACGTTTCCGTCCGGCTCAGAATTTCTTCGAAGTGCTCCCGGGTATACCGTAGGCCGCGCTCGGCCAAGTCATCATGTTCTTTTTTTTCCATTTTGATTAACGATTGTCCGCGAGGTCGACTTGGTCAACGCAAAGTCAGCCAAATCGTTCTCGCCGCGGCTCCCGGCGGAAAATCCAGCGGGGTTGGTTGTCGATGGAACACGCCAGTCCGGCGCGACAGCTTCAGGGAATAGCGCGCCATTCGTTCGAGCGCCTGCTCGTTTAGAGTTTCGCAATTGGTCGACACCAAAATCCGACCATTGCCGTCGATTAGTTCCAACGCTGCAACAATGAGCTCCTCGAAATCGCTCTCCACATGAAATGCTTCGCCGCCCTTCGTCCGCGAAAACGTCGGCGGATCGAGAATGACCACGTCGAACTTTTCTCCGCGCCGTGCCAGGCGACGCAACACCGCACGGACATCGTCGGCAATAAACTTGTGTCCTTCAATCGACAACGAATTGAGGACAAAATTTTGCCGGCCGCGTTCCAACGATTTCTTGGAAAGATCGACGTTCACTGTCTGCGCTCCGGCTGACGCTGCCGCCACCGAAAACGAGCAGGTGTAGGCAAAGCAGTTCAAGAGCCGTTCGGGCTTGGCTTGCCTGACGAACCGACGATTCTCTCGTTGATCGACAAACAGCCCGACCGAATACCCGGCGCCAAAATCGATCCCGAATTTGAGATGATGTTCGGTCGCAATCGTCTGCAGATTTTCGCCTACATTGCCAATAAGAAGCTTCGGCGTCTCACGCTCTTCATTTTTCTTCGGCAAGAACCGCGCGAACACGCGGCTAATCGGAAAATCCACCGACTTGGCCCATTCTTTTAGTCCCGCAATCAAACGATCGCGCGCGGCCGTTGTTCTGAATGAAATCAAAATGTCGCGGCCAAACCGTTCAACCCAGCCATCGTCGGCCGTGCAGAACCGATGCGCATCGGTGCATTCGGCTTCGAAGGTCTCAAGCAACCCGCGATCAATCCATTGGTTCTTGTTCATTCTTTTGTTATGCCGACCAGGTAGGGGCGATTGACTCAATCGCCCGCGGGCGGTTCAGTGAACCGCCCCTACCTACACATGGCAAGCGTTCACAGCGTCACGATCCGCATTCCCGCGAGCACTTCCAATCTTGGACCTGGTTTCGATTGTCTCGGCGTCGCGCTTCGCATTTACAATCTGGTGGCCGTCTCACGCTCGACGAAACAGGAACCGCTCGGGCCGATCGTGGCCAAAGCCGCGGACCTTTTCTTTAAGCGAACCAAACGCGGGCGCTTTGCATTTTCTTGTTCGGCTGCAGAAAAAATTCCGCGCTCGCGCGGTCTGGGCGGCAGCGCCACTATTCGGCTCGGCGTTTTGCACGGTTTAAACGAGCTGGCGCGGCGGCCGCTCGATCGATTGTCGATCTTTCGATTGTGCGCTGAGTTGGAGGGGCATCCGGACAATGCCGCGCCGTCGTCATTTGGCGGATTCACTGTCGCCTGCGGTGAAAATGTTCAGCGCTTTGCAGTATCACCGCGATTAAAGTTCGTTCTCTTGATCCCTGATTTCGAAATTCGAACAGCGCCGGCCAGAAGAATTCTGCCGGCGGAAATTCCGCGGATGGATGCTGTTGCGAGCGTCGGTAACGCCAGTGCGATCACTGCTGCATTCGCTTCCGGGGGTTACGGAAATCTGCGCGGCGCATTTGTTGATCAACTTCACCAACCCTTTCGCGTAAGACTAATCCCATTTCTACCGCGAGTGGTCGCCGCGGCTGAAAGCGCCGGCGCGCTGGGCGCGTTCTTGAGCGGAAGTGGATCAACAATCTGCGCGGTCACTTTGCGCGATCCGCGAAAAGTCGCAACCGGGATGCAGCATGCTGCCGGATCGACATCCACAAAGATTGCGATTACGACCGTCGATAATCGAGGAGTTCAAATTCGTAATTAATGGGGCGCACGCTTGAAAATCTAGAGCAGTTCGGAATTGATGTGGTGCTTGGGCGGCGCCGCGGATTTCGCGCCGCGATTTTGCGCGGAATTCTTTACGCGCTCTCGTTTATTTACGAACGAATCGTCCAGCTCCGGCTTTATCTGTATCGGAAAAGAATTTTCCGCGAGCGTACGCTCGGCTGCCTTGTCATTAGCATCGGGAATCTCACGGTCGGCGGAACGGGTAAGACACCGGTGGTGGAAAAATTCGCGCGGGCGTTGCAAACCGGCGGCCGACGCGTCGCCATCCTGAGCCGCGGTTACAAAAGCGTGCCGAAGCCGACCAAACGAAATTGGCTCGACCGGCTGCTGGCCCAAAAGGTCGATCCTCCGCGCGTTGTCTCCGACGGAAAACTGCTATTTCTCGATCCGATGACCGCCGGCGACGAGCCCTACATGCTCGCGCACAATTTGAAAGACGTGATCGTTCTGGTCGACAAAGACCGAGTGAAAAGCGGGAAATTCGCGATCGACAAATGGAAAGTGGACACGCTCCTGCTCGATGACGGTTTGCAATATCTGCATCTCAAACATCGGCTCGACATTGTGTTAGTGGACCGGCAAGCGCCGTTTGGTAACGAATTCTTGCTGCCGCGCGGGACATTGCGCGAAGCTCCTCGGAATTTGCGCCGCGCAAGTTATGTTTTCATTACGAAAAGCACTGGCGAATCCAACGAAGAGCTGATCAAACGTATTCGCCGCTACAATCGCATCGCCGAAATCATCGAGTGCACACACAAGGCGCTGTATCTGCAAAATATTTATACCGGCGAGCGATTAACGCTCGACACGTTGCGCGGCGCGTTCATCGGTTCGATTTGCGGGATCGCTGCCCCCGAAAGTTTCGAAGGAGCGCTCAAAAATCTCGGCGCGAATGTCGATCTTTCACTGCGCTACATCGATCATCACTATTACACCGAAGGCGAATTGCGGAATTTCATCAATCGCTGCATCCGGCGCGATCTCGCGATGATCATTACGACGGAAAAAGACGCCGTCCGAATGCCGCGCTTACCGGACGCGGAAGTGAAGGTGCCGATTTATTTCATGCGCGTAGAAATCGACATCCTCAGTGGCCACGAAAGCTGGGAGCAATGCGTCGCCCGCATCTGCAAACCGCAACCCATGCTCTCGCCCGAACGGTTCTTCGCCTGAGAATTTGCCACAGATGAACACGGACCAAACACAGATTAGAAAAGCCTCTGATTTAATCTGTGTGAATCTGTGCAAATCTGTGGCTGAGAAATTTTGAGTCATGCCTGAAAAAGCCGAGCTCGTCATCGAAGGGAAAAAGCTTTCCGTCTCGAATCTGGACAAGGTGCTTTACCCGAAAGTCGGGTTCACCAAGGGTCAGGTGATCGATTATTACATCCGGATCGCGCCGGCGTTGTTACCGCATCTCGAAGATCGGCCTCTGACGATGAAGCGTTATCCGAATGGCGTGGACAAAGAATTTTTTTACGAAAAGAATTGTCCGTCGCATCGACCGAAATGGGTGAAGACGGCGAAGCTTTGGAGCGAAGGCAACAATAAGACGATGGAATATTGCCTCGCGCAGGATTTGCCGACACTGGTTTGGGCGGCAAACCTGGCCGATCTCGAATTGCACACTTCGCTTGCGAAAAAGAAAGGCGGCGCGCGGCCGACGATGATGGTATTCGATCTCGATCCCGGCGTGCCCGCCGATATCGTTCAGTGCTGCCAGGTCGGACTTTGGCTCCGCGATTTGTTAGGCGAAATAAAATTGAAATCGTTCGCCAAAACGAGCGGCTCAAAAGGTTTGCAGGTTTACGTCCCGCTCAATACGCCCGCGACATTCGATCAAACCAAGGATTTATCCCGCGCGCTCGCGCAACTTTTGGAACGAGAACATGGAAACCTTGTGACCTCGAACATGTCGAAATCCGTGCGAAAAGGAAAAGTGTTTGTCGATTGGAGCCAGAACGACGAACACAAGACCACGATCTGCGTTTACTCTCTCCGCGCCAAGGAAGAGCCGACCGTTTCAACGCCGGTCACCTGGGACGAAGTCGCCAATTGCTTGAAAAAGAAAAAAGCTGAGCTCTTGAAGTTTCGTTCGGATCAAACTGTGGCGCGCGTGAAAAAAATGGGCGACCTCTTCGAGCCCGTCGAAAAACTAAAACAAAAACTGCCCAAAAAATGGAAACTCTAATGACAAAACGTTCTACCTTTTTGGTTGGCGCGCTTCTATCGTTAGTTAGCGCGCCAGGACTAAATGCTGAAGATTTGCCACTCAAGAGCGTTAAACCGTTCACTTATGTTGTTGATTACGAGGCGTTCTGGTCGCCCGATGGACGTCAAATCGTTCTGATTTCCAGCCGTCATGGCGGGATGAAAGTGCACGTGATGGACGCGAGCAGCGTCAATCACGGAAGCGACATGCGCCAACTGACGACTGGTGACGCCGAAGACGATTCACCAGCGTGGTCGCCCGATGGAAAGAGAATTGCGTTTGTGTCGATTCGCGACGGCGTTTCCCAAATCTTTGTGATGAAAGCCGATGGGGCCGAGGTACGGCAGCTCACTCAGGGAAAAGCCGAAAACATTCATCCGACCTGGGCGTCAGACAGCGACCGGATTCTTTTTAACACGACACACTTTGTTGGAGCGACCGCAGCTGATGGCACAAATGTCCCCAGCGATAACAAAGTGATCGGCGAACAAATCGACAAGAAAATGGACCTCGCGACGATTCGTCCGGATGGATCCGATCTAAAACGAATCACGACCGGCGGCGGCTACACCTACGCTTCATTCTCGCCCGATGGCATGTCGATCTTGCACCGTCGTGTCAACGGCGCGGCATCGCAAATTTTTGTCTGGAAGGCGGACGCACCGAACGATCACAACATTTCTGGTGAAGGAAACGTCGATGGTTGGCCGGCTTGGTCATCCGACGGCAAGCGCGTTATTTTTTCTCGCCGCATCAACGATCGCTTCCAGCTCTTTGTCATGAACCGCGACGGCACCGGCGTCCGGCAGCTGACCGATGCACCGGGTGAATTTGTAAATCCGAGATGGTCGCCGGACGGAACGAAAATTCTTTGCAGTCGACGGCTCGGCGATATGACCCTGGTCATCTTTCCCGCACCGAAATGAAATTCCGGTCCGACAAAACGCTGGAGCGCGTAAGAAAATGGGCGACCTCTTCGCTCCGGTCGAAAAGCTGAAACAAGAACTGCCGAAAGGAAGGTTTAATGTTAGCGGAGGCAAATAGCTTGGAGCGACACCAATGAGTTTCCTGATGAAATCTCAAAAGGCGATGCTCCATCAGATACTAGAGCAAAATAGATTTAACCCAGCTGACTTCGCGATTGTGGCGAGCGTCGCAAACGCACGGTCTCATGATCTACACAACGATTATCGGCATTGCGACAACGCTTGGAATTCCACCTCACGCCGGGGTAGCAATTTTGCAATCGAAAAAGACCTTGTGCGCGGCGTACTTAAGTTGCAATAGCGGTGAGCAACGCTCACTCAAGAGAGCTTCATATGCACAAAGTGAACATCAAAGACCTCGAAGAGCAGACCCGCCAATCGCCGAAGGGAAAGTTTGGGCGGCGGTCGAAGAATATTTCCGTCGCGCTCGGACGCGATCCGGAGTCGCTCGATTTGATGAAACGGCATCCGTTCGATCTCGCGCTAGTGAGTATTCCGAAAGGAAAAGCGCTTTGCCCGTATCATTCGCACTCAACCGAATCGGAGCTTTACCTGGTCGTGTCGGGACGCGGAAGCATCCGCGACAAGGATGGATCGACAATCGTCACCGCGGGCGACGCGTTTTTCTTCGGACCGGCCGAAGCCCACCAGCTGACCAACGCCGGCGATGAAGATTTTGTTTATTACGTGATTGCTGATAATCCGCGCGGCGATTCCTGTTTTTATCCCGATAGCGGAAAGTTCGCAGTCTGGAAGGAAGGCATGGACGAAGTGATCGTGAAAGGAACGGACGCCGATTACTTCGACGGGGAGGAATAAAATTCCACCACGAAGGACACGAAGACCACGAAGGAAGAGTATTTCCCAAGCGCTTGTATGTTTCAGGTTCTGTCTTCGTGAATTTCGTGATCTTCGTGGCTAAAAATGCGTAAGGTAAATATCAGCGAGATCAAGGAGGAGCCGTGGCAATCGCCGGGCGGTAAGTACGCCGCGCATTTCAAAGGAATCTCGATCGCGCTCGGGCGCGAGCCGGATTCGCTCGATCTAGCAAAACGGCATCCGTTCGATTTGGAGTGGACGCGTGTGCCGCCCGGAAAACACAATTTTCCGTATCACGCGCATTCAGCGGCCTGGGAATTATACCTCGTCGTCAGCGGCAAAGGCAACGTGCGCGCTAAAGACGGCACGACCGACGTTGTAACGGGCGACGCATTCATTTTCGGGCCCGACGAACCGCATCAAATCACCAACACTGGAACGGAAGATCTCATTTATTATGTGGTCGCCGATAATCCAATTGGCGAATCGGCCTACTACCCTGACAGCGGAAAGTGGAAGGCGAACAAAACGTCAGCGGCGGATCGCGTGGTCATTAAGAGCAACGAGATGAATTATTTCGACGGAGAAGAATGACTAGACAGGATTTACAGGATTTTTCTGATTCCAATCCTCAGAATCGTGTTAATTCTGTCTAGTAGCCATGAGCGCGAACAAACCCGAGGATTTTCCGTACAAAACCTATCTTAACATTTTACACGCACCGCTCGAAGTAATCGATGTTCCGAAACTGGTCGATGCGTGCGCGGACAAATGGTACAACCAAACTCTTTGTCAGGTGAACGACTCGGTCGTGCGGCTGGGCGTTTTGGAGGGCGAATACCACTGGCACGAGCACAATGACATCGACGAATTCTTCTTTGTCCTCGACGGCCATTTCCTGATCGATCTTGAAGACGAGGTTGTTGATCTTGGACCGCGGCAAGGTTTCGTCGTGCCGAAAGGGGTCCGGCATCGGACGCGCGCACCGAAAAGAACGGTCATTCTGATGGTCGAGCGAGCCGATATCGTTCCTACAGGCGATTGAAGTCCGAGCCGGACTGGCGGTATTCCGGCTGCGAGCCTCGAAAAAATGCGGGCGAGACGCCTGCCGCCCCAGTATAAGATCGACATCTTGAAAATTATTTCCGGCGGACAAACTGGAGTGGATCGCGCGGCACTCGACGTTGCGCTCAAATATCGAATCAAGTGTGGCGGTTGGTGTCCGGACGGGCGTCTCGATGAATCCGGCAAAATTCCGGATCGTTATCCATTGAAAGAATTGAAGCACGGCGGGAACGAGGCACGCACGTTGCGAAACGTGCACGACTCGGATGGAACGGTCGTGATTTACTTTCACGAGCTCGAGGGCGGGACCGGATACACTGTCGGCTGCTGCATTGAAGATCGACAGCCGTACCGATTAATCGACGCGGCGAGATATTCGCCGGAAGACGCTGCGACGCTGATGGTTTCATTCGTGTACGACCACGACGTCGAAACGCTCAATTTGGCCGGTCCGCGCGAGAGCGAGTGGGCCGGTGGCTACGCCTACGCTTTTCGGGCGGTGGATATTTTTGTCAGCAGACTAAGAGCGAGCGGGAGACGAAGAGTTTGAATTACTCGTAGCGAAGCGCTTTCACCGGGTCGAGCCGGGCGGCGAAGTAGGCAGGAATAAGCGCGGCGAGCGAGCAAATCAGAAACGCGCTGATGCAGATGATAGTGACATCCTGGGGAATCACTTGGGCGGGGATCTCAGAGAATTGGTAAACTTCGCGCGGAAAAATTTCGATGTGCAAGGTCGACGCAAGCCAGTGACTGAATTCATTGCGGTAGCGAATCAGCGTCATGCCGAGACCCAGGCCGGTCAACGTTCCGAAAAGTCCAACTACGGTCCCCTGCCCCAGAAAAACCCAGATGATCTGGGAAATGTTTGCGCCGAGCGCTTTCACAATTCCAATCTCGCGGCGTTTCTGAACGGTGACGGTGATGAGCGTGCTCATGATTCCGAACGCGGCTACGACGACGATGAAAAAGAGGAGAAAGAACATGACATTGCGCTCGAGGCGCACCGCTTCGAAGAATTGATGATTCATTTCGGTCCAGGTTTGGGCGAATACCGGCGGCTCGAGAAATTGCTCCAATGATTCTTTCACACGATCCGCGCCGTAGGGGTCGTCAGTCCGAACGGTGATGCCGTGCAACGCATCGCCCAGATTATAAAGCTCTTGTCCAATGTAGATCGGCACGAGGATAAACTCGGAGTCGTATTGATAGCGACCGGTCTCAAAAATGCCGGTGACGGTCAGATCTTTTGGTAAAACGACCTCGCGCAATTTTTCGAGCGCTTTCTTTTCGTCCCCGCCCTTCGCGTTCTCGAGGTTCTTAATCTCGTCGAGAATTTGGCCGAGATTTCCGGGGGAATAGACCGTCAGTTTGTCGCCAACGTTAATGCGCAGGATGCGGGCGAGGTCGCTCCCAAGCACGGCCGATTCGCCGTCGAGGTCGAGCTGACCCTCTTTTATGAACTTCCGAATCGGAATCACTTTTTCTTCCTGCGCGGGGTCGATTCCGCGAATGATCGGCGCCAGGCGTTGATTTTGGAATTCGACGATGACCGGCCCTTGCACGAACGGCGCCGTCGCGACCACGTGCGGTGTGGCGTCAATCTTCTTTTGAAGCGCTCGCCAGTCGCGCATAACGTCCTCGCTTTTCACGAGAATGTGCGCGTCGAAATCAATTATCTTCTGCCGCAACTCGCGATCGAAACCGGTCATCACTGAGATCACCAGAATGAGGACAGTCACGCCGAGCGTAACGCCGATGATCGAGATCAACGTGATGATGGAGAGAAAGGTACGTTTCGGTTTGAGATAACGCAGCGCGAGAAAAAGACTGAACGGTAGTTTCAAGTTGCCGTTACCCTCGACGGAAATTACCGCGGTTTCCAGACCGGAATGGTGCTAAACCCAAAACAGCATCTCGATCAGCAATGCCATCGCGAGAATCCAAACGAGCAGCACTTCTCAGAAACGGAGGTTGCGCACGGCCCAGGTATCATCGGTAACGTCCGGATCTTGTCCGAACAGCTGGCGTCGTTTGCAAAAAACATACACTCCGGCAATGAACACGAGCACCAGCAAGACGCCGAAGAATCCACGCAATACCGGCGCTGCATCTTCCAGCTCGCGAACTGCCGCGGCGAAACCGAGCTCCACTAATTAGTTTCGAATCTGCGAGGCCGTGCAGTCGTAAGTCGGTAGTGTATGGGATGGACGCCTACAACCCGACGGGATGGCGGGCTTGAAAACCCCAGGCATCGCGACCGTCGACGTGCCAGCGCGGACCAACATCGCTTCCGTAGCGCAGATCGGTCGTGTCGAGCCGCAGACCAGCGATCATTGCGAACACGTGACCGTGACGCGAGTAAATCGTGATCCAGCGGCCGCGACCGCGTTCGCCGTAACGAAGAAAATCGCTCGAAGGCAAAGGTTGCTCGAGCATGCCGGCATAATGAAGCGCGAACGAAACGGTACCGGAACAATCGTAGCCGTAATCATGAAACGATCCATGTCCCCCGCCCCAAACGTATGGTCGATTGTGAATTGTGTTGATCGCCCAGATTGCGTGCTTGACGCTGTCAGGCGCGTTGGCTGGCGCATATGCAATTCCATTCCGCAGCACCGCGCGATTTCCGGGAACCATCGGATGCGAGCCGCCGATATCGAATCCGGGCGTGGCCGCTTCAGAGTCGTATTCGTCACGCTGGATTGGTTCCGCGTGGCGAGGCAGTCGCGGCGTATAATAGGCCACCTGAATTGCCTGGGCGCGTGCAGGTTGTCGATCAAATGAAAATGGTTGAAGTGGTACGCCGTCGACGGTTTGCGAGGAATAAACAGTTTCGCGCGTCCCCCATGATTGCGCGTGAGCTGGGGCGACGCCCAAGGCGAGAAGCAGACCGGCTGCGACAATAACCAGCCAGCGGTTAGGCGACTTTACGGTGCTGGGCTGTAACACGCATCGCCTCAGAAGCTGCTTTTAGGCCAACTTATTTCAGCGCGTTCGCTTTTAGATCTTCCAGCGAGACAAATTCCAGGGCGGACGCATGGGTTGCTTCAAGGTCAACCGGCGCCGCGCGATTGCGTTCGAGCGCCAACTTCCAGCGGGTAACGCAAACGCACCATTTGTCCCCGGGTTTGAGCCCGGGAAATCCCCATTCCGGAACCGGCGTGACCAGATCGTTGCCGTCGAGCACTGAGAAATCTAAAAACTCGCGCGTGACTTTCACACAAACCGTGTGCAAGCCGACGTCTTCGGGTCCAGTTCGACAAAAACCGTCACGAAAAAATCCGGTCACCGGATCGCGGCAACAACATTTGAGTTCCGTCCCCAGGACGTTGGTGGGCATAAATCAGGCAAACTCCGGTTCCTCAGTCGAAACGGTTGCTTCGCCTTCGCTTTGCCTGAGCGCTTGCTCAACTGCGCGCCACGGAAGCATCGCGCATTTCACCCGCTGCGGAAATTTTCGAACACCGCGCATCACGAGGAGATCGCCGAGCTTTTTCGGCGCGTCGTTATTTGTTTCCGTTGTCACCAAATCGTGAAATGCGCGGAGCATTTCTTCGACTTCGCCCCGGCTTTTGCCTTTCAATTTCGTTGTCATCAACGAAGCCGAGGCCTGACTGATGGCGCAGCCGTGTCCGGTGAATTTGATTTCCTGCAATCCGCCGTCGCCGTTGAATTTTACGCCAAGATGAATTTCGTCACCGCAAGCTGGATTATCGCCATGCACACGCACGGCCGCATCCGCGAGCTCGCCGAAGTTCCGGGGCCGGCGTGAGTGATCCAGGATCACCTCCTGATAAAGTTCTTCTAGGTCGCCAAGTTCCGGGTTCATTTAAAAAAACGGGCGGTTTTCTCGAGAATCTCGATCATGCGATCGATCTCCTCGCGCGTGTTATAAAAATAGAAGCTGGCGCGCGAGGTCCCGGGCACTCCGAACCGCCGCATGAGGGGTTGGTTACAATGATGTCCGCCGCGCAGGGCCAGACCATATTGGTCGGCGAACGTGGTCAGATCGTGGGGATGCGCCGCGTCCATCACAAAACTAATGACCCCACCCCGGTCTCGCTCAGGGCCAAGGACGCGCAGTCCCGGCAATTCGGCCATTCGCTTCAACGCGTATCCCGCAAGATCGACATCGTGCCGAAAGATTTCAGAGCGCCCGATTCCTTCGATGTAATCGATTGCAGCCGCCAATCCGATCGCGCCGGCGATATTCGGCGTGCCCGCTTCGAAACGGTGCGGCGGTTTTTTGAATGAACTCTTCTCCAAAGTGACGCTGACAATCATCTCGCCGCCGCCGTGCCACGGTGGAACCGATTCGAGAACTTCCGATCGACCATAGAGCACGCCGATTCCAGTCGGGGCGCACATTTTGTGACCCGAGAAAGCAAGGAAGTCGCAGCCGAGTTCCTGAACATTGAGCGGCATGTGCCCAATGCTTTGCGCCGCGTCAACAAGAGTGACTGCGCCGACAGCGCGCGCTTTTTGGCAGAGATCGACGACCGGATTGATCGTCCCGAGGGAGTTAGAAACGTGAGTGAAGGCAAACATTTTCACTTCGGGCGTAAGCAACGACGAAATTTTTTCGAGCGCGAGAGTGCCGTCGTCGCGAACCGGAACGAACCGCAATTGCGCGCCAATTCTTTCGGAGAGCAACTGCCAAGGCACAAGGTTGCTGTGATGCTCCATCTCGGTGAGCAAAATGACGTCACCGGCGCAGAGAAATTTTCCGCCCCAAGCTTGCGCGACCAGATTGATGCTTTCGGTCGTGCCGCGGGTGAATACGATCTCGTCCGCGCTGGCTGCGCCGATAAAATCGGCCACGCGCTGTCGGGATTTCTCGTAATGCTCGGTCGCCCGCGCGCTCAATGCGTGCAGGCCGCGATGCACATTGGCGTTTTCATGTTCGTAATAACTTCGGACGACATCGAGGACGGCGCGCGGCTTCTGGGAGGTGGCGGCGTTGTCGAAGTAAATCAGCGGATGGCCGTTGACGCGCTCCCGCAGAATCGGAAAATCCTCGCGGAGCGCGGACCAATCCACGCGACTCATGGCCATCTTGTGCATGAGATAATCTGCTCCAAGCCCCGGCTCGCGCCACTTTATTCGCAAGCGCGAGGATCGACAGCCGCACGACTTGTGATCTACGATGAGTCCCTCTACAGGGCGTGCGCCCATCGGATGAAGAAAACTGCGATCGTTTATTGGTTGCTCCCGGCGAAACCGGAACGCGAACTATTTTGCACGATTATCCGAATTTTCTGTCGAGAACTGCGCGCGCCGAATTTTGAGCCGCACCTGACTCTGTTTGCTGGATCGAGAGGTCGCCAAGCACCGGCGAAGGTTCTTCGTCAGGTGCGTTCGCGGCCGATTCGGTTAAGCGCCGGCAACGTGGCTTTCTCAGGCAAATTCACAAAGACGCTTTACGTTCGATTTAAATCGACGCCAGCCTTGAAGAAATTGGCTGTCGATCTTGCCCGTGCCACAAATTCGCGCGCCAAGGCATTACCCGATCCACACGTCAGTCTTCTTTACACAAGGATTCCGCGCGCGGCGCGGCGGGAAATCGCCGCAGTGATCAAGCTGCCGTTTCGCACGGTTCTCTTCGATTCGGTTGCGGCCGTGCGTTTGTCGTTGCCAGTGCGCACCCGGGCCGACGTCGACAAATGGAAGATCGTCGCCAAAAAATCGCTGCGTCGATAACGAATTGAAATCTTCTCCATCGGTTCGAGCTTTATCCGACCGATGGATTCGAAGACGACGATTTTCGGCGAGCACGACGCGGCGACCATCAAACAAATCGAAACCTGCGTCGCGACTGGTGGCGAGCTCGGTGTGCTTTGCGCCGACGGCCATAAAGGTTATGCCCAACCGATCGGCGGGGTGGTCGCTTACAAAAACAAGATTTCACTGAGCGGCGTCGGTTTCGACATCGCCTGCGGCAATCTCGCCATCCTCACGGACGCCAAACGCGAGCAGATTGCGCCGAAGATCGACAAGATCATGGACGACGTGGTGCGCGAAATTTCGTTCGGGATCGGACGCAAAAGCAAAACGCGCGTCGAACATGAATTGTTTGACGATCCAACGTGGCAGCTGAAACCGATCGGCGATTTGAAGTCAATCGCGGCTGAGCAGCTCGGAACCGTGGGCGGTGGAAATCATTATGTCGATATTTTCGCGGACGAGCAGGAGCGGATCTGGGTGGGCGTGCATTTTGGGTCGCGCGGACTCGGGCACAAAACGGCCACGCATTTTTTGAAAGCGGCCGGTGGAAAAGACGGAATGGATGTGCCCCCGACGGTGGTCGATGAGAAATCAGCGATTGGTCACGATTATCTCGCGGGAATGCATTTGGCGGGGCGTTACGCGTATGCCGGACGAAAGGCGGTTGCACGACACGTGGTGAAAAGCATTTTAGGCGCTCAGATTGTCGAAGAAATTCACAACCATCACAACTTCGCCTGGCGGGAGAAGCATAATGGCGAAGAGTTTTGGGTGGTGCGCAAAGGCGCGACCCCGGCTTTTCCGGGACAAAAAAGCTTTGTCGGCGGAAGCATGGGTGATGACGCGGTGATTATCGAAGGGGTTGATTCACCAACTTCGCGCGAAGCGCTTTTCTCGACAATCCACGGCGCAGGGCGAATCATGTCGCGCACGGCAGCAAAAGGAAAATTCGTCAAGGTCGGCAACAAACGCATTCGCCAGGACGGACTCGTCCGACACGATGAGATGATGAAATGGTTGCACAACCGCGGGATTGTCCTGCGCGGCGGAGATTTGGACGAAGCGCCGCAAGCGTATCGACGATTGCCGGATGTGTTGAAGGCTCACGCGGGTACGATTCGAATTCTGCATACGCTGCAACCACTGGGCGTGGCGATGGCCGGACGCGACATTGTCGATCCTTACAGGGACTGAAGCGATACGGTCAGGGTGTGGCGCTCGCAGAAACTTCGGGAATCGGCGTCGTAGACGCAGATGTCGATGTTGCGGAAGGGGCCGGAGTTGGAGATGGTGACGGCAATGGCGTTGGACTAGGTGAAACGCCGGCGATTTTCGCAAGCTCATCTTCGAGGACGCGTTTTTCTTCGACGTAGATCGGACCGCGCTTCGCGACCTGGATGTATTCCTTGGCGCCGTCAGTTTGGTTTACATCCAGCAGCAAAACTGCGGCGTAAACCGCGGCGTGCGATTCATGCAATGCTTCAGGCGGCAGCTTTTGCAAAATCTCGAGCCCCTCGGTCGTCCGACCCTGCGCATAAAGTGAGAATGCATAAGTCACCGCGCAGCTCACGTCATCCGGTGCGCGCTCGTAAGCTTGCCTGGCCAGTTCCTGCGATTGCTTTGTGTTCTGATCGATGTTTAACCCGAGGCGGGCGAGGTTGGCGGTGATGCCAATTTCGTTAGGCGAAGCGTCGTGTAAACGCTGGAGGACATCGTACAGTTTTTTTAGGTCATTGTTTGCGCGATAAAGTTTATAAAGTGCGTCGAGCGCCTCGCGGCGGCAGGCTGGAATGTGCGTGAGTCGCGACCAAAGCACCTCGCTTTCGATCGGCAGATTCCATTTGGTCGCCAGGCGCGCGAGGTTGATTTCCTTTTCCGGTTGATCGGAGGCGGCATGGAGCGCCGCGCGCCACAGGGTGTCGAACTCGGCATCGGCACTGGATTGGCGTAATTGCCTGGCGGCAAAACCTTGATACGCGAGCCGGAGATAATCGTCTTTTCCCCAGGATTCGCTTCGGGTCCAGCGCCGCAAACGCGACCAGTTCTTTTGTTCGGCAAAGGCCGCTGCTATAGCAATCGCCGCCGGTGGTTTCGCAGTGGCCGCAGCGGGTAATTTGTCCATCCATTTTACAACGTCAGACGCGAGTCCGTTTTCGTTCATCCAATCCATCACAAGTCCAAGATCATCGGCACTACGCGCTGCGACCGGCTTCACCTTTTCCAGAAGCGCGTCGAATTTCTTCGCGTCCAGTTTCCGATAAAAATTCAGGCAGAGAAGATAATCGCCGAAGCTGACTTGCGGCGACATTTGCAGCTGTTGTGCGAATCGATCGGCGTTTTGGAGATCGTTGCGATCGACCGCGTCGCTAAGCAATGCGCGGAGCGCGCCGGTGCGGAACTGCCTGACCTGAGTAAGACGCTCCAGATTGGCGCGCGCCTGGGCGCTTTTCTCCGGGTCCTGCGACCTGATCTGGAGCGCGGCGAGATTGAACTTATAAAGATCGTTCTTCGGATCTTTGTTTACGGCGATATCGAACTGCTGCTCCTGTTCGGCAAGATTTCCTTCAGCGTGCGCGAGCCAGCCGGCCACAATATGGAAAGCCGCCTCGTCCTGTGCCCGCGGCGCGACCCGTTCCAATGTTTTGCGCGCGAGATCGATCTGGCCGAACCGGAGCGCGGCCGAGGCAAGGTTAAGTTGGCTGTCGATGTTGTCGGGCTGCAAACGCGCGATTTGCGCCCGCCAGGAAACTGTTTCCTCCGAGTTTTGTTTTTCGGTGGCTTCGGCCAGGATGTAAAAAGCGGGAAGTGAATCACGGTGGCGCGCTAGGACCTGGCGCGCCAAGCGGTTCGCTGTAACGAAATCGTTTTTCTCCAGCATTGCGCCGGCGCGCTTGAGCAAACGCGATTCGTGCCAGCCGAGGTAAAGCTTGGAGCCGTAAGTCCCAAAAAGAATAATCAGTAGCACGATGGCGGCAGCCGCGGCCACATACAGCGCAACTCGCACGGGCGGCAAATGAAGCCGAAAGCTCGGAAGCGTTTCGATGCCAGGCAAAGATCGGCCGCGTCTTCTACGTCGCACGCGTCTGATTTTTTCAGGCATTTAATCTTTATGCGTGCCCGGTCGCAGAATGCAACTGGCGCGTGGAGAACAGTGCCTTCGAACGGGGCTAGGTCTGCTCTGCTTCGCGGACAACCGGAACCCTCACGACTTGATCGCGAATCCGTTCGCGTAGGCGCGGTCCCCAAACATAACGCGTTAAGAGCACTTTGATCGTCGCGGTCAAAGGAACGGCGAGAATGGGTCCAAGCAGACCGCCAATCAACAATCCCCAGACAAAAATCGAGACGATGACGGTCATCGGATGCAGCCCAACGGATTTCCCGACAATACGCGGGGCGTAAAACAACCCTTCGAGATTTTGCACGACGATAAATATGATGGTGACAATGAGCGGGTGCGTCCAATCGCCCCACTGAAACGCCGCGATCAGGACCGCCGGCACCCAACAGACAATAATTCCGATGTACGGAATCATCGTCAGGATCACGACAAGAAGGCCAATTAACGGAGCGAAATTGAGGCCAAAGACTGTGAGGATGCTTCCAATAAGTGTTCCGTCGACTAGGCAGACCAGCAGTTGGCCTCGGAAATATGCGATGACGTAGCTGTTGATCTCCAATAAGGCCGCGGCAATCTCGTCCTTTAAAGGGGACGCCCGAAGAGGAAGGTAGTCTTTCCATCTCTTTTCGATCCGTGGCCGTTCTTTCAAAAGGAAGAAAAGATAAATCGGCACCATGATCAGACTGAGCAGAAATCCGGTTACGCCGAGAAATCCCCCGATGCTTTTTTTGATAATATTCCAAATTTTGTCAGCCAACGTGGGTAGATAGCGCTCGAGATTCGGAATAATTTTGTCGGCTTTGGCTTCAAGTTGCTGCCGTTCGACCGAACTGATTTTGGCCGGCGCCGCAGAGATCGCCTCAACGGGGGACGCCGTTGTTTGCGGCGAAGGAGTCGGCGCAGCCGCCGGCGTAGGAGAAGGCGCGTGTGGCGGCGGCGTTCCGAGCAAGAAATTGACCAGACCCGACGATGCGGATTTCCCGCGGCCAGAAGTGCCGCCAACCACGCGATTGTATTGAACGATAAAATCGACGATGCGGTCGCGCGCTTTTTGGGTGTAACCGGGAAGCTCGCGGGCGAAGTTCGCGCTCTGCAGGGAAATGGTCGGCACCACCCACCAAATCAGGCCGACCAAGGCGATGAAGACGCTGGCAAAAATAACCGCGATGGCCATGCCGCGCCCCATTTTACGACGGCAGAGCTCGGTCACGAGCGGATCGAGCAGGTAGGCAAGAATCGCCGCGATCGCCACCGGAATTAAGATTGGCTGGAGAAAACTGATCAGATTGGCGCCCACGTAAACAACCGCGCCGGCGATAACGATGAGCAGGACCACAAATAGAGCGGTGAGCGCAGCCCACATCGTTCTCTTCTGCCAGGGGGTTGGGTATGCGCTCATAGCGAGGGAGAGCTATTGCACGCCATCGCTCGATAGCGACAAGACGTGATTGCGGGCGGCTTTACTGAATCGGGTTTGCATTTGGAGGCTGACCTTTACTCATTTTCGTTTTTGCATTGTCGATCTTGTCGGCCAGTTTTTTGTTTTGCGGGTCGAGGTTGAGCGCCTTTTGCCACGCATCCAAAGCCTGCGCCGGTTTGTTTAACTTCGCGCAGGCATCTCCGACGTGTTCAAGCACAACCGGATCTTCACGAGTTAATTTTTGTGCGGCGCGGAGGAGATCGCTCAGTGCTTGGTCGAATTTACCCTGGCGGAACTCGAGCCATCCCAATGTGTCGATGTAGGCGCCGTTATTCGGATCGGCTTGGAGAGCAAGTTTAATCATTTGCTCGGCTTCATCGAGATGGGTGTCATGCTCGGCCCACATATAAGCGAGGTAATTGTAAGCGTCAGCGGCGTTGGCCGGATCAACCGCAATCGATTTTCTAAAAAGGTCCGCCGCTTTGTCGTGAAGACCGGCTTGTTCTGCGGCCGCACCATAGTCGAAATAAAATCGCGCGTTCGCAATCTCCGCACCTTCCGCTTCAGCTTCATGTAAAGCTTCTTCGAATGTCGCCACTGCTTCCTGAAAATGCTTCGCTTCGCGTTGAGCAATGCCAAGGTAATAAACGATTTCAGGCGTCTGCGGAAAGTGTTGTCGCGCTTCGCTCAGCACTTTGACTGCTCGCTCGTTCTGCTTCAACGGGCCAAGAAGGAGTTCGGCCAAATGGAGATAGGGGCTGGCTCGACCAGGATTGATGATCAAACTCTGCTCGTAATTGGCCGCTGCTTTCGCAAATATCGCTTTGGCCTCATCACCCTTTTTTTCACGTTCCAACGCGCGGGCAGCGTCATCCAGCAACCCAGCTAACAAATCGTATGGTTGATATTTTTCGGGATGTTCCTTGATAATCGCTTCGAGCATCTCCACCGCCTTCTCGCGTTGATTCGTTAAAACGAAACCGGTGGCGAGCTTCTCCCGCGCGTTGATATCGTCCGGTTCGAGCTCAAGCAGGCGCAAGTAGAGCGGGATGGCTTCCTTGATTTGCTGGGTGGAAGCATAATAATCGGCGACGTCTTTAAGTGCCGCTGCATCGTCGCCCGCACGGTCAGCCGCCTTTTTGAATATCTCGTTTACCCGCGCGACTTCCTCAGGCTTTGGAGGACGATCGGGTTTAAAAACAATCGAGGCATAAAGTTTCCCGAGGCGCGCCCAGAACGCGGGGTCATCACTCTTGATCTCGGTTGCGCGATCCAGAGATTGGAGCGCCTTCTTTTCATCTCCCGCTCCGAGGGCGATTTCGCACAGACGTTCGTAAGCGTCGATATTGTGCGGATCGAGCGCGATCGCCCGATTCACATAGTCGATGGCCTGGTCAGTGCGTCGAAGATATTTTGTATAGATGAACGCAAGCTGCAGCAAAGGTCCAGGAGCGCTCGGGTTTGCTTTAACGGCGTCTTTTAAAACGTCGATCGCCTCCGGGAAATCATCCTGCCGCGTAAGCAGTGCCGCCACCCGCGAGGCTAGATTTGCCTGCCCCGGATCGACATCGAGTACTTTGCGATAGGCCGCCAGTGCTTTGTCCATTTCCCCGTTTTCCTCAAATGACATTCCTTCAACAAAGTGGGCCAAGGCATCCGCTTTGTGCTCGCCATCAGGGCGAAGTAAGAGGTCTTTAGCCGGCGTCATAAACACGGAGTCCTCTTGGCGGACGGATTTTTTCGTCGGCGCCGGGCTTGGAGAAACTGGAGGACTTGGCGCAGCAGAACGTGGTCGAGCCACGAGCGAGGCAGCCAACGAGAGGAAGAACGCTCCGACTACTACTCGATGGAGAATCCCCTCAAGCCGGCGATTGGGCTCCATCATGTTGCCGATTGTAGTCGCGCGAAACCTTGCACGCAAACGTTGGAGCGCGGCCTAACGAGTGAAAAGCTACGTTTTGTATCGCAAGCGTTTCTTGTGGCGATTCGCCCGCATCCGCTTGCGCCGCTTATGTTTTGAGATTTTCGCCTTACGTCTTTTCTTCAGGGAGCCCATAACGAATTTGCACTCTGCCGTTGCCGATCCAACCACGGAGCAGGTCTGATTTCAACTGACTTCTTGTAACAAGCAGCCGTCTCGGAAACAAATGCTAATGTTGCCAGAAGGCACCTTCTAACTAAGAAGTCGGACGAGCGTGAAATTCGGCCTTAGGCTTTCACATTTTTACCATCGGGCTGGTGGGATTTGAACCCACGGCCTCCTGGTCCCGAACCAGGCGCTCTACCAAGCTGAGCCACAGCCCGAACTCTTCCCGCAAGAGGGACAATTGAGCGCGCACTACTTCGCGCATTTCACGATTAGTAGCAAGCAATTCCGCTAGAAGAAGTATCTCGAGCGCTGAGTCGGCCAAGCCAGCTTTGGAGTCGGCGGACGTCGGCTGAGCGGCTGAAAATAGGCGTAACCGGTGATATTGGCAGCAGCACTGGTCAAGGACCCTCTATCACCATCCCGGCACACGTTCATTTAGAGGTCTACTGTGACGGAAATTTTCAGACGAAAGCCGACAACATCGTGAACACGAGCGGTTATGCGGGCAACCTTCAATTCTACGCAATCAGTCCAACTGATCCGAGTGTTCAGCAAACCGCTAACCTAAATTCCGCTGGTGGCTCAACCGCTGGTTTCGCTGCGGTATTTTACACCCCGAGTGCCAATTTCACGATCAATGGTGGCCAGACATCACTGGCGCAATTGTCTGCAAGAATTTCTACGCCAATGGCAAACGTCCACTGGCATTACGATCGGATCCTCGATAGCGAAGGCGACGCCGTCGATTATCGCATCGTCAGTTACGTCGAAGACATTCGTTAGGTCGATCGCGCTGCAATCGCGACGACCTGGTTGATTGTCGTTTTTACACGGCAAGATCGACGTGTCCCGTGGTCGAACAAATCGGTTGACAACTCTTTCAACCGCTCGCAAAGTCAGCGCTCCATTTTATGATCGCGTCGCGCCTTACACCCTCCGCTCTCGCCACCAGCGCGCCGACCATTCTTCAATTCCCGACGGAAGCCAACCGCGCCGTCAGATCCTTGCGCCATATGACGACTCAACTCCTCCAGGAAGCAGCTCAAGTAATTCCAAACCAGCAACTCCTGATCAACGTTGTCTCCAAGCGCGTCCGCCAGCTCGGTTTGGGACACAGACCGATGGTGGAAACGACGCCGCGCATGTCGCTGACCGATATCGCCCTCAAGGAAATCATCGCCGGTAAGCTCGCATTCGAGCCTCTCAAAGGTCCGGAGAACGCCTAAGGTTCATCGCGTTTCGCACGCGATCATGTCCGCCGAGTCGGTTCTCAATCGCAAGGCGCTGCGCGATTTTCACATTCTCGAGCGTTATGAAGCGGGCATCGAGCTGAAGGGCAGCGAAGTCAAATCCATCCGCGCCGGCAAAGCCAATATCAGCGACGCTTTTGCCCGGATTGAAAACGGGGAGGCGTTTCTCTACAACGCTGACATTCAACCCTACGAAAAGGCGAGTCATGAAATCCCAGCGGCAAAACGTGTCCGTAAACTTTTGCTGCATCGACAAGAAATCGATAAGCTTTATGGCGAAAGTCAGGTCAAAGGTCGCGCCCTGGTAATCCTTAAGCTTTACTGGAAGAATGGGAAGTTGAAAGCCGAGCTCGGTGTCGGACACGGAAAAGTCGCGCGCGATAAACGCGCAGACCTGAAAAAACGTGCTGTCGAACGCGAAACCGCACGCGAAGTTGCGCGCTTCAATCGAAAACACCGCTAGATCGACATCTTCTTTTTGCATTGGGCGTTGAATGTTGAGCGTCGAGCGTTGAACGTTTTGAATGGCTCCATTTTCCTATCGCGATAACGTCGCCCTCATCACCGGCGGCTCGCGCGGTCTAGGTTTGGAAATCGCGCGACAAATTTGCGCGCAGGGAGCAAAAGTCGCTCTCATCGCGCGTGATCCCGAAGAGCTCGCCCGCGCCAAAACTGAGTTGGACCGACTCGCCACCGAAGTTCTGACAATCCAATGCGACCTGCTTGAGTCCGCCCAGATTCAATCCGCCGTCCAACAGACGCTTCAGCGTTTCGGCAGGATCGACATCTTAATCAACAACGCCGGCATTATCGAAGTCGGTCCAATTGAACATATGCAACTCAAGGATTTCGAGCGCGCCATGCGTCTCCATTTTTGGGCGCCCTTTATCCTGTATTTGCTAATCGTTCCTCAAATGCGCTCCAAGGGTGGCGGCCGCATCGTGAACATTTCATCCGTCGGTGGAAAAATCGCCGTGCCGCACATGGCGCCGTACTCCGCCAGTAAATTTGCGGTTACCGGCTTCTCTGATGCGATCCGCGCCGAACTCGCTCGTGATAACATCTGCGTTACCACGGTCACGCCCGGAATGATGCGCACCGGCTCACAAGTTCACGCGACGTTCAAGGGCGATCACTCCGCCGAATACAAATGGTTTGATCTGTCGAGCAAGTTGCCATTCGCTTCCATCTCAGCCGAACGCGCCGCCCGAAAAATCTTGAGCGCGTGCGGGCACGGTAAGCCCAGCCTTGTCATGCCCATTTCAGCCTATTTCGTCATCGCCGCGAACGCGTTGTTTCCTAGCCTAACCGCGCGTGTCATGAAAATTGTGAATCGATCGATGCCGTCGCGGGTCGGCAAAAGTGGCGACGAAGCGCGCTCTGGCACGGATGTTCGTGGCAAGAAGTGAAACCCAAGCGCCTCTTTGTTGCGATCAGTCCGCCGCCGGTTATCCAGCAATGCCTCGTCGATCTTGACCCGGGCATTCGAGGTGTGCGCTGGACGGAGCGTAATCAAATGCATCTCACGCTCGGCTTCTTTCCCGACGTTTCGGAACATGTCGATCGTGCATTGCGCGAAAACCTGAACGCGATCGAGTTCCGCGCATTTTTTCTTCCCCTTCAAGGCATTGGGACGTTTCCATCGAAAGGTCCGCCGAAAATCATCTGGATCGGCGTCGGAAAAGGTCATCCCCATCTTTTTCAACTTCACAAACGGGTGCAGGATGCAGCACTTGCCGTCGGCCTCGAAGCCGATCTGCGCCCCTGGCATCCGCACATCACGCTCGTGCGTTGTCAGGGCGCCCATGGCGGCGTGCTTCGAAAATTTCTAAAATCGAATGCCGAACTCGATGCCGGGATGTTTCGGATCGATGCGTTTCATCTTTATTGCAGTGAATTGACGCCAGCTGGTCCCATTCACACTTGTGAGATGTCGATCTTGGCTGCCAAGGGGGAGAACGATTAAAGTCAGCGACTCGACAGAGGCGTAGCCACATCTTCGAGCGGCCGGCGTTCGGCCGCGACGCCAATCCAAAGTTCAACAATCGCGCCAAAAATCATCAGCACCGCTGCGACCAGATATCCGATGAACAACGCATCGCTCGAACCGGTAGCAATGATCCATCCGAAGAGGATCGGCGCGCCGACTCCGCCTGCCAGAGTCCCGATTGCATAGAAAATTGCGATCGCGAACGCGCGAATTTCGAGCGGAAAAATTTCACTGACCGTCAAGTAGGCTGAGCTCGCTGCCGCCGAGGCCACGAAAAAGATGATCGTCCACGCCAGCGTCTGTGTCTGGGCGGTCAACAGCCCCGCATGAAAAAGCCATCCAGCCAGCGCGAGCAAGATTCCGGAGATGCCATACGTCGCGGCGATCATTTGTTTGCGCCCAATGGTGTCAAACAGATGTCCAAGCACGAGCGGACCAAAAAAGTTGCCGGCCGCAAACGGCAGCAGATAGAGGCCGACGCTTTGTTCCGGCACGCTGTAAAAGCGCATTAATACCAAGGCGTAGGTGAAGAAGATCGCGTTGTAAAAAAACGCCTGAGTCGTCATCAACACGAAACCGAGAAATGAGCGATGTCGGTGTTGGTGCGCGACTGCATTCCAAATCTCCCGCCACGGCGTGTGCGTTCGTGTGTGGATCCGGGTTGGAGGGGAATCATGTGCCGGCAACGTCTCAGGATCGGCGACAATTCTGCGTTCGACCTCATCCACGATCGCTTCCGCTTCAGCATTTCGTCCGTGAATCATCAGCCAGCGCGGGCTTTCCGGGATCCACCGGCGAAAGAAAATCACAATGAGGCCGAGTGTCGCACCGATCGCAAACGCAAATCGCCAGCCTAGCCAGATCGGAAACCGATTCGGATCGAGCAAGATGACAGTCGCGCCTGAACCAAGCGCCGCGCCAACCCAATAGGAACCGTTGATCCTCAAATCGACGCGACCGCGCACCCGCGCTGGAATCAGTTCGTCGATTGCCGAATTGATCGCAGCGTACTCCCCGCCAATTCCGGCGCCCGTCAGCGCGCGGAAGCACGCGTAACTGGCGAAATTCCAAGAGAACGCCGATAGCGCCGTTCCAATGAGATAGACCGCGACCGTAATGAAAAACAATTTCTTTCGGCCGAATCGATCGGTTCCGTATCCAAACAACAGCGCACCGATCACCGCTCCGGCGAGATAGCATGTTGCGGTCGCACCGACTTCGGTATCGGTCAGGCCGAGTGTTTCGCGCCGGGTCAAAATTCCGCCTAACGAACCGGCAAGCGTGACTTCGAGACCGTCAAGAATCCAAGTCGCTCCGAGGGAAACGACGATTAACCAGTGCCAGCGACTCCACGGCAGCCGGTCCAACCGCGCCGGCACGTACGACTCGATAGTTTCACCGTTCGCCATCTGGTCTCTAGCGTGACCGACGCGACGAAACTTTTCTACTTCCTAATTTTTCTCGTCAGTCCTCGTAGGTCGGCAATCCTTTGGCGCGCCGTTTTTCTTTGATGTAATTCACCAAATCTTCCGCCCTTTTAAACTCGTCGGATTTAAATGGCGTCTTCTTCTTTCGACGCAAAACGCTGTACCACCAGCGCCAGTAATTTTGCCAGGTGTCGTAGCCGGCCTCGGGCTTTTCCTTCGCAATCTCGGCCGCGATCCGTTCGTCCACGCGTTCCTTCCAATATTGTTCTTCCGTCACGTTCGAGACATTGATTTGACCGGCCTGGTCGGTGTGATACTCCCGAATCGTGCGGCGATGGATCTCGCAGCCCGTCAGCAATGTTGCAACGAGCAGCAGCACGATGATTCGTCGCGAATGAATTGTTTGCATGATCAATCGGAAGGGATTTCTAGAATAAAACAAATCTCCGATTTCGAAAGCGAGCACTTTCGAAGTTAGGCAGTGCGGCCGCAGCAATTTTTGTATTTCTTGCCGCTGCCGCACGGGCATGGCTCGTTCCGTCCGACTTTTGGTAATGAGCGTCGCACCGGCAGATCGATCGACACTTCGCCCGCACCGTCGCCGTCCATCGCGACTCCGGCCATCGCACTAACCGGTTGTGGTTGACGCGTCCGAGCCGGGGCGCTCGCCATCGGCGCAGTCGGCGCGTCCTCGCGGAGCAAGAATTGAGGAAGGCTCGCGAGAAAATTCTCGAATGCCTGAAGATTCGATGTGCTTCGGAAAAGATTGTGCAGGACCTCGTTCTTAATGTTCGCCATCAACTCAACGAACATGTCGTAGGCTTCGGTTTTGTATTCGATCAGCGGATCTTTTTGCGCGTAGCCACGCAGATAAACGCCTTCCCGCAACGCGTCCATGGCGTAGAGATGTTCCTGCCAGAGACGATCAATCGCATTGAGAATGATGTAACGCTCGAGACTCTTGACCGCGGTCGGCTCCTCATGACTCGATTTCCGCTCGTAGGCCTCCTTGATCCTCGTAATCAGAAACTGCGCATTCTCATCAACACTGCGCGTGTCGAACTGGGCTTTCTCTTTCGTCAGGCCAAGCGGAAACGTCGTGTTCACCCAGTGAATCAATCCGCCGTAGTTCGGCTCATCGCCCTCGAGATACTCCTTCAACTTCGCCGGCACGGCTTCATCGATCACTTCGTAGATGAGTTTCCGCGGTTCTTCCGAATCGATCACTTCGTTGCGATAGGTATAAACGACTTCCCGCTGCATGTTCATCACGTCGTCGAAGTCCAGGGTGCGTTTGCGAATTAGATAATTGCGCTGCTCGACTCGTTTTTGCGCGGTCTCGACCGATTTGTTCAACCAGCGATGCTCCAGTTCCTGGCCTTCCTCGAGCCCGAAACGCTCCATGATTTTGGTCATCCGATCAGCCGCACCGAAGTTGCGCATGAGATCGTCTTCGAAACTCACATAGAATCGTGACCCGCCCGGATCGCCCTGGCGCGCGCAACGTCCGCGAAGTTGTCGATCTATCCGGCGTGCTTCGTGCCGCTCGGTTCCGAGAACAAACAATCCGCCATTCTCCGGCACGCCGGGACCAAGTTTAATGTCGGTGCCGCGACCAGCCATGTTCGTCGAAATCGTCACCGTGCCCGGCTGGCCCGCGCGCATTACGATCTCAGCTTCCTGCATGTGAAACTTCGCGTTCAAGACGTTGTGCGGAATTTTTTCGCGCTTCAGCATTCGGCTGAGCAACTCGGACGCTTCCACGCTCACCGTGCCAACCAGCACCGGTTGCTGTTTTGTATGATGCTCTCTGATTTCGTTGATCACCGCGTTGTATTTTTCCCGACGGGTTTTGTAGATCCGATCGTTGTGATCTTTTCGCGCCACGGGTCGATTCGTCGGAATCACGTTCACGTCCAACTTGTAGATGTCGTGGAACTCGGCCGCTTCCGTTTCCGCGGTGCCGGTCATACCGGCGAGCTTCTGATAGAGTCGGAAATAATTCTGGATCGTGATCGTCGCCAGCGTTTGCGTCTCGCGGTCGATCTGAACGCCCTCTTTCGCTTCCACCGCCTGGTGTAGTCCGTCGCTCCAACGCCGTCCCGGCATTTTGCGGCCGGTGAATTCATCGACAATGACCACCTTGTTCTCCTCGACGACGTACTGAACGTCTTTGTCGAAAACGCAGTAGGCACGGAGCAAATTCGAAATGTTGTGAATCCGTTCCGCCTGTTCATCGCAATGCTGTTGTCGCTCCGATTTCTTTTTGTCTTTCTCGTCGTCCGACAGCGTCTCATCCAGATCGATCTCGGTGAATTCGCTGATTAGGTCCGGCAACACGAATGCATTCGGATCGTCCGGGTTCAGAAACGCTCGCCCCTGCTCGGACAAATCCGATTCGTTCGATTTCTCGTCGATCGTGAAAAACAATTCCTCTTTTAGCTGGAATAATTCTTCCTTGCGCGTGTCGGTGTAGAACGAGAGCTCGGCTTTATCGATCGCGCGCCGCTTGTCCGTGTCTTCCATCATTCGCAGCAATTGCTTGTTGCGCGGCTGACCCAATTTCACTTTGAACATCAGACGCCCGCCCGTTTCAACATCGCCTTGCTCAAATTTCTCCGCGGCTTCGCTCGCCACGCGATTGCACAACATCGTTTGTTTCCGCACCAATTGCTCAATCAGCGGTTTCCATTTGTCGTACTGATGCGTCGAGATCGTGGCCGGGCCGCTGATGATGAGCGGAGTGCGCGCTTCATCGATCAAGATCGAGTCTACTTCATCGACAATCGCGTAATGATAACCGCGCTGAACCTGTTGTTCGCGCGTCGTGGCCATCCCGTTGTCGCGCAAGTAATCGAAACCGAACTCGCTGTTCGTTCCGTAAGTGATGTCGCAGGCGTACTGTTGCCGACGCACGTCCGGCTCCTGGTCGTGTTGAATGCAACCAACGGTCAGCCCAAGGAAATTGTAGAGCGCGCCCATCCATTCGGCGTCGCGGCGAGCAAGATAATCGTTCACCGTCACCAGATGCGCGCCGCGCCCGGTTAACGCGTTCAGATAAAGCGGCAAAGTCGCGACCAAAGTCTTGCCCTCGCCCGTCGCCATCTCCGCGATTCGACCGCGATGCAAAACCATTCCCCCGACCAACTGCACATCAAAGTGCACCATGTCCCACGTCATCGGCTGTTCGACGACACTGAAAGAGTGACGTCGCTCTTTCAGACGCCGGGCCGCGTTCTTCACCGCTGCGAATGCTTCCGGCAAAATCTCATTGAGCCGGTTCCATTGCTCTTCAGGGTCTGAAATTCTTGCGAGCTCGTCCTTCCAAGCCGCCGTTTTCGCGCGCAAAGCGTCGTCGGACAGGCTCTTGAACTGTTCGTCGAACTCGTTGATCCGCCGCACCATCGGCGCCAATCGCCTTAGCTCTCGCTGGTTTTTCGAACCGACTATCTTCTTTAAAATCCAACCAACCATTTCATTTCCAATATCGACGAGATTCGGTCATTTGTCATTCTAGAGCCCAGTCGCTAAGCTGAAATTATGAAGAAAATCATCTCCACTTCCGACGCACCGGCCGCCGTCGGGCCTTACTCACAGGCCGTCCGCGTTGGGTCGACAATTTACTGCGCCGGGCAAATCCCGCTTGATCCCAAGACCGGACAGATCGTCACCGGCGGCATCGACCTGCAAACCCGCCGCGTTCTCGACAATATCACCGCCGTTTTGAAAGCCGAAGGACTGACTTTCGAGAACATCGCGAAGACAACCATTTTTCTGGTCGATCTCGCCGATTTCCAAACCGTGAACGAAATTTACAGTTCGTATTTCAACCAAGCTCCTCCTGCGCGTTCGACTGTGCAGGTGGCCGCGTTGCCAAAAGGCGCACGCGTGGAAATTGAAGCGATAGCGGTTGCCGGCAACGGCAGTTCGTCAACCGAAGTCGCAGCTGACACTTCAGGCTAATATTTGATCATGGCAAGACCGACATCTTGATGAGCGAAGACCTGCTCGCCTTGTTTCGAAAAACAGGCGCCCTTCTCGACGGCCATTTTGTTTTGCGCTCGGGATTGCACAGCCGCCAGTACTTTCAGTGCGCGATTCTTCTTGAATACACTGACGTCGCTGCGCGCGTCTGCGGCATGCTCGCCGAAAAATTGCGCGGCTTTGATTCCGATTCCGTAATCTCCCCTGCCCTCGGCGGAATCATTGTCGGCCAGGAAGTTGGGCGTTCATTAGGCAAACGCCACATCTTCACTGAAAAAGAGGACGGTAAATTAGCGCTGCGTCGCGGATTCAAGATCGACCAGGGCGAAAAATTTGTCGTGGTAGAAGATGTTGTTACCCGTGGCGGCCGCGTTCAGGAAACGATCGACATCGTCCGCACGCACGGCGGAACAGTCGCCGCCGTCGGCGTCATCGTCGATCGTAGCGGCAAAACCAAACCGGATTTTGGTTGTCCGTTTGCGAGTTTGGTCGAAATGAACGTGGAAAATTTTGCCGCGGATAAATTACCAGCTGATCTCGCTAAAATTCCCGCCGTAAAACCTGGAAGCAGATGATCGATCAAAAATCGGAACCGCAATCAGCCGCTGCCGCGACAGTGCGCACGAAACCTCGCGGACTCATCTCGGATTTTTGTCATTCATCGGTCGGCCGAAAGATGATTGTGGCCGTCACGGGCGTAATTCTGATTCTTTTCGTGATCGGCCATCTCTTGGGCAACCTGCAAATTTTTCTCGGCCCCGAATGGATCAACGCCTACTCGCAGCATCTGCGCGATTTAGGTCCGCTGCTTTGGCTCATCCGCGCGTTTCTACTGATCGCGGTGATTTTGCATATCTATTTCACGATTTTGCTCGCGATCGAAAATCGCCGCGCGCGTCCCGAGCGGTACATCGACCGGCAATACGTGAAGGCTAGTTGGGCTTCGCGTCACATGGTCGTCAGTGGATTGGTCGTGCTCGCGTTCATCATTTTTCACTTGCTCCACTTCACCGCGCGCAAATTCAATCCGCAATTCCCACTTCTGAAACTCGACCCGCTCAATCGCTACGACGTTTATTCGATGATGGTTTATGGATTCCAAAACGTTTACGTGTCGACCTTTTACATCGTCGGTCTATTCCTCCTCACCCTTCATCTGACTCACGGCTCATCGAGCTTCTTTCAATCGCTGGGACTGAATAATCAGCGGCTGACGCCTCGGCTCGCCATCGGTGGACGAATTTTCGCCTGGCTGCTTTTCATCGGCTACACCTCGATTCCTGTCGCCGTCTTGCTCGGATTCATCAAACCGGCCCAACAATTATGACCGGCAATTTGGAGGCGCGAATTCCGTCCGGCCCGCTCGATCGCAAGTGGACGAGCCACAAAGACCATTCGCGTCTCGTTAGTCCAAACAATCGCCGCAAATTCGAAATCATCGTCGTCGGCAGCGGTCTCGCCGGGGGTTCGGCCGCGGCCACGCTTGGCGAGCTCGGCTACCGCGTGAAATGTTTTTGCTACCAGGATTCGCCAAGGCGGGCGCATTCAATCGCCGCGCAAGGTGGAATCAACGCCGCGAAAAATTATCAGAACGACGGCGACAGCGTCTATCGGTTGTTCTATGACACCATCAAGGGCGGCGATTTTCGTTCGCGCGAAGCCAACGTTTATCGGCTCGCCGAAGTTAGTTCGAACATCATCGATCAATGCGTCGCGCAGGGCGTTCCGTTCGCGCGCGAGTACGGCGGTTTGCTCGCGAACCGCTCGTTCGGCGGTGCGCAGGTTTCGCGAACGTTCTACGCGCGCGGCCAAACCGGCCAACAACTCTTGCTCGGCTGTTATCAGGCGCTTTGCCGCCAAATGGCCGCCGGCACCGTGCAAATGTTTCCCCAAACCGAAATGCTCGACGTCGTTCTCGTCGATGGACACGCCAAAGGAATCGTCACTCGAAATTTGCGGACTGGTAAGGTCGACAACGTCGCGGCCGACGCGGTCGTGCTCGCGACCGGAGGTTACGGAAATGTTTTTTATCTCTCGACCAACGCGCGCGGCTGCAACGTGACTGCCACCTATCGCGCTTATAAAAAAGGCGCGCTTTTTGCCAATCCCTGTTTCACCCAAATCCATCCCACCTGCATTCCGCATTCCGGCGATTATCAATCGAAACTGACGCTCATGTCCGAATCTTTGCGCAATGACGGTCGCGTTTGGGTCCCGAAGCGAAAGGAAGATGCCAAGAAACCGCCTAACGAAATTCCGGAAAAGGATCGCGACTACTATCTCGAGCGAAAATATCCGAGTTACGGCAACCTTGCGGCGCGCGACATTTCATCGCGCTCAGCCAAGGAAGTTTGCGACGAAGGCCGCGGGGTCGGGCCAGGCGGTCGCGGCGTTTATCTCGATTTCGCCGACGCGATCAAACGACTTGGCGAAGAAACGATCCGCGAACGGTACGGCAATTTGTTTGAAGTCTACGAAAAGATCACTGGGGAGAACGCCTACCAAGTCCCGATGCGGATTTATCCCGCGGTCCACTACACTATGGGCGGGCTTTGGGTTGACTACAACTTGATGAGCAACATTCCGGGATTGTTCGTGATCGGCGAAGCGAATTTCTCCGATCACGGCGCGAATCGGCTCGGCGCCAGCGCGCTCATGCAAGGTTTGGCCGATGGTTACTTCATTTTGCCTTACACGCTTCCCAATTACCTCGCTGGACAAATGGGCAGGCGGCCTTCGAACGATCACGCTGAATTCAAGAAGGCGGAACGCGATATCCGCGCCAAGATCGACAATCTTCTAAAGATAAACGGAAAGATTTCTCTCGATTCGATTCACCGCGAGCTCGGAGCGCTTCTTTGGGACAAATGCGGAATGGCGCGAAATAAAAACGGGTTGGAAGAAGCGCTCAGAAAAATTCCCGACCTGCGCGAAAGATTCTGGTCCCGCGGCCGCGGGATCCGCGTGCCCGGCGATGGCGAAGATTTCAATCAAGCGCTCGAACGCGCCGGACGCGTGGCCGATTTTTTGGAATTCGCGGAGTTGATGTGTCTCGACGCCCTCGCCCGCGACGAATCCTGCGGCGCGCATTTCCGCGAAGAACATCAAACGTCCGAAGGCGAAGCGCTGCGCGACGACGAAAACTTCGCCGACGTCTACGCGTGGGAATTTCAAGGCAATGGGCAGATCGCGCGACCGAGATTGCATCGTGAACCACTTCATTTCGAAACCGTGCATTTGGCTCAACGCAGTTATAAATGAATTTCAAACTCAAGATTTGGCGACAGAAGGATCGACGATCGCGCGGCAAGCTCGTCAAGTACGACGCGCCTGACATTCCCGCGCAGGCTTCGCTGCTCGAAATGCTCGATATCGTGAATGAGCGCCTCCTTTTGCGCGGCGAAGAGCCGATCGCGTTCGATTCCGATTGCCGTGAAGGAATTTGCGGCACGTGCTCACTGACGGTCAACGGCGAAGCACACGGACCGGATCACCCGGGCGCTGCTTGTGAGCTTTACATGCGCAAGTTTCGCGATGGCGAAACGATCATCGTCGAGCCGTTTCGTGTGAAATCTTTTCCGGTGATCAAAGATTTGGTGGTCGATCGAAGCGCGCTCGATCGCATCGTGCAAGCCGGCGGCTTTATTTCCGCGCGGGCCGGTTCCGCGCCGGAAGCGAACTCAATTCCGATTCCAAAACACTACGCCGATCTTTCGATGGAAGCGGCGGCGTGCATCGGTTGCGGCGCGTGCGCGGCGGCCTGCCCGAACGCGTCGGCGATGCTCTTTACCGCGGCAAAAGTTTCGCACCTCGCGCTTTTGCCGCAGGGCGAACCGGAACGAACCAAGCGGGTGGTCAGCATGGTGCAAGCGATGGACGCAGAAGGTTTTGGAAATTGCACCAACACTTACGAGTGCGAAGCGGTCTGCCCGGCCGAAATCAGTGCGAGCTTCATCGCCAAACTGAATCGCGAATATTCGAAAGCGAGTTTGCGCCGCAGCGCCGGCGAATAATCAGACCGTCTCGCACGCGCAGGTCCAAATTTCACGATCGAGCTCCTCGCGCGCGCGCTTCGTCAGGAGATCGACATCTGCATTTTCGCGCAGCACCGCAAAAACAGTCGAGCCCGATCCTGACATCAAAGCCGCTCCAACTTCCGCCTGTTTCAGCAGCCATGCTTTCAGTTGCGCGAGAAAAACGAATTTCTCGAAGACCGGTCGCTCGAGATCGTTCACGAAATCTTGGCCGTCGAAATTCTGTGTCTGATAGGAAATTCCCGGAATCTCCTTTGCATCCTGCCAGCGCGAATAAGCCCACGCGCTCAAAACGGAAAACGCCGGTTTTAAGAGCAAGATCGAGAATTTCTTTTTCAGCTTGGTTGGACTGACGATTTCGCCGCGGCCTTTGCAAACAGCGGCTGATTCGAAAAGGAAAAAGGAAACGTCCGACCCGATGGTTGATCCCAGCTTCGCCAATTCTTCGCCCGAGAGCTTCGTCTCGAACAGTTTATTGAACGCCACCAGGACCGACGCGGCGTCGCTGCTGCCACCGCCAAGTCCGGCTCCATGAGGAATTTGTTTTTGAAGTTTGATTCCGACACCGCCATTGATCTTCGTTTTCTCAAAAAAAGCCTTTGCCGCGCGCACGACTAAATTTTCGTCGCCGCCCGGCAGCGTTGGATCATCGTAGCTGAAATCAATCCAGCGCGACTGCGGTTCGATGTCGATTTTATCAGCCAGCGAAATCGGCGAGATTAGCGTCTCGATTTCGTGAAAGCCGTCGTCACGTCGCCCGAGAATCTTCAGGGAGAGATTGATCTTTGCAGGAGCGAGAACTTGCATCGTTTGCATTTCAATTGTCATGTCGAACGGACGCAATGACAAAGGCGACCGATAAATTAGTCGTTGCGCTCGACGTCGCGACTAAAAGCGAGGCAACGCGGCTAGTCGACCGGCTGCGCGAGCAGATTTCGTTTTTCAAAATCGGACTGCAACTTTATACCGCGGAGGGGCCGGAGATTGTGCGGGCTGTGACCGCAAGCGGCGCGAAGATCTTTCTCGACCTGAAACTGCACGACATTCCAAACACCGTGGCGAGAGCAGTCGAATCGGCATCAGAACTCGGTGTGCAAATGCTGACAATTCACCTGACCGGTGGAAGCGAAATGATTCGCGCTGCGGTGGCGGCAAAAAAAGGGGAGATGTCGATCTTGGGCGTGACCGTCTTGACCAGCTCGACCCAGCAAACTCTCGATGAAATCGGAATCGAAGAGCAACTCGACCGACATGTCTTAAGACTGGGCAATCTGGGTGTCGCGGCTGGAATCGATGGTCTGGTTGCGAGCCCTTTCGAAACACGCTTTTTGAGGAGCGAACTTGGCGACAAAATTAAGATCGTTGTTCCCGGAGTCCGGCCGAATTGGTCTGAGCCCGGCGATCAAAAACGATTCATGACGCCGCGCGAAGCAATCGAGGCCGGCGCAGATTATCTGGTGATTGGCCGGCCGATTACGGCCCACAAAGATCCGCGCGAAGCAGTTGAGAAAATTTTAGCTGAGCTTGGCGACTAGCAGTCATGTCGAGCGGCCATTTTGTCATTCCGACCGAAGTGGCGGAATCTCTAGCTGTTTCTGTTTTGCGCGCGTGTCTACGACTGAAATAGTAAGAGATGTCTCGACTTCGCTCGACAGGACACAAGACCCAGTCAAGATGACCCCGCGGCTCTTCGCTTCGCTCCATGTGTATCGTGACATTCCATCGCGTTCAGCAGCGCTCAACATGGCGATTGATGAAGCGTTGCTCGAAACAGCAGAGATTCCGACGATTCGTTTTTATACATGGGATCATCCAGCGCTTTCGTTCGGCTATTTTGGAGAATTTGCGGACGTGGAAAATCATGCGCCGCAGCGTGACCTTGCCCGCCGCTGGACCGGCGGCGGAATTGTTTTTCATGGCGATGATTTGACCTACTCGATCGTGATTCCCGCAACCGAGCCGGCTTTCAGCGAATCGTCGAGGTCGATTTACGAACGAATTCACAATGCGTTGCGCGACGCGTTGGTTTCAGAAGGCCGGGATGCGGTTGTAGCCGCGGTCGCTGACCGCGGTTCCGGCGTCAGCGACGCCGATTACAACGGACACTGCTTCGCGAATCCGGTCCGAGCGGACGTTTTGTCGAATGGGCGCAAAATCGCTGGCGCAGCTCAGCGCCGGACGCGGCGCGGACTTCTGCAGCAAGGCAGCATTCAGGGTATTCAACTTGCCAACAGATTCGCGGATCAATTCGCGAGCGAACTTTGCTCCGAGTGCTACCCCAAAACGCTCGATGAACATTTGATCACGCGCGCCAACGAAATTGCCGAGCGGAAATACAGCACCGCCAACTGGCTCCAGCGCCGCTGAAAACAGGAAATTATTCTTACCGAAGCGGTCGTGATGCTTTGACAACCGACAAACCGCCCCTCTATTCTGCGTCGGTGGAAATTTCTGCACGCTCAGGTCCGGGTCGGACTGGGATTAAAGCGAGTGGTTCTTCTCTCACGCCATTGGCGCGAGTTACACAGTTAGTCCAGCCGCAGCTCGATCAGGTCCAAGAGCGAATCATTAAACAAGCGACCGCTTTTGATCCGGCCATTGAGGGTTACGTCACCTACGCCATCGGCGGACACGGAAAGCGTCTGAGACCGCTGGTTGCGCTCCTGGCCGGCGGCGCGACTGGTCAAATTAACACCGGACATGTCGATCTTGCCGTAATAGTCGAATTGATTCACGGGGCGACGCTGGTGCACGACGACATTATGGACGAAGCTGAGCGGCGCCGCGCCCAACCGACCGTGAACGCGCGCTGGGGAAATTCGCTCAGCGTTTTATTGGGCGATTGTCTATTCGCCCATGCCCTTACGTTGTCGACCAATTTTGAAAATGCCGACATTAGCCGGGCGATCGCGCGAACCGCCAGCGAGATTTGCTCGGGCGAAATGATCCAAACGCAACGCCGCTTCGATTTGAAACTGGAGGTCGAGGATTACGTGCGGATTGTGGAAATGAAAACCGGCTCGCTCTTTGCGGTCGCGGCCGAATTGGGAGCGGTAATCAGCGAAGCAGACACGCGATCGACTGAAATCTTGAAAACTTTCGGCATGCGCGTCGGCACTGCCTACCAAATCTACGATGATTGCCTGGACATTGCCGGGAATGAAGGAACGACTGGAAAAACGCTCGGAACCGACCTTCGCAAGGGCAAGTTTACATTACCTGTTCTTATTTTTTTGCGGTCCGCCTCCGAATTCGAACGGGAGCGCTCTGCCAGTCTTATCCTGGAAGGAAAATGCGACGAAGTTAGTCAGCTGCTGAAGAACGGCGCGGGCAACGGCGCCTTGAGCGAATCAATTACAACTGCAGACGATCTCATTCGCAGCGCCCAGGCCGGAATGAAAGCGCTTCGTCCAAATGCCTACACCGAGGGGCTTCTCGGATTGGGCGACGCGCTGCGCGAAATGCTCGAGCAGTTGCGCGCGTAATGTGGGAGAGGCCTTGGTGCCGCGACGAGGACCTGGATGATGGCCAGAAATCGCGGCGCTGAGGCCGCTCCCACGTTAAAGATTCGTGAGATGCCGCAGGAAGAGCGGCCGCGCGAAAAACTCGCCGCTCATGGAGCGTCCGCTCTGACCGATCCGGAATTGATCGCCATCTTGCTGCGGACGGGCATGACCGGAAAGAATGCGGTCGAAGTCGGGCGCGACCTTTTGAAGGAATATGGCTCACTGCGTGGATTGAGCCGCTGCACCGTGGACGAACTCAAAAAAATTCGGGGTGTCGGTTTCACAAAAGCGGTCCAACTGGCCGCGGCTTTTGATCTCGGGAATCGTCTGGCTCGTGAAGTGTTGGCCAATCAAAAAATCGATTCACCCGAGCTCGTCAACGAACTGGTGGGCGGCGAAATGCGAATGCTTCGCAAGGAAGCCAAGCGCGTCGTTCTCCTCGATACGCGTTATCATTTGATCCGGACCGAAGATATCTCCACCGGCACTGTGAATGAGAGCATCGCACACCCGCGTGACGTTTTTCGTCCGGCGGTCATCGCATCGGCCTATGCCGTGATCGTCGTGCACAATCATCCCTCCGGCGATCCCTCCCCCAGCCAGGCCGATCACAGTTTGACGCGACGTTTGGCGGAAGCGGCCGAGCTGATGCAAATCAAGTTGCTCGATCACATCATCATTGGCGCGCAATCAAATAACGGGCCGGGTTATTTCAGTTTCAAAGAAGCAGGCGTGCTGTGAAAATTCATTCGACCGCGATTGTCGATCCAACCGCGAAGATCGCGACTGATGTCGCGATCGGACCCTACGCAGTGATCGGAGCGCGCGTGGTCATCGGTGACAGGTCGACCATCGAGTCGCACGTTGTCATCGATCCTGACGTTACAATTGGCTCAGACAACGTGATCGGGCCTGGCGCAATTATCGGCACCGCGCCGCAAGACTTTTCCTTTTCTTCCGAACGCAAGACCTACGTCGCGATCGGGAACGCAAATGTAATTCGCGAGCATTGCACGATCCATCGAGGGAGCGCTGAAGGCAGCGTGACCAAGATCGGTGACACAAATTTTCTCATGGCCGGGACACACGTCGGACACAATTGCGAAATCGGAAACAACGTCATCATTGCCAATAATTGCCTGCTCGGCGGTCACGTTTCTGTTGACGACGGCGCGTTTCTCGGCGGCGCCTGCGTTTTTCACCAGCACATGTTCGTTGGGCGACTCGCGATCACGCAGGGCGCGTCGGCATTTAGCAAAGACATTCCGCCATTCGTAATCGCGGCGGAACGAAATTACGTCTTCGGGTTGAACGTGGTCGGATTACGCCGCGCCGGTTTCAGCGCCAAAGATCGAGACGAAATCAAAGCCGCCTTCAAACTTATTTACACGAGCGACCTGAACATTGCGCAAGCCCTCGAGAAAGCATCGGCGACGAAGTTCGGCCCGGCTGCGCGCGAATTTCTCGATTTCGTCGCGAATGCGAAAAAGCGGGGTATCTGTCCGCCCAAGCGCGGGGCTGAGACGGACCTTGCGATCTAACCGTTTCGTTGTTCGTCCAAGTCTCGCGCTAACAAAGTTTGACGGCCGACGAACCTGACGACAAAGCCCTCTTTTCTCGCGTCCGGGACAATATAAGTGTGTTTCCAAGGATGGATGTGATCAGTATCGTCTATTAAAATTAACGATCGGCGGTTGAGCTTGTCCCGGGCGGCGGCAAAGGCATTTCGGTAGGCTTCAGCTCTCCCAGTGCCGGGCAGCGCGCCCTCGGGATCAGGAGTCCAGAAATCGAGATAGAGCAATTCGATCGTGGAGGAAAAATCAGCGAGATATCGAACACCTTCGGCCACGATCGGCTCCACGTTGCGGTATTGGCTCGTCGCCTCTTTGACTTCGCGGATTCGCGCCTCATCCAAGTCAACGGCAATAATTCGCTTTGCCCGCGTCCTTTTAGCCCAAGTCAAAACGCTATCGCCAGCGAGCCGGCCATGGATTCCCGAACCGACTTCGATAATGGTCTGGCCGTTAATTTGATTGAAGAGTCGCGCTGTCTCCCTCAGAGACGGTGTTGGCTCGGCTCTGGGCTGCCAGAATCCATTGCTTCCAATCGGTATCAACATAAAGAATCCTAACTTGCCTAACGAGAAACGATGGGTCTGCCAACGCTTTTTGCAAAGCAAGCCGGCAGGTTTATGTCAGCCCGAGCAGCGCGAGCATCCGGCCGGTTTTACCTTTTTCAGCGCGGTAGGAATAATAGCGATCGACGTCGCACGCGGTGCAGACGCCCGAGTCATGAATCGCCTTCACCCCGGCGGCGCGGCATTGCTCGACGATTTGCGCTGCAAAATCGATTTCGTAATGCGGCGGCCGAATACAGGGGCTGAGTTGCACGATCAGCTCAGCCGGGTCCGATCCGAAATGTTCACGCATTTGCCGAATCGCATTTGAGACAATCGCTCGCTCGGTTCCTTTCTTGCCGGAATGGACGAGGCTAACTGCCGGTGTTTTTGGATCGACAATGTAAACCGCACAGCAATCGGCCACATGAATACCAAGTGCGATCTTTTTCTGACTCGTGATGATTCCGTCGCAACCGGCGAATTCTTTGTCGCCGGTCAGCGGTTGATCGACGATCGCGATATTGTCGCCGTGGATCTGCTGTGCGGTAAGCAGCGGCCAATCCCCCATCCCAATTTCTCGACGCATTTCGCGATGAACAGCATCGAGGCGCTTCAATGCCTCCGCTTTATCGTGTGAAACATCGATCCCGGGAATTCGCTCGATGAAAGCGTGACGAGAAAATTTGATCGCCTGAAGCGCCGGAAAATATTCGACCGGGGCCCGCGCGATCACCAAAAAAGTCCTCGCTCGTTCTACTTCGAACTCGGAGGCGGCGAGATCGCCGTCACCGGCCCAGGCTGAAACGGATTAGTGCGCTTTGGCTTTCCTCGCGCGTCAACATCGCTGCCGGTATAATACGTTCGCGCCCGGGTCGCATGCGGCGCAATACCGTCGAACTTCTCGCTGTAAGTGCTTTGCGCCCCGGTGACTCGATCGAACTCGGCCAGGCTCGAGTTGTAGCCGAACAACGCCTGCAAGTACGTCGATTGAGCTGTAGTCAGCTGCACTTGAGCGTTCAAGACATCGAGCTGCGTGCCGGCGCCTGCATCCAATCGCGCTTTTGCCAAACGCACAGCTTCCTCAGCTGTCTCCTGATTTTTCTCCGTTGCCTGAATGAGCTCCCGGTTTTGCGCCAAATTCGAGGCCGATTGTTGGATCTCCAACTCCACCTGACGTACATCGTCATCATAAGTGATGTCCTGTTCGGAGAGCAACGCTCGTTGTTGTTGGATCTTGCCCCAAGCCATGCCGCTATCCCAGATCGGCCAGGTCCCGGTCACTGTCGTCAACCAGCCCTTCGAAACATCGCCAAAACTCGAATTAATCGGTGAGCTCACCCACTCGCCGCCGCCGTTGGCATTGACGTTTGGCAACCAGCTGCCGATCGCAACGTGGACTTGCTCGATCTGGTTCAAAACGTTTGCGCGTTGTTGTTTTAAGAATGGCCGGTTGCGTTTGCCCGCCTCGATCGCCGCCAGCAGATCGATCTTCCGCGGAATGTAAGGCAGATCCCCGGTGACGCGCACCGGCGCCGCATTTCCGCGGGCAGGATTGAAGTCCAGGCCGAGAGTTTTGGCCAGCTGCAGCACGGAGATGCGGTAACTGTTCCGCGCCGCAATCAGTTGCGGGATTTGATTGTAAAGTTGGACCTGCGCCTGGAGAACGTTGAAGCGCGGAACGGTTCCGGCTTCAAAACGATTTTGCTGATCTTTCAACTGACTCTCTAACAGATTTACCGACTCCTCCTGCACCACGATCAACTCCCGGTTGACTATAACCTGATAGAACTGCGTTTTCACATTCGCAATCGTTTGATCGACCGTGTTTCGCAGCGCGAAGTAAGCAGAATCGCGCTGGAAGAAGGTGCCGCGAATCGCGCGGAACGTGCTGTAATTAAAAACCAGCTGCGTGCCCGTAATACGCACGTTGTAGAATATGTCAGACCGCAGCGCTCTCCCTCCCCCACCCCCGCCAACAATCCCGCCACCGCTTGAGCCAAGATTCGGATCGGTCCATTGATAAGTAAAACTCGGGCCAATCTGCGGTAGCGCCTCCGCCCGAATTTGGATAATGACGCCTTTGGTTCGGCGGATTTCTTCGAGCGCCTGGAGAACGGTTGGATTTTGAGCCAGCGCCGTTATAACGGCCTGGTCAAGCCGGAAAACGGGTGCCCCTTTCTCCGACCAGCCGAGATCGCTCTCGCCGAGTGCCGCGGCTAGGATGGCGATCGGCGTTGCCGAAGGCGACGGTGAGATGCTTGGCGACGCGCCCAAAGTCGACGACACCGAGACGGTGCCCGATCCGTTGGGAGTAATCGCCGGCGTGGGCACCGGCGTGGGTGTGGGTGTCGGCGTCGCAGTTGAAATGAGGACGGATGGCGTCGTTGGCGTCGGCGTAGACGCGGCCGTGGGGGATTCAGTTGGAGTCGGAGGTTGCCCGAAGACAACAACAATGACTCCAAGGAGTGCAACTACGGAAAGTCCGTAAGCAAAGTTTTTTCGCATTAAAATGTGAAATTCGAAAAATTAGATGCGCCGAAGGCCGCGCCCGGATTCAACCGAAATTCGTTTATCTTCGTTTTATATCACTGCCAGTGAAGGAACGACAATCTTTCGATTGGCAGTAATCATAAATTTTACCGTAGATGTGCAACCAGGCTTTTTGTTCATCCGGGGAGAGGTATTCCATGATCTTCATCAGGTTGCCAACCATCTCCTGACGAATTCGCCGCACCAGCTCCGAGCCCTTCGGCGTGATGCACACCATGACTTTGCGCCGGTCGTCGCGCGCCATCGATCGCACGACCATGCCCAGATTCTCCAAGCGCGCGACCAAACCGCTCGCAGCGGCGGTAGTGTGCCCCATCTTTTGCGCAATTGCGGTCATGGTCAGGACCTCTTTTTGATCGAGATACGCGAGCAGAAAAAATTGCGGGAAAGAGACGTTGCCGGGTGCGAGCTCTTTGCAGAGATGCAGGACAAAGCAACGCTGCATTTCGAGGACGATGTTGGAGAGTCGCTCGGCGTCGGCACGGATTTCATCGGGAGGAGTTTGTGCAAACGCTGTTTCCGTATTCAAAGCCAGGTAAGCTAAAATGCGGTTCTTGTCTGTCAAACTGCAGCCGCGCGTTTTGCGTCTGTTAAATGCCAGTCCAATTCCAATGCAGTGCCGGTCCGGTCGCAGACTCGCCGTGGAGAGCTCGGATCCCGCACCTCGGAAAAATCATTCCAAAATCTGAACGTCCACTGTCTTGCCAGCCTTCAACGACTCGCCTGTTTCAACTCGCAGCAATGCGTTCGACTGGCTCAAGCCAAAGAGCGCGTGCGATTCCTGCCGGCCAATTGGCGCGAAATTTCCGTTCTCGCATTTTCCGCGAATGTAATGTGCGCGCTCGCCGTCGTTGCTGAGATCGACCGTTAACTTTGCCAGCATCTTGGGCAGATCGAGATCGTTTGCGCCCATCATTCTCAAAATCGCAGGACGCACGAATTGCAAAAATGTGACGAACGCCGAGACCGGATTCCCAGGCAAACCGAAGACGAGGCACCTTCCTAACTGCCAGAACAAGAACGGCTTACCAGGTTTAATTGCCACCCGCCAGATGTCGATCTTCGCCCCAAGATCGCGCAAGGTTTTTTGAACCAAATCGTGTTCGCCCACAGAAACGCCGCCGCTCACGATCAGAACTTCGTTCTTCGCGGCGCTTTGAATAGCTGCCCGCAACGAATCACTATCATCGCTGCAATTTTCGGCCGGAGCGGCAGCCGCGCCGGAGCGTTTTAGCAACGATCGCAATAGAATCGAATTGCTGTCGTAAATCTGTCCCGGCTGAATTTTCTCGCCGGGCTTAGCCAATTCATTGCCCGTCGAAATAATTGCAGCGCGCACTTCACCACCGACACTCACTTGTGCAAAACCTTGCGAGGCCAGCAAAGCGAGCTTCGTGGCAACAATGCGGTCGCCTTTCCCTAGAATTTTTTGGCCTTCGCCAAGATCGCACCCGCGCTTTCGCACGAACTCATCAACTTCGACATCTCCGTTGATGACGATCTCATCGCCGGCGCGCGTGACATCTTCCTGCATCACGACCGCGTCCGCGCCGGCCGGCATGGGCGCGCCGGTGAAAATCCGGACCGTCTTGCCATTCGAAACGCGCAGCTTGCGATCAACACCCGCCGGTTGTTCGCCAACTACGCGCAATCGCGCGCCTTTCTTGCAATCACTCGCGATCACGGCGTAACCGTCCATCGCTGAGTTGTCGAAGTTCGGGAGCGGCAAGCGTGCGAAATAATCTTCCGCTGCGAATAGATCGAGCGCGCCCGAGATCGACATCTTCCGCGGCGGCAACGGCCGAACCGCTTCCAGGATCTTCGCGCGCGCTTCTGCCTCGCTGATCATTGCCAATCATTTCGCTGGGCAATTGGAAATTGGCAATCGCCAATTCCGAAGCATATTGTCCGCCCGAGTGCCAGTCCGGCTCGGACTTTTGGTGAGGTGGCTGAGTGGTCGAAAGCAGCGCTTTGCTAAAGCGCCGTACCCCAAAAGGGTACCGAGGGTTCGAATCCCTCCCTCACCGCGCCTGCCATGTGGCAATTGAAGAATTTAAGGCGACGCTGTTGGTTGCGTCGCGCCACCGAACAGGCGCGAGAGGCAAATCCATAAGCGTGCGCGCTGTTGGATCACTAGCGGGAGCGTAATCCCTCCCTCACCGCCGCTCATCTTCCTCTTCCGCTCAATCGAACTCTTAATCTTCGATCGATAACGGGTCATCGGCGGGCACGCGCGTTGCTCTAAAATGTGCCTCGTGAGCCGACGTTTGGTTCTTCTCACCGTTGCCAGTGCGCTGGTGTGGCCTGGAGTTTATTCGCTGACGCGTTCTGCGTCTACGACGAAACCGGTGTTGACGCTGGTCTCTGATCCATACCGGCTGGACAAGATCTATCACTCGATGGAAGGGCCGATGTCGATCCAGAGCGGCATCCGTTTGGCGACCGCAGGGAAATCGAAAGTGCAATGGATTACCGGTTTGGAGACCCAGGTTGTCGACGCAACCGAGCAGAAGTCGATCTCTCAGGAATTTTTTTGTCATTCCAATCTCACGTTCGGCGAGCACGGCCTGACGCCTGATCAACACAATGAAGAGCTCGGCGGAAAGACCCATCTTGATTGGCGTCTTTTCACGCTCGTGCCCGGCCGGCTCGCCATCAATCTTCCACCCGGCTTTGGTGTCCCGATTCCCAACGACGCGGCTCTGGATTATTTGACGATGTCTTTAAATCTCAATGCGCGCGATCGAGTCGTGAACGTTCGCATGCGGACAAAGGTGCACACGATCGCTGGCGATGAGCCGGGCGCGCCGACCAAAGCGCTTTTCCGCCGCGCGTTATATGTGATGCAGAGTCGCAGCCAAGCTGCGGACACCGGTCATTCGTGTATGGCAAACGCACGGACGCAGCATATCGGGGCCGGATGCGCGGAGGTTTCGAAAGTGAATCTGACGGCGGGAAAACCTGGCGAAGATTTAATGAACCTGTGGAGCGTCCCTCCAGGACGTCATGTCTATATCATGGAGATCACGCCACAACTTAATCTTCCTTTCGACACCACGATTCATTATGCAACCATTCACGTTCATCCTTTCGCGCGAGGAATGGAATTGCGTGATCTGACGACCGGCACAACCGTTTTCCGATTGAACTCGCAAGATTGGCCGGACCGTATCGGGGTCGCTCACGTCGATGAATTCAAGTCCGTCGATGGCGTGCGGATTTTCCGTGATCATCGCTACGAGCTGTCGGCCGAGTACGACAATACCTCGGCTTCAAACGCGGACGCAATGGCGATCCTATATCTTTACCTTTTGGAGCAAGATCAAATCTGACCGTTTAAATCGGCGTTGGCCCTACTACCGATACGGAACCGCCGGGTTCGTGCCGGTATATAAGAGGTCCTGGTGCGCGTTCCACAGATTGCGGTCGCTTTCGTCCATCTGCGCATCTTCCTGTTGCTGCTGCTGAATTGCGGCGAGACGTTTTTGCTCCTGGTTCCCCATCCCCGCCGTTTGGGTCGTTTCGCAACCAATCAAAATCGCCCCGCAAACAATAAGGCCAATAAGTTGAAGATGCTCCATATTTGAATATACAACGTTTCGGGCGCCGCCGTCTTTGCAAAAAACTCCGCCGATGCCAACGCCAAACCTCGACGACAACTCGATCCAGCAGCTGAAGGCAGCCGTCCGAGGGCGAATTATCGAGCCCACCGACAAGGACTACGATGATGCGCGAAGAGTTTATAACGCGATGATCGACAAAAAGCCGCGCCTCATCGTGCGATGCGTCGATGTCGCGGACGTCGTCGTGTCGGTAAATTTCGCGCGGGAGAACACCCTGCTGCTGGCGATTCGGAGCGGCGGCCACAATGCCGGCGGGCTAGGTATCGCCGACGACGCGCTAGTCATCGATCTTGCGCCGATCAAATACACGCGGGTCGATCCGGCTGCCCGCACTGTGACTGTCGGCAGTGGGTGCACCTGGGGCGATGTCGATCACGCGACACACGCGTTCGGATTCGCGGTGCCCAGCGGAATTATTTCGACGACCGGTGTCGGCGGATTGACGCTCGGCGGAGGGATCGGACATCTCACCCGCAAATGTGGCCTAACGATCGACAATTTGCTTTCGGCCGACGTCGTTTTGGCCGACGGAAAATTCGTTCGAGCGGGCGCCGATGAAAATTCCGATTTGTTTTGGGCGCTGCGCGGTGGCGGCGGAAACTTCGCCGTTGTGACCGCGTTCACCTTCAAGCTTCATAAAATCGACATCATTTACGGCGGGCCGATGTTGTACGAACTAAGCGAAGCCGCTGATGTGATGAAGTGGTATCGCGGATTGATTCCGAGCGCGCCTGACGACTTGAACGGTTTTTTTGCTTTTCTTACCGTCCCACCGGCGCCGCCTTTTCCCGAGCATCTTCATCTTAAAAAAATGTGCGGCATTGTCTGGGCCTGCACCGCGCCTGAATCGAAAGCCAAGGAAATGTTCAAGCCGATTCGCGCATTCAAGAAACCTGCGCTGGATTTTGTTGGTCCGCTGCCCCAGCCGGCCTTGCAAAGCATGTTCGACGCAATCTATCCGCCGGGCTTGCAATGGTATTGGCGGGCCGATTTTGTGAATGAATTGAGTGATAAAGCGATCGCGGAGCACGTTCGCTTTGGTCATGCGCTTCCCTCGATGCATTCGACAATGCATCTTTATCCGATTAACGGCGCGGCTTCACGAGTCGCCAGACAAGACACAGCCTGGAACTATCGTGATGCAAATTGGGCCCAGGTGATGGTGGGCGTCGATCCCGATCCGGCGAACAATGAGAAAACCATTTCTTGGACCAAAAATTATTACGATGCCTTGCATCCTTACTCAGCCGGCGGCGCTTACGTGAATTTTTTAATGGGAGATGAAGGCGGTGATCGCGTCAAAGCGACCTACGGCGATAACTATGCGCGGCTCGTCGCAATCAAAAACAAATACGATCCGCAGAATTTGTTTCGTGTGAATCAAAACATCAAACCGAGTGGGACAAAGCTCGCAGCCTGAGGATGAACGCCGAGGAATTGAAATCGTTGCAGGCGCCGATCAAGGAACGTTATCGCGAACGGCCTGAATCTGCGTCAATCACGCTTCGTGCCGAAGGCAAAATCGGCGAAGGCGTCACCTGCAATGTCGCAACCGGAAAAGCGCTGGTCGAAGCGGGCCTTCATCCCGCGACTGGCGGGAACGGATTGAGCGCATGCTCAGGTGACATGTTGCTCGAATCGCTGGTGGCTTGTGCCGGCGTCACTTTGCGCGCGGTCGCCACCGCGCTCGAAATTCCGCTACACGATGCCACCGTCCACGCCGAAGGCGATCTCGATTTTCGCGGAACTCTCGCCGTCTCGAAGGAAGTTCCGGTTGGCTTCCAACAAATTCGATTGCGTTTCGATTTGGACACGGACGCGAGCGAAGAACAGCTCGCCACCCTTCTTCGACTTACCGAGCGCTATTGTGTTGTTTATCAGACGCTCGCTCGACCTCCCAAGATCGACATTTCGCACCACGTCTCGAAGTAGATTTCCCGCGGCTGTCTGCTAATCTAAAGCCGTATGCCGTCTTACATGGACATCCACGATATTCCGGGGGGCGTCACTGCGGAAGAAGTTGCGAAAGCTCACGCCCAGGACGTCGAAGTGCAAAGCAAGTACGGCGTCAGCTATCACAAATATTGGGTCAACGAGAAGGAGGGTAAAGTTTTTTGCCTTTGCCACGCGCCCAACGCCGAGGCTGCAAACCAGGTCCATCGTGAAGCGCACGGCTTGGTCGCCGGAAAAATCATTAAAGTCGAGCCTGACGTCGCGGAACTGTTCTTCGGCGGAACTGAAGTAAGCGCGTCCGGCGCAGTTATGCTCCCTGGAGGCGAAGCCGATGCGCGTGATCCCGGGATCCGCACAATTCTATTTACCGATATCGTTGACTCAACATCGCTCACTCGACGAATCGGTGACGACGCAGCCATGGAATTGTTGGCAGTGCACGACTCGATTGTGCGCGATGCTCTGGCGGATTTGGGCGGGCGCGAAATCAAGCATCTGGGGGACGGCATCATGGCCTCGTTCGTATCCGCGGCGGCGGCAGTTAAATGCGCCAGCCGTGTTCAGCGCGAAGTTGCCCGGCATGGCCGTGAACACACAGATCGTCCATTTACTGTTCGGCTTGGAATCGCCGCCGGCGAGCCGGTCGAACATCACAACGATTTGTTCGGATGCACCGTGCAGCTGGCCGCGCGCCTTTGTTCGCATGCGCAGGCACAACAGATCCTAGTTTCGAACGTCGTTGCCGAGTTGTGCGAAGGAAAAGCGTTGCCTTTCGAGGACCTTGGCGAAGTTCCGCTCAAAGGCTTCGATCACCCTGTTCGCGCCCACGCTGTCACATGGACGGCTGAAGCGGCCGCCTCGGCTTAAGAAAGAATACAAGCGTTGTAGCGGTGCTTGTATCAAGCACCGAACTTAATAAACAGGCGCTTGGCACAAGCGCCTCTACAACGTTTATTGCCTTGGCGAAGTGCAAACCAAAGTTCCTCAGATCAAGAACTTCATCGACGGCCAGTTCGTCGAACCGGTTGGCGGGAAATATCTCGACAACATTGAACCGGCAACCGGCAAAGCGTATTCGCAGGTTGCCGACAGCGGAAAGGAAGATGTCGATCTTGCCGTGGCGGCCGCCGAGGCGGCCTTCGTAGATTGGTCGAAGAAACCGGCGGCGGAGCGATCCAAAATTCTTTTGCGCATCGCTGACCTGATCGAACGCGACCTGGAAAAACTCGCTCGCGCGGAATCGATCGATACCGGCAAACCGCTCTCGCTTGCGCGTTCTTTGGACATTCCGCGCGCGGCCAGCAATTTCCGATTCTTCGCGACCGCGATCCTCCACACCGAGAACGAAGCGCACATGACCGATGGCGTCGCGTTCAACTACACGCTGCGACAGCCGCGCGGCATCGCTGGTCTTATTTCGCCGTGGAACTTACCTCTCTATTTATTGAGCTGGAAAATCGCGCCCGCCATCGCGGTCGGTAACACCGCGATCGCCAAACCGAGCGAGTTGACGCCGATGACGGCTTACTTGCTCTGTGAGATTTGCACGGAAGCTGGATTGCCGAACGGCGTGCTCAACGTTGTTCACGGGACCGGGCCAAATGTCGGAGCCGTCGTGGCGGCACATCCGAAGATCGGCACGATCTCGTTCACTGGTGGCACGGTGACCGGCCGCAAAGTGGCCGAAGCCGCCGCGCCATTGTTCAAGAAAGTTTCGCTCGAGCTCGGCGGCAAAAATCCGAACATCATTTTCGCCGATGCCGATCTCGATGCTGCCATCGCCGGTAGCGTCCGCTCTTCGTTCGCGAACCAGGGTCAAGTTTGTCTGTGTGGCTCGCGCGTATTCGTTGAGCGATCGGCTTACAAAGATTTCGTCGATCGCTTTGTCGAAAAGACGTCGCAATTGAAAATCGGTGACCCGCTCGACGAGAAAACCGACCAAGGCGCGATCGTGAGCGAGGCTCAGCTCGATAAGGTCAAATTTTACGTGGACCTCGCCAAAAAAGAAGGCGGTGTCACCGCCCTCGGCGGGAAAGCGCCGGAATCGATCAACGATCGTTGCCGTGACGGTTATTTCTTTCCGCCAACTATCATCACCGGTTTGCCGGTTGCATGCCGCACCAATCGCGAAGAAATCTTCGGACCGGTGGTCACGATCACGCCGTTCGACAACGAAGAAGAAGTGATCGACTACGCCAACGACACCGATTACGGCCTCGCCTCGAGCGTCTGGACGCAAAATCTGAACCGGGCACATCGCGTCGCGGAAAAAATTCACACCGGCACAGTCTGGGTGAATTGCTGGCTCGTGCGCGACCTGCGCGTCCCGTTTGGCGGCATGAAAGCCAGTGGCGTCGGCCGCGAAGGCGGTATCGAGGCGTTACATTTCTTCACGGAGGCGAAGAATGTTTGTATAGCCAAGTAAGCAATCTAACGAAGCGTGGAGTCTGTCGCGCCGTAGCCGCTGGCACGCCGAAGCGAGGCGAAGGCGGCTTGGCGAAGGCGGGCTTCTTCACCGAGCCAAAGAATATTTGCATAGCGAAATAGCTGAGCTTTCACTCAGCTAGCGCATGATTCAGTGGCAAAAGTCAAAGATAGGCCGCAACGAACCGTGTCCGTGCGGAAGCGGACAGAAATTCAAGAAATGCCATGGCTTAACGAAGCATCCGGTGTCAATTGCGCCCCAAGTCCTGCACGAACTTCAGTCGGTTGAGGCATTAGAGCGTCAGCGAGTAAAACAACAGGGTCTTGGCCGACCGATAATAGCAGCACCGGTCGGCGGCTTGCGCGCGGTTGCCGTAGGAGATGCGTTGTATCAAACGAAGGCGAAAACGTTCCACGAGTTTCTGTGGGAATATATAAAAAGTATTTTCGGCAGCCAATGGGGTAACGCCGAGCTCGCAAAGGCGCCGGATAAGCGACACCCACTTCTTAACTGGTACCAAGAGTCAGCGAAATACATAAATGGGCACATTCGCGAACGCGGGAAAGTCCATACGATGCCCTCAATCGGTGTAGTTTCGGCGTACCTGAGGCTCGCCTACAATCTTTATCTCACAGCTCATAATCAGAAATTGGAAGAGCGTTTGATCGGACGATTAAAGCAACCTGATCAATTTCTTCCTGCTTATTACGAGACATCTGTCTTCGGCGCGCTCATTCGCGCTGGTTTTGAGCTCGAATTTGAGGATGAGACAGATTCCTCAACCACGCACTGCGAAGTCACCGCGACCTTTCGAAGGTCGGGAAGGAAATTTTCAGTTGAGGCAAAGATGCGACAAGCATCGACAGCTTCTGTGGACATTGGACGTCAAATCAAAAAGGCGCTGCGTAAAAAGGCGATTCATGCTCGAATTGTTTTCGCCGAAATCAACATTCCTGAACTTGCGAATGACGATCAACAGGTCGACTCGCTTCAGAAAATTCTCGATGACATTCGCAGGCGAGAATCCGAAATGCTCACACCGACGGAGCCACTTCCGTCGGCATACGTCGTAGTCACCAATCATCCGTTTCTGTACTTTCCCGACAAGTCAGTAAAGCCGTGGGCTGTGGCAGAAGGCTTTCGACTGCCGGACTTCGGCTGGCGTGCAACGTTCGGAAGTTTGAAGGAAGCTCTTTCGGCCCGTGAAAAACACCAAGAGATGTTCGCGCTGATGCGATCATGGGAGGAAAACCATGAAATCCCAACGACGTTCGATGGTGAAATTCAGGAGTTTGCGTTCGAAGCTGGCCCACCGCGACTGTTAATTGGCCACGAGTACAATATTCCAGACAACGAAGGCCGAAACGTGGTTGCAACATTGATGCAGGGCGTCGTGATGGCTTCGAAAAAAGAATGCTTTGGTTTCTACAGAACTAAAGAAGGAAAGAATATTATCGCGACGTGTCCGCTAACTGGTTCCGAACTTGCGGCTTATGAGCGACATCCGGATACTTTTTTTGGCGTCCCCCAGCGACCGCAGAAAGGAGCTCGAGATGCTCTTGACCTGTACGACTTCTTTTATGACGGACACAAGTCCGCATCTAAAGACAATCTTCTAAAATTACTCGATGGAGCTTCTGATATGGAGGAACTGGAGAAATTATCGCGAGAAGATTTGCTTCAAACCTACTGTGAGCGTCTGACCGTCGGCTTCTTCCAAATGCCAGCGTCGAACCAGCAGGCACAAAAGAAAAGCTGATTTCGAATTAACAATCCGTTTTCATCGGCGTAATCCGCGGTTAGAGAGCGACAGCCTCGTTTTGCGGGCAAAAATCTCGTTCGGCTCCGCGAACTGAATAATCGTACGGTCCGCGATACACTGTGATCGGTTCAGTAAAGTTGCCATGCGGAGGCGGCGTGGGAGTCGCCCATTCCAAGGTTGTCGCGTCCCACGGATTATCCGACGTCGCTTTGCGGCCGTGTTTGATGCTCCAGAAGAAATTCACCATGAATGGAATTTGAGCGAGCCCCATCAGCCAGGCGGCTGTTGAGATCGGAACATTCCAACCAAAACCGGACACTCCCCAGACTTTTTCGCCCGCCAGACTCCAGCCTTGGCCGCCATCGTACCAACGCCGATGCATGCCGAGCATCCCCTGGAGAAACATCGGGAGGAAAATCACGTTCATCAAGATGAGGGTCGGCCAAAATGCACTTTGCCCCAGAACTCGTTCATCATTCTTCCGGTAGCTTTGGGAAACTAGTAATACGTCGCGGCAAATAAGGCGAAGATCGTTCCCGGCGCGACGAGGTAATGGAAGTGCGCAATCAAATAATAGGTGTCGTGCAGATAAAGATCAGGCCGGAGCCAACGCCAGCGGGATGCCGGTTAATCCGCCGATGCCGAACATGGGCATGAAAGCGGTGGCGAACAGCATAGGCACAGGGAACCGAATCGATCCGCGCCGAAGCGATAAGAGCAGGGAGCTCAAGATAATCACTGACGGGATAGAAATGAGAATGGTGGTGGTTTGAAAAAATGAACTCACCGTTCTTCCCATCCCGGTGAGATACATGTGGTGGGCCCAAACGATGAAAGAAAGAAAGCCAATACCGAAAACGGAAAAAACTATCCCCCTATAACTCCAGAGCGGCTTGCGCGTATTGTTTGCCACGATCTCGGCGACGATCCCCATCGCCGGCAGGACCAACACGTAAACCTCAGGGTGGATCAGAAACCAAAACAGGTGCTGCCATAAAAGTGGGCTACCGCCACCTGCCACGACCATTCTCTGGCCGTTTACTATAAGGCCGGATGGCAAATAAAAGCTCGTTCCCGCGACTCGATCCATCAGTTGCATGATCGTTCCCGCTTCCATCGGCGGAAACGCCAGCAACAAAAGGAACGCGGCGATGAATTGAGCCCAAACGAAGAGCGGCAGTCGCATCCAAGTCATTCCTTTCGCTCGCAACTGCACGATGGTGGCGATGAAGTTGATTGAACCGAGGACGGACGATGTGGCGAGAAGGACCATTCCGACCTCCCAAAAACTTTGACCGGTCAGGATCGAGGCTCCGTGACCCAGGTGCTCGATATCGGCCAGGGGCGTATACGACGACCAACCGCTAGCGGCTGCTCCCATTGGGAGAAAAAAACTGGCCAGCAACGTCACCGCCCCCAACACGAATGCCCAGTAGCTAAACATGTTTACCTTCGGAAAGGCCATATCCGGCGCCCCGATTTGCAGCGGAACGATGTAATTACCGAAACCGGCGAATGCCACGGGGATAATTCCAAGGAAAACCATAATCGTTCCGTGCATCGCACCTAACGAGTTATAGAACTCGGGTGTCATCACCCCTCCCGGCATGGAATTTCCGAACAGTTTCCCAATGATCGGCAGCGGTTTACCGGGATACGCCAGCTGCCAGCGCATCAGCATCATCAGGCAAAACCGAAGAGGAGAAAAACGAAGCCCGAAATCGCATACTGGATTCCGATGACCTTGTGGTCGGTTGAGAAAACGTATTTTCGCCACCAGCCAAGTTCTCGTTCCACACTCACTCGTTGACTATTTACATGTTCGGAAAATGAATGACCGCGCTACTCGCGCCATGATTGCGAGCGAAGCTAAAGATTGCAATCCGCAATACGCCTGCTTGCGGACGGTGAGTTGTTGAGAGGTTGAGGAGTTGAGCGCTGGAAGAAAATCCGTTTTTATCCGCGGAACTTGTCACGCCGCAGCTCCGTCACGTTGAATTAACACAAAACGGAGTTGGCGAAGGCGGATCCGCGGTTAATGATTCTTCATGTGTCGAAACATTAAAACCCTGCATAATTTTGCACCGCCGGCGACCAACGACGAAATTCGCGCGTCATCGCTGCAATTCGTCCGCAAACTGAGCGGTTTTACCAAACCTTCGAAGGCGAATGAAGAGGCATTCGATCGAGCGGTGGACGAAATTGCGCATATCGCCCACCACCTCCTCGATTCGTTAGTGACAAATGCGCCGCCGCGCAACCGTGAAACGGAAACATTGAAGGCGCGAGCGCGATCGGCGAAACGCTTTGGGGCCGCGCTGGCGAATGGTAATGGACATCATCATTGATTGATTAAGAGCAAGAGCAAGAGCAAGAGTAAGACTGAACTATGAGTGGAGTAAGACTTTTGGTTGGTACAAAGAAAGGCGCGTTCGTTCTGACGTCGGATGCGAAGCGCAAAGATTGGAAAGTGGACGGGCCGCATTTTGCCGGCTGGGAGATTTATCACATGAAAGGGTCGCCGGTTGATCCGGACCGGATTTACGCGTCGCAGACGAGCGCCTGGTTCGGGCAGATCATTCAGCGTAGCAGCGACGGCGGCAAAACCTGGGAGACGCCGGGCAGCAGCCCCGAGGATCTGAAAGGCCCGGACGGCATGCCGAAAGGCAAGAGCAACATGTTCGTTTACGACGGCATCCCAGGCACGCACATGTGGTACGACGGCACGCAGCATCCGTGGGAATTCAAACGCGTTTGGCACCTCGAGCCGGCGCTCGATAACGCCGATCACGTTTACGCAGGTGTAGAAGACGCCGCGTTGTTCGAATCGAAGGACGGCGGCAAATCGTGGAGCGAATTGTCCGGTCTGCGTCAACATGATACCGGCCCGAAATGGCAGCCGGGCGCGGGCGGAATGTGTCTCCACACAATTCTGATCGATCCGAAAAATCCGAAACGGATCTTCATCGCGATCTCGGCCGCGGGCGCGTTCCGGACCGACGATGGCGGCAAGACCTGGAAACCGATCAACCACGGTCTGCATTCGCAATTCATGCCCGACCCGAATGCGGAGGTTGGCCACTGCGTGCATCGGATCGCGATGCATCCGTCCAAGCCGAACACGCTCTTCATGCAAAAACACTGGGACGTGATGCGGAGCGATGACGGCGGCGATTCCTGGCGCGAGGTGAGCGGAAATTTGCCGAGCGATTTCGGGTTCCCGATCGATGTGCACGCGCACGAACCGGAGACGATTTACGTGGTGCCGATCAAGAGCGACTCGGAACATTATCCGCCCGACGGAAAGCTGCGGGTCTTCCGCAGTCGAAAGGGCGGTAACGAATGGGAAGAACTGACGAAAGGTCTGCCGCAAAAAGATTGCTACGTGAACGTGCTGCGCGATTCGATGTCGGTGGATTCGCTCGACCCGTGCGGTGTTTATTTCGGAACGACCGGCGGACAAGTTTACGGCTCGAACGATGCGGGCGATTCCTGGAATGCGATCGTGCGCGATCTCCCAGCGGTGTTATCTGTCGAGGTTCAGACCCTGAAGTAACCACGAATGGACACTAATAGACACTAATCATTCGTGTAGATTCGTGTTCATTCGTGGTTAATTGCTGACTGTATGATTCGGATTGTTTTACCGCATCATTTGCGCACGCTAGCACGCGTGGGCGACGAGGTACATCTCGATCTGAATGGCTCGGCCACGGTGAAGGCGATTATCGACGCACTCGAAAACAAATATCCGATGTTGCGCGGAACGATTCGCGATCACGGAACCCTTAAGCGTCGGCCACTCGTGCGCTTTTTCGCGTGCGGCGAAGACATTTCACATGAACCGCCGGACGCTCCCCTGCCCGACGCGATTGCCAAAGGCGACGAGCCATTCTTCATCATGGGCGCGATTGCCGGAGGATGAATAAAACGTTCGAGAGCAAACGCGCGCCAGAACCGGTGGGCGCGTTCCCGCACGCCAAGCGCGTCGGCGACTTGCTTTTCCTTTCCGGAATCGGGCCGCGCGCGCGTGGCAGCAAAGAGATTCCCGGCGTCACGCTCGACTCGGCTGGCAACGTCGCGAGTTACGACATCGAAAAGCAATGCCGAGCCGTTTTTGAAAATGTGAAGCTGGTTTTGGAAGATTCGGGCGCCAACTGGAATGACATTGTCGATGTCACAGTGTTCCTCACCAACATGAAAAAAGATTTTCCTATCTACAATAACCTCTACGCCCAATATTTCGCAGGCGACGCTAAACCGAATCCGACCCGCACGACCGTTGAAGTCACCGCGCTGCCTACGCCGATCGCGATTGAGCTCAAAGTGATCGCCGCAATCGGAAAATAATTTAACCGCGGATTTCACGGATAAAGCGGATCCAGATCTTTCCTGCATTCCTGTTTTCCCGATTCAATTTCTTGATCTTGGTTTCCTGGTTTCCAGACTAAATGAGCATCTCCCCGTTTCGCATCATTGCCGTCGATCATACCGGAATCACCGTTTCGAATCTCGAGCGCTCGCTCGATTTCTGGCAGAACGTTCTGGGCTTTGAATTTTCGCATCGAGCACATCAGACCGGTCGGATGGCGAAAGAAATCACGGGAGTAAAAGGCGCTGAGCTCAAGCTCGCAGTGGTAAAAGCACCCGGCGGACACAAGATCGAACTGCTCGAATATGTCGCGCCAGCTAATCGCAAGAAGGATGTCGATCCTTCGACTTCGCTCAGGACAAGCCTTCGGCCATGCGACGTTGGACACGTTCATGTCGCGCTCACGGTTGAAAATCTCGATACGGTACTAAACACAATCGCCGCGTCCGGTTGGAAAGCCGCAGGCGAACCGCAAGAGCTCACAGCTGGTCCCAACGCGGGAAAGCGCGTGATTTACGTGCGCGATCCAGACGGCACGACGATCGAGTTCATGGAACTGGTCTCTCAAGGTGGAACGCGCAGTCCCTTGCGCGTTGTTAAATAATGTCGGCGCAGCCGAATAGAATAAGATCGCCCGCGGAGCGGCCGATCCACCTTCGCCAATCCGTAAAATGGATTCGACTTTCGCTCACCACACGTCTGCGTAATCTGCGGTTGATCACGTATGCAGTTTTCTGCTGACGAAAATTTCGCGAAGCAACTCGATGGCGAGGATCCGTTGCGCGCGTTTCGCGACAAATTTCATCTCCCGCTCGGCAAAGACGGCAAACCGTTGATTTATTTCGCCGGCAATTCATTAGGCCTGATGCCAAAAGCGGCCCGGCAAGTTGTCGATCAGGAGTTGGATGATTGGGCGAAGCTCGGCGTCGACGCGCATCTCGAAGCAAAGACGCCATGGTATTCGTATCACGAAACGTTGCGCGAACCGATCGCGCAGCTCATCGGCGCAAAGCCAGTCGAAGTGATTTGCATGAACAGTCTGACGGTGAACCTGCATCTGATGATGGCGACGTTTTGTCGGCCGACGAAATCGCGCTTTAAAGTTCTGATGGAGGATCCGGCGTTCCCTTCCGACACCTACGCGATCAAAACGCAGATCGTGCATCACGGACTTGATCCGAAGGACGCACTCATTCTCGCCAGTCCGCGCAAAGGCGAATTCACCGTGCGAACCGAAGACATTGTCGATCTTATTGAGAAACATCGCGACGAGCTCGCGGTCGTGCTGATTGCCGGCGTCAATTTTTTCACCGGCCAGTTGTTCGACATTCCAACCATCACCAAGGTCGCGCAGAAACGTGGCATCACCGTCGGTGTCGATCTCGCGCACGCGATCGGCAACGTGCGGTTATCGTTGCACGACTGGAATGTCGATTTCGCGGTGTGGTGTTCCTACAAATATCTCAACGCCGGCCCCGGCGCGGTCGGAGGCGCGTACGTTCATGAGCGACATGCAACGAACACAAAACTTCCGCGGCTCGCCGGTTGGTTCGGAAACGATCCGAACACACGCTTTCGTCTGCATCTCGAGCCCGAATTCATCCCGGTCCCTTCAGCAGATGCTTGGCAGATCAGCAATCCACCGATCTTTTCAATGGCGCCGTTGCGCGCGTCGTTGTCGATCTTCGATGAAGCGGGTGGAATGGAGGCGCTCCGCGCGAAGTCAATCAAGCTAACCGGCTATCTCGAATTTCTATTGGACCGTGCGGGCGCTAAAGGCCAGTCCGGCTCGGGCCGCTTTGCGATCATTACGCCGCGCGAAACAGACGCGCGCGGCTGCCAGTTGTCGATCCTGGCGCAGGAGCATCCAAAAGAATTGTTCAATAAACTCCAAGCCGCCGGCGTGAAGTGCGATTTCCGCGAACCGAACGTCATCCGCGTTGCGCCCACGCCCCTTTACAATGCTTTTCATGAAGTCTGGCGCTTTGCTCAGATTCTCAATACGCATCGCTAGTAATGGCCTGTCCGGCTCGGCCTTAAGAGAGCAATTCCTTGACGCAATTGATCAGGACCGAGATGGAGAACGGCTTCACCAGGTATTTCACGTCGTGCTTGTTGAAGAACAGCGCGATGTGCGGATCGGCCGCGAATCCGGTGATGAAAATGAACCGATCGGCCAGTGACGGGCGCAGTTCTTTCGCTTTGAGATAAAACTCATCGCCGCGTAGCTTCGGCATTTTCAGGTCGCAGATGACCGCGTCGTACTCGTGTGCCTTGACCTTGAGCATCGCTTCCTCGCCGTCGAACGCGACATCGACCAGAAAATTTTCGTCGGCCAGGATCCATTGCAGCGCCGAAGCGAGCTGTCTGTCGTCATCGACGACCAGGACGGCCTTGAGTTCAAGACTATGAACGACAGGCTGAAGTTCCTCCGGAAGCGGCTCAAATTTGCTCATCGTGCGGCTGCTGCTTAAGCAGGCGAAGTGCCACGAGGGTCGCTGGCCGGGATTCCGATCGTCGCTTCCATCTCTGCGCCATCCACGTTAGCAATGGAATTCGCTCGGGAAAGCAATCAGACTTTAGTCGGTTTTCTCCGGCCACCGACGTTCAACATTTACTCGTACGTCGAGCGAGTGGTCCTCGACTAATTCTTTGTCGCCTCGCGGCGAAGTCGATCAACCGCCGCGCCCGTGTCCGTCGATGGCGCAATGCTGATAATAACGCTTTTGCTAACCGGTGTGTTGCTTCGATCGGCCGTGTTATTGATCGAGACCAAAGCATTCGCTTCTGGAAAGTACGTGGCGGTGCAACCGCGCGCGATCTCGATTGGGGCGACCATGAAATGCCGCGCCAGACGAGTTTCGTCTTTGAAATAGCTCGTTAGATCAACAAGCTGGCCCTGCTGCAGACCGGCCGCATCGATGTCATCGGGACTCATGAAAATAACGCGGCGCCCGTTGTAAACGCCGCGATAGCGATCATCCAGTCCATAGATCGTCGTGTTGAACTGATCGTGGCTCCGCACCGTCGTCATCAAATATTGATCCGGCGCGAGATTGGGCGGCGTCAGCTGCGAAATGCTGAACTTCGCTTTGCCTTCGGGATTGTTGAATTTCCGGCGATCACGCGCGTCGTTCGGCAAATAAAAAACATCTTTGCGAATCCGCGCGTTGAAATTCTCGAATCCAGGAACCACGCGCTCAATGCGATCGCGGATCCGATCGTAATTCGCGACAAGGCCGTCCCAACCAACCGTCGAACGGGAGCCGAGAGTCGCCTTTGCCAGACCGGCAATGATTGCCGGCTCGCTCCGAAGATGTTCGCTCGCCGGTGTAGCGCGACCGCGCGACGAACAGATGATGCCCATCGAGTCTTCCACAGTCACGAATTGATCCCCGGATTCCTGTCGATCGATTTCAGAGCGACCAAGACAAGGCAGAATGAGCGCGATCTGCCCCGTGATTAGATGCGCGCGGTTTAGTTTGGTCGAGACGTGCGCGGTGACGCAACACTTCTGTAACGCCTGCGCCGTGTATTCCGTGTCCGGTGTGGCCGCGAGAAAGTTGCCGCCCATACCAAAGAAGAACTGAATCTTCCCTTCGCGCATCTGCTTGATTGTCTCAACTGTGCTGGTGCCGTGCTCGCGCGGCGGACTGAACTGAAATTCGCGGCCGAGTTTATCGAGAAACGCATCGCTCATCCGTTCCCAAATCCCCATCGTCCGGTCGCCCTGCACGTTGGAATGGCCGCGCACCGGACACGGTCCAGCGCCGGGACGTCCGATGTTGCCGCCGAGGAGAAGAAAATTCATCACCTCTTGGATGGTGGCGACGGCGTTCTTGTGCTGCGTCAATCCCATCGCCCAGCAGCAAATGATGCGTTTGCAACGCATCGCGATCTCTGCGGCTTCGCGAATCTGTTCGCGCGTCGATCCACTCGCCTCGATGATCTGGTCCCACGACGTCGCTTGCACGTGCGCGGCGAATTCCTCGAAGCCGGTCGTGTATTGATCAATGAATTGTCGATCTAACGCCGCGCCCGGGCGCCGCTCCTCTTCGTGGAGCATCTCCTTCATGATCCCGCGCATCGCGGCCATGTCGCCGTTGATGCGGACCGGCAACCAAAGGTCGGCCAGCGGCGTTCCCTGATTGAACAGCATCTTGGCCGCGAATTTGAGCGGGTTGCGATACTCCTGCGGATTTGGATTCACCACCGAAATCAATCCGGTCTCGCGAATCGGATTGATCGCCACGATGGTCGCGCCGTTTTTTTTCGCGCGCTCGAGCGTCGTCATCATGCGCGGGTGATTCGTGCCGGGATTCTGGCCGATGATGAAAATGCCGTCGGCGTGTTCGAAGTCCTCCAGTTTCACGCAGCCCTTGCCGATCCCGATGCTTTCCTTCAACGCGACGCCGCTGGATTCGTGGCACATGTTCGAGCAATCCGGCAAATTGTTCGTGCCGAACTGGCGAGCAAACAGCTGATATAAGAACGCAGCTTCGTTGCTCGTGCGCCCGCTGGTGTAAAACGCGGCCGCGTTCGGCGTTGGCAACGCGCTGAGCTCGCGCGCCATTAATTCGAACGCCTCGCCCCACTCGATCGGCTCGTAATGAGCGCCGCCGGCACGCTTCACCATCGGATGAACAAGCCGGCCTTGCAGCTCCAACCAATGATCAGTTTGCTTCTGCAGATCGGCGATCGAGTGCTCGCGAAAAAAATCGGGACCGATGTGTTTCCTGGTCGCTTCGCTCGTCAGCGCTTTCACGCCGTTCTCGCAAAATTCGAACAGATGTCGATCTTCGTCGGGACTTGGCCAGGCGCAGCTCTGGCAATCGAATCCGTCCTTCTTGTTGACCTTGAGCCAATCGCCGATGCCGCGCACCAAGCCGGTCTCGCGCAATGTGAATTTCAAACTCTCGGCCAACGCGTGCATTCCGGCCGCAACGCGATCCGGCGCGCGCAATTTGGCCTGTCCCTTTTCTTCGGCTGGTTGTGCTCCGGGAGTTGGGGCTTGATTCGCTTCGTCCGCCGACTCGTGCGGTCCGCTGGTCGACGCGCCCGCTCCAACTCGGCTCGGACGCGGCGCTACGGCGTCGTCTTCCGAGCCAGCGCGCAGTGATTGGTCGTGTTCCATGTCGATCTCATCCACCGATCCGTCCAAACCTTAAATCACGTTTCTAACGCCGTCCGCAAGATTCGTTTCATCCGTGCTATCCGTGTAATCCGTGGTTAAGAATTCTGTTGGATGGGAGTGAAACTCATATTGATCGGTTCCGGCTTAGCCGGCGGATTGCTCGCGGCCTATTTGGGCCGTCGCGGATACGAGGTCGATCTCTACGAACGCCGCGCCGATCCGCGCGAAGGCAACATGGTGGGCGGACGTTCGATCAACCTCGCGCTTTCAACCCGTGGGATCCACGCACTCCAGCAAATCGGAATCGCCGACGAAGTCCTGAAACACGCGATCCCGATGCGCGGCCGGATGATCCATCCCGCAGGCGCGGGAGCACGCACGATCTTCGCGCCCTACGATGTCGACCCAAACAAGCACATCAACTCGATCGGGCGCGCGGCGTTGAATACAACCGTGATCGAAGCGGCCCAGCGCTATCCGAATGTGCATGTAAAATTCAATCACAAGTGCACCGGCGTCGATCTGGATTCCGCCACTGCTCACCTCGTCGATTCTTCTGTAGAGGCCGTCGTCTCGGCGGCAAATCCGGAAGCCATTCACGCGTGCGGCGATGCCGTCATCGGCGTCGATGGCGCGTTCTCCGCGGTGCGTCAGTCGATGCAACTCAAGATCGATAATTTCCAATACGACGAGAGCTATCTCGCGCATGGCTACAAAGAGCTGACGATTCCGCCCGGGCCGAACGGCGCGTGGCGAATGGAAAAGGAGGCTCTCCATATCTGGCCGCGGAAAAGTTTCATGATGATCGCGCTGCCGAATCCCGATGGCTCGTTCACCTGCACGTTGTTTTGGGAATTCGAAGGGCCGCGCAGTTTTGCGACAACCAAGACCGATGACGACATCCGCCGATTTTTCTGCGAAGAATTTCCCGACGCGGTGCCGCTGATGCCGAACCTGCTCGACGATTTCAAAAATAATCCAACGAGTTCATTGGTGACGATTCGGTGCGCGCCGTGGTTTTATAAAGACAAGGTCGCACTGGTAGGCGACGCCGCCCATGCGGTCGTCCCGTTTTACGGTCAGGGAATGAACGCTGCGTTCGAAGATTGCGTCGTGCTCGATGAATGCCTGGCCGAATTTCCGCAAGACCGACAACGCGCGCTCGCCGAATATTTCCGGCGCCGAAAAGAGAACGCCGACGCGCTGGCCGATCTCGCGTTAGAAAATTTCATCGAGATGCGCGACAAGACCGCGTCGCGGACATTTCGCGCGAAAAAGAAACTCGATCACTTTCTCGAAGCAGCCTTGCCCGGAATTTATCTGCCTCTTTATACAATGGTGACTTTTACAAGAATTCCATATGCGAAGGCGGCGCGAAGAGCACGCTTGCAGGACAGAATTGTTTACGGAAGTTTAGCAGCACTGATTCTCGCGCTCCTCGCCATACTAGTGCGGGCAGTCACGTGACCTGGCGGTTACACCACCTGTCACGCCGAAGCCACGCGAAGGCGGATGGTGACTTTCACGGGCATCCCGTACGCGGAAGCTGCCCGCCGCGCGAAGATCCAAGATCGAATCGTTTACGTTGTTCTCGTTCTGATAACGATGTCGATTCTGGCATTCTCGATGTTGCTGCTACGCTAGCGAGAGCTGTCCCCTTGACAGTCTAGGGAAAAGATTGAACACTTCCTTCACCCAGACTGTCTAGGTTAAAAATTATGAGGAAAGAGAAATCCGACCTTGTTTACGGAACGCTCGACATGCTGATTTTGAAAGCGCTCCAGCATGATCCCCGGCATGGGCTTGCGATCGCGGATCGGATCCAGCAAATGTCGAAAGACATTTTGCATGTCGAGCAGGGTTCGCTTTATCCCGCGCTCTACCGGCTTGAAGCGCAAGGTTGGATCAAGGCGGAATGGGGTGTTTCGGACAACAATCGCAAAGCGCGTTATTACAAACTGACCGCGGCCGGCCGCAAACAACTTTCCGCGGAAGAGGAGCACTGGCTCCGCATCACCAAAGGAATCGATCTCGTGCTCGCCGGAGGTTAAGAAACAATGCCGCGACTTCGCGCCTGGTTCTCTCGATTGATCGGTTTGTTTCAAAAAGACAAACGGGACGCCGAGATGGCGGAAGAAATGCAAGCGCATCTCGATCTTTTGATCGAACGCAACATTGCCGCGGGAATGTTGCCCCACGAAGCGCGAAACGCCGCCTTACGACAATTCGGCGGAGTCGAGCAGGTTAAAGAAGTCGCGCGCGAACAGCGGGTCTGGCGCTGGGCCGATGAGTTTGTTCAGGACATCCGCTACGGCGCGCGAATGCTCCGGCGAACTCCGGGATTTTCCATTCTCGCCATCCTTTGTCTAACTCTCGGCATCGGCACCAACGCAGCCGCCTTGAGTTGGATCGAAGGAATTCTCATTCGCCCCTATCCGCTCGTCGCACACCAGGACCGGATGGTAGCGCTCAGCGGCACGATCCGCGGCGCGGAAAGAAGCGGACTGTCCTATCCCGACCTTCTCGATTTTGAAAAGAACTCGACTCTCTTTGGGTCATTCATTGTCGATAAAATCACAGGCACAACGCTAAGCGCTGGGGACCGCGCCGAGCGCTCGGTCGGAGGAATTGTTTCCGCGAACTATTTCGACGCGCTCGGTGTTCGACCGATTCTCGGGCGCGGTTTTCGACCCGAAGAAGGCACCGGACGCAACGCGCATCCGGTCACAGTCATAAGTTACATGACGTGGACGAATCGTTACAAAGGCGATCCCGACATCGTTGGCAAAACGCAATACATGAACGGCGTTCAGCACACCATCATTGGCGTGGCGCCGGAACAATTCCACGGCACGTTCATCGGCTATTCGTTCAACTTCTGGGTGCCAACGTCAATGCAGGAGACATTCGATAACACCGGCTACAAACTCGAAGATCGCGGCGCGCGCTGGATTGAAGGTTACGCGTTTCTCAAACCGGGCGTCACGCGACAGCAAGGACAGGCGGAACTTTCCGCGATCGCGAAACGGCTCGGGAACGATTTTCCCGAAACAAATCGCGGCCACGGCATCGAAATCTTCCCGCTCTGGAAAACGCCGTTCAACGCGGCCGGCGGAATTTCGACGACGCTCGGCATCACCGCGGCCGTCGTTTTCTTTGTCCTCCTCATCGCGTGCGCCAACGTAAGCAATCTCCTCCTCGCGCGATCACTCTTGCGCCGACATGAAATGACGATGCGGCTTGCACTCGGCGCCGGACGTCGCCGTTTGATCAAACAACTCTTCACCGAAGGCTTGCTCCTTTCGTTGATCGCCGCGCTCGGCGGAATCGCGGTCGCCTATTGGAGCCGCAACGCGCTCGTGCTCGCGTTTCCGCCGTCGGTGCCCGGGATCACGATTGATTATCCGGGACAACTTGATTGGCGCGTTCTTCTGTTCAGCGTCGCGATCTGTATTGGATCGACAATGCTTTTCGCGCTCATGCCGGCGATTCAATCGAGCCATGTCGATCTTTCCGGCGCGCTCAAAAGCGAAGGCGCCGGGGTCATCGGTGGCAGCGGCCGGTCGAGATTGCGCTCGGCCTTGGTGCTGGTCCAGGTCTCGCTCAGTTTTGTTCTCCTAGCCGGCACCGGGTTGCTTTTGCAAAGCCTGCAGCGAATGCAAAACGCCAGTCCCGGTTTCTCAACCAACAATGTGATCATGTCTGTCGTGGATTTGTTTTCGGCAGGTTACAAACTCGATCGCGCTAAAATTTTTCACACGCAGTTGCTCGATCGCGTCCGCGCGCTTCCCGGTGTCGAGTCTGCGGCTTTGACGCGGGTGACTCCATTCAGTTACAACCCTCCTTCTTCCGCGCCGATCGAGATCGACGGCTACCAGTCCGCGCCCGATGAGCAACCGAACGCGGACTATCTTCAGGTCAGCGAGGATTATTTTTCCACCCTCGGGATTCCGCTTGTCGCCGGCCGCGAGTTTACTCGAAACGACGACGAGAACACGCCGCGGGTCGCGATCATCAACGAAACGATGGCCGTGAAATATTGGCCGGGTAAAGATCCGATCGGCCAGCGGCTCAAAGTGAAAGACAATTGGATGCAGATCGTCGGTGTGGCGAAAAACGTGAAGATCGAGACGAAGCTCGAGCCTCCGAGGTCGTTCTTTTACGTACCGGTGCGTCAGAATTTCTTTGTCGGGAACGCCTTGCTCATTCGAACACGGGAAACTCCGGGCGCGATCACGAATGCGCTGGCGCGCGAAGTCCACGCGCTCGATCCGACCCTGGCGCCGTACGCCGCGGATCGTTTGCAAGCGCAAGTGGACGGACGCGGCTACACTCAGCGACTCGCGGCCACATTGCTCGCGCTTTTTGGTGGGATGGCACTCTTTCTGGCCGCAATCGGACTTTACGGCGTCATGTCGTATTCGGTTTCGCAAAGCACGCGCGAGCTCGGCGTCCGTATGGCACTCGGCGCGACCGTGCGCGATCTCTTGCGCTTGGTCCTCTCGCGCGGTTTACGCCTAACCATGGCCGGAATCGTGATCGGCGCCGCCGCGGCATTGCTGCTGACGCGTTTGATGGGCAACCTGCTTTACAAAGTAAGTCCGCGCGATCCGATCGCGTTCGGCGCTGCTTTGATTACTTTGATCGCCGTTGCGTTCGTTGCCTGTTTTCTCCCGGCCCGACGCGCCACCCGCATCGATCCCGTGCGGGCGTTGCGGGTTTGAGATTTCAGGCCATTACCTAAAATCTTCCCGGGGACGGCGAGGGACTAGCGAAACTGGTCGTCGTTTCCGTCTCGGTTTCCAATTCACCACTTCGATGCCCGAAATGCCTACGCGGGTGATCCGGATCGGCCGATGTCGAATCGCGGTGGTGCGCGCAACCAACAGCGAGCAACGCGCAGGCAAATAGAATCAAGCGCAATCTGCGTTTGGGGAGCCGCAACACGAGACAGTGATACACGTTTGAGATGATCGTTTCAACAGCGTCACAGTTACAATTTTTTGCGCCGGTTGATATCCGACACTGAATTGACGAGGCTGAAACTGAAGTCGACCATTGCGCATGGCGATTCAGATCAAACCGCGGGCGCTCGCTACCTTTCGTAGAACTCTCGACGTTTCTTCTGCCGCCGCGAAATCGTTGCCACAAAAATATTTCATCTCGCCGGAAGTTTTTGCGCAGGAACGGTCCGAAATTTTCTCGAAAGTGTGGCTGCTCGTCGGACATCAAAGTCAAGTTCCGTCTGCTGGCGACTACATCGTCCAGCAAGTTAATGGCGAATCGTTAATTGTTATTCGGGATAAGAGCGGAGAGATCCATGGTTTCTTCAATGTTTGCCGGCACCGTGGAACTCGACTCATTGAACACCGAGCCGGTGAGGCGGTAACCGGACGATGCGCCGCGATCCAGTGCCCGTATCACGGATGGACTTATGGACTCGATGGACGATTGATCGGCGCCCCGCACATGGATGAGGTGCCGGGGTTCGATAAGGCCGAGTATCCGCTGCATCCGGTCAATCTGGAGCTTTGGGAAGGATTCATTTTTATCAACCTCAATGACGGTGAGGCCCGCCTTCGCTCAGAAGCTACGGCGCGGCAACGCTCGGGAGATTTCATTTCCCTGGAGCGTTGGTTCGCGCCGTTGGATGGGAAATTTTTGCACTGGAACATGTCGATCTTGCGCCCGGCGAAACGGGTCGCGTACGACGTGCGCGCGAATTGGAAGCTGATGTTTGAGAATTATTCGGAGTGTTATCACTGCCCGGGCGTGCATCCGATGCTTTCCAAAGTTTCGCCCTACGATTCGCCGGAGAACGATTTGGCGGAAGGTCCGTTTCTCGGCGGGTTCATGAAGATCAATCCGGGCAAAAGCCTGAGCATGAGCGGGAACGCTTGCGCCTTACCGATCGAGCACGATCAAGAGCATGACAAAGAGAGCACGCAACGCGTGTTCTATTATTCGATCTTTCCGAACATGCTTCTGAGCATGCATCCGGAATACGTGATGGTGCATCAACTCTGGCCCCAGTCGCCGGAACGAACGCTGATCGTGTGCGACTGGTTTTTTCATCCGGATGCGTTCAGTCGCAAAGATTTCAATCCGGAGGACGCGATCGAGTTCTGGGACATGACAAACAAACAGGATTGGCACATTTGCGAGCTGAGCCAGCAAGGAATCGCATCGCGCGCCTACGAGCCCGGACCGTATTCGTCCCGCGAATCAATTCCCGCCGCGTGGGACGAATTTTACTTGCGAATCATGAAGTGATTCGCGGAAGTGATGAGATAGACAGGTGCTCGACGCGCGGAGCACGTCTACCACTAGCCGGGCCCAACGCCGCCGGCTACATCTTGTCACTCGTCACACGTCACTCGTCACTTCGCGTTCTTCGGTGCCATCGAGGCAACGATTTTGTCGAAGCGCGGATCGCCGCGGAGCGGGTCCCACCAGGGCAGCAGCTTCAGTCGGCCGTAACTGAGCAAGCCGGGCAGTTGTGCCGTCTTCGCGAGATTTTCCAAGGCAAGGTCCTTCTCACCGACCCATGCGGCGACAATGGCCGAATACTGGATCATGAACGCCCCGGTGATCGAATCCTTTTCCACCGGCACCAGCTCAACGCTACGCCGGGCTTCGCGGAGCGCTTCCTCTTTTCGGCCAAGGCCGGCATCAATCAAAGCCAGGATGCAAACTGCCGGACCATAATCGGGTTGCGCCTGCACAATTTTCTCCTGATCTGCACGAAGCGCGGCGAAAGCGGACCGCGCTTTGCTTTCGTCTTTCATCATCCGCGCCAGAAGGCCTCGGCCAAACGCGGCGCTGAACTGGACGGAAGCACCTTCGCTAAACGTGGCGTCGCCGAGTGCGGTAAGGGCCAGCTCTGCCGCCGCCGCATCGCGCTCTGCCAAAGCACAGATCAACCATACGTCGGCGACACTCTGGATCGCTTTCGGGTTTTTGGCGCGAATTTCATCGATCGTTTGGTGCAACCGTCGGGTGTCAGCTTTCCAATCGAGCAAAGCCAACGCTCGGTTAGCCTTCGTCTGAGGATCATCCGGTTTAATTGATAATGCGTGGTCGTCCGTGACAATCTCATCAGCAGAGCGGCGCAGAGCTCTGTAGCTGAGTGCGAGCTGCTGAAGCGTGAAGAGGTTGCGCGGGTCCAATTCCACCGCCCGCTGAAGATTGCGCAGGCCTTCTTCGTGCTGGCCTCGCCGGCGCGCGATGTAGCCTGTGAACTCAAATATCCGTGGATCGTTCGGCAACGTTCGCCGCGCAATCTCGAGCTCAGCCAGCGCTCCGTCGTAATCGCGGTAACCTCGATAGAGGTGAACGGCACGGGCGAGATGCGCTTCGCCGGCATCAGGCCGCAGCCGGAACGCCGCTTCGACAGCAGCTTCCGCTGAGGCAAGGCGCTCAGGAGTATGATCGACACCTAAGGAATAAAGTTGGTCATGCGCGTTGGCGAGCTGGCATTGCGCTGCGAAAAAGGAGGGATCGCGTGCCAGCGCCTGGTTGAGCAAATCGATCCCTGTGCGCACGTTCTGTGCAAAAATCGCACTGAAGCCTATGTTAAGAATGAGATCCTTCGCACGGCTATAGAGTTCAAAAGCAGCGACATCTGTGGTTGGGCGTTGCTCAATCGCGCTTTTCTCGGCGGGCGAGAGTTTCGCCTGCAACTGGTCGGCGATGCTTTTGGCAATCTCGCTCTGGATGGCGAAGACATCGGCCAGGTCGCGATCGTATGTCTGCGCCCAGAGGTGCACGTCGTTGCGGGCGTCGATCAGCTGCGCGATCACGCGCACCTTGTTGGCCGCTCGCTGGACGCTGCCTTCGACCACATGCGCCACGCCCAGCTGTTGCGCAATCTCGCGCAAGTTGCGCTGCGCTCCCGCCTTATACTGCATCACCGAAGTCCGGCTGATCACCCGCAGGTCGGCGACCTTGGACAAGTCGCTCAAAATCTCATCCTGCACGCCGTCGGTAAAAAACTCGTTCTCCGGATCGCGACTTAGGTTTTCGAATGGAAGCACGGCGATTGATTTCGCCGGCACTTCGGCCACTCCGGACTGCTTGGTCGACACCTTGTAACGATCAAACAGAAACCACGCACCGATTACGATCAACAGAAGCACAGCAGCCGCAATCCAGCCGATCGGAATTGACCGTTGTGCCCCAATCGCGGTCTTTTCGTGTTCGGGCTTTAGTCGAGCATTCCGCTCCCACGGCATCACAATCCGAAACAAATCCATCGGCACCGAAATGTTCTTTAGTTCGGTCGGCGCGAGCTTCTCAAACCGCGCTTCCAACGCGTTGCGAATCTGGCGCTCCACGTCCATCGAGACACAGATCCCGCCTGCCGCGGCCAGCGACTCGATCCGCGAAGCGATGTTCACTCCATCGCCATAGACGTCGCCGCCGCGATGCACCACGTCGCCAATGTGAACGCCGATTCGGACCTGGATTTGGCGTTCCGCAGGGGCATCGGCATTGCGTTTGGCCAGAGCGCGTTGAATTGCCATGGCGCATTGAGCCGCTTCCAGTGCGCTCTGGAACTCGACCAGGAAAGCGTCCCCGATCGTTTTGATCTCGGTACCATTGAACTGGGGAAAGATTTCCCGAAGCAAGCGGCGATGTTCCTCCAACAATTCCTGGGCAAGCTTGTCGTCCCGCTGGCTTAGCGCGCCGTAGCCGACCATGTCGGTGAACATGATCGCGGCCAGCTTGCGTTGTTCGTCGGCGCTCATTTTTGAATTACGGGTTTCATCACCTACGCCGGGGCTTCAAATGTCGGAAACAAAATCGACGCTCCGTCCCGCGCACGATCTGTTTTAACTCTTGCAGCTGCTCGCTCTGCTCGGTGATGAGCAGTTTGGAATAACTGACGATGTCGATGAAGAGAACGTGGGCGATCTCGAACACGATCTCCTTTTTAACTTCGGCCGCCATTGGCTGTCCGATACTGCACAAAGCCTCCGCCTACTTCAAGCAATGAGGTCGGGAAGACACAAGCCGAAGAAACCTCCGAACTGTGCCAGCCCATTCGACTTCCGCTCAGGGCAGGCCCGCCTAACGCCCAATATCGAAGTCAGACAGAAATTGGATCCGCCTTCGCCAAGACTTCGGCGTGACAAGATGTTGTATTAACGCCGCCAGCCCTGTAAAAGACTCCTCTCAACTTCTCAACAACCTTAACCTCTCAACCTCTCTCATATGGCCGATACATACGTTCCGATGATCAGTTCCGGCATAGCCGGTCCGCTCGGCGTGCTGCACCTTCCGCGGATGTGGCAGAAAGTTTCACTCGAAGCGCAAGGAAAGCTCGCCACCGGTTATCCCGGCATCGGCCGAGGCTACGATGCGATGACCTGCGCCGCGCTTGGGCTCGACGAACAGGCGGTGAAGGATTTCATTAAGAAGAACAAGCCGACCTATCCGCAGTTCGAAGCGTGGGTGAAGAAAAATGCGAAATCGTTAGAGCCATCGGCGATCGAAAAACATAACGCCGCCGTGCGCGGTTATAATCACGATGACGACACGCGCAAAGGTGTTCTCGGCGCGTGCAACATTCTCGACGACGCGTCCGCACCAAAAGACGCGGTGAACCTCAACAATCTCGACGATTGGTACGAGTTTCATCGAGCGGTGCTGAAGTAATTAGGTGGATCGGCCGCTCCGCGGGCGATGCTAAATCCACTCGGCTTCGCCGACATTAATAAAATCGAGCAAGGGACTGCTCGATCCACCTTTGACTCGCGCCCGTCTGGCGTGTGAGTATCCCTTCACCCATGCCGCCGCTGACCTACGCGAATTATCTCGATCTCGAGAAGCTGCTCACGCTTCAGAAGCCGCGATCAACTCCGCCGGAACACGATGAGATGTTGTTCATTATCATTCATCAAACCTACGAGCTCTGGTTTAAGCAGTTGCTCCATGAGTTTGAAAAAATAAAAAAAGACTTCTCCGCGGGCGATCTCTTCGGCGCGATTCACTCGTTCAAGCGGGTCCGGACGATCATGAAGGTGCTGGTCGCTCAGATCGACATCCTTGAAACGATGACGCCGACGTCATTCTCGAGCTTTCGGGACCGGCTGGAAACGGCGTCCGGCTTTCAATCGATCCAGTTCCGGGAAATCGAGTTCGTGCTCGGTTATAAGCGTGAATCGACCCTCAAATATGTGAAACCCGATTTTCCAGGCGCGGATCGACTCCAAGAGCGAATCAGCGAGCGGACGGTGATCGATCATTTCTACGATTTTCTGGAAAAGCGCGGCGCGAAGATCCCGGCAGAATTGAAAAACCGCGACGTCACGCAGCAGAACGGGCCCAACGAACAGGTCCAAAAAGAGATTCTCCGGCTCTACAACAGTTCACCGGAACTCTCGATCCTTTTCGAATTGATGACCGATTTCGACGAAGGATTGCAGGAGTGGCGCTACCGCCACATCAAACTGGTTGAGCGCACGATCGGCGCTAAAAAAGGCACCGGCGGATCGCCCGGCGTTCCCTTCCTAAAGGAATCGCTTTTCAGACCAATCTTTCACGATCTCTGGGCGATAAGACACGAAATGTGACCGGCGCAAAGCGCCGGGAAGAAAACGCCCAACCCGCCTACGCCGAAAGCTTCGGCGTGGCAAGCGCTCACCTGTCTCGCCGTAGCGAACGCGAACGAGGAACGTCCAACACCCAACGCCGAAGTCAGAAGGCTTAATCTGGAAGCCAAGAATCCAGGAAGGCATTAATCAGGAACGCAAGAATCAAGGAAAGGGATTTCCAAGATAGAAGGTAAAGCTGCGAGGGTAGCAGCGAAGGAGCGAGGGGAGCGACTGAGTTTCAAAGCAGGGATCCGAAGGCTCCATTTTAGGACATTCCCATTTCATGGTTTCCTGGCTTCCTGATTCAACTCTGAATCTGTGAAATCCGCGTAATCCGCGGTTAATGATTCAGGCCGAGGAATTCGCGGGCGGTGCCGGAGAGGAGCTGTGCTTTTTCTTCGGAAGAAAGCTCCCTTATCGATTCGATGAGTTTGCCAGGCTGCTCTTCACCGAGGGGGAATGGGTAATCGGAGCCTAAGGCGACGCGTTCTGTACCGAAGAGCTTCACCAAGAGGTTGAGCGCGTCGGCGTCGTGCACGAGCGAATCGACATAGAATCGGGCGGGCGCCTTATCAGTCGCCAAATACTTTCGCGGTTCGGTTTCGTTATCGATCGCGACCAGGTCCGGCCGGACGTGAAATCCATGCTCGATTCGGCCGATCGTCCCGGGAAAAGCGCCGCCACCATGCGCGAACGCAATGTGAAGCTTTGGGAAGCGCTCAAAAACTCCGCCGAATATCATCGAACAAATGGCGAGCGAACTTTCGGCCGGCATGCCTACAAGCCACGGTAGCCAATATTTTGGCATCCGTTCCTTCCCCATCATGTCCCAGGGATGGACAAAAATTGCGGCGTTCAGGTCCTGAGCCGTTTTCCAGACGACGTCGAGCGACGGATGATCCAGGTTACGGCATTCGGGGCCGTGGCAATGATCGTTTGGATCGACATGCGTGCCGATTTCGACTCCCCGCAAACCAAGTTGGCGGACACAGCGCGTGAGTTCCTGCGCGGCAAGGTCGACATCTTGCAAAGGAATTGTCCCGAGACCGGCGAACCGTTTCGAATTCGCGCGGACGACCTCAGCAATGTGGTCGTTCAAAATTCGACAAAGCTCAAGGGTATCGCGCGGTTTTGCCCAGTAGCTGAACATCACCGGGACGGTAGAGAGCACCTGCATCGAGACGCCGCCCCGATCCATCTCTTCGATGCGTCGCTTCGGCTCCCAAACGTTGTCGGCGATCTCGCGAAAAACGCGGTCGCCGATCATCATTCGCGCGCTGCAGTTATCACAGTGCTCCAGCCTGACAAATCCGGGATAACCGAACTTTTTATCCAGGTCCGGCCATTCGCGGGGCAGGATGTGAGTGTGAATGTCGATCTTCATGAGGAAAGACGCAGCAAACGTCCAACGCTCAACGCCCAACGTCCAATCTCGAAGTGAGAGAGAAAACTGACGGCCGAGCCGCTCATTGATAACATCGCCCGACGGAGCGGCCGATCCACCTTAAAATGGTTTCACCGGCTGCGGCTGCGGGACCTTCGTGCCGCATTTCTTGCAGGTGCGGCGGGCGGCGTCATTCCAGAAATCCAGCATGGCCTTGCTGAAATGCTCGACGATGTCGGCGCAATCAAAATCGATGTCTTCGACCAACGCCCCGCAGTTTTCGCAATAAAAGATAACGTGTTCGTGCTCTCCGGGCGGGCGGCGTCGCTCGACCACAACACCGATCGTGTCCGGCGGGCGCACCGGAGCGTGCGGAACATTCGCCGGGATAAAGAAGGTCTCCCCTTCACGCACGAGATAGTCGACGATGCGGTCGCCTTCGCGGATGCGCACTTTGATGTCGCCTTTAAGTTGATAAAAATATTCTTCGGAGTCGACCAAATGAAAATCGTTCCGCGCATTCGGGCCTTTGATCACCATTACGAAAAAATCGCGCCCGTCGTAAAGATAACGGTTGCTCACCGGCGGTTTGAACTTCTCGCGATTCTCTTCGATCCAATTTTCCAAATTAATCGGCGACTGAACGGAGGGCGCGGTGCGTTCTTTGGAAGATGAGGACGGAGGCTTGGTAAGCGTGGCCATGATACGAGCGTATTTCCGTCGTGACCGAGCGTCAAACGTGAGGTGGATCGGCCGCTCCGCGGGCGATGTTAATCAGGCGGCTTTGCCGCATATCTTTAGCATCGAGGTCCGAGCCGGACTGGCATTAGGACTGCTCAATCCACCAAAGATGAAATGTTTCACATTGCACCGCCTAACGAACTGCGCGTTAGTATCCGCCACTTTATGAGTCTGGGCCGGGTCATTCAGTTCGCGCTCGCGGGAACAATCGCGGTTTTGTTTTGCAGCTGCGAAGAACTGCCACAGCAAATCCAGCAGCCGCTCGCGGCGGTGATGCCAACCCCGGCGCCTGGTTGGTGGAACGACGAAGGCGCCCAGGGCGAGCCGCGCATCGTTGTTCATGTCTCCGAGCAAAAAGCCTACTTTTACAAAGGAAAGCATTTGGTCGGCGAATCGACCGTTTCCACGGGCAAGAAGGGTTTTTCGACCCCGCCTGGTCATTATTCCATCGTCTCCAAAGACAAAAACCATTTCTCGAGTGAATTCGGCGATTACGTCGATAGCGAAGGCAACATCGTGGTGCAAAACATCGACGTGCGAAAAGATCGCAAACCGCGCGGAGCGCATTTCGATCCGGCGAGGATGCCGTATTGCATGCACTTCAACGGCGGTTATGCGATGCACCAGGGCTACGTGCCGCCATATGCGGCCTCACACGGCTGCATTCGTGTGCCGGAAGGGATGGCGGAACGTTTCTATAACAACGCGCCGGTGGGTACGTCGATGACGGTAAAGGAATAAATGTCCGACCCCGATGCGGAGGACTTCGGAAAAGGTAATTCAGTCCGGTTGCTCTATAAGATTATCGGATACGTCGCAATCTGGATTGTCGCGCTCCTTTTAACCGCGCCGGGTCTTTGGCCGCTGGCCTGGATGTTTCCTCTTGGCCTTGTCGCCGTCATCGATCGCCACACTGCCAACGCCGGCGGCTGGGGAATATTACTTGGCTGCTACGCCGTTTATCTCGTCCACGGCTTTTTCTATTTCCGCTCGAAGACAACGACGCGAACGGTAATTCTCTACGGCGCCCTCGTGGTCCTGCTGATCGGCAACGTCGCCGGCTGCCGCGAGATGATTCACCCGCATTGAATACTGTAGGGCGTTTCTGTGAAACGCCTAGCGTCTGACACAGACGCCCTACAAATTACAACGCGATCAGTTCAAAGAACTTCTTCAGATCGATGTTGCCGCCGGAAACGATGGCGACGACCGGACCCTTGCCCGCTTTTCCAGTCAACGCCGCCGCCAATGGCAGCGCGCCCGCGCCTTCAGAAATGATTCGTGCTTTCTCAGCCATCAATCGCATCGCGTTCTTCGTTTCTTCCAAAGTGACCACGGTGTAGCCGTCGACAAGCGGCTTCATTCGCTCCCACATTCGCGGGAACACGCTCTGCCCGCCGGCTCCATCGACAAACGATGCTTTCCAGTTCTTGAAAACCTGCGGCGAATTTTTCGCGAACGACAACGCCGCAGGCGCGGCTGTTTCCGGTTCAGCGCCGAAAATTTTAACCTCCGGCTTGATTGATTTGATCGCGCTCGCCACTCCGGTAATCAATCCGCCGCCGCCGATGCTGGCAATAATTGCTTTCGTGTCCGGCGCGTCTTCCAAAATCTCGAGACCCATCGTGCCGTGTCCGGCAATAAAATTGTGGTCGTCGAACGGATGAACGAAAGTTCCATCGACTCCGGGAAACGCGCGCTCATCCAGCGCTTTCCAGGCAGCCTCGTACGGTACTGGAATTAATTTTGCGCCGAGCGCCCGCATTCGCGCGATTTTTGATTCGGGCGCTGTTTCGATGACGACCACCGTGCACGGAACGCCGGCTTGCCGCGCCGCGTAAGCGACCCCTTGCCCGGCGTTGCCAGCGCTGATCGTCCAGACGCCGCGTTTGCGCTCCGAATCAGAGAGCAGAGCGACCGCATTGGTCGCGCCCCGCAATTTATAAGCGTTGATCGGCTGGAGATTCTCGAGCTTCAATCGAATGTCGGGAAAATCTTGACTAAGCTCCAAGCGAACGAGCGGGGTGCGCACGATTGTTCGCGCGATGCGGTCGCGTGCTTCTCTGATTTCGTCCAGCTGAATCGGCCGGACGGGGTCGAGCGTTGCAGGCATTTAGTGTTGATCCATTCGACTGCGCTCAGGACAAGGCTTATCCCGGCGGCCAGGCGAGAGCGCGTTTGCCTAACAAATGAACATGAAGATGTGGCACGCTTTCGCCCGCGTCGGGTCCACTATTAATCACAATTCGGTAGCCTGATTGCTCGACGCCGAGTTTTTTTGCGAGCTCACCGGCGACGAGCAATAATTTTCCGAGAATCGCCCGCTCGGCTTCGGTGGCGGCGGCCAAACGCGGGATCACCTTTTTCGGCACGATCAGCACATGGACCGGCGCTTGCGGATTTACGTCGTGAAAAGCGATCGCGTCGTCGTCTTCCCAAATAATTTTCGCTGGAATCTCGCGAGCGATGATTTTTTCGAAAATCGTCATGGCAAATTGTCGGACTGAGCAATCACTTCAGCGAGCATTTCAAGCGCTCGCTGGTAGTCGCCGTCAACCGTTCACGAATGAAGCAGACAATTTCTTCCCGTAAAGCGTCGCAGGCACGGGTCCAAACTCGCGTGCAGCGCAAATGTTTCACACAGGCTTGCAGCGAGCAGAGATGCAAATTGTCCACACCGGTCTCGATCAGAGAATTGAGACGTTTTTCGAGAAGATCGAAAAAGGCGAGCTCGTACCCGCTGCCGGCTTGATGCGCGATATCGACCAACGAAATCGAGATCGGCGGCGGAGCCGGTGCGAAGTAGGGAATAATCTCCTTGTAACCGATCGCTTTCAGGACGTACTGGACCGTCTCCTGAAGCTGTTTGAACGCGACAACGTTTTCGTCGTTCCGCAGATGCAAATAAAACGCGATGCTCTCGGTGACATGCTCGGTCAACCACCAGCTCGGGTAACCGGCCTTATCGGCCGCGCGGTTAATCGCGGCGTGCAGCCAGTCGCGGTCGAACTCGAAGAGCTGGCCTGAGTCGCAGCGCAGATAAGGAAATTCTTCTTTAAACGCGACCATGACTTACTTGATCGGGTGGAAATAATTCACGTTGCTTCGAGTCAGGCTTCGCCGCCTTGCCCAGCGCGTGGATGGCGTCGACGAATTGATCGACATCTTCGAAGCGACGATGAATCGAGGCGTAACGGAGATACGCGACTTCGTCGATGCCGCGCAGTTTTTCGAGGACCTTTGCCCCAATAGCGGTGGATTGGACCTCGCGGTCGCCGGTTTCCAAATCGTGCACGATTTCATCGACGAGCTGCTCGAGCGTCAGCAAACTGGTGGAGCGCTTCTCGAACGCTTTGGCAATGCTCCCGGCGAGCTTCCGTCGATCGAACGGCTCGTGAGTGCGATCGCGCTTGACCACGCGCAAGTCCGAGCGCTCGATCTCCTCGTAAGTGGTGAAGCGATATCCGCATTTGAGGCATTGGCGGCGCCGGCGAATGCTGGAGCTATCGCGAGACTGACGGGAATCGATGACCTTGTCATCAAGCGAGCCGCACTTGGGGCAACGCATAGTGTTAAAGCGCTAAATAACACACCACGCGTTGTGGCGTCAACGATCTTTAACGCTTGGAATTGTTGTTCCGCTCAAGCCGCGACCGCTTTGCGCGGCGCGCTCTTCTTCGGCTTTCTTTCGGCGAATTCGAAACCGACTTTTCCGTTTTCCAACTTGAGATGCGCAGAAAACGGGCGGCCCTTTTTAGAAACAAACTTCGGGAGAAGATCGGTCTTGCCCGTCGTAATCAGTTTTTGCACCTGCTCCCTTGGAATCTCGCGGTGCAGGATGTTCTTGCTGATACGGAAGGTGCAGGTCTTTTCCTTTGAGACCGCGTTTTCGCAGGCATAGGCGCGATCAAGCACATAAACCTGGCCTTTCTTACAAATTGGACAAAGTCCGAGCGCCTCGTGCTTCTCGGTGTCGATCGTAACCGGCTGATCATGACCGTTCTCGCCGAAATCGAATGCCGGTTTGAAATCTTCACTGAGTTTGACGGTTGCGTTGAACTTGCGGCCGACTTTGCTTCGAAAACCTTCAAGCGGGCCGACTTGTTTCTCAGTTAAAAGTTTTTCCAACTCCGAACGTTCGAACAATCGCCCGGCCATCGTTTTCCAGACAATTAGTTCGCAGGATCGGCATTTGAAGGTGCGATAACTTTCGTCGAAAGGTCCGCCGCCGCACTTCGGACATTTCACCTCAAGCGGCTCGAAATCTCCGGTCACACTATCGCCTTCGAAATTCTTCGCCTTCTCCACAATCTCACGCGTGAACTCCTTGATTCCCTTCATGAACTCGTTGGCCTGCATGTGGCCTTTGGCCATGCGCTTGAGCTTGTACTCCCATTCTCCGGTCATTTCGGGCGAGCAAAGCTCCGACACACCAATGCCGCGCAACAATATGATGAGCGCCATGCCTTTCGCGGTCGCAATCAGTTCGCGCCCTTGTCGAATAACATAATCTTGCGCAATCAAACCCTCGATGATCGCGGCCCGCGTCGCCGGCGTGCCGAGACCTTTTTCGCGCATCGCTTCGCGCAGCTCTTCGTCTTCCACCAGCCTGCCCGCGCCTTCCATGGCGGAGAGCAGCGTCGCCTCATTGAAACGCGCCGGCGGTCTCGTCTCGCTCTCCTTAATTTCAAGATCGACAACTTTGGCCGACTCGTTAGGCGAAATGGAGACTAATGCTTCGCCGCCTTCCTCGCTCGCAGCCGCAGCTTCGCGACCGTTAACCGCCAGCCAGCCCGGATCCTTGATAATTTTGCCCTCGGTCTTAAACGCATCCTTATCGACCCGGGTGATGCGTGTCGTCACTTCAAATTGCGCCGCAGGGAAAAAGCCGCTGATAAAGCGGCGCACAATCATGTCGTAGATTTTTTGTTGCACTTCATCGAGTCCGTGGGGCGCGGTCCCGGTCGGGATGATGGCGAAGTGATCCGAAATCTTCGCGTTGTTAAAAATCCTTTTCGACGGTTTAACCCAATTGTTGTCGAGAACAGCGCGCGCATGTGGATTCTCGATTCGGCTCAAGGTCGATTTTACCGTCGGGATGTAATCCTCCGGCAAATAGCGCGAATCGGTCCGCGGATAAGTGATGACTTTGAAGCGCTCGTAAAGCTGCTGCGCAATTTGCAATGTTCGCTTCGCGCTGAATCCGCGGCCGTTCGCATCCCGCTGCAAACTGGTCAGATCGTAAAGAAGCGGTGGCGCCTGCGTGGTCGGCTTGCGTTCTTCCGTCGCAACGCCGGTTTTGCCAAGGCAGCGGCTCTTGATTTCGTCTGCAGTCGCCTGGTCCCAAATCCGCTCCGCGCGCGCGTCTTCGTCGCCGTCTTTGGTAAAATCTTCCCGGAACCAGCGGCCGCGATAGGAGCCGGCTTTGACTTCGAAATCGCCGAACACCTCATAATAGTTGCGCGGCTTGAAGTGATGAATCTTGTCTTCGCGCTCGGCCAGAATGGCGAGGGTTGGCGTTTGGACGCGACCAACCGGAGTCAGCTGAAAACCGCCGGTCCGATTGTTGAATGCGGTCATGGCCCGCGTGCCGTTGATCCCGACCAGCCAATCGCTTTCAGAGCGACAAACCGCTGCCTTTGAGAGCGGCACCATTTCCTCTTCGGAACGCAAATGATTGAAGGCCTCGCGGATCGATTCCGTCGTCATCGATTGCAGCCACAAACGGCGGATGGGCTTTTTGACCCCGCTAAGTTTGACCAGATACCTAAAAATCAATTCCCCTTCCCGTCCGGCGTCGCAGGCGTTGATCAGAAGATCGACATCGGGGCGGTGCATCAAGCGCTTAAGCATGTTGAAGCGCGCTTTCGTTTTCTCGATCGGCCTGAGCTGAAATTCGTCCGGGATAATCGGGAGATTGGCAAAGCTCCATTTCCCGCGCTTCACATCGAGCTCGCTCGGCAAGGCCAGTTCAACCAAATGTCCAAGCGCGGACGAGATGACGTAGCGGTCGCTTTCGAAATGATCGCCTTCCTTCTTGACGCCGAGGGCGCGTGCGAGATCGCTCGCCACGCTCGGCTTCTCCGCGATGATCAGGGATTTAGACATTGGTAATGAAGACCTTGCAAACGGGGGGATGAGCAGGTCGCGGACGAGGTCAGGCGAGTTTCACGAAATATTTTCCGGGCAACTGCTTCACGAGCCGCTTCAGCTCAAGGCCGAGGAGAGTAGAAGAGACTGTGCCGCTTGGCAAATTTGATTTCGTGGCGATCTCGTCGATCGGTGTTTCCGTTGCCTCAATCGCGTCATAAACGCGGCGCTCTTCGTCCGAGAGCGGAGGCAGCGGACGGGCGGCGGCTTGGGGCGACGGTTTTGTCTCGGGCAGAAGAATTTGGAGATCATCAAGAATATCATTCGCGTCCATGACCAGCTTCGCGCCCTGCTGGATGAGTCGGTTCGATCCGATTGCGCTCGGCGCGTTGATGTGTCCCGGAACAGCATAAACCGCGCGCCCCTGTTCCAACGCCTGTGAGGCAGTAATCAGCGCACCGCTATTCGCTCCGGCTTCGACCACGAGAATTCCGTGACTCCAGCCGGAGATAATCCGGTTCCGCATCGGAAACGTTTGCCGGTCAGGTTCGATTTCCATCGAAAACTCAGACACCACTGCCCCGTTTCCGTCGCAAATTTTTTCAGCGAGCGCGCGATTTTCGGGCGGATATAACTTCGACAATCCCGAGCCGATGATTGCGATCGTGCGCCCTTTCGCGGCCAGCGCGCCTTGATGCGCGGCCGTATCGATTCCCCGCGCCAGACCGCTAATCACAGTCAGCCCCGCGTAAGCAAGTTGGTAGGCGAGTTTTTTCGCGCTCTCGCTGCCATAATGGGTGGTGCGACGCGCGCCGATGATTCCGAGTGCGTGCTGATCGCGCTCTTGAATCTCGCCCCAAACGTAAAGCACGATTGGCGGGGCATGGATTTCGCGAAGCGATTTCGGATACGATGGCGAAGTCTGGGTGATTACAGTCGCGCCGAAATCTTTGACGCGTTTGACCTCGGCTGGAAGATCGACAATCGATTCCCAGTTTGAAATCTGATCGGCGACTTCGCCGCCAATCCCCTCGACTTTGCGAAGCTCACTCCGTTTCGCGGCCAGAATCTGCTGCGGTTCCTTGAAAATCTGCAGGAGCTTTCGCAACCGCACCGGACCGACCGTCGGCAGCATGTTCAGCGCGATGCACGCTTCGGTGGAGTTCATGTGGTAGAGGCGCTCGCCCCGGCGAGCGCCTGTTTTTATTTGAGTTCGGTACTTGGCACAAGCACCGCTACAACGCGCTCTGAATTAAAACGGAATTTCGTCGTCGTCGGGCTCGGCTGCGGCGCCGGCTTTCGGGGGCGGAGCAGGCTTGCTTGGCCGCGATTCTCGTCCGCCTTCGGCACCTTCAGCTGCGCCAGTGCCTGTCCCGGGAGGACGACCGCCAAGCAGTTGCATCGTTTCGCCGATCACGCGCAGCTTGCTCCGCTTTTGTCCGCTTTGTTTGTCGTCCCAGGTGTCCAATTGGAGACGGCCTTCGATAAAAATCGGCCGGCCTTTTTTCAAATACTCGCCGGCGATTTCTGCGAGCCGCGACCAGAGGACAACATCGACATACGTGACTTCTTCGCGTTTTTCGCCGCTGTCCAGGGTGTATTGACGGTTAATGGCAATGCCGAGGTCGCAAACGGCGCTGCCTTTGGGGGTATAACGCACTTCGGGATCGCGCGTCAGATTTCCGAGGAGAATAACTTTATTGAAACTGGCCATGCGCCAGTCTTAGCGGATTTACTTGGAACGCGCCAACTTTTTCGCCGGTTTTTCCTTCCGCTCCTTCTTTTCGGTCTTCTCGCGCAGCCGCTGGTAATGCTGACGGTAAACTTCCGGGTCGAGCTTAAATTTGGAACGCAATTTTGTAACCAGCTGCGGATCTGCGTGGAAAATGAAGTTCACATAAAAACCGGCATCAAGTGGGCCGGCGACGTAGGAGAACTGGCGTTTGTCCATTTTTTGCACCTGCTCGATTTCGGCGCCCTCTTTTTTGAATTCGGATTCCAAACGCTCGACAATGTCATGCACGCTCTCTTCCTTCCCCTGCGAGTTGAGGACGAGTAACGCTTCGTAACGATTCTTCATGATTCTTCTTCGATTTTGTTGAAAGTGTTCATCGCGGAAACGACGTCTTTGTCAATCGCGCATTTCACTGCGTCAGCGGCGCGGCTGAGTGTCGATCTTACGAGCTCTTTTTCTTCCTCGAAAAAATTGCTGAGCACGTGATCGGTAGCTCCTTCAGCTGGCGCCGGCCCGATTCCAACACGGAGTCTTGGAATCTCTTCGGTGCCGAATTGCACGATGGTCGATTCCAACCCGTTATGGCCGCCCGGACCGCCACCCTGCCGAATCCGCAATCGACCAAGGGGCAACGAAAAATCATCCAGCACGACGAAGATTTCCTGGGGCGCAATCTTAAAGAACTGGGCAATCGCGAAAAGCGGGTGGCCGCTCCGGTTCATGTAACTCGCAGGCTTAACTAACGTGACATCGCGAAATTTTGTCGTAGCCGCATCCCATTTGCTCGATTTCTCCCAAACCGCTTCTGATTCGTGTGCAAGAAGATCGACGACCATGAAGCCGATGTTGTGGCGAGTGCGGGCGTATTCAGCACCCGGGTTGCCTAACCCTGCGACCAAGCGAATCGGCGCAGGAGCATATTCGTTTGAATTCGACATGAGCTTGGTGGATCGGCCGCTCCGCGGGCGATGATAAAATTTTTGCGGTTTCGCCGCCACTTAACATCGAGCGCGGAGCGCTCGATCCACCTACTTCTTCTGCTCTTTTTCTTTCGGAGCCGGGGCGCCACCTTTGCCCGCTGATGCGGGGGCGCCCTTCGCGCCAGCAGCCGGTGCGGCCGCTTCGCCTTCTTCCTTCTTGGCCGTGATCACTTCCGGACCAGCCGCCGCGGCCGCTTCAGCCTCGGCCGCAACCGGCTCTTCTTCGATCACCGGCGCCATCACCGAAAACGCCGTCAAATCGGGCTGAACCTTTGCGATCACACCCGACGGAAGTTTAATGTCACGAACGTGAATCGAATTGCCGATGTTCAACTCCGATACATCGACTGTAATTTTGTCCGGCAAATCGCGCGGCAAACACTCAATCGCCAGCGCGCGCAAATTCTGTTCGAGTAGGCCGCCGAAATTCTTCACGCCTGTCGGGACGCCAAGCGCTTCGAGCGGAACGTCGGCTTGAATTTTCTCGTCCATTGAAATCGCGTGAAAATCGACGTGAAGAACATCGCCGCCGACTGGCGAATGCTGGACTTCCTGTAACAGCGCAGTGCGCGTTGCTTTTTCGCCGGCGATTTCCAGCTCCACCAAAATGTTTTCGCCCGAGGCATGACTGAGCATGGCGTTAATATCGCGCGCGAAAACCTGGAGCGGCTGCGATTTTTCTTTTCCGCCGTAGACAACGGCCGGAACGATGCCGCGCGCTTTCAATCGGCGCGCAGCGGAACGTCCCGTGGCCGACCGCGGTTCTGCTTTCAGTTTAACTTGCTTTGCCATGTTCGTTAGGTGTCGATCTTAAACAGCGACGAGACGGACTCATCGTTATGGATCCGTTTCATCCCCTCCCCGAGGAGCTCGGAGACGCAGAGCACGGTGGTTTTAAATCCTTCCACCGGGCGCACCGGCGTGCTGTTGGTCGTTATTAATTCCTCAATTTTGGACTTTTGCAACCGGGGGATGGCGACATCGACCAGGACGGCGTGGGAGACGCCGGCGTAGATTTTCTTAGCCCCGCGCTTTTTCAAAAGCTCTGCCGCCGAGGTGAGCGTTCCGGCGGTCTCGGTAAGATCGTCCACCAGGAGTACATCGTGATCCTTGACTTCGCCGATCAGGTAGAGTGCTTCCGTTTCAGTCGCGCTTTTTCGTTCCTTGGCCACGATCGCCAAGTTCGCGCCGAGAGCTTCCGCATAGGCCGAGGCCATTTTTAAACCGCCGATGTCCGGCGAAACGACGACGGTCTTTCCGGTGAGCATCTGCCGGAGATACTTAATTAGTACGGGCAGCGAATAGAGATGGTCTACCGGGATGTCAAAAAAGCCCTGCACTTGCTGCGCGTGCAGGTCCATCGTCAACACGCGATTAACCCCGGCCGCGTAAAGCAAGTTGGCAATCAACTTCGCGGTGATTGGAACCCGCGGCTTATCTTTGCGGTCCTGACGGGCGTACCCAAAAAATGGAATGACCGCGGTGATTCGATCGGCGCTGGCGCGTCGCGCGGCATCCACCATGATGAGCAGTTCCATCAAATGCTGATTGCTCGGGGGCGATGTCGGTTGAATCAGAAAAACGTCCCGGCCTCGAACGTTCTCCTCGATCATCACGTAAGTCTCGCCGTCGGGGAACGAGCTAATCGTGGCCTTGCCGAGCGGGACCCCAATATATTTGCAAATGCGCTCGGCCAGCTCGCGATTGGCGGTGCCGCTAAAAATCTTCATTTCTGGCTGAAGCGCGAACATGAGGGGCTAAATTGCCGTGCGACCTCAACATTGGCAATGAACAACTTGCCAGAAACGAACTCTTTAGCGAATGGTACCAGCCTCAATGAACGCTGACGTAATCCGCACCGAGCGACCCGCGACCAATTCGCGACTGTTCGCGCACACACGCTGGGACGCAATTCCCACCGCGGCCGGCCTTTTTCACCTCGCCTATTTTCTCGGGCTCTTCTTTTTGTACCCGCACGCGCCGCTCTGGGTGATGCTGATTCTCGGCTTCATCTACTCGCTGATGGTGAACGCCAACATCAATGGGATTGGTCACAACTTCATCCACAACCCATTTTTCCGCGCCAAAATTCTGAATCGTCTTTTTGGAGTCACGCAGTCCATCGCCTGCTGTTTTTCGCAGACGATGTACGATGCGGTTCACATGCAGCATCACAAAGGCAATTCGGATCGACAGGATGAAAACGGCGACACCGTCGATTGGTTGTCGATCTACCGCCACAGTCATGACGACGAAGCCGAAAGCCCATGGCGTTATGTGTTTCTGAGTTTTTTCCGCGACGATGTCGGCGCGATCCGTCGCGAGCTGCGGAGGCGCGGGAACGGCGATGTTTTTTGGGGAAACGTCGAATTGGCTGCGTTCGCGACCACGCTTCTCATCATGTTTTTCTTCAATTGGCGATACGTGATCTTCTTTATGGTTCCGTTCTGGTATCTCGGCCACTGCTTCAGTTATTTGAACGGTTATTATCGCCACTACGGCGCGAACCCGGACAAACCAATCGCCTGGGGCGTAAGCAGCTACGGAAAAATCTACAACTGGCTCTTTTTCTACAACGGCTACCATGCCGAACACCATTTCCGGCCGAAAGTGCATTGGACAAAAATGGAAGCCTTTCGCCAAAGCATTGCCGAGCTGCAAAAAGAGGAAGGCGTTCGCACCATCAAACGCGCGCATATGCTCGGATTTTTAGACCCGGATTTACCGAAGCGCGGCAAAGGTGGATCGGCCTCTCCGCAAACGCCAGTCCGGCCCGGACCGATGTCAGAGCAAATGGCGGCTTCACCGCCCAATTTTTAGAATCGAGGTCCGAGCTGGACCGGCTTTAGGACTGCTCGATCCACCAAATTACTTCCCAAAACTCGCGCGCAGTTTTTCTTTTTTCGCTTCGCAATCTTCCTGCAATCGCTTGATCTCACTGGCGAGTTGTTTCTCAAGCGATTCCGCTTCTTCGAACTTTCGGGTGCTTCGCGCCTTTTGAATTTCGCCTTTGAGAAAAAGCTCTTTCTCCGCAGTCCGCGCTTTGAATGTGGAATCGACCTCCGCGAGTTGTTTCTTCTGCTCGTTGGTTAACTTGACGATCGGCTGGCTCGTCGCGAGTCGCTCCATTGCCAGCTCATAAGCCGATTTCATTTCAACTCCTGCTCCTGCTCTTGCTCTTGCTCGTAATCGAATCATCGTAAGATCGACATGGAAATCAAACTTCTCAGCATCGATTTCGACGGCACGCTCGTTTCGCGCGTGAGCGAACCGGTCCTGGACGAGCGCTGCATGCAATTGATCCGTGATTTGCAAAACGGCGGTGTTCTTTTCGCGATCAACACCGGTCGTTCGGTCGATCTGCTCGAATCCGGTCTGACCGATTTCGAATTTCCGGTGCGTCCCGATTTTATTTTAACGACCGAACGCGAAGTTTTCCGTCCTGCTAACAACAGCGAAAAATGGGAGCCGTTCGGCGATTGGAACGAGCGCTGCGCGCGCGACCACGCCGAATTGTTTTCCTCCGCTCAATCAATTCTGGCTGAAGTTGTCGATTTCGTGACCCAGAAGACCAAAGCCCAGCTAATTTATCACTCCCAGGGGCTGGAAGGCTTGCGGGCAGAGAGTGACCAGGAAATGGACAGCATCGTTGACTTCATCGAAGAGACGCGCGCGAAAGAGCCGAAGTTCAATTATCAGCGGAACACGATTTATCTTCGATTTTGTCACGCCGATTATCACAAAGGCGCAGCGTTGGCCGAGCTGGCGCGTTTGATCGACGTCCCGCGCGCGAACATTTTCGTTGCCGGCGATCATCATAACGATATCTCAATGCTCAACGGCCAGGTCGCGGCCATGCCGGCCTGCCCGGCCAATGCGATCGAGGAAGTGAAGGCGGCGGTGCGCGACGCAGGTGGCTATGTGGCGAAGCGGGAACACGGAGCGGGCGTTCACGAAGCGCTTTTACATTTCCTCAACGGAAATACGTTGAATCGTTGAAGAGTTAACCTCTGCCACCGCCAGCGCAATCGGCGCGTCGGCTTCCACTTTTCCGGCGAAGCGATTCGTCATGTAAGTCAGGAGCAAGACCCAAAACGAAAGCGCGAGTCCGAACAATGGAAATTGCAACGCGAGCGGTAGCGAATAGATGATCGCCATTAACGGAATCCAAACGGCCCAGGTCGCGAGTAATGTCGGAAATATTTTGTCGCGATAATGCCGGCAGGCGAAAAGATCGCGCACCGGCTGCATTGAGATTCCGTTGTTCTTCCATTCGTAGGTCAGCACACCGAAGGGCGCTGCGAACAGAACGTTATAGCCGAATTGGTCGATACAGATTTTGCCGAGGACTACTGGAACCGTCGCGACATCGCCCAACCAATTGGCTTCCGTGCGGTACAAGAGATCGACCAGTGATCCGTCGAATCCCCAAACCGGAATCGTAAAAGCCAGGTTGCGAAGATTTCCTATTTGGGGACGGCCACGTTGAAAAAACAGGACGAGAAAAATTTCCGGAAGGAAAGCGCCGGCAAAAACCGAGGCGCAAACGACAAAGATCAAACCGTGGGCGCGTTTGAATTCGGCGAGGTTACGCAAGGCGTCAGCGATTGTTGAGTTCGAATAAAACGAGATTGCGAGCGCGAGCATGAGCGCCTGAATAATGAGCGCCGGCTTCGCATTCGCCCGGGCCGCTTCCCAGCCAATCATGAGCGGCGTTCGCGATTTTGGCATCGCGGCAAATCTTCAGCGGTCAGCCAAAACAGTCCTTCACCACTTCACGCTGGCGTTCGGACCTGTGCCAGCCCCTGGCTGAAGACGGCTCTCCTCGGCAGATTTTGTTTCGCCTGGGACTGGATCGCCAGTGGCGGTCGAGCTAGTCGACGCGCAACCGCTGAATCCGCAAATGGCGGCCGTGAGAATGGCTAACATCAAAAGATATTTCATTCGGCTCGGAACCTAACCAGCACCGCGTTTTTCTCCACCAAAATTGTGTGTCCTCCGCAAGATTGCTGGCAACGACGAACGCCGTAACCTTCTTCGTGGCCACGAACGCAAAAATCGATATCAGGTCGCTCCAGTTTCAGAAACTCGAGGATAAGGTCCGCGAATTCCGTGAGCCTCTTTACCGGGCGCGGCAAATCGCAGATTGGCTCTACCAAAAGCGCGTTCAGTCGTTCGATGAAATGACCGATTTACCGCAGGAATTTCGAAGCCGCCTCGCGGAGCAATTCGACTTTAGCCAGAGCGAGATTGTCCGGGTACTCGGTTCGCACGATACAACCCGCAAATTTCTCCTTCGCTTAAATGACGAAAGCTTAATCGAAACCGTTTTAATTCCGGCGTCGCCGGCGCTCTACGGATCGCGCTCGGACCGACGGACGATCTGCGTTTCCACGCAAGTCGGCTGCGCTTATGGCTGTAAATTTTGCGCAAGCGGCCTCGAGGGATTCAGCCGCAATCTCAAGCCGAACGAAATTGTCGATCAAATCATCGCAGTCGAGCGCCAGACCGGAGAAAAGATCGACAACATCGTGTTCATGGGAATGGGCGAGCCGCTGGCAAATCTCGAGAACGTGATGCGCGCGATTCGGATCATCAATGCGCCGTGGGGACTCGGGATCGGCGCGCGACACATCACGGTCTCGACTAGTGGACTTGCGCCCCAGATTCGAAAGCTTGCCGATGAACCATTACAAATCCGGCTCGCCATCTCCTTGCATGGCGCGACCGACGCGGTGCGCAACCAGATCATGCCGATCAACCGCCGTTACAATGTCGAGACGTTGCTGACGGCCTGCGACTATTACGTCTCGCGAAAAAAGCAGCGCCTCACCTTCGAATACATTTTGATTGCGGGCGTGAATGATTTCGATGAGCAAGCGCGCGCGTTGGCTCGCCACGCCAAACGCCTTTCCGCAAAAGTGAATCTGATCCCCTACAACACCGTGCACGGTTTGGTCTGGTCGCGCCCGGCGCAAGATCGACAGGAAAAGTTTTTGTCGATCTTACGCGAACGCGGAGTCGGGGCGACATTGCGACGCGAGAAAGGCCACGACATCGATGCGGCCTGCGGACAGTTGCGTTTGCAAACGAAACGCGAGCTGGAAACCGCAAGTTCGTAAATCGCGGAAAATTTTTGCGCATCAGGCCAAGCTGGCGTTTAGTTCGATTATGTCCGACTTCCAGGGCGAACGAGAAGGAATCTGGGACGAATACGATTGGGAGCGTTTCCTCAAGCAGCAGGATCAGCGAACAGAAAAGTACATGGAGCTGCTGGAGAGATACATCGACGATCCGCAACGCGACGAAATCATCGCCCGAGAAATGGGTTGGACGCAGATTCTGGGCGACGGCGATTGGAGCGCGGAGGTCGATGCACTCTTGGACGAAGATTGGCGTTTACAAAATGACGAGACTTCAAGCGGCGCCGAACAAAAGCCGAGTGAAAGCTTTGAAGACAACATTCTCTATCGGGCAGCCTTCGCCCTGACGGTTTGGATCGACAAGCTGTTCGACCAAAACGCCTCGCTCCAAAACGAACCGGCGGCGATCAAGCTGGCTACCCACGCGGCACTGGCGAGCGCGAAACTGGCGGCAGCCCTGAGCGACGATGATGTGGACGAACTTGGGATGACCATCGCCTATCTAAAACGCGCCCTGAAAGCGATCACGGTTTCGTTGGATTCGGCGGCCAAATTGGTCTCCGAGAAGCTAATCGCGGCCCGGCAGTATTCCGTTCTCCAGCAACGACTTTTCCAGGTGCGGGACGGGATTATTACGTTGATGGGGGAATATCGCGGCGAATGGCGTCGCCGCCACGGCTCCGAAGGTTTTCGGGGTTGAATGAAATAGCCGCTAGTTCCGTCGAATTATGCGAACGGAAACGACTCCGGCTCAAGCCGATGTGTCGGAACTCGACCTGGTGAGACAATGTCAAGCCGGCGACACCGAGGCATTTGACCAGCTGGTAACCCGCTACCGGACAAGGGTATTCGCTATGATTTATAACATGGTCCATAACGAACAGGACGCCTGGGACCTGGCGCAGGACAGCTTTGTCAAAGCCTGGAAATCGATCGGGCGCTTTCGCGGAAAGTCGTCGTTTTATACCTGGATTTATCGGATCGTCATGAACGTGACCATCGACTGGCTGCGTAAGCGACAAGTCAAAGCCGGCGGGGCCGAGTTTGATGACGCTATTCAGTTGAAAGAGATCGATCCCGCGTCTAAGACCGTGCCAAAGGCCGATCCGCTCCCACACCAGCACCTGGAGCGGCAGGAAATCCGCGCCCGGATCGACCATGCCATCTCCCAACTCTCTCCCGAACACCGGGCAGTAATTTTAATGAAAGAAATCGAAGAAATGCAGTATCACGAAATCGCCGAAAGCCTGGGTTGTTCCATCGGCACGGTGATGTCGCGCCTGTTTTATGCCCGGAAGAAATTGCAGAATTCCCTGAGGGACGTTTATGAAAACGTTTGAAGAGAAATGGACTGCCTGGCTCGATGGACAATTGAGCGGCAAAGAATTAGCTGAATTCGAGGCTTCGCTGCCGGATTTGGAAGCGGCCGAAGCCGAAAAACGCGATGCGCTCAGGCTGGGCGCGTTTTTGAAGGAACAACTCGCAGCTCAGGCACTGAGCAACGAGGAATTCTTTAGTCATCAACTGCACGAACGCATCGCGCAGGAAAGGGAAGATCGTTCCCGTGACCGCGGAACGTCGACATGGTGGACGATTCCCCGATTGGTTTGGTCGGGGGCGGCTGCGCTCGCGCTTTTTGTCATCACCACCGTAGTCCTCATGAGCCAGCATCAGCCCGGCGAGCAATCGGAATATCTCACCCAAATTCTGAATTCGCGCGTTGATCCGGCGGCCAATCCAAACGCGACCATCTACATTTTCGAGAGCAAGAACGACAACAAAGTAACGGTGCTGTGGACCGAAGGATTGCAATCGCTCCCGGCCGACTACGCAGCAAAATAATTCGACAATGCAGCTGAGGCCTTTGCTTCTCGCCGTGTTTTTCACCTTGGCGATAAGCGTGGCTTCGGGCGATGCGGAACACGTGGTTTGGAGCGGCCTCGTCATCGCCGAAAACGTTCCGCAGCCGGCGCCGATTCCGCCGGAACTGACCACCCTTGAGCAAACGCTCAAAGATCTTTTTGGTTACAATCAGTTCGAAGTGATTGGCCAATCAAACAAAACGCTCAAGACAGGCGAGGAAGATTGGCTCGCCAACAGCAAGTATTTTGGACTGCACGTCGATGCTCGGGGCGAGAACACCGCCGGTTACACGTTAAACCTCAAGCTCTACAAAGAGAATGATGTCCTGCTCGAGACCGACGCGAACCTGAGCAAGAGCAGCCCACTCGTCATTAAAGGCCCACAGGTTGGCAGCGGACAGTTGCTGCTCGTATTGGTGGTCAAGGATGACGAGCAAGCCCGTCGGCGCCGTCATGCCGAGCCGGCGAATCCGATTACGGCTGGATGGTATCGGTTACGCCGAATCATTCATGACGTCCTGCCCTAGTCGCTCGTTCAACACGTTGGTATGTCTCGCGATTGAACGTTTGCGTTAATTCGGCTAAGGGCAGAAATGCGGATTCGTGTCGGTCTCGTTATTTTGTTTGCGCTCCCCTTAACCATGAACGGAGAAAAACCTTACACCTTCGCAAACACTCCCGGTAAATTGCCGAAGCAAGTCGTCCCACTCGAATACTCCATCCGAATCGTTCCTGACGTCAGTAAGTTTACTTTTTCCGGAAGCGAAACCGTGAAGCTCAAGGCGAGCGCGCCGGTGCATGAGCTGGTACTCAATTCGCTCGAACTCGAAATCGCAAAGGCTTCGATCGATGGAACTCAATTATCACCAGCCGCGATCAAGCTCGATCCAAACAACGAGCTGCTGACCATCGTGCTGCCTAACGAGCTGGCGATCGGCGAGCACTCCCTCGCGCTCGAGTTCAGCGGAACGATCACTCCAAAAGGCCGCGGCTTTTATTACATGCCCTATCAGGAACAAGGCACAGGCGGGAAAAAAATAGCGCTCGGCACGCAATTCGAACCGAGCGATGCGCGGCGATTTTTTCCGTGTTGGGACGAGCCGAGTTTTCGGGCGCGCTTCCAACTGACGGCAGTTGTGCCGGAGAATTGGCTGGCCGTTTCAAACATGCCGGTCGAATCAGAACGCAAGATCGATCCGCCTTCGCCAAATGCCGGTCCGGCTCGGACCTCCGCCGCGACAGGCATCGACAAAGAAGTGCGTTTTCAATCAACACCGTCGATGTCGAGTTACTTGAATGTGTTCGTCGCCGGTGAGCTCGATGCAATTGAAACAAAAGCGGCCGGCACACAGATTCGCGTGATTGCCACCAAAGGAAAAGCCGAATGGGGCCGATACGCGCTCGAAAGCACGGCGCAGATCCTTCAGTACTACAACGATTACTTTGGCGTTCGCTATCCGCTTCCAAAGTTGGATCAGATCGCCATTCCGGGCGGTTTCGGCGGCGCGATGGAAAATTGGGGCGGCATCACTTACTACGAATCGGCGCTTCTTTTCGATCCGAAGAAATCGTCCGCGTCGACGCGCCAGCGCATTTATGAGGTCGTCGCGCATGAAACTGCGCACCAATGGTTCGGCGATCTCGTCACTATGGCTTGGTGGGACAATCTTTGGCTGAACGAAGGTTTCGCCTCCTGGATGGGGAGCAAATGCACCGCGCATTTCAATCCGGACTGGGAAGTTTGGCTCGCCAGGAATATTCAGCGCGATCCAGCTCGCCGCACCGGAATCGCCAAGGAAGTCGCGATGGAAGGCGACGCAAGATCGACAACTCACGCTATCCAGCAGCCGGTTGCGAATGAATCCGACGCCAACAGCGCCTTTGACGACATCACTTATCGAAAAGGCCAAAGTTTTCTGCGAATGCTGGAAAGTTTTCTCGGTGAAAACGCGTTCCGTAACGGAATTCGGCGCTATATCGCTGCGCATCAATATTCCAACTCAACCACCGCCGATTTGTGGAATGCACTGAGCGAAGCTTCGGGCAAACCGGTCGGCGAAATCGCAGCAGCTTGGACGGAACAGCCGGGATTTCCTGTTGTGATGGTAAAGCGCGACGGCGAAAAAGTTTCCCTCAGTCAGGAGAGGTTCGCGATCAACTTCCCGAACGTGCCGGCGCTGCAATGGAAGATTCCGCTCACCTACTTCGTGGTTGGCGAAAAGAAGCTCGAGAGCCGATTAATGAACAACAAGATCGAGAATCTGCCGGCTGTCGCGGCCGATCAGGTGATCAAGTTGAACGCGAACGGTGCCGGCAATTATCAGGTCCAGTATGATGATTCGTCCTGGAAAGCGCTGCTCGGTGCACTGGCCAAGTTGAATCTGGAAGATCGCGTGAATTTGCTGAGCGATTCGTGGGCGCTGGTCCAGGCCAATCGCGCCGACGTTTCTCTTTATTTAGAGCTGATCGGGAAACTGCCCCGCGGGCATGAACTGGCCGAGCGTGATCAGATTGTTAACGCGTTCGATTACATCAACCGCCTTCTGATCGGCGAACCAGCTCGCGAGAAATTTCAGGCCTACGCCTGTTCGACTCTGCGACCTACTTTTAACGAGCTTGGCTGGGAGCCAAAGAAGAAAGAATCACCACGCGATTCACTCCTTCGTGCAAGCTTGATCGTCGCGCTTGGCGATTTGAACGACCAGGAAGTCATCGACGGCTGCAAACAACGTTTTGAGAAGTTCGTTGCCGATCCTGCTTCCCTCGCACCTGACCTTCGCGCGTCTATTTTTTCCGTGGTTGGACAAAATGCTGATGACGCGACCTGGGACAAGCTCCACGAACTCGGATTGAAGACGACCAGTATCGAGGAAAAACAGAATTATTACGACGCGTTGACCACAGCGCGCGATCCGAAGCTGGCCGGAAAAGCATTGCAAATCTCGCTGAGCGACGAACTGCCGACCAGTCGCGCGCTTCACGTGGTCGGCAAAGTCGCGCGCTACAGCGGGCATCCCGATCTCGCCTGGGAATTCGCCAAGGCGAACATGAAAGCGCTGCTCGCGAAAACCGACGCTCTTGCCGCTAATACGTTCGCGCCGGGCTTGTTTGTTTTCTTTTCCGAAAAATCGCGCGCGGACGAATTGAAAACTTACGCCAAATCGAATTTGCCGGCGACGAGTGCAAAAGAAGTGGCCAAAGCGGTCGATGAAGTTGAGTTTCGCGCCGAATTCAAACAGCGGCTCGCGCCGCAACTAAATAGCTGGATCAGTAGCCAGACAAAACGCAATTAGCGAGTTACAAATTCGATTGGGACTGGTCTTGCTCAGGCGTGATCAAGAGCCTCATCGGAATCATCGATGATTCGTGAAATCCATGACGCCGAAAAAAATCCTGGGCCACATTCTCCGGCCGGTCTGTCAGTAAAGTGATGCGGAGAAAATTTTTCTGACGCGCGAACTCGATCGCGTGATTGAGCAGTTTCGAACCGTAGCCGTGCCCCTGGAATTGTTGATGGACCACGAGGTCCTCGAGCAGAATGACGAAACCTCCTTCTGCGGTGCTAATGGTGAAGAGCAGATTGATCATGCCGACAATCGCGCCGTCGCGGCGAAGCACGAACACGCGACCGCGGCTCGGCTGTTCGAAAATCAAACGCAACCCGCGCAGTTGCTTTTCTTTGTCCGGCCGAAAATCGCTCTCCTGCGCAAAGAGTCCGCCGAGCATTTCGGACAACTCGTCCAAATCAGCCTCGGTAGCCGGCTCAATGACGACTTTCTCGCTCACCGTTTGCATTGCTTATTCCAGAAATTGAGCGGGCTGGCAACCCGCGAATGGAAGCTCGACCGGCTCCCTCCGACCAAATTGACAATCCCCTGCCCCATCCTAATGTAGCCGCTCTCAATTCGCGTCGAATTTATTTTTCGGCCTTATGAAACGCACTTATCAGCCATCGAAACGAACCCGCAAGCGCCAACATGG